>JGI12270J11330_10002714_pt1 | contig 12935 bp, 18 predicted proteins | sample PeaSoiMetSII2010_FD_11330 | JGI IMG/M metagenome (IMG submission 11330)
TTCCATTTCATGAAGTACAAGCTCCACCGCAACCTTCGGTGTGTATCCTCGCTTTATGAGCATCCGAGCACGCTCTGCGAAAGCGGTGCCAGCGTCCCGTTTTGGTTCCTGTTTCGCCGCAGAAAATCTGGTTTCGGCCTCGCACTTGTGCTCGCGAAATTTCACAGCGGCTAGGCGGTCGTAAGCACCCTTATCCTCTTCTCCGCTAAGCAGCGTGGGAACGGGGAAGCTCCATCGACAATTCGAGCAGGCCCAGCCCTTTGCATCGCCCTCGATCCAGATCAAGAAGCGCACCATATCGGCAACCGCCGCTGCCTTGTCATGCTTCCCGTTCTTACTTCGTGGAGTTAGATGGAGCGGAGCGGTTAACCTGCGCGGCGATATCTTTGCGCAGGTCTTCCAGCATGACCGAACTAGGGCGTGTTTCTAACACATCCCAGTTCGCCACAGAGTTCGTAAAGAATTTATAAAGGCTGAGGAGAGCAGCCCCTTCATTTGCCATACGGCAAATCGGCCAATGAACGTCTCCGTCGTAGCCTTGCCAGTGATGCGGTCGAGTGTGGTGTACGCCACGGAGTGTTAGAGCAAGGACCAGAAATCGTTGTTGTAATCAGGGGAACTCTGACCCGGATGCGGGAAGCACCCCTGACCGGATGTGGCAAGGACTGCTTGCGACTTCAGTTTGGCCTACGGTTGTCGCGGGGCTCTGCATGGATGACCTCCACGCTCGGGTCACCGTCTGCGCTCAGCTTCATCGCTACAAGCCCTTGGATGACGGCCTGCTCGATCATGTCGTAGCTGGCATCGTCGGGCAGCGTCACGAAACGCGCGAGTGCAGTTGCTACACGCTCCTCACCGCAGCACGAGAAAAGCTGGATTTCCGTGAGCGTCAACACGCGGGAGACTGGCTTGTAGTACACCTCAATCCCGGTCATGGTCACAGTCTTCCACGTCTGCGCGGGACGCAACAATGCCACGGACGTGCCACCTTCCTCCCCGTCAGTTCAATCTGCCCCCCCGACGATAGGGAGGTGGCGACCCACAATGAGCCGTAGGTCTCGCTATCCAAGCCTTGGATTGCATTCCGAGAGCAGGGGAGCGTCGGGACGCACGTCGAGCCGCTGGTGACGACCGCAGTTTGACCCAGCACAAAGACCTCCAACCCCAGATGCGCAACACTTGCGTGCCTCCCCCATAAGATTCGCAGGGCAATCGATATGCTGAGGATGGTGGGGACGGATTTCAATCCAAAATCATTGTTGGCGATTGCTCTGTGCGGCGGTACGGGGGCTTGCCGCCTACAAAGATTTCCTCGCCCTCTGGAAAGACGCCGATACCGACATCCCCATTTTGAAAGAAGCGAAGGCGGAATACGCGAAGGTGCAATAACGCTTTTTCTTTCCTGCCCTAATCTTGTGATTGACCGCTCACTTTATCCGACCTAACATTCCCGTCATGCGTGAATACGCGGTTGAGGACATCGCCGAAAAGCCTGACGAGAAGCATGGCGCAAAGGCAGCGTACCGAGTGCTCTACGACGGGCAGTGCGAGATTTGTCAGGCGTGCGTGTCATGGCTGAAAACACTCGACCGCAACAGCAAAACGATCTGCCTGCCCATCAGCGCAGAGGTCTTGTCAGCGGTTGATTCCCGGCTCGGAATAGATGAATGCCTGCGACAGTTGCATGTCGTTACTCCCGAAGGTGAAATCCATGTCGGCTGGGGTGCGGTCACTTGTTTGGCGCGGTTGTTCCCGTCACTTGGCTCATTGGCGTGCTGGGTCAGCGGTTCCCATTTCGCAATGCAGGAAGGGTGCTCTATGGATTCGTTGCCACGAACAGATATTCCCTCAGCAAATGTCGTGGCGGCGCGTGCCGTGTTGCAAAACCAGAGACGGTACGCCGGCAAGCAAGACTAGGACCATTCTGGTCGTGCTATACGCTCGGTTTTCTCATTCGTCTGCCGCTTGTCCTGTGGGCGGGCATCAAGGCCGGGATACAAAGAATGAGTATTTTCGGCCGAACATACCACAAGCGGCTCGATTTGCTGGATGGCAAGCTGACCGTTCTGTTTCTGAACGGCATGTTGCCCAACACCGTGCCGCTGCTATTTGGCGAACTGTTCACGACCGTGCTCTACGATGGAGTCGTAATCGATCCGGGCTCGCCCAAGATGCGCAGGTCTCTTGCCCGTCACCTTCGGCAGGTGAAACCGACAATCACAAAAGTGGTCGCGACCCATGCCCACGAAGAGCACGTCGGGAACCTGAATTGGCTGGCTGAAGTCACTGGTGCTCCCGTCTACGTTTCGGAGATGACCGCCCGGTTCCTGACGCCATTCAAGAAACTCCCGTGGGTACGCGCTGCAATAATCGGGCAGCCTCCCAATTTGGCGCAGCCCTACCATCTGTTGGGCGAGACCGTGGATACCGACTCCGGTTTCTTGCAGGTGATCCCTACTCCCGGCCACTGCGACGACCACGTCGTTCTCTACGATCCCAAAGAGAAGTTGCTGTTGGCGGGCGATGCCTTCATGGGGAGCTATTTTGCGACACCCAATCCCGACGTGGACAGCAGGAAGTGGCTCGTGAGCCTCGAACGGCTGATGGAACTCAACATTGAGATTCTGGTCGAAGGACACGGGCACATTCATACCTTGCGGGCTGACATCCCAGATTTCCCCGGCGTGGTGATCCGCGAGGACCCGAAAGTCGCAATATCCCAGAAGTTGGATTACTTGCGATGGCTGCGCGAACAGATCGAAGCCGGGTTTCAGGAAGGGCTTCCAGTGCGTGTTATCGAGGCAAGCTGTTTCCCATGGGGAAAACGTACTTCATGGGAGAGTTGTGCCACGGACGAATGCATCCGACTCCTGAGCCTCGGTCATTTTTCCCGTACAGAACTGGTTCGCAGCTTCGTCCGGACAGATACCGATCACCTTCCAACGGTCTATGAAGTCCGTATGTCGGGAGGGGAGTGACCTCCCTGCCAGTGAGTGAAACCAAAGAGATCGAATCGGCTGAGCGTGTGCGAGGCTCCTCGTGGATCGGTTGGCTTCCGATCTCGGTGCTGTTTCTGACGGCAGTTGCTTGCCACAATCTGCTGCCCCCTTGGGTGTTCATGTGGGCTCTGTCGTTTGCCATCTTCATCAGCCTCAAGTGGCTAACATGGTGGAGGGCACGGTCACGGGTTGCACATCCTGCTTGGCGCTCGACAGCCTATCTTTTCGCTTGGCCGGGAATGGATGCAGAGGCTTTCTTGGATGCAGGGCAGCGCGTATCGCGGCCAGCGCCCACGCCATGGTTGTGGGCGATCATCGAGACGGCAGTTGGAGCGATTCTACTCTGGGTCGTGGCGCGATCTGTGCCGCAAGGAGAACCCCTTATACGCGGGTGGCTGGGAATGTTGGGTCTGATCCTGCTGCTGCACTTCGGCACTTTCCAAATCGTCAGCCTGCTGTGGCAGAGCATTGGCGTCAAAGCCGAACCCATCATGTCGGCCCCACTCCGATCCACGTCCCTTGGCGAGTTTTGGGGAAAGCGGTGGAATCTCGGCTTCCGCCAGCTTTCTCATGAGTTGATTTTTCGACCGTTGTATCGAAGGCTCGGCGTGGACGCGGCTGGCTTCTTGGTATTCGTGGTTTCCGGACTCATCCACGATCTGGTGATCTCGCTGCCCGCTCGCGGCGGCTATGGTCTTCCCACGATCTACTTCTTGCTTCAAGGCACGGGAATGACCATCGAGCATTCGAGGTTCGGCAAGCGGCTCGGTCTTGGGCATGGAGGGCGCGGCTGGAGTTTCATGATGGTGTTCGTTGCCGCACCTGTGTTTTTGCTCTTTCACCCATGGTTTGTCATTCGTGTAATACTTCCGTTCATGCGGGCAATTCACGCGCTATGACCAATTCACTTGTGCAGCGGTTCTTTGACACCGATCTGTGGTTGGTCGGTGCTGCGCATTTTGTAATCCTGTTCGCCAGTTTTCAGGTGCCATTTCGACTGGGTTGGAAACAAGACTTGCGGCAATTGATGCCCTTCAACCGGAAACTGCTTTGGGTGCAGAGCGGATTCACGGTGTTGACTATCATTGCTTTTGGCACCTTGACCTTGGTGTTGCACACGGAACTGCTCCGGGGCGACCGTGCGGCCTTGGGACTTGCGTGTTTTATCGGGATTTACTGGACTACTCGGATTCTCGTGGATGCGCTCTATTTTTCCCACGCGGACTGGCCCAAGGGAACGGCATTTGTCGTGGGGCACACGCTCCTGACGCTTCTGTTTTTTGTGCTCGCCGCAAGCTACCTTGGGCTATTTATCTGGCACGTGTGGCTGCGGCCGAATAGTTGAGGAGAAAACGGCTCACGTGTTCACCCTGACAACATCATCGGACTCCGATATTCAACGTTTAATTTCTAAGCAGAAGGACTCAGGCTTCTCGTACCCGGAGGTCGGAGCGGCGGCGACCATCGCGCCAACGGGGTACAACGTAGACCACAATCGCGTCCAGCTTGGCAGGGGCGAAGGGACGTGGCGGCGAGCAGCGAAGGCGATTCGCACATGAAGACCCATCTACGTATCGTTCTTCCCGGTGGCAGCGGACAGGTTGGCAACTTCCTCTCCCGATATTTTCACGCTCAGGGACATGATGTCGTAGTCCTCGCTCGCAGGATTACACCAGCCCCGTGGCGCGTCGTCAATTGGGATGGAGCAGATCTGGGTAACTGGACATCCGAACTAGAAAATGCGGATGTACTCATTAATCTCGCGGGCAGAAGCGTAGATTGCCGATACACTCCGGCAAATCGCAGGGCAATCAAAGAATCCCGAATTCAGACGACGCACTTGCTGGGTCAAGCAATTGGTCAGTCCGTACATCCGCCCCGCTTGTGGATGAACGCAAGCACCGCGACGATTTACCGTCATACCCTTGACCGACCGATGGACGAGCAGACGGGGGAGATCGGTGGCAACGAGCCGAATGCACCTGCCAAATGGCGTTTCAGTATTGATGTTGCCACTAGCTGGGAGAGGGCTTTCTTTGACGCTGTGACACCCCACACTCGTAAAATCGCCCTTCGGAGCGCCATGATCATGAGTCCGGACCGTGGCGGGGTATTTGATACATTGCTTCGTCTAGTTCGGTTTGGGCTCGGAGGTACCACGGCCAGCGGCCTGCAATTTGTTTCTTGGATTCACGATGCCGATTTCGTGGGTAGCATCGACTACCTGATCGCCCTAGATGAGATCGATGGCGCTGTCAACATTGCATCTCCAAATCCGTTACGGAACCGGGAGTTCATGAAGGCTCTACGACAAGCGTGGGGCACACACATGGGGCTGCCTGCCGCAAGCTGGATGCTGGAAATAGTGACGATCTTTCTGCGCACCGAAACGGAACTGGTGCTCAAGAGCCGCCGCGTCATTCCCGGTCGTCTTGCCGAAGCTGGTTTCCAATTTCAATTCCCTGAGTGGGCCGCCGCCGCACAAAATCTGATACGCCGCTGGCGTGCGACAGCCTGAAGTCCGAATAACGACGACTTCCTCCTCGATCCGGGTCCACCCACAACACAAATGTCGGAATCCTGCTTTCCGCGCTCACTCCCGCCCCGGCGAGAACGAAGAAGCGATCAGTGGGGGAAACCCAAGATGTAAAATCGCGAGGAGCCTTAAGCGTGAATGACATGAAGTCAAAGTTGAGGAAGCTACGGCTGATTCAGTCAGCCTATATAGTGGCAATACCGTTGTTTGGATGGGTTGCGGAGAGCCGTGGTCGCGGCAGCAGTAATTGGACCCTGTGGCATTGGGTGATGACGGGACTTGCTCTCTATGCAGCGTGGGGAGGATTTTTCATTCGTCGGAGGCTGATACGTCGCTCCGAGGAGGCGCTAGCGAAGGATGATTCTAATCTGAAAGCTCTTAAACAGTGGGAAGCAGGTCACCTCATCGGGTTTGCATCGGCCGAAGCTATCGTTATATGGGGAGTAGTAGTGCGCATGGTTCTTGGTGGTGCTCTTTGGCAAGCCTCGTTGTTTTGCGCGGCTGGCTTGTTTCTGCTACTGCTCTGGACGCCCCGAATGCCGATCACAATACCCGCTGCCACTTGAACACCGCCAACGGTTGGTTTCTCCTCAATTGTTGTGATCAAGCGTTTGCGGTGCGCCATGAAAAGCCGCTGGATCGCCCCACCGGGCACCAAACGGCGCGGCGGTGGAGGGCAGCCGGGGCTGGAATCGGTTGGGCGGTATTTAGACCGTTTGCGCCATCCTTCGACTTCATGTCCCGATCCGGCCAATGAGAGCAATGGCAACGTTGCAACAATCATCTGGCACGGGAGGCTTCCCCTTCGCCGGGGAGGGCAGTTAGGGTTGTCTTTTTGCGTCATTCATGCTTGGTCTGGTTCTCTGCGCCTCGATGCGGTCGTATTGAGCCTTCAGAGCAGCGTACTTCGTCAACGTCTCTGAGCATTGAGCCTTCGACGCAGCGTACTCCGTCAAGACCCGGTCGTATTGAGCCCTCAACGCGGAGTACTCGCCTTTACTCCTTTCCGATCTCGCGTGGGCGAGGCCCATCTCATAGGAAATCGTAGCTAACAGCACGAGACCCTGCTCGGGGAATCGAAAATGTCAAAGCGCGTTTGTTTCCGGCACAGATCTTTGAAAGAACTGTTCGGAAGCGTTTGGCCGCCTCTGGAGACGGGCACACGCTTCGCTTCCACGATCTGCGGATGATTCTCGCATGGCATAGAGATGTTGTCAGTGATGGTGAACACAGCGCGGATGTGACGAATCAAAATGACTTGAGTCGGGCGTAGCAGCTCGGAGGGTCGCGCGCTCGAAATTAATTGTGGCGATGCTTTTAGTACAAAGGAGGCTGTCAAGCGCTAGGTTTCGAAAGCGGCGAAAACCGCAGGCACACGGCCTTTAGCGGTTGCGGGCGGATATGAGGCGTTTCACAGCGTCGTCTACCGTTTCCTTGATGCTTTCTCGAAATCCCGCATTCAGCACGCTTCCGTGCGGTCGTGCAATATCTGTCAGAACCGTGTCCAGGTACTCTTGCAGGCGGTTAGCCAGCGTTGGATGCATGGATACCTCCAGTTCGCTTCTACTGTTTTGTGAGATGTGGGCTAATGGAGGTTCGAAGAGGTATGCGCCCCCGAGGCGATGCTGGCCTTGTGGCATGCCGTCGAAAAGGTAAGCTCCGCTCATTGTGCCGCAAAGCTGAAGCGGTCCATAAAATCGAGCTGATCGTTCATAAAACAGCGAGGAGACACACAAAAAGTCGAGCAGGTATTTGCAAAAGTGGTCGGGCACGAACATTAGCCCGGTGTTCGTCACAATGCCAAGATGGGAGACGAACCCTGTAGTCCCATTTGCTGCCAATCCAAAACGCTGTTCTTGGTACGCGTCGCCAGAGACCCGAAACACCGTCGCATTTTGTGACCGGATTAATAGTACGCTGCCGGGCCGGATATCGTTAATGCATTGAGCGAATCGGTTCTCTGTCTCTCCACTAAGGCGAACGGGCACAACATCGTTCCGAGGGATCGCCAGGAACTGGAAAAACTGAGAGCTAACTTGGTTTGAATCGACCGGTCTCGGGACGATAAATTGCTATCTCGAGTCGAATCCGGAAGGCACTGCGAGGCCAACTTGCGATGCGATTCGTTGCTTCTTCTCGAAGAGGCTGGAGAGCTGAAGATAGTCCGCTTCTGCCTTCTGAGCTCCAATGCGCGTGTAAACCCTGTGTTCTTGGTCCTTCGAGTGCATATACGGCGGAGTTCGTCCTTCGGCAACGCGTAATAGTGCAACCTCCCTTCCAGAGTTTTTGTCGAGGGTTACGACCCTGACTAGGAAATCCGGTCGGGGCTGAATTCGGTCGACCACCATGCTCGTGAGTTTGGTTTTGATCTCTACGCCTTTCGGGTCAAAGCCGGAGACACGCCGCGGCTGGTCGTTCTTACCTTCGACGCCGAATACAATGAGTCCTCCAAAACTGTTGGCAAATGCCGCGACTGTTTGAGGCCAATTGTCCTGGTCAGAGACGTCGCTTTTGTAATCGATGACAGTTCCTTCGCGCTGGCCAGACTTTACCAACGCTTCTAAGTCGGCCAAGATCATGTCGTCGCTATAGGATCTATCTTCGATATCGTCAAAATAAAGATCGCCCATTTTGTTGATTCTATTTTACTTCGATGTTCCAACATGTAATAGAAAGCATGCTGTCGGGTTCGTTGAGAGAATTCCCTGGGGGCGTCGAATGGGGAGAAGAACGCAGGGGTCCTTCGACTCCGCGCTGCTACGCTTCGCTCACAGCGCTCCGCTCAGGATGACAGGGTTGGGAAGGTACGAACAAAAAGCCCTGTGCGTTAGATTGATGACTCACTGCCCAACGAACTACCATATCCCCATGCCCGTTGACACCGAAACTCAAACGTCTTCCTATCCCCGCTCGCGTCCCTTACGCACAATTGCGACAAGATCGGCGGTGGGCATCTTTAACTTGACGCCCTTCACATCCAGCGGCGATGTCTTGGACTTTCGCGCCGGCAAGATTCTAAAGACGGCGCCATCGCGCCGGCGAATTTCAACAGCCCCGTCGCGTTCCGCTTCCTCAAGCACTGTGGCAAAATTTTCCCGCGCCTCAGAATAAGTGTAGGCTTTCACAGATTGTTTACCTCCAGTACATCAAGCTTCACTTCGCGCGCACGAATTTTCAAACCGCTATCCAAGGTTAGGATCGGGGCTCTTTGGTTCACAGCACATGCGATCACGTACGCATCGTATGCATAAATGTTCAGTCGAGCCGCCAATTCAACCGCTTGCTTCAACGCCAGATCGGTCAGGCGAATGGGGATGGCGGCGTACGACTCCAACAACTTCAGCGCTTCGTCCAGGCTAATCGCCTTGCGCTTGAACATGGCGGACAGAGCGTTACCGACTTCCCAGTGAACCGAGGGCGGGGCCACGAGGGTTGCCCCGCGCGTGAGCCGGACCAATTCACCCTTTTCCGGCTGCTCACCGATGACTGCGAGGATAGCGGAAGTGTCGATCACGATCTCCATGATGAGAGTATATCATATGTACAATTGTACAATAATCGTCGAAAACGGACGTATGGGGACGATTGACGTCTGTCGTGCAGATTAACGGTGAGACGGACGAACGGCTCGTCCGCGAACACATTGCTGATATAGCGTCCGAGCAACTACCATATTCTCATGCCGATCGATATTGAAACTCCCGCTCCCGCTTACACGCGCATCCGTGCCCCGCGCGGTACCACTCTCTCCTGCAAGGGATGGCAGCAGGAAGCGGCTATGCGCATGTTGATGAACAATCTTGATGAGGACGTTGCCGAGCGCCCTCAGGATCTGGTTGTCTATGGCGGCACGGGCAAGGCGGCTCGCAACTGGGATTGCTATCACGCCATCGTCCGCTCGCTGAAGAATCTTGAGAACGACGAGACGCTGCTGGTGCAGTCGGGCAAGCCGGTGGGCGTGTTCACAACTCACGAATACGCGCCGCGCGTGCTCATCGCGAACTCGAATCTGGTTGGGCATTTTTCCAACTGGGAGAAGTTCAACGAGCTAGAGCGCGTCGGCCTGATGATGTACGGACAGATGACGGCTGGGTCGTGGATTTACATCGGCTCGCAAGGAATCGTGCAGGGCACCTACGAAACCTTCAACGCGGCGGGCGAAAAACATTTTGGCGGCGATCTTAGCGGGAAGCTGATCGTCTCAGGTGGCATGGGCGGCATGGGTGGCGCGCAGCCGCTGGCGGCAACCATGAACGGGGCGGCGTTTCTTGGGATTGACGTCGATCCCGAACGCATCAAGAAGCGACTTAAGACCGGCTACTGCGACTTCCTTGTGACCACGCTGGACGAGGCACTGCGCATTCTGAAAAATGCTGTCCGCAAAAAGGAGAACGTTTCGGTCGGGCTGGTGGGCAATTGTGCGGACATCATTCCGGAACTGGCCGAACGCGGGGTGGTGCCGGATGTTCTCACCGATCAGACCTCGGCGCATGACCCGCTGAACGGATATGTGCCCAACGGCATGACGTTCGAAGCGGCGCTCGAACTGCGCCAGCGCGACCCGCAGACTTATCAGGAGCGGTCGCTCGACGCCATGGCGAAGCACGTTGAAGGCATGCTGCGTCTGCAGAAGATGGGTTCGGCGACGTTTGACTACGGCAACAATATTCGGACGTTTGCGTTCCAGCACGGGGTTAAAAATGCTTATGACTTTCCGGGTTTTGTACCGGCTTATATTCGTCCTCTATTTTGTGAAGGGCGCGGGCCGTTCCGGTGGGCGGCGCTTTCGGGCGAAGCTTCGGACATCGCCGTGACTGACGATCTCGTGCTCAAACTTTTTCCCGAGAATCGCAGCCTGCGCCGCTGGGTTGAACTTGCCCGCAAGCGGATCAAGTTTCAAGGACTGCCGGCGCGCATCTGCTGGCTGGGATACGGTGAGCGGGCGCAGTTCGGGCTGGCCATCAATGAACTGGTCAAGAAAGGGACGATCAAAGCTCCCATCGTGATTGGACGCGATCACCTGGATTGCGGCTCGGTGGCTTCTCCGTTCCGCGAAACCGAGAGCATGAAAGATGGCTCGGACGCGGTTGCCGACTGGCCGCTGCTGAATGCGCTGGTGAATACGGCGGCGGGCGCGTCGTGGGTTTCGATCCACAACGGCGGCGGCGTGGGCATTGGGTATTCGCTGCACGCCGGGCAGGTCACGGTCGCTGATGGCACTGACATGATGGCCAAGCGCATCGAGCGCGTGCTGACGACCGATCCCGGCATGGGCGTGATTCGGCACGTCGACGCGGGGTATGACAAGGCTAAGGAGTTTGCCTCGAAGACGGGCGTTCGCATTCCGATGGCGCTACCATGAACACCCACCACGGAGACACGGAGGCACGGAGATCGGTAGGGCTTCTTTATGAGGCGCTGACGGAAAGCATCATTGGGGCGGCCATTGAGGTGCATCAACACCTCGGGCCAGGACTACTTGAATCGGTTTACGAAGAATGTATGTGTCAGGAGCTTCGCCTTCGAGATATTCCATTCCTGGCACAAGTGCAACTGCCTATCGTCTACAAAGGACTGGAAACTGGCGGAACGTATCGAATTGATCTGATCGTGGCCAACGAGGTCGTGGTAGAACTGAAAGCCGTAGAACGATTGCTGAGCGTCCACGAGGCCCAACTCTTGACTTACTTGAAGTTGACCGGAAAACGAGTAGGCCTGATCATCAACTTCAACGTTGCCGTTCTGCACCGGGGGATTCTACGCCGGGTCCTATGACATACGCATTTCTCCGTGTCTCCGTGTCTCCGTGGTGGGTGTTCTTTCTCCGGAGCAGGAATGCGTAGGATATCGGCACTCTTGCTGCTCAACATCCGCCAGCTTCTGACGCTGCGTTCACCGGCAAACGGCCCTCGACGCGGTCCTTCCCTTTCCGAACTCGGCATCATTCAAGACGCTGCCGTGCTCTGCCTTGCCGGCAAGATCGTCTCGGTTGGCAGCACGAAAGACGCTCTTCGCGATCCGTGGCTCAAGAAGAATCGGAAGAAGATCTTCGAAATCGATTGCGGCGGACGCGTGGTCTTACCCGGCTTCGTCGATTCCCATAGCCACCCGGTATTCACGCAGCCGCGGCTGGTGGATTTTGAGAAGCGGATTTCTGGCGCCAGCTACGAAGAGATCACCGAGGCGGGCGGAGGAATTCGCTCCAGTATTGATGGGGTGCGAAAGGCCAGCAAAACCGCGCTGACACAAAAAGTTTTCGCAGCGCTGACAGATTTGGCCCGTCACGGGACCACGACCGTCGAGGCCAAGTCCGGCTACGGTCTCAACCCCGAATCTGAACTGAAGTCGCTCGAAGCCATCCGCGCGGCCGCGCGCGAGTGGCCGGGCACCGTGGTTCCGACTTTTTTAGGCGCGCACGCGGTCCCGCCCGAATACCGCGGACGTTCCCAGGCATATGTTGACCTGGTCTGCAAAGAAATGATGCCAGCGGTCGCGAAGCGCAAACTGGCCCAGTTCGTGGACGTGTTCTGTGATCGTGGGGCGTTCAGTGCTGGGGAAACCGCCCAGATTTTCACGGCTGCCGACAAGCACGGTCTGGCCGTCCGCGCACATTTGGGACAACTCTGCGAAACGCAACTCGATCCCCTGCTACGATACCAGCCCGCATCTCTCGACCACATGGACCACGTGAACGATGCCGACCTGCCAGCGCTCGCGCAGAGTGACACGGTCGCAACTTTGGTCCCGGGGGCAAATTACTTTCTCGGTTTAGCGAGATATCCAAACGCGCGCCGGTTCATTGAATCCGGGGTCGCGGTCGCGCTGGCCACGGACTACAACCCGGGCTCTTCCCCGACGCTCAGCATGCCGATGGCGATGTCGCTGGCCTGCACGCACATGAAGATGTCGCCGGCGGAGGTGATCGCAGCGGCAACGATCAACGGAGCCTGGGCGCTTCGATTAGCCGACCGCAAAGGCAGCGTGGAACCGGGCAAAGACGCCGACCTCGCCGTGTTTGACGTGAGTGACTATCGCGAGATCCCATACTGGTTTGGAGCAAATCGCTGCCTGCTGACGATCATGAATGGCGTGCCGAGCGGCCCTCTTTCTTCGCGAGAAAGAACGTGAGAAAGAAGAGGCGCGGCGAAAATCGGCAGCAACCATTTTGAGCGAACGGCACAGGGTTGTTATAATGCGAGAGTTCCGCACAGTCCCAGCGCATCGGCTGTTTTGCTTCGCGGCATCCCGCCCAGTGAGAGCGCCCAGTGCACGGCCAAATCGGCCGCCAGTCGATGTGCGGACAGGAAGTGGCCAGGTAGCTCAGGTGGTAGAGCGCAGCCCTGAAAAGGCTGGCGTCGGCGGTTCAACTCCGTCCCTGGCCACCACATTTCAAAGCACTT
>JGI12270J11330_10002718_pt1 | contig 12932 bp, 10 predicted proteins | sample PeaSoiMetSII2010_FD_11330 | JGI IMG/M metagenome (IMG submission 11330)
AACCGTTTATGCTAGCAGGTCGGGTTGGCGGGGCCGTTGCATCGGCACCGGCGGACCCGCTATCTATATTGTAAGTAACGAGACCGCCGCGAGCGGCCGCCGCGCTCAACCTGGGATAAGGAGACCGGAATGCGTCGTAAGAATGCTGTTTCCCTGTGCCTGCTGGCCCTTGCGGCATCCATGCGCCTGTTGTCGCAAACCGCGGCGCCCGCCTGTATGGCGGCGTGGCCCAAGGACGTTGCCGGGTGCCTGGACCAGAACTGGACGAATCAGATGCGCGACCAGTTTTGGTTTATCGACCAGGGATCGCGCCTGATGCCGCTCGAGTGGTTTCTACGCCTCGAAAAAGCCGCGAGCACGGAGAAGTTCGCGGCTGGTCTCGACCGGTACGGCTTCGTTACCGACAGTTTCAATCTGCCCGGATCGATCAACCAGGCTGGCCTGCCCATCGGACTCGCGGTTGGCAAGAGCGACGGCGATCCCGCGGACTACGTGGGTTTGACCTGCGCGGCTTGTCACAGCGGAAAGATCGCGCACAACGGCAAGGCCTACATGATCGAGGGCGCGCCTGCCATGCTGGACTTCGATCACTTCTTAGCCGATCTGGTTGACGCCATGACCGCCACGCAGGCGGACACCCAGAAATGGGCTCGGTTCGCGGCCGGTCAGCCGCAGGCCAATTTGAAAAAGGACTTCGATGCGCGGACGGCGAAACTGGTGATTCGCCACAGGATTAACACACCCACACCGGAGGCTGGCCCTGCCGGCTTTGGCAGAGTGGACGCCTTCGGACACATCTTCAATCAAGTGGTGGTGGACCACCTCGGCAATCCTGAATCTAATAGCAAGCCGCCAAACGCTCCCGCGTCTTACCCGGCGCTGTGGGACGTGGCGCAACATCCCTTCGTCCAATGGAACTACTCCGCTCCGAATTTGGGCGTCGGCGGGGAGGCGCTCGGTTCCTTGCTTCGCAATATCGGTGAGGTGCTCGGCGTCTTCGGCACGATCGACATCAAAACAGGCGGAGTTCCGCGGACGTGGACCTATCGTTCGAGCGCCAACCTGGACAACCTGAAAAAGATCGAAGCAATGGTGTTGAATCTGCGGTCTCCGGCCTGGCCGTTCGATGAGAGGATCGATCCGGCGGCGAGAGACGCGGGCCAGTTGGTCTACGTCAGGGAACAGTGCCACACGTGCCATGCGCTCATCGACGCGAAGAACCCACCGAATCACTATCCGGCCTACCAGACTCCCATCGCGGACGTGCGGACGGACAGCGATCTGGACGACAATTTCCAACACCGGACCGCGCCTACCGGCAGGCTCAAAGGTGCGCCGAAAGGGGCTCTGATCTGGGCGTTTCCAGTCGATCCGTTGTCTCTGACGAGTTTCGGCAGCCAGGACCTGGTGAAGAACATGACGGTGCACCTCGCGTTGAACGTACTGCCCTCAAAAAGCCAGCAAGCCCTGGCGGGCACATTGGGAGTAGCCGCCAATGTGCTGGCCGGTGCGACTCCGCGCTACAAAGCACGCCCGTTGAATGGCATCTGGGCCACCGCGCCGTACCTGCACAATGGGTCGGTCCCCAATCTCACGGAGCTGTTGAAGGACGAGAACAGCCGCATCGCCAGGTTCTGCATCGGAGACGGCGAATACGATGTGGAGAACGTCGGATACAGGACCTATGCGGATCTGCTTGCCTCGGGGCAGGGCTGTCCGAACCGCACGACCATGGTGGATACCAGCCGCAATGGCAGTCACCGGCAGGGCCATAACTATGGCACCGGGCTATCCGACGCCGACAAGCGCAATCTGATCGAGTTTTTGAAGTCGCTGTAACGGATTAAGACACTTTCATCACTCGAGTTTCAATTTTTTGTTGACACCACAGGCGGGTGAGCGCTATCTTGAACTTGGATGGATGTGGCATGTTTTGTGCTGCATCCACCCGATTTGCATGGATCCTCGGTAGGCGAGGCGTCCGCGCGGCAAACAAGCCACTGCCCTCCGGCGTCGAAAGATGTTCGTCAGGGTGGACCAGGGACTCCCGGGCTAAGGGTTTCTCTAATGTGGCTGAGATCTTCGGATCTCTCACGGCGTGCGGTGCTGAAGCTTGGACCAGTGGGGGAATCCGTCAGCAATCGCTTGCGATAGTTGGCCATTTCTTCCGCGCCGGGGGAAATGGCTTTTTGTTTCCCCTCCGAGCTTTAACTCGCCTCCAGAAAGGTATATGGAACCGAACGACGATCGGCCTCCGAGTTGGGGAGGTTACGGCGTGGAAGTTCCGGCGGTAAACCGATAGGCCTCCTGCTATCGCCTTCGCCGCCGCTGCTTCCCACAGCAATTACGGTGGTGAACGCGGAGGGCTGAAGGCCGACGCTCCGATTCCCGGAGCGTGAAATCTTCTCCTTACGACGTCTCCAGCAAGTGTTAATGCCGGCTTGCGGCCTCTGATATGGCGCCGCAGCCGTAATGTCCGTGGTTTTTCCGCACACGGGCGGAAGAGGAGGTGCGTCGATGAACAACAAATTTGTGATGGCTGCCGCGCCCGGCGTGGAAACCGAAGTGCTGCCGGTTCGCGGGCGAGTGGTGAAGTCCAAGTGGGCGCACAATCTGCTGACCTTCCTGATGGTCTTCGGGCCCGGACTCATCGTGATGGTAGCGGATAACGACGCGGGCGCGGTGTCGACTTACAGCCAGGCCGGCGCGCAATACGGCACTCATCTGTTGTGGATAGTCCTGCTCTTATTGCCGGTAACTTACTTCATACAGGAAATGGTTGTCAGGCTGGGAATCGCCACCGGCAAGGGCCACGCCGCCATGATCTATCAGCGATTCGGCCGGTGGTGGGGACTCTTTTCCCTGGTCGATCTGGAGCTGGTGAACTTTCTGACCCTGGTCACGGAGTTCGCCGCCATCGACCTGGCGCTGAACAAGCTGGGAGTCGACCCGTGCATCGGGGTACCGCTGGTAGCGGCGGGCCTGGTCCTGATCGCGGTGACGGGGAGCTATCGCCGGTGGGAGCGCACCGTGGTTTTCCTCTGCCTGCTGGACCTTCTGTGGTTTGCGATCGCGTTCCGGTTGCACCCGGCGGTGGGGCAGATCGTGCGCGGGTCTCTGATCCCCGGGATGCCTCCGGGCGGGCTGACGCCGGACCTGATGTTCCTGGTGGTCGCAATCGTGGGAACCACCGTAGCGCCCTGGCAGCTTTTCTTCCAGCAGAGCTGCATCGCCGACAAGCGCCTGCGCTTTGCGGACATCCAATGGGCGCGGTTGGACACGTTTCTGGGCGCGTGCATCACCATCACGGTGGCGGGCTGCATGATGCTCGCGGGCAACGCCTCGCGCGTCCATGGATTCACTTTCACCGATCCGGCGCAGATGGCGATGGACATCGGCACCTTCAGCAGCGGGTTTTTCAAGAACGCGATTCTGCTGATGATGATCAACGCCGCGGTGCTGGGCACGACGGCGATTTCGCTGTCGAGCGCATGGGCATACGGCGAGATCCGCGGCTGGCCGCACAGCCTGCAGCTTCCCTTGCGCAAAGCGCCGGGATTCTACGTGGTGTACCTGGTATCGGTGGCTGCCGCCGCCGGGCTGGTGCTGATTCCCCGCGCGCCGCTGCAACTGATCATCCTGGGCGTGCAGGTGCTGGCGGGGGTGATGCTGCCCTCGGCCATCATCTTCCTGCAACTGTTACTCAACGATAGGGAACTTCTGGGCGAGCATGCCAACAAGCCCTGGAACAATTGGGTGAACTGGACCATCATCATCGTCCTGTTCATTCTGTCTTTGATTTTGGCCGCGCAGGTTGCGGCCCCGAAACTGTTCCCGGCCGCATAGGGCGGGCATTGTAAGGAGAAACGAACATGGCGACGATGACGAATCCAATGGAGCTCGGGGAGCTGACCAACCATTTCGTAGTCATCCACCCGCTGGACGATGTGCCGGAAGAGAAGGTCGATACCGAGAATCTCGGCCCCATGAAGATGACCGCGAGCGTGCGCATTTCGTTGGTCAGTCTGCGGGCGTACCTCGTCTTGATGATGCTTATGGTCTTCTACCGCGTTCTGGACCTGGCCGGCCTGTTCGCCAGGCACGGATAGCCGGTGATGGATCGAATGACAACGGATTGCATGGAAGCTACGGAACCGCCGACCACCAGTCCGTATGTCCCCACTGGTACCACGGGGAACGCAAATACGCCCCGATCGTCGGCCCGAGTCGCTTGCTTGACGCTATAACTCGCTCCAGTGGAGTTTCGGTTCGAGACGTTCAATGGCTTGAATCACGCCCCGTTCTTCGGCAGCGGTTCCGTCGACGGAAACATCAGCAGCGCGACGTTCGGGTATGTGACTCATGCGGCGCCTCCCCGCGTCTCGCAGGTGGCGGAAGTTCAGCTTTAAGAAGGTAAGTACATGCTCATTCGAACCCTGAATAAAAACACCCGCCGCCTCAAAGCGGGCGGGATCGCCGGGAGCCGGGCGGAAGCCCGCATCGGCCTGATCCTGACGTTGAGTCTCCTGGCCGTTCTTGCCTGCTCGCTCGGAAGCGGCATCAGGCAGATCTCCAGGATCAGTCGCTCCGAGGCGGGCCTTTCGATGACCTTCGCCCCCGCCGGTCACTCCTGGAGCCGCACGGCGGCATCGCCGGCGCGGTGAGATTCGAGGAGAGATGCACGAATTGCTACGACAGCCACTGGCGCTGGTCCGGCTTCGGCGACCGAGGCACCACCACCAGCGGCATCCGCGCTTCCGGCGAGCTTTCCGGAGCAGCTTGCGTTACTTGCGCACACCCGCGCTGCGGTGCGTCCAGTTGTAGACCGCCCAGACGAGCATGGCAAAGACGCTCATTCCAATGAGCGCTTCGGGAACATCCAACGAACGCATCGGAGTACTCTCCGCCCCGATTATAACTCTAATCCGCAAATTGCACCGCGAAACCACGACGGGATGCGACGACCGGGAGGATCGTGCACCAGGGCGCAGCCGAGCCGCGGGAAAGTCCAGCCGGGCCGGGCTGGATTCCGCCAGGTACGCGGGGCATTCCCTCCGCGCCGGGCATGCGGCCGCGGCGGCCATTGCGGGCGCTTCGGAGCGGTCCATCATGAACCAGACCGGGCATCGGCCCGTTCAGATGGCGATATCCGGGAAGGGAGCCTGTTCCGGGAGAATTCCGCGGGCAAGTTGGGGCTGTGAGCGTTGGCGGGATCTTCCGATCCGAGAGTCAGCCCGTGCTGACGGATGTTATGAAAGGGCTCGGAGTAAGTGGTCAAACTGGCAATGCAGGAAGTACAGGGAAATGTCTCGAGCCGTTCATCATGAACCTGGATGCACGCTGCCGATGGCGCGCCGAGGCCATGTTAAGAATTACAGATACACATACCTGATGTTGCTTGACAGGTCTGGTGCTCGCGTATACGATTGAATCGGTCATCGTTTCTCAGGAGGTCCGTTACATGGATCGTCGTCAGTTCTTGCATCGAAGCATCCTGCCTGTTGTGGCGTGCGCGGCGCCGGGCTCGGCTATGCCGTCCCTGGACGAGTCAGCAGAGGGAGTTGGGCAGGTCGGCTTAAAGGACAAGTTTTTTGGGTGCATTGCCGGCTGCCACGTCGGATCGGCGCTGAAAGGGCCTTGCGAGGGCTGGACCTGGCAAGATTGCGAGGCGAAATTCGGCATGATCGACAAGATGCTGCCGTATCGCGACTACGGCAACAACTGGAATCGCGAGCCTGGCACCACCGAAGATGGAGTGGAGCGGCAGAAGATGATGATCACCGCGATCATCGAGAAGCAGGACCGAGTGACCGCGGAGGACGTCCGCAAGATCTGGGTGCGAGACATGAAGCCCGAGGCGGCCGGCATGATCTCGGAGCCGTTTGAAGCCGTGCTTCTGGCTATGGCCAAGTCCAACATCCCGGCCGCCGATATCGGCAAGTATTGCGATTACGCGGGGCTGGTGTCGATGTCGCGGTCCTGCCATCCGATCCCGCTGATCAACGCCGGCGACGTCGATAGCGCCGTCAACGATGTGATGGAAGTGGGACAGCTTTATCAAACCGCCAACAGCCGCGGTCTCCAGTGGGCGGCCATTATGGCCATAGCAATCGCGACGGCGACGAAACCGGGAGCGACGGTGGACAGCGTGATTGGCGCAGTTCTCAAGGGTCATCCCCGTATCGGCCGGGGAACCACGTCTGAAATCGAGCGAGGGCTGAGGGTTGCCCAGCCCTGCAAGGATTACAAGGAATTGCGCGTGGCGTTTGACAAGGTCTACTTCGGCAAGGGCATGCCATACCCGACCTCTTACGCCAACGAAGTGGTCACCAAGGCTATTTGTGTGTTTTCCATGGTCAAGGGAAACACGAAGGAAGCCATGCTGGCCGCTGTCAACATGGGACGGGACACCGACTGCATGTCGGCGTGCGCCGCGGGAATATCCGGTGCGCTCACCGGAGCGAGTTCGATCCCCGAGGAATGGATCAGACAGGTGGACTACGCGACCACCAAGATGCCGATTACAAACAGCAAACGAACCGTCAGGGAGCATGCCGACGGGCTGTATGGGGCTTTCCTCGCCCGGCTTCGCAGGATACGCACGTATGCCGACGAAATGGAGAAAGCCTGAGCACATGTGCGATTCCACCGGCCAACAGCCGTAGCGCGCACCCGAGCGACACTGTCCAGCTTCGGTCACGGAATCCCAAAGACTTCAGCACGCGATATCCGGCGGTCACCAAAGCCCTCCGAGCGCTGCCTGACGAGAACGTAGTGGACGGCGAGGTGGCGGCGCCCGTGGTCGCGATAGCGGCAGCCATTTGGACGTTACCTCTCCGCGGTGGGGACATCCAGCAACACGAGAAGAGGGGAAGGTTTTTCCCGCTGCTGCCGATAAGGAAGGAGAATGAATCTGCGCGCCGTATTCACCGTGGCCTGCCTGCTTGCGGCGCCCGCCCCCTCCCACGGCCAGCGCTACAGCTTCAAGCGCTACGACTCCGACGCCGGACTGCTCAATCAGGCCGTTCGCGCCCTGCTCCAGGACCACGCCGGTTTTCTGTGGGTCGCGACCAGCGACGGTCTGTTTCGCTATGACGGCAGCCGCTTTCGCGCGTTCACGGAAGCCGATGGGCTGCCGTCCAACCAGATCCAAGCGCTGCATCAGACCCCCGACGGCGTCCTGTGGGTGGCGTCATTAGCGGGCGTGGCGCGGCTCTCGGGCGAACGGTTCGAGACCGTGGACACCTCCCCTGTGCGCGGCGCCATCTCGCTGGCTTCCGATCCGGAGGGCCGCCTGTACGTGGGGACGGCCCAGGGACTGCTGGTGAGCGAACCGCCGGCCCGCAACTCCCGGAAGCTGGCCTTCAGGCTGTACAGTGACTCGCCGGAGTCGGCAGCCCGCGGCATCGCCGTTTTCGGAAGCGAGCAGGCTTGGTTTGCCTGTGGCCGGCGGCTGTGCCGTCTCGCCGGTGGCCGTGTGACCTCTTCGCCCGAGTGGGATGTGCCCGATGACGATTGGGACTCGGTGCTCGTCGATCCACGCGGAAATGTGTGGGCACGCAGCCGGACAAGGCTCATCGAGCTGCCCCAAGGCGGGTCGCGATTCGTGCGCCTGGATGAAGGTTTGCCGCCGGCGCTGGTTTCCGGCTCGCTGGGCGTCGATCGGGACGGCAATCTGTGGGTTCCCACCAATCGCGGACTGGCGCGCCTCACGCACTCCGGATGGGAGATAATCGGCAAGGCGCAAGGCTTGCCCGTCAGTTCGGCGCGCTGCATGCTGCAAGATCGCGAGGGGTCGCTGTGGATCGGGTTGAGCGGCGGCCTGGTGCGCTGTCTCGGTTTTCCGCACTGGCAGTCCTGGACCGAAGCGGAGGGCTTGTCCAGCGATTTGGTCTGGGGCATCAAACGCGACCGCTCCGGCGTCCTGTGGAGTATCGGCGATGCCGGAGTGAACCGGTTGAATGAAGCTCGCGGGCGGTGGGAGGAACTGAGGGTCCCGGGCTTGCTCGCCGTTCAAACCGCGGGGTTGGCGCTGGCGCCCGACGGATCTCTATGGGTGGGCCAGGCAAATGTCGGAGCCGTCCATGTGGACCTTCGCCGCGGCGTGGCCAAGACTTACGGGAAGGGCTCGGGCATGGATACCCGCTGGATCGGTGGCATTGCAGTGGATGCCTCCGATCGCGTTTGGGTGGGCACGCGGGATGGGGTCTATCGGGGTGTGAATCGCGGCGAGGGTTTTGAATTTCAACGCCAGAATCTTCCCGGCGAGCCGAAGCCCAATTTCGTTTACGCTTGCCTGATGGACCGCCGCGGGCGCATCTGGGTGGGAACTTCGTCCGGCCTCTACCTCCTGGATCAGGACCGCTGGGTCCGGTTGACCACGCGCGAGGGGCTTCTGCATAACCGTGTGCAGCACCTGGCCGAGGCGGACGATGGCTCGTTGTGGATCGGCTACTCCGAGTCCGTGGGGCTCTCCCAACTGGTGGCGGACGGAAACCCGTGGCGCTGGCGGCAGTTCTCCCGGAAAGACGGGCTGCGCTCCAATAAGGGCTTCTTCATCGGGTGCGACGCTCGCGGCCAGATCTGGTTCGGCACGGACGTGGGCGTGGACGTATTTGATGGCAGCAGGTGGCGGCACTTCGATCACACCGACGGTCTGCCGGGGGACAGTTGCGCCTCCGACGCGTTCTATGCCGATACCGACGGCACCGTGTGGATGGGGACGGCCAGGGGCCTCTCTCATTTGCGCATTCCCGCCGCCGGGCTGCCTGCGCACACCGCCGCGGCTCCTGTGCAACTGATCTCCGCGGTCTTCGGCGATCGAAGCATGCCCATCGCCGAACGGTTGCTCCTGCCGTGGTCGCAGCGCTCTCTTCATGCGACGTTTGCGGCCTTGACGTTCGTCAACGAGGACGCCCTGCGGTTTCGATACCGCATCGGGGGTGTGGAGAACAATTGGAGCGAGACTCGCTTACGGGAAATCCATGTCCCCGCCCTGCCCGCCGGCAGCTTTACGCTCGAGATTCAGGCTGCCAGTGGGGAGGGCGGTTGGACCTACTCGCCAGCCCGGCTCGACTTCACGATTCGTCCGCCGTGGTGGCGCACCTGGTGGGCTGAAGGGGTCGTTCTCGCCGTTGCCGGCCTGCTCGCCCGCCGGCTGTGGGAGTTCCGAATGCGGAGTATCCTCCGCCGCCAGTCGGAATTGGAACACGCCGTCGCGGAGCGAACGCGCGATCTGGGGCGCCAGAACGCGGAAATCGAGCGGCTACTCATTGCATCGCAGGAGACCACGCGTCTGAAAGACGAATTTCTGGCCACCATGAGCCACGAAATCCGCACCCCGATGAACGGTATTCTCGGGATGACCGAGGTGGTGTTGGGGACGCCGCTGGACAGCGAGCAGGCCGAGTGCCTGCGGCTGGTTAAGGCATCGGGGGAATCGCTGCTCTCCATACTCAATGACATCCTGGATCTTTCGAAGATCGAAGCCGACAAACTCGAACTGGAGTCGACCCGTTTCGACCCCCGCGGGCTGGTTATCGACACCGCCAAAACACTGGAGGTAGTGGCGAGGCGCAAGGGCATCGCCCTCGGCGTCCAGGTGAGCGATCAAATTCCCCCGAGCCTGGCAGGCGATCCAGGACGGCTGCGGCAAATCCTGGTGAACCTGATCGGCAACGCGATCAAGTTCACCGAGCGCGGATCGGTGACGATCGGGGTACAAGTCGAAGCCACGCGGGAACTCGGCGCCATCTTACACTTTACGGTCGAAGATACGGGCATCGGTATTCCTCCGGACCGGCAAGAACTCATCTTCGAACCCTTTCGCCAGGGCGATGGCTCGACCTCCCGCCGCTACGGAGGGACCGGCCTTGGCTTGGCCATCTGCGCACGCCTGGTCCGGATGATGGGCGGGCGCATCTGGGTGGAAAGTGAAAGCGGGATTGGCAGCGCGTTTCATTTTACAGCACTGCTCCAGACCTGTGGAGCGGATCGGGGAATCACGAATCTGGCGCAGGCCGTCACTAAAGAAATCGAGCGGCCGCCCGAGCGTAAAATAGCTATCCTGCTGGCCGAGGACAATCCCGTTAACCAGCAGGTAGTGATGCGCCTGCTTCAGCGTCGCGGGCATTCGGTCACGGTCGCCGGCAACGGACGCGAAGCGGTTGCCATGGCGTCGGCTCGTCCGTTCGACATCATTCTAATGGACGTGCAGATGCCCGAGATGGATGGGCTCGAAGCAGCGCATCGAATCCGGGAGGCGCAAGGTGTCTCGGGAGTATATGTGCCGATCATCGCGATGACCGCGTGCGCCATGGCGGGCGATCGCAAAAAGTGCCTGGACGCCGGAATGGACGGGTACGTGACCAAACCGATCGACCGCGCCGAACTGATCCGCACAGTAGAGTTCGGGTAGACAAGGTGGCGCAACCGCCTGGAGAAGGCCGTGGCAAAGAAGGCGACATAGGAAGCGGCCGAGACGGCGAAAAGACCCCACCCGCGGCCTGGCCGGACGGCCGCGGCCTTCCGCTTACTTCTTCGGCACCGAAACCGTGATATTGCGGAACTTCAGCCCGCCGGTGTGATCGCCCTGGATGTAAAAAGGCCCGGGCTCGCCTTCGTTGGCGTCCAGCGCTCCGCCCGTGATGCCTTCGATCGTCTGGTGGTCGATGGTGGTCACGCCGTTCCGCACCACCGTGACCGTGCGGCCTACCAACGTGACGTCGAACGTCTCCCAGGAACCCGGTGTGCGCGGCATCTCCTTGGGCGTGATGCGGCCGTAGATGGAGCCTATGCGGCGCTCGGGCGGGTTACTCGAGAGGGGCTCGTACTCCAGTTGCACTTCGTACCGTCCGCGCAGGTAGAAGCCGCTGTTGGCGCGGTCCGGACAGTTCGCTTCGAAGTGCAGCTTGAAGTCGTCGAACGTACGGGTGGTCTTCAGGTTCGCACCGTGGTCCTGGTTGACCAGCAGGCCGTCCTGAATCGTCCAGTGGCTGTCGGCGGGGTTGCCGATGGGTTCCCATCCATTCAGGTTCCTGCCGTTCAGCAGCGGCTCCGGAGCGACCCACTCTTTTGGCTCGGCGCGTTTCAGGTCGGGGGCCAGGAGACCGGTGAGCGGCATGGAGGTGTTACCGCGCTTCTGCACGCCGGCCAGCTTGCCGCCCGAAACCTCGAGTTCCCAGGTAGCCGCGGGCCGTTTCCTGGCCGGGTCGGCGGCGGAGATGACCAGCAGCAGCTTGGAGCCTTCCACCTTCACGTCCTTCAACTGGTAAACGTTGCCGCCGGTCGGCTGGTACCAGACCTCCAGCGCGCCGCCCTTTTCTGTGATACCGAGCCAGGCGGCGCGGAGGGTGTTGCCCTGGGTCAGATTGAAATCCCAACGCCCCACGAACGGGCTGCCTTTCGGCTGGGAAAGTGCGCCGGCCATGAACGCGCAAACAAGGAGCGTAGCCATCGTGAGCTTTCGCATAGCTCGCAGTTTACTACGCGGCGCGTCCGCAGGGTAACCGTGTTTTTACCTTGGCTCGCGCCATGGCCACGGATTGTAGCCGTGGTGTCGCGACCAGCCGGATCTCGAATGCGATCCTGCCGGCAATCCTGCTCGAGGAATGGAAAGCGCCCCTCCACGGAATGCGCCATCGCCATCTCCCGCCAAAACTCAAAATGAAGGTCCTCGATCAAAAAGCACCTGCTGAAACAGGCGGCCGCCGGGCGCGGTGGCTTCGGATTCTGATTCCGAATCATGAGGCGGACTATACGCGCATCGTAAGGGAGCGATTTCTACTTGACAGCGAGCAGGGCGGCGGAGGAGATTCCGCGCATGAGAAGCCCGGCCGCTGGTGGGTTGGATATCGAAGGAGACCGGGCGCCGTCTGGGGGAGACGCCGGGTCTCTCAGACCGCGCCTTGGGTAGCGGCAACTTTTTGGTGGGCTTTCTTCTGCCGGCGCGGTAAGCGGGACCGGTTCTTTTTCTGTAGTTTCGGCTGTTTCATCGACTTCGTTTGGGATGGCGCTGGAGCAGGTTCGGCGACTCCCGCAAGCGATGCTATTTTGCCTGCAGCGGTACCTACTGCTTTTGCTGTAGCAGCCAAGACGCTGTCTTGGGTCTCAGGTTCGATGGGCTTCTTACGACCTTTTGGCTTCTGTTCGTCTGCCATAATTTCCTCGAGTTGGCGCGAGCACGCCTGTAGCCATAGTAATCCTATTTAGAACACGAAAGACTGGCAGTGGACCTTTTCAGTTTTGCATCGGTCCGCGGGTGGCGCCGAGAGCGGTGCGGACGTAAACGCGAACGCCGCTGGTCTTCGCCGTGGCCACCGATCACGCCAACCCGAAGATCGTCGAATTGCTGCTGGCCAAGGGCGCGGCGCGCGAAGCGGCGAACGCGGCCAGCCGGGAGGGGACGGGAATACCTTGACATCGCCCGTGAAACCACTTACCAAGTATTCGTATGAGACGCTTGCCCATCGTCCTCACCTTGACGGCCCTGTTGCCGCTGTACACCAAGGCCGCGCCCGGCGCCGATCCCTTCGAGCAGAACCGCCGCCTCGGCCGCGGCATCAACATCCCCGGCGTGTTCGATCGCAACGGGGGGACCGTTCCCGATCCGCCCATGAAGCCGGAGTACTTCAAGAAGATCGGCGATGCGGGCTTCAAGAATGTTCGGCTGGTGATCCGCTGGTCGTCATACGCGCAGCAGGGGGCCCCGTACACCATCGACCCCGGATTCTTGAAGAAGGTGGACTGGGCGGTGGAGCAGTCCCTTGCCAACAAGCTCGCCGTGGTCCTCGATTTCCACTACTATCCCTTCATCAGCTTCACCGGCACGGAGACCAGCCAGGCAGACCCGCAAGAGAACCGCACCCGCTTTCTGGCCCTATGGCGGCAGGTGGCCGAGCACTACCGGCAGGCGCCACCCGAGGTGATGTTCG
>JGI12270J11330_10002721_pt1 | contig 12922 bp, 8 predicted proteins | sample PeaSoiMetSII2010_FD_11330 | JGI IMG/M metagenome (IMG submission 11330)
ACTTGCGAAAGCCACTCTCTGAGTTCCGGGCGTGGCTGGGAAATTGCCAGTGAACATGCGGCTGGCGGTGTACACTCTCGCGTTCTTCAGCTGTCTGGCAACCGCTGCCGGCCCTGAGTCTGGCGCTCTCAAGATCGATGTGCACACGGAGGACCTGCTGACGCAGCCTCCGGGCGCGAACTGGACTTCCTATCACGGAGACGATTCCGGGCGGCGCTACAGCAGCCTCGCGCAGCTGAATCCTGCGACGGTGGCTGGACTTCGCGCGGAATGGGTTTTCCATCCGCAGACCTCGAATTGGCTGGAGAACACACCTGTGGTGGTGAACGGGATGATGTTCGTGACTGCAGCCAACGATGCCTTCGCTCTCGACGCGGCTACAGGGCGAGTGGTGTGGCACCACTCGCGCCCGCCAAGCGAAGGATTGATCGACGATGCTTCAAGACATTTAAATCGCGGCGTCGCCGTGTGGCGGGATCGTGTCTACATGGAAACCGATAACGCCCACCTGCTTTGTCTTGACGCTCGCTCTGGCAATCAGGTCTGGGATGTTGCCTACGCCGACTGGAACAAGAACTACGGCGCCACCAGCGCCCCGCTGGTGGTGAAAGACAAAGTTCTGGTCGGAACCTCAGGTGGCGATGACGGCGTGCGCGGCTTTGTTGCGGCCTACGACGCCGCGACCGGGATGCTGGCTTGGCGATTCTGGACCATCCCCAGTCCGGGTGAATTCGGTTCCGCCAGCTGGCCGGGCAAGGCATACCTGCACGGCGGCGGGACTACATGGATGCCCGGCACCTACGATCCAGCACTGAACCTGGTGTTTTGGGGAACCAGCAATCCGGCGCCGGATTTCAACGATGACGTACGTCCCGGAGACGATCTCTACACCGATTGCGTCCTCGCCCTGGATGCGGACACCGGCAGGCTGAAGTGGTATTTCCAGTTCACGCCGCATGACCTGTTTGACTACGACGCTGTCGAAACGCCCATGCTGATCGACGCCGCCTACAGAAGCGAGCCCCGAAAACTGCTGGTGCAGGCGAACCGCAATGGCTACCTCTACGTGCTCGATCGCACCAACGGGAAATTTCTTTCAGCGATTCCGTTTGTCGAGAAGCTGAACTGGGCGAAGGGGATCGACGCAACCGGCCGGCCGATTCGTACCGGCATCCGGCCGGCGCCCGCCGGTACGCGTGTATGTCCCGGCTATTCTGGCGCCACAAACTGGTACGCGCCTTCATACAACGAATCGACTCACATGGTTTACTTCCTGGCGTTGGAAGAGTGTGAGACGTTCTACTCGCAACCGACGCCAGCCTTCCAGGAGGGCAAGGAGTACTACTCCACGGGAGTGAAGCGCATTCCTAGCGAGACTTCGCAGAAGAGTCTGCTCGCTTACAGCCTCGACACGGGCGCGTTTTCGTGGAAATACCCCCAGACCGGTCGCGGTCATTCCTCGGGCGGCACGATGAGCACTGCCGGAGGCCTGGTTTTCTTCGGGGACGATTCAGGATCGTTCGAGGCAGTCGATGCGCAAACCGGCAAGCCGCTGTGGCATTTCAACATTGGCCAGGATATGAGCGCGTCCCCGATGACCTACGCGATTGGGACAAAGCAATATGTCGCCATCGCAGCCGGCAGCGACATTTTCAGTTTTTCTTTGCCCTGAGCGAAAGGGTTGCCAGCGAGCCAACTTGGCGGCAGGGACTTGGATCGGGAAAAGGAGAATCTCATGCGATTCCGTTCGAATTGGAACCGGCGCGGCTTTCTAGGCACGGCCATGACAGCTGTGGCCGCGGTGTTTGCGCCACGCAAGCTCTACTCGTCGGCCAAGTCCGCATCCGGAGCCAGTGCTGAGGTCAACGGTTTCGGACACACCGGCAATCCCTATGACGAACTTGGCCTCACCACCGTGATCAACTGCGAAGGCACCATGACCATGCTCGGGGGCTCCCTGCTTCGTCCCGAACTCGAAGCGGTCATGGCCATGGCGGGGCGGCATTTCGTGAGCATTCCCGAGCTGGAGGTCGCCGCCGGCAAACGGATCGCGGAAATGCTGAAGCTGCCGGAAGGCTACACCGCGCTCGTGACCTCGGGCGCAGCCGCAGCCATTCAGTCCGGCTTGGCCGGCATTCTCACTGGTGATAACGAGGCGTTGATCCGCCAACTCCCCGACCTGACCGGCATGAAATCGGAAGTCATCATCCAAAAGTCGCATCGCAATCCTTTCGACCACCAATTGCGCTCGACCGGAATCAAGCTGATCGAGATCGAAACCCGGGAGCAGCTGCGGCAGGCCGTGAATGACCGTACGGCGATGATGCACTTCACGAATTTTGCCAATGCCGCCGGCCAGATCAAAGTCGACGAATGGGCCAAGTTAGCCAGGCAGTACAACCTGCCCTGCATGAACGATGCCGCCGCCGACACGCCTCCGGTTTCACATCTCTGGGACTACACCAACATGGGCTACGACCTGGTAACGTTCAGCGGCGGCAAGGCGATGCGCGGCCCGCAATGCGCCGGTTTGCTGGTAGGCCGCAAAGATCTGGTCGCCAATGCGCTGCTCAATAACAGCCCGCACGAGGACACGCTGGGGCGCAGCCAGAAAGTCGGTAAAGAGGAAATCATCGGAATGGTGAAGGCGCTCGAGATTTATCTGCGCGAAGATCACGACGCGCTGGCTAAAGAGTGGCAGGATCGACTGGACCTCATCTCGCGCGAGCTCACGAAAGTCGCAGGCGTGAGCACGTCGTTCTTCACTCCCGAGATTGCCAATCATGTCCCTCACATGCACATCACGTGGGATTCCAGGATTTCGCTCACGCCTCAACAAGCCTCGAAGGCGCTGCGCGCCTCGAAGCCGTCGATCGTCGTAGGCGGTGGCGAAGACAGGCCTGGATTGGCCATGAACTCGTTCATGCTCCAGCCCGGCGAGGATAAGATCGTTGCCGAGCAATTGGCTCGCGTTTTGCGGGAACACTCCGCGTAGTTCGGGCCTCCAGGAAACTGCTTGACAGTTGCCCAAACAACTCGCGTGCGCTGGTTTCTGGTCTTCTGCCTGTTTGTCCTCAGCGCAGTCTCTTACCTCGACCGCGTCAACATTTCCATCGCGGGCGGATTCATCGAGGATGCTTACCACCTCAATCACGTGCAGCTGGGCAAGGTGTTCAGCGCGATGCTGGTCGGTTATGGCTTGTTTCAAACCGTGGGCGGCCGCCTGGCGGAGCGCTTCGGACCGCGGCGGGTGCTGACTGCGGGCGTGCTCTGGTGGGGAGTGTTCACTGCGTTGACCGCGCTCGTGCCAGGGCGCATCCGTGGCGCTCTGTTCCTGTTCATGGCGGTGCGCTTCCTTCTGGGCGCTGGCGAAGCGGTTATCTATCCCTCTGCCAATCAGTTCCTGGCACGCTGGATTCCGGTCTCTGAGCGTGGCAAGGCGAACGGCTGGATTTTTGCCGGAGTCGGGGCCGGCGGCAGCTTCACGCCCCCGTTCGTCACCTATCTGATGCTGCGCTACGGCTGGCGCTCGTCGTTCTGGGTGTGCGCGGTGATCGGTCTTTTCGCGGGAGGACTCTGGTACATCGCTGCGCGGGACGATCCGGCCCAGCATCCCGACGTCTCCGCCTCCGAACTCACGACCATCCGGTCCGGTCTGACTCTCGGCCATCCACAGGACGAGTCGACGCACCCGGGCCCGCGCCGGGCTGCTGTCTCCTGGGCACGCGTCGCCAGGAGCCGTGAAGTCTGGGCGGTCACGCTGAGTTATTTCTGCTACGGATACGTCGCATGGATCTTCTTCAATTGGTTCTACCCGTACCTGGCACGAGTGCGCGGGCTGGATCTGAAGGCCAGCGCCTTCTACTCGACGCTGCCTTTCATCGCCATGCTCATCGGCTGCCTGCTGGGCGGGACCATCAACGACCGCCTGACGAAATGGCGCGGTCCTCGCGTCGGGCGCTGCGGAATAGCAGTCCTGGGTATCTTCCTGGCCGGCGTCTTTATTTTGTTCGGCGCTCAGGTGCACAGCGCGCGTATAGCCAGCGTGGTGCTCGCTGGAGGCGCCGGAGCACTGTATCTCTCCCAGAGTTCGTTCTGGTCAGTGACGGCCGACATCGCCGGGGAGTCCTCCGGCTTCGTCTCCGGATTCATGAATACGGGCAATCAGGTGGGAGCGGCGCTTACGACTGCTCTGACTCCCTGGATCGCCGCGCAATTCAACTGGACCGCTTCTTTCCTGACGGCGGCTGCGCTGTGTCTGGTCGGAGCGGGGTGTTGGTTGATTGTAGATCCCACCCGGAGGCTGCTTCCGCAAAACCCGGAAACTGCTACGGACCGACCGTGACCTGCGATTCCTCCATCAACGGTGTCAGCAGCCGAGGACTCAGCAGGGAAGCGGAATTGGTGTCCACATAGACCGTTGCATTCGAATGTCTGCGCAGAATCGATGCCGGCGCCATGGGGCTGATCTCTCCCTCGAAGCACGCCTTGATCGCTTGCGCCTTGCGCTTGTCGGGAACCACAGCCAGGATCTCCTTGGCCTTGAGAATCTGCCGCGCCGACATCGAAAGTGCTCGCTTCGGAACTTGCGAAATGTCGGAAAACCACGCTTCGCCCACCTGCTGCCGCCGGCAGGCCTCGTCGAGTTCCACGATGATGTAGGGGTCTTCAGTATCGAAATCAGCGGGCGGGTCGTTGAAAGCGATGTGCCCGTTCTCTCCGATGCCCAGAAATGCTATGTCAACAGGTGCGGAAGACAGGGCCTTCGATGCCTCGCGCACCACAGCGCTGGGATTGGCAGTGTCGCCGTCGAGCAGATGATAGTTGGTGATCCCAGTCTTGTTTACGAGTTGCTCCATCAGCATCTTGCGAAAGCTGCCCGGATGCGTGATGGGAAGCCCGACGTATTCGTCGAGATGAAACGCTTCCACTTTCGACCAATCGATTCCCCCAGCCTTGGTGAGCGCATCCAGGAATTCGAGTTGGGAAGCTGCGGTCGCGGCGATGATGCGCGCTTGGCCCCGATCTGCGATGGCGCGCCGAATCGCGCCGGCAGCCTGGTCTGCGGCGGCGCGGCCCAGCGATACTTTGTCAGGGAAAACTCTGAGCAGCATGGGAACATCCTTCGCCAGCTGGCGTGGAAATCGAAACCAGAGGAGCTGAAAAATTATACAAAGGCACCCGGCGCTGTCGATTTCCCTATCAATCGCAGTTTCATTCCATGAAAATCTATTTTGGATTCGTGGAAAGCTCCACGCGGTTGATGTATCACTCTTAGGCAGAGCCGGAGAAGCATCGAGGCATTTGTATGAAGAAGCGTAACGCCATCATCCTCCAATTCGCAGCTCTTCTGGGAGCCTTGCCGTGCGCTGCTGCCGCGCAAACCGTCGTCGTCGACGCCACGCCCTCCCATGTGGTGAACAAGTTCAGCCCCATCCGCGCTTTGGGCTCGACCGTGGACCGTGTGCCCAGCAACGCGACCGACGTGTTTTTCCGCCCCGACCAGATACAGAAAGTTCTCTCCGCAGGCTGGGGAACGATCAGCTATCGCCAGAACACCGACCTCTTCGTACAGGCCTGGCACTGGAATTCCAAGGGAACCTGGAGTGATCCTGCGGGCAAGGGCTACTTCACCGGCGACGCGAATCCGACCGGCGAGATGATCCGCCACTCCTACGGTTATTCTCTCCGTCACCGCGGATTCACGCGCAACGGCGGCAGCGAGTTCGACGGATACTCCCGCCTCGACGACGGCGATGTGAATTCCTACTGGAAGAGCAATCCATATCTGGCCAAAGAATTCACCGGCGAGGACGACGCGCTGCATCCGCAGTGGGTCGTGATTGCGCTCGACANGCCGGAAAGCATCAGCGCCATCCGCATCGACTGGGCCGACCCCTACGCACGTGACTTCGAAGTCCAGTACTGGGTCGGCGAGGGCGACGCCATGGACGATCAGGACAAGGGAGCGTGGAAGACGTTCCCTTCTGGAAGCAAGACGGACGCAAAGGGAGGCACCACGACGTATGGCTTCGGGGCCGTGAGCACGAAGTTCGTCCGTGTGCTGATGACTCGCTCCTCCAACGCCTGTGACACTCACGGCTCATCCGACCGCCGCAACTGCGTGGGCTATGCGATCCGCGAACTCTATCTCGGAACTATGGAAAAGGGAGTGCTCAAGGATTTGCTGCATCACTCGCCCGACCAGAAGCAGACGCTGACCCTCTGCTCCTCCGTCGATCCCTGGCACGAACCGTCGGATCTGTACCTCGCGCCCGACCGCATGGAATCCGGAGATCAGCCTGGCTTCGACCTGTTCTTCACCAGCGGAATCACCCGCGGCCTGCCCGCCATCGTGCCCATCGCCATGCTCTACAGCACGCCGGAAGACGCGGCCGCCCAGATGACCTACATCAAGAAGCGTGGCTATCCGGTCTCGTATATCGAAATGGGCGAAGAGGCCGACGGGCAGTACATGCTTCCCGAAGATTACGGAGCGCTCTACTTACAATTTGCCACCGCCCTGCATCGCGTCGATCCGGATTTCAAGCTGGGCGGCCCAGCCTTTCAGGGCGTCACCGATGACATCAAGGCTTGGCCCGACGCGCAAGGCCGGACTTCCTGGTTCGGACGCTTTCTCGACTACCTGAAAGCCCACGGACGCCTGCAGGATGTAGCCTTCATGTCGTTCGAGCATTATCCTTACGATGGCTGCGAGACGCCGTGGGCCCAGCTCTATCGCGAGCCGGAGTTGATCTCGCACATCATGAAGGTCTGGCGCGATGATGGTTTGCCGCCCGGCATTCCTTTGCTCGACACCGAGACCAACGCGCATGGCGGCGAGGCCTCTGTCGAAATTTTCGGCGCGCTCTGGCTGGCCGATTCCTTCGCGGGCTTTCTCAGCGCCGGCGGCCAGTCCACTCACTACTATCACGACCTGTCCTACTCGCCGCCGCATCCCGCCTGCCCGAACAGCTGGGGGACCTATCACATGTTCATGGTGGACGATCACTACCAGATTCAGACGCCCACCTCGCAGTTCTTCGCGGCGCAAATGCTGACGCAGCAGTGGGCCCAACCGGGTGACTCCGAGCACCAGCAGTATCTTGCCACCAGCGACGTGAAAGACTCCGAGAGCCACGTGCTCGTCACGGCCTACGCGCTGCATCGCCCCGATGATCAGTGGTCTCTGATGCTGATCAACAAGGACTATGACCATCCCCACGAGGTTGCCATCGCGTTTCATAACGCGCAGACGAACCGCGACGCAACGTTCTCCGGGCCGGTCACGATGATCACGTTCGGGAAGCAGCAGTACCAGTGGCATCCCGCGCGCAAGAAGAGCTATGCCGACCCGGATGGGCCGCCGGTAACGTCTCAGGTCAACGCAGAGGAGGCCACGCGCTACACGCTGCCGCCTGCGTCCGTCACCGTGATTCGCGGGCCCTTGTCACAGTGAGGATGTGAGGTAGGGTCAGCCGGTCTGCCAGACTGTATCGAGCACGGTTCCATCGACCCACTTCACGATGGCCACAGGCCGGTCGCCGTGCCTGGGTCGCTGCGGCCTGCCGCCGCAGATGCGCTCAACTTCGCGCTTGATATCCTGCAGCGGCCGGATCGGGAGCGTTGAGCCCTTGACGGCATCGATGAGATCCTGGCGCAGCGGGTTGATCGCGATCCCGCGTTCAGTCGCCACCACGTCGATCAGTTCGCCCGGACCGCAGAGTGTCGTCACTTCGTCGACAATTACTGGAATCCGGTCGCGAAAGGAAGGCACAGCCAGGATCGTACACCCCGCCGCCAGGCAGTTCTGCCATCCACCGATGCCGTGCAACAGCCGCCCGTCGGAATGCGTGACCACGTTGGCGTTGAAGTTCGTGTCCACTTCGGTCGCGCCTAGGACCACGGCATCGACCAGGGACGCGAAATTTCCCTTGCCGTGGTAGTTGTACGAAGTGAAAGGCGAGGTCGCAACATGGCGCGGGTTGCACGCCATGGAGCGCACGCCGTCGAGGTCGAACGTTTGCCCGTCGAGGATGTAGTCGGTCAGACCCTCCTCCAGCAGTTCCACCAGGTGCTTGGTCGAACCGCCGCGCACGAAGCGCGCCTTCACGCCAGCCTGCTTCATCATCTGCTTCAGGTAGCTGACGAAGGCCAGCGCAATCCCACCCGCGCCCGCCTGAAAAGAGAAGCCATTGCGCATGATGCCGGCATCGCGCAGAAAGCGCGCCACGAACTCGGCAATGCGCAGACGATCCGGCGAGCGCGTGACTTGCGTGGTGCCGGAGACGATTTTCGAAGGATCGCCGATGGACTCCACTTCGACGACATAGTCCACGTTATTGCCTTGAATCTGCGAGGGCACGCAGGGGAAGGGAACCAGGTTGTCGGTAACCGCGATGACGTGATCGGCATAGATGGAGTCGGCCAGGGCAAATCCGAGAGACCCACAAGCCGATTTGCCGTGCGAGCCGTCGCAATTGCCGAAAGGGTCGGCTGCTGGTGCTGCGATCACTGCAATGTCGATGTGCACCTCGCCGTCCTGAATGGCCTGCCAGCGACCGCCATGCGAGCGCAGAACGCCTATGCCGCTCATCTTGCCCTGGGTGCAGTAATCGCCGAGCGGTCCGTTCATGCTGCCTTCGATGTGGTCGATCACTCCAGCCTGCATGAGTTCAATGGCGCCCTGCTGCGACGGGAACGATGCGCTGGGGAACCACATCAGATCCTTGACGCCCATTCGGGCCGCGGTTTCGAGCGCCATGAGGGCGACCTGGTCGCCATCGCGCAGATGATGATGCGACGACACCACCATGCCGTCGCGCAGCCCGCACTTCCGCAGTGCAGTTTCAAGGTCCGGAACCCGCTTGTCGCCGTTGATGGGGTAGTCGGCTGCAGTGCGGATCGGAGGCGCAGTTTTCGTTCCCGAACGCCGGTATTTCCCAACGCCCATGTATGGCACCTGTGCCCGCCCGTTCACCCTCTCCGGGACCCTGCGGCCCACAGCATTCGCGGTCAGGTCAATCTTTTCCAGCGTAGTCATCGTCCACCTTCAAACTCGCTTGTCCAAGCCTCGTTCTTCTTCGCGTCCTTTGCGGCTTTTCTTCGCGCGCTTTGCGGTAAGCTTTTGATTTTGCCGATATTGTCACCGCATGGCATCGCCCGAGGTCAGCCCCATAGCCTGGGCCCGCGCCATCAACTTCAAAGCCCGCTGCACGACCGGAGGATCGATCATCTTCGATCCCAGACTCACAACTCCCAGCCCTTTCTCCGTAGCCTCGTGGTAAGCCGCAACGATCTTCTGCGCCCGTTCGATTTCAACCGGCGACGGTGCGAACGCCTCGTGGATCACCGCAATCTGCAAAGGATGAACGCAGCCCATGCCTTCGAAACCCATAGCGCGCGAATTCACGCCCCAGGCGCGAAGGCCGTCCATGTCGGCGACATCCCCGAAGACCGAATCAATAGCCTGTACCCCGGCTGCGAGAGCGGCGTTGACCACGCGCTGCCGGGCATAAAGAGACTCCGCCCCGGTTACGGTCTTTACCACGCCCAGATCAGCCGTGTAGTCCTCCAGGCCGATGGTCAGCGCGACGATTTGATCGCTCGTCTTCGCGATGGCAAAGGCATTCTCGATCCCCAGCGCAGACTCGAGAATCGGCATCAGCCAGATGGGCCGATTAATCCCGTAGTCTGCTTTGATCTCCGCGATACGTCGGCTGGCCTCGATGACTTGATCCGGGTTCTCGACCTTGGGGAGGAGAATCAGGTCGGGCGATTCCGGGACAATCTCGTCCAGGTCCGAGAGGCCGAGAGGGATCTGGTTGATGCGTACCATGCGCTCGCAGTGAAGAAAGTCGACCGCCCGCAAGGCATTCCGAACCAGCAGGCGAGCCGCATCTTTTTCGCTGGGGTGCACCGAGTCTTCCAGATCGAGGATGACGCCATCGGCCCCGTGCAGCGCGGCATTGATGAAGTATTTTGGCTCGCTGCCGGGAACGTAAAGCCGGGAGCGCCGCAGGCGATCGCGCGCCGAAGGCTCGGGAAGCGCGATCCGATCCGGCAGCACGCGCGTACCTTCACCCAGCCGGGCCCGCTTCGCCGCCGCTTCGATGCGCGCGGAAATGACGAAGGGCAGCGCGCCTTCGTCGTGAATCTGAACTCGCGCATGCCGCACTCCGAGCGCTTCCAGCACTTCTTCAGCCTGCCTGCGAATGGATTCGCCGTAGTACGGTTCCACCCGCGACTGGAGTTCGATCTCAATGCCGCCACGCTCGCGAGGCTCGATTCGCACGTGAACATCCGACCGGATGTCCGCACCCCAATGTCCGGCCTCGCCGATGTGAGTTTCCATTGCAACCGTCATGAGGTCCCCGTTTTATTTGGAGCTGCTGACTTCCGCGAGTTCAGCATGCGACTCGGCCAAGCCCGACGACAGAGCCAGTTTTGCGAGAACGGCATCCGTCATTTGCACGGTGCTGGCTGCACCCTGGCTGATCGCCTTGGCGCCGCCCGGAGTGCGCATCATGTCGTAGGTACGCACCTTGCCTTCCTTCACTACCGCTGCGATGGCTGCCCGGATGCGGCCGGCTTTGGCGGTCTCGCCAACGTGGTCGAGCATCATAGCGGCCGAGAGGAACATCGCAATCGGATTTACAATCGGCGGATCCAGTTCCGCATACTTGGGCGCGGAGCCATGCGTCGGTTCGAACACAGCAACCTCATCCCCGATGTTGCCCGAGGCCGCGAACCCCAGGCCGCCGATCAGCCCGGCGAAGGCGTCGGAAATTACGTCGCCGAACAGGTTCGAAGCCACGACCACGCCGTAGTCTTCCGGATTCTTGGTCAGCCACATGGTTTGCGCATCAATGTTTGTCGACCGCAACGCGATGTCCGGATACTGCCTGGCCACGGCCTTGGCCTCGTCTTCCATCATTCCAGAGGTATCCCGCAGCACGTTTGGCTTCTCGCAGATGGTTACGGACTTGTAGCCGTATCTCTTCGCCCATTCGAAAGCTGCGCGGCAGATTTTGTGCGCCGCACTGCGCGTGATGATTCGGACTGAAATGGCGAGGTCCGGCCCGGGCGTTTCTGTAAATGGCTTGAACTTGGGATGGGTTGCGAGCGCCATGCGAACTTGATCGGGCGGATTGGTCCACTCCACTCCGGCATACAGGCCTTCAGTGTTTTGCCGGAACACGACAACGTTGACAAACGGCTCCTCGAAGCCTCCATCGGTCCGCTTGCGAATGAAGTTCAGAGGGTTGCCGGGGAAAGAAACGCATGGACGAATGCAGGTGTCGAGATGAAAGCGCTGCCGCATGGTGACGATGGGACTGAAATACGAATAGCCTTTGCCTTTGAGTTCCGGGCTGAGTTCGGCCTCAGCTTCTTTCTTCGGCTTCGAGGTAATCGCGCCAAAGAGCCCCAGCTTGTGCCGGGCCAGCAGATCAATGGTGCGCTGAGGCAGGGCATTGCCCTCGCGGCGCCAGCACTCCCAGCCGATGTCGGCATGAACGTACTCGGCATCAAATCCAACCGCTTGTAAGACTCGCAGCGCCTCGGGCAGAACCTGATTTCCGATTCCATCTCCGGGCATGGTGACTACGGTGTGCTTTGCCATGATTTTGTCCTTAATTGAGTAATTGGGCAATTTAGTAATTGAGTAATTGAAAGTTTGAATCCAATAGAGAAGTCTCTCCAATCACACAATTACGCAATTACTCAATTGCTCAATCGATCCAAGTTGTTTCGCCACCACATTCTCGGCGCCGCCCGCAATGACGAGCGCCTGCGGCACGCTGCCCAGCGGCGGGAAAGAAAAACGCTCTCCGCGCCACGCGACCGTGCTGGTGGTAAAGTCGATATCCACTTCCTCGCCCGGGATGATCGTCTTTTCCTTCCCGCCAATCTCGCTCCCAAACTGCGCGCGCAAACACCCCACCAGTCCCGGCACCTCGATGCACAAGAAGCCGTTGTTGTAGGCGTTGCGCAGGTAGGTTTGCGAAAAACTGCCGGCGATCACCAGCGGGAAGCCCTTCGCCTTCAGGCAGGTCACAGCCTGCTCGCGGCTCGATCCCGTGCCGAAGTTGAAGCCGCCGACGATGACATCGCCACTATGCGTGCGCGCGGCAAACTGCGGATCGTAATTCTCCATCACCACGCGCGCCATCATCTCCGGAGTCATATCATCGCGATAGGTGTAGTCCTTGCCGTAAATCGCATCGGTGTTCACGTTGTCTTGCGGCATGAAGACCAGCGGGCCTCGTATGCGCTCGGGAAATCCAGGCAGGATTTCCACGCACTCGGACGCGTGCTCGGTGACGGCAAACTCCTCGTACTGCTTCACTGGAGCGCGATCCGCGCTTGGACGCGGGCCCGTGATGTAGCCGGCGACCGCCGACGCAGCCACAACTTCCGGACTGGCCAGATAACACTGAGCGTCGCGCGATCCCATGCGCCCCTTGAAATTGCGGTTGGTGGCCGAGATGCCGACCTCGCCCTTTTCCAGAAGCCCGGTGCCGAGCCCGATGCACGGCCCGCAGCTCGGCGGCAGCGGAATCGCTCCGGCATCGAGCAACGCCTGCCAGACGCCTCGCTTTTCTGCCTCCTGCTGTACCCACGCGCTGGCCGCGCCGACATAGAAGCTGACTCCCGGCGCGACCTTCTTGCCGCACATAACCCACGCCGCCGCTTCAAGGTCCTCCACGCGCGAATTCACGCAGGAAACCAGGTAGGCTTTCTGGATCGCAATCTTCTTCTTCTCGATTTCAGCCAGAGATTGCATGGTCTGCACTGTGTCCGGTCCGGAAACGTGAGGGGTAACCTGGCTGAGGTTAAGCACAATCCGCGCCGCGTACGTAGCGCCCGGATCAGGGCGCAGTGGAGAATCGATCCATCGTTGAAGGTCCGCATCCGTGAA
>JGI12270J11330_10002735_pt1 | contig 12869 bp, 11 predicted proteins | sample PeaSoiMetSII2010_FD_11330 | JGI IMG/M metagenome (IMG submission 11330)
GACAATACCTTTCCATGAAAAATTTGCGGTGCTTCCGTGGGTGCGACCCTTCGCAGGACGCGCTCGGGGCAGGGGAGTGGACCGCCACATAGCATAACAGATAACGGCAGCGGCCCTTCGCACAAAGCGCTCTGGGTAAACGAGTGGCGAGTGACGAGCGAAGGTCCGCGCTGGGAGAGGCTTGTGCCGAGTATTCACGGCGCGTCATACCGCATTATGTACTAACTATAAATAAATATTGTGAGGCACTAGCGTTGAAACTGGGGCGAGGAGACTGGCATCGCGAGAACAGAAGTCAAAGCCCCCGCACGTAAAGCCAACGTGTTGGGATACCCGAATTCGTCTTTACTGCTACGTCCGGGTCACCCGCCCACCCAGGAACGCCCCTAACGCATTCAGGATGCGCCAGCTGCGAACTTCTCTAGAGCGTATTGCATAACCCAGCTAAGTTATTGATTCCATTAGGCCAAATCTGAATTGTGCAACAGCTTCTATTGTCATTTAGAGCAAGTAGGTAAAGTTAGTCCATTTCAGACTGGTAGAGCAGTTCTAAAATCGAGGTGTTTACCAAGATTAAACTTTTCTCAGAAAAACCCAAGCGGCGTTTGGCGAGGCAATGATGAGAAAAAACGGCAGTCTCGGCATTCTCTTTCCCCCAATGCTCTTCTTGGCGGGGACCTACCTCCTCTACGAATCGACTGGCCGCTCCGACTGGTACATGGACATTTACCTTATCGTTGGTGCGACTACCTCCGCGGTCGGCCTGGTGACAGTGTGTTGGGCAATCCAGCGGCAGTTCTCTATCAGGCGGCTGCAGCAGCATGTCAGAAGACACCAGTAAATCGAGCCCGGACAGAAATACGCAAGGGATGGAGGAAAGGAATCGACGCAGAACCAAGAGCCTCGTCCTGCTGGTTCCAGTCCTCCTGTCGGCCATGATGCCCGATGGTGGTCGTGCCGACTGCCGGTGAAGTGCACGGAGGAGAACCTGGAAAGGAATGATTGTTTTGCGACGGCAGATCGAACTGCCCAGAAAACAACTGAAAGCATGGGCTGGGGAAATGACCCCGGCAGGATACGGTAAGAGGAATCGAAGCTTCTAGCAACTGAGTTATGGCCTATGAAGCAGACTGACACGCGCAACATCGAAGATTTCAGCGGGCTGGAGAATGAGACTCGCGGAATTGGGTCACGTCGGATTGAGCGGCGCGAATGGTGGTTGTCGTCGACAGCTATAGCGATCACTCTGCTACTCACATTTGGGATTATTTCTTTTCTGCCCGTTCTCCTGCATTCCCACTATGACTGGGAGGGCATCCTCGCCTTGCGCCAGGCTGTGTGGGGACTCCTGGGCATTGTACTGCTGTTCGACCTATACACGATCTACCAGCAGCTGCAAATCCATCGAATACGTCGGCAGTTGGAAGCAAAAGAAAAGCTTTTCCGTCTGATTACCGAGAATGCTGCCGACATGATCGCAGTGGTGGACACGGGAGGGAAGCGAATCTACAACAGTCTCTCCTATCAGAAAGTCCTGGGCTATTCGCCCGCCGAGCTTCAGCGATCATCGGCGTTTGAGCAAATTCACCCTGACGACCGCGAGCGGGTGGCAGCCGCTGGGGCGGAGGCCCGACGCACTGGCAAGGGCAAAGCTCTCGAATACCGAATGCGGCACAAGGACGGCACGTGGCGGGTCCTGGAATCCACGTCCAGTGTGATCCGCTCGCGCAAGGGCGAGCCCGACTTGCTGGTCATCGTCAATCGCGACGTCACGGGGCGCAAGCAAGCCGAGGATGCGCTCCGAGCTGAGCACGATCTGTTGCGCACGTTGATCGATAACATGCCCGACCTCATTTACGTGAAGGATGCTGGGAGCGGGTTCGTTTTGGCAAACCGCGCCCTTGCCCAGCTTATGGGAGCGAAGAACCCCGAGGATTTGCTCGGCAAAACGGATTTCGACTATATTCCGAAGGAACTTGCAACGGCCTACTATTCCGATGAACAGGCCATCCTCCAAAGCGGACAGCCGCTGGTTAATCAGGAGGAGCGGGCCGTGGACGCCGAAGGAAACGCGAAGTGGCTCTCGACATCGAAGGTTCCCTTGCGCAATCGGCAAGGCGAGACGATCGGGATTATCGGAATCGGCCGCGACATCACAGGGCCCAAGCAAGCCGAGGATGCGCTCCGAGCTCAGCACGATCTGTTGCGCACGATGATCGATAACATGCCCGACTACATCTACGTGAAGGATGACGAGAGCCGGTTCGTAGTTGCAAACCGCGCACTTGCCGAGCTTGTCGGAGCGAAGAACCCCGAGGATTTGCTCGGGAAGGCGGATTTCGATTATTTTCCGAGAGAACTTGCAACGGCCTTCTATTCCGATGAGCGAGGCATCCTGCAATCCGGACAGCCGTTGGTTAATCAGGAAGAGATGTCGATGGACGCCGAAGGAAACGCAAGGTGGACCGCGACATCGAAGGTTCCCCTGCGCAACCGGCAAGGCGAGACGATCGGGATTATCGGAATCGGCCGCGACATCACTGTGGGAAAGCAAGCGGAAGAAGCATTACGGCAGTCGGAAACGAGTTTCCGTTCCGTGGTTGAGGGCGCGCCCTACGGGATTTTTCGCGCCAGTGTGGCCGGCCGCTTCCTGCGCGTCAATTCGGCGCTGCAAGAAATGTTGGGTTACCGGTCCTCCAAGGAACTGCTGGGTGCCAACCTCGGGGAACATGTCTTTCGGAACCCAGCGGATTTTCAGCATCTACTCGTGTTATTAGGCAGCGTGGACGAGTTTAAGGACGTGGAGATGGAGTGGAAACGCAAGGATGATTCCTCCATCACTGTGCTGTGCAGCGGCCGGAGAGTGAAAGGTGGGGATGAGAATTCTACCTATAACGAGGTTTTTGTCGAAGACATCACGGAGAGACGAGTTCTCGAGCGTCAACTCCGGATGGCAGCAAAGATGGAGGCTGTGGGGCGTCTCTCGGGTGGGATTGCCCACGATTTCAATAATCTGCTGGGAGTGATTATCGGTTACAGCCAGATGCTCGCGCGGAAAATAGAACGCGATAACCCATTGCACGAATACATCGTGGAGATCGAGAAAGCGGGGCAGCGCGCGACGTCGCTGACGCGTCAATTGCTCGCGTTTAGCCGGCAACAAATTTTAACCCCGAAGGTCCTGAGCTTGAATGAACTGGTTTCCGACATGGTGAAAATGCTTCCCCGATTGATTGGTGAGGACATCGCCTTAAGCACGAAACTTGAACCCGCGATTGGGAGTGTGAAGGCCGACCCAGGGCAGATAGAACAGGTGGTGATGAACCTGGCGGTCAACGCCCGGGATGCTATGCCCAGCGGCGGCAGGCTGACCATCGGGACAGCGGATGTCGTATTGGATGAAATGTATGCGCGGCAGCACCCGGGATCAAAACCGGGGAAGTACGTAATGCTGTCGGTCGCGGATTCGGGCGTTGGAATGAACAGCCAGACTCTGCAGCATATCTTCGAGCCATTCTTCACTACCAAGGAAGTCGGCAAGGGGACGGGATTAGGGCTTGCGACAGTTTACGGCATCATGAAGCAAAGCGGTGGTTATATCTGGGTGGACAGCGAACTGGGCAAGGGTTCTTGTTTCCAAATCTTTCTTCCCCGCGTGGAGGAGGCGGTTACGCATGTGGCGGAGGAGACCTCGACCTCACCCAACTCGCAGGGAAACGAGACAGTACTCGTGGTCGAGGATGCGGAGCCCTTGAGAAAGCTGGCACGAACCTTCCTGGAAGAGCGCGGTTTTCAGGTTCTAACGGCTTCCAGCGGAGAAGAAGCTCTCAAGGTTGCGGCGGAATTCTCTGGAGAAATTCATTTGCTCCTGACAGACGTCGTGATGCCCGGGATGAACGGAAGGGTCCTGGCCGAACAATTGCTTCCGAAGCGGCCTGGAATGAAAGTTCTTTACATGTCGGGCTACACGGACAGTTTTATTGCCGGTCACGGAGTTCTTGAAGAGGGAACCCAATTACTCCATAAGCCTTTCACAGAAGAGGTCCTGATCTCAAAAGTTTGTGAAGTTCTGAAATCGGTTCACGCGATTACAGGAATGAAACCGCCGCTGGTGGCGGAATTACCGCGGCAGAAAGTTTGAGTAAAACTCAGTATGGCAAAACTTTTGGTTGTCGATGACGAAGAAGCAATACGACGCTTGATTCGACTCAATCTGATGGACTCCTACGAAATCGTTGACACCGGAGAGCCGGAACAAGCTCTGGCCCTGGCACTGGAGCACAAACCAGACGCCATCCTGCTGGATCTGCGAATGCCGAGATACTCCGGGTTCGAACTATTGCAAACCTTTACATCGTTCAGCGCCACCCAGTTGATTCCTATATTTGTGATTAGTGGCGAAGCCGGATCCAAAACCAAGGAGTTTTGCCGCGAACTGGGCGTTGTTGGCTACTTTGAAAAGCCAGTGGACTTTGACGCTTTGCGCCAATCATTGGAAACATCTTTGAAAAAAGGCCGGAAGGAGCGCAGGAGTGAACCCCGAGTCCGTCTTCGGGTGCCGTTGAAGCTCTCGGGGACGGATGAGAACGGAAAGGCGTTTTCGGTTCTGACAACTACCGAAAACATGAGCCGTGGCAGTTTCTTGTGCTCCTGTAGCATCGCCGTCGCTCCAAATTCGACGGTGAGTGTTTGCCTTGTGGGCTCAGGCGAACAACTGGTCGGCAAGGCAAGGGTTGTCCGCGCGGAACGGGATGAGACTTCGTATCCACGCTACGCATTCCGCTTTGTCGAAAAGACGGGGCAATGGGTCCTGGATTGAGCGCGTCCATGACGGAACGGAATCGCATCCCTCTCTGGGATTCGCAATGGCAAGAAGCGGTGTTCGGGACAGGGTAAAGCCCGGGAGGCCATGGCTCGATATCCAGCTATTCATGCCATGGAGGTACAATCTTGACAACTTCAGCTCCGAGTGACAATCGTTCGGATTCGGACCGTCGGCGCACCCCTAGGTATCCCTTCGTCGCTTCAGCAGAGATCGTGGAGATTAGCTCCGGTGCGCGGATGCAGGCTCGCGTCAGTGATCTCAGCATGTATGGCTGTTACCTTGACATGTCCAACCCTCTTCCAAGTGGCGCACATGTTTTCGTGAAGATATTCACGGACGCGGATTTTTTTGAGGCGGACGCGAGTGTTGTACATTCGCAGCCGAATCTTGGGGTGGGCTTGGCGTTTCGCGATGTAAAACCATCTTTTCTATCGACATTGCACAGGTGGTTGCTTCAAGCAATGCAGGAATCGCGCAAAGAGGTACCCTGAGGCGGGCGGCACAGGCTCGGTCTAGGGAACCGTCGCCTATGGGCGCTTTCTTGTTCGGCCAGCGAAATTTCTCGTGTTGGTGATCATAGCGACCAATCCTTCGGTTGAAAGCCGAAAGGACGTGCTCATACCAGGCTCAATATTGATCGTTCGGCGTGGTGCTGTCACGACAGTGGCACACCGATGAAAGCCAATTTCATCGAAAAATTGGGACCGCTTTTCGAACACTTGCCACAACGGTCTAAAGCACCCCAGAGTTTGGCCGGAGCGCTGGCTAGACGATAGGATCTAGTTGGACAGTCCCGCCTCGATCTGGGGCCCGCAGCGGTCGGTAACGATAGCAGCGTCGGCCGTATCGCAATCGGAGCAATGTTGTTTGGTATCACCAACTACCGTTGCCCAGCATCTCAAGGGCTGATACCAAAGTATCGCCAATACCATCGTCCAATTGTCTCGTTTTGACACCTCTGTTTTTATGCATTCAGCACGTACAAATGAATCCGGTAGGCGCGACCGAAAAACTCCTCAGGAGGGCACTATGGCTCAAAGCAGTGCAACCGCAGCGCGAGGCCAAGCGGAGGGGTTAGAAGCTGTTCGTCCCAGAGTTGGAAGAGACATGCCGGACAGTGCCATCCGATCCCAATACAAAGCTGTGAGGTCGGCGACGAGTGTTCTTGCCGCGGGTATTTCAGTCGAAGATCAGATGGTCCAGTCGTGTCCGGAAGCCAGCCCGATGAAATGGCACCAGGCTCATACCACATGGTTTTTCGAGACCTTCGTGCTGCGTCCCTTTCTGACGGATTACAAACCTTTTCGCGAAGAGTTTCGGTGGCTTTTCAACAGCTACTACAACTCGCTCGGCGAGGAGATTCCGGAGAAAAGCCTGCGTTCGGTCTTCTCCCGGCCTTCGCTCGATGAAATTCTTGCTTTCCGCGCGCATGTGGACCAAGAGATGGACAGATTTCTTGCGAGTGGCATTGATGGGGAAGCAACACGGCGCACCGTTTTGGGCTTGAATCACGAGCAACAACACCAAGAACTCGCCCTGACTGACATTAAGCACGCCTTTTTCTCTAATCCGCTGCACCCCTCCTACATTTCGAGCCCACTCTCTGATGATAAGGAGCCTCCGGCCTCGAAACTGGGCTGGCACAGCTTTGATGGGGGTCTGATTGAGATTGGCTATCCGCTTCAAGCGGCAGATCCTCTCGATTTTTGCTTTGACAACGAAACTCCGCGCCAGAAGGTCTATCTAGAACCCTTCCAGATTGCAAACCGAAAAGTCACCTGCCGGGAGTACCTGGAATTCATGTCGGATGACGCGTACACCCGGCCCGAATACTGGCTCTCCGAAGGATGGGACAACGTGAAGCGGGCGGGCTGGCAGGCACCTCTCTACTGGAGGCGCGACGCCGCTGATAAGACCGGCTGGCGCGTGTTCACACTGAGGGGTTGGCACGGGCTCTCCGCGCTGCTAGACACGCCCGTGTGCCACATCAGTTTTTTCGAGGCCGATGCGTTCGCACATTGGAGAGGTCACCGGCTTCCAACGGAAGCGGAATGGGAATCCGTCGCGAGCCAAACCCTGCCGCAGGGAAACCTGCTCGAAACGGGAAGACTCCACCCCGCAGTGGCGCGAGGTGTGGGCGTTGAGCAGCTATTCGGTGATTGCTGGGAATGGACGGCCAGCGCCTATACCGGTTATCCAGGATACAAGCCTCTTCCTGGTGCGCTCGGCGAGTACAACGGCAAGTTTATGTCCGGCCAAATGATTCTGCGCGGGGGATCGTGCGTCACTCCTGCGAGTCATATTCGCGCGACGTATCGGAACTTCTTTCCCCCAGCAACGAGATGGCAATTCGCCGGGATTCGCCTAGCGAGCTGAAAGGACACGTACACATGGCAACCTTCTCTCGTGCAATTGACATCGAGCGCACTGTAATAGTGGACACGCGCCAAGCGCTGACCCACGAGGTTCGGCGCGGCTTGATGAGGCGCCCGCGCTGGCTCTCACCCTGGATGTTCTACGATGCAGAGGGTTCGCGTCTTTTCGAGCGCATCACGACTCTTCCCGAGTACTACCCCACCCGTACAGAGAGAGCCCTCTTCGCGAGACACGCGGATGCGATTGTTGCTGCAGCCCAGAGCGACCGATCGTCGCCATTGCGCCTTGTTGAGTTGGGATCTGGCACAGCCGCAAAGACCGTCATTTTGCTTGAAGCTGCTTTGCGTATTTCGGAGGATGTCTCTTACTTGCCAGTGGATGTCTCCTCAGACGCTCTCGAGTTGGCGTGTCAAAACATCGCATGCGCGTTGCCGGAGGTGAGCATACAGCCTATAGTCCGGAACTATCTGACTCACCCGCTACAGCTCGAACCGTTCGACGGCACGACACTTGCGCTCTACATCGGTACAAACATCGGCAACTTTTCGCCTGAAGAAGAGCGAAGGATTCTGCGAAATCTAGGTTCTCAGCTGCAAACCGGAGATGCGCTATTGCTCGGTACGGATATGGTGAAAGACGAACCCACACTCCTGGCTGCATATGACGACGGCGACGGGATCACCGCAACGTTCAACCTAAATATCCTGCATCGCCTCAATAGAGAACTGGGGGCCAACTTTGACACCGATTGCTTCCGCCATCGCGTGCTTTGGAATTCCATTGAGTCTAGGATCGAGATGCATCTTGAAAGTACACGAGACCAGGATGTAAGTATCCAGCACGCGGAACTTGATCTTCACTTCACGCGATGCGAAACAATTCATACGGAGAACAGTTACAAGTTCACGGACCAGAGCATTCGAAGCGTTCTCAGCCAAGCTGGTTTTGAGATCGGACGGGCCTGGAAGGACAGTCGCAATTGGTACACGGTCACGCTTGCCTGCCTTCGGTAATGCTGGTAACAAGGCAGCAATCGTGACCGGAAACCGCCAGTGTTGGGCATCTGTCTCGACTTGGTCACTAGTAGCCTGGGGTCAATTGGGTGTCTTCGAGAGACATCCTATGAAGGCTGAATAGGCTATTTATGTAATCCGCCAGTGCTTTGAGCCCCGCCTTTTTAACATGTCAGCTGAAGTTCCGTGCGAATCTCTTCGCGAATCTTGCAAGCCCCACGGTGCTAGCTCTTCGCGCCGAACGTGTCTAGAGCCGGGCAGGAAAGTGCATCGGGACCTATTCTCGGTAGTGGTTGAACAATCCCCCCTGACCACGATAGTGTGTAGGCTCGCCTTTTGGGTGGACTACCCCCTGGGAGGATTGAGTCATGAAGACGACGGCGCCTATTTCTTTTGCGGGTTCCCAACTCGCCGAGACCCGTCACGTTTGCGCCTTCTTTCACAGCGAGGAAGAAGAGTATCGCGTACTGCTCCCTTTCATTAAGGATGGATTCGCATGCGGCCACAAGGCCGTTCATGTCGTCAACGCGCACCAACGGAGTGAGCACATGAAGCGGCTGGCTGGAGCAGGGATCGATCCGGCGGCAGCGGAACGCAGAGGCCAATTAGAACTTCGAATCAATACCGAAACGTACCTCCGCGATGGCCAATTTGATAAGGATCGAATGCTGCATGCATTCGAACAAATCGCCAGTGGCAATGCTACTGGAGGATTTCCGCTGAGCCGTATTGTTTGTCGAATGGACTGGGCAGCTGAAGGGAAATCTTACACGAACGATCTGATTGAATTCGAATCACGAGTCAATCATGTATGGGAGCATCACGACGACGCGGTGATTTGTACCTACCACATCGGGCAATTTGGTGGCGACACCGTGATCGACATCATGCGCACGCATCCGATGATCATCATTGGCGGAATCCTTCAGCGAAATCCATTCTTCGTGCCTCCAACCGAGTTTCTACAAGAGCTCCGTGAACGACGAACTGGGCGGAGCCCATCAACCTCAGCAGAAAGCTAGCATGGAAGCACAATCCGAAAGTTCCACCGAAGAGATTAAGCATCTTCGGCGCTGTATCAATGATTTGCTGAGCATCCTCACCCTCCCTGCGACCTGGACCGGAGGCACGGCGCCGCGAATTGTCGGTAATTTGCTTGATGCTCTCGTTAGAATGCTTAGCCTCGATTTCGTTTATGCGCATTTAAAAGATCCTACTGGTGGGAGCCCTGCTGAAATGGTGCGGATCCGTCCAGCCTGGGAGGGTAATCCCCAGCCGGAAGAGATCGGCAAGAGACTCCGAGCGTGGCTGGAAAATCACCCTGATAAAGTGTCTCCACCCGTGAGGATTTCCTTCGATGAGCGCGATATTGCGCTGGTTCTCTTGCCGCTAGGTTTGCATGGTGATATGGGAATCATAGTCGCGGGTTCCGAGCGCCTGGACTTCCCACAACAAACTGAGAGACTCGTTTTGCATGTTGCGGCAAATCAAGCTGCCATCGGATTGCAAGAATCAAGACTCCTAAGTGAAGAGCGGCGGAACAGTAGTGACCTTAAACAGCGGGTCGCACAACGAACCATGGAACTCGCCACCATCAATGACGAGTTAAACAAAGCCCACGCGCAGATTATCCAGAGCGAGGAGCGCTGGCGCTCGGTGTTTGAGAACTCGGCAATCGGCGTCGCTCTGACCGATCTGAACGGTCGATTTATCGCAGCGAATCCCGTGTACCAGAAGATGCTAGGGTACACGGAAGAGGAACTCAGACAACTTAGCTTTCTCGACATTACCGTCGAAGAGCACCGCAATCTCAACTGGGCGCTTATCGAGGAGCTTTTGGAAGGAAAGCGTCGGCAATTTCAGATCGAGAAGCAATACCGACGAAAAAACGGCAGCACGGCATGGGTGCGTAACAGCGTTTCAGTCGTGCCGGGCACGGAGCGAGTGCCGCGATTTATCATGGCGCTTTCCGAGGATATGACGGAGCAGCATGAAGCCAAGGGTGCCCTCGATAAGGCCCGCTCCGATCTTGCGCAGGTGGCTCGAATTTCTACACTAAACGCGTTGACGGCCTCAATTGCGCACGAGCTCAACCAGCCATTGTCGGGTGTCATCACAAACGCCGGCACCTGCACGCGAATGCTGGCTGCTGATCCTCCGAACGTCGAGGGGGCGCGTGAAACGGCGCGACGGACGATCCGCGACGGCAACCGCGCGTCTGAGGTAGTCACGCGATTGCGAGCGCTGTTCACCAAGAAGGAAACCGCGACCGAATCCGTGGACCTGAATGATGCCACCCGAGAAGTAATTGCCCTGTCGTCAGGTGAACTTGAGAGAAACCGTGTAATTGTGCGGACTGATCTTGCCGGCGACCTTCCGCTTGTCACGGGAGATCGAGTGCAGCTCCAGCAGGTAATTCTGAATCTGCTGCGAAATGCATCGGATGCAATGAGTACGATCGATGACCGTCCGAGGGAATTAGTAATTAAGACGGAACGCAACGAGAGCGACGGGGTGCGGCTCAGCGTCAAAGATACGGGAGTGGGCATCGACCCGCAAATCGAGGCAAGGCTTTTCGAAGCTTTCCATACGACGAAGGATGGCGGCATGGGAATTGGACTTTTCGTCAGCCGCTCCATCATGGAAAGACATCAAGGCCGTCTTTGGGCGATCCGGAACCAGGGTCTCGGCGCTACATTTATCCTCGCTATCCCTTGCAGTACCAATACTTAAGTCTAATGGACGCGGCCCCTGGGCAGGCGCATTATTCAGTCATGAAGTCGCTAGACGGAAGGGGTAGTATTCACCGCGCCCTTGTGGCAGTTGTCGATGATGACGAATCTGTTCGTGAATCGCTACCGGACTTACTCGGGGAGTTCGGCTTTGACTCCAAAGTGTTCCAGTCCGCAGAGGAGTTCCTCGTCTCCGATAGCTTTGCTAAAACGAGATGCTTGATGCTAGACATCGCCATGCCGGGTATGACAGGATTTGAACTCCAACAGGAACTGAAGGCTCGCGGACAGAACATTCCGATCATCTTCATAACCGCCCAGAAAGAAGAGGCTGTTCGTAAGCGAGCGTTGGAACGAGGGGCCGTGGGATTCCTGCTCAAGCCATTCAGCGACACAGCTCTTCTTGGTGCGCTCAATACGGCGCTCGGATTGCGTTGAGCAACGGCCGTGATCCTGCAGCTTGGGGAGTACAGCGAATTGGACGGAGGCACCAGGTCATGAATAGGGGTCATTGTTCATGTCGCACGCCACGTCGATTGTGTTCGTTGTAGACGATGATATCTCAGTACGAGAATCGCTCGAGTTGCTGATCCAATCCGAGGGTTGGCAGCCCGAGACTTTCTCGTCGGCACAGGATTTTCTCGTCCGCTCGCGGACACCTGTGCCGAGCTGTCTGGTACTCGACATTTCCATGCCAGACCTGAATGGCCTCGAGCTGCAGAAACGTGTTGCGGCCGAACACCCTGATGTGCCCATCATTTTCATCACAGGTCACGGCGATGTACCAATAACAGTGCAGGCCATGAAGGCAGGCGCTGTCGAATTTCTCACGAAGCCATTCAAAGATGACGTGCTGCTAAGCGCCGTCCGGCAAGCCCTCGAACGTAGCCGGGTTGCTCTTGGCCAGCAAGCAGAGATCAAGGAACTCCGGGATCGTTATTCGTCACTCTCTGCTCGCGAACGAGAGGTAATGGCGTTGGTGGTCTCGGGCCTATTGAACAAACAGGTTGGCGGCGAACTCGGTATCAGCGAGATCACGGTTAAGGCTCATCGAGGCAGGGTCATGCAAAAGATGAAGGCCGATTCTCTCCCCGATCTGGTGAAAATGGCTGGCAAGCTCAGTCCGGCCTTGGCAAAAGCCTGACCGAGTTTTCACGAGCTGGGATCTCCTTTTTGTGCGGCTCTAAAAAATCCCGCGGGGACAACTTATCTACTTAGGCGCAGAGTGGGGCGTATTCCTGCGGTCAGTAGAAGGCGGCGACCCCTTGATCGGGGGTGAGACGCGCCATTCATCGGAACCGCCAGCGAACTATTATGGATTCGAATCGAGTCCAGGCAAGCCTAACGACTTCTTAACTCGTTGAGGGGGCGCTAACGAACGGGCTGCCCGCCTCAAAAAAACGCAGCGGCCTGTGCACCTCACGCGTGATGCCGACTCGCACCGTTGTGCCGATGCGCGCGATCTCTCCGACCGCAGTCCCAAGCCAAAGCCGACCGTCGGCGCACAGGTCAACTCCGTCCAAACGCTTGTCAATTTGCAATGCAGCCGCGAGACGCCCTGGTCCCCGAGCCAGATCTCTGAGTTTGTCGGTTTTGCGGAACCGCTTCATTAGGTTGATTCCTTCAAGCGGCTCGATGGCGCGCAGCAGCACTCCTGCGCCAACCCCGTGTTCTTCGGACGACACATTCAGCATGTACGATGTCCCGTAGATGAAGTACACATACGCAAAGCCTCGCTCCAGAAATAGGGTATGGGTTCTGGGGGTTCGTCCGCGGTAAGCATGCCCACTGCGATCGCCCGGCGGGTAAGCTTCAGTCTCGACAATACGGCCGCTCAACCTGTTTCGCCCAATCTTGCGCACAATGGTTTTCCCGATGAGGTATCGGGCCAGCTCAGCCGTATCACTTGGCAAGCTGGCCCGC
>JGI12270J11330_10002742_pt1 | contig 12854 bp, 11 predicted proteins | sample PeaSoiMetSII2010_FD_11330 | JGI IMG/M metagenome (IMG submission 11330)
CTAACTCCACAGGGACGAACCGAGGGGCACTGGCAAGTTCTCTGTGTGCAGGAACAACATTCCATTCGCTCGCGTCTGACATCCATCACCTCGGCCAGCAAACTCATTTTCCACAGTTTTGTTCATAACCCTGTGGAAAAGCGGCTCAATGTTACGGGAAGGTTAAGGATTGAAAGAGCCATTCCCGCTTTGCCCTGACTTGGTGCATCTCCAAACCTGCTCGGGCAAACTCCGACAATTCTCCCCTCACCTGTTAGGCAGGCAGAATCATCATGCTGTTCGCCGTTAAAATCTTTTCAAACCTTATCGGATAAGTTTAGGGTGATGCATACGGGCCAAGCTGCAATTTCCCAGAGAATGGGCGGAGCTGCAGGGAACCACTGCCAGCACCCTCTCCTCACCCTGCGTGGTTAAGCCAGTGTGATTAGTCCAAAAAGCTCCTTGACATGAGTGTTATTCAGTCTATAGTGCAGGTTAGTCCCAATCCGAAATTCATCGTCAGGAGATGGCTATGGAAAAGCTCATCGCCCGTTGGAGCTACTGGCTGGGAATCGCTTGCTTGGTCCTCGCCGTGATCTGGAAAATAGTAAACATCTTCTGGTCTTGGCATTCGTCGGCCTCCACCCCGGGATCCATCATCGGGCCTTTGACGTTTTTGCACGCAAGTATCTTGCTTCTTGTTGCGACCATTGCCACAGTGGGTTACGTTTGGCTCAATTCGCAGAAGCCTTAAATACACGACGCCGAGATACAGCTTGGATGAGCTTTATACACTTTCATGGGTTAATTTAGCTCGGGCCGCAAGTCTGTGCGTGATCACGTATGGCGTGGGCTTATTCACATAGCGCCGATGGGGTTTGCTCTGGTGGCAATGTAAATTCCCCTTGCTAGGATAGGATTCGGAAGTGCGTATGCCAGAAGAGGTAGTCGAACGTGAGAATGTCTGTGCAATTTGCTTGGAGATTCTTAGGCCGGATGATGATGTCGTTCCTTACGGCAACGGGCTTGCGCATCGGAAATGTAAGGAACAAGAGGACCGCAAATAGAAAAGTCCCGGTTCCCGCCGGGTCCGCGGCGTCGGGTTATTTGTGTCTCTTGATCCAAAATTCTGTGGAGAAATTTCAGGAGAGGTACAACGTCGTTACGAAAATCGAACCAAGTCTCTTTGCCTATTAGGATTCCACGAAAAGTGGACCCACTGAGTCTGCTGAGTAATAGGTTGGGGAAGCCTATCTCATGATCCACGACGGCAACCGAGCGGCAGCGGAGTTTCAGAAATTCATTGACCACCGAGGCGTGGTGATGAACTTTCCATGGGGCGCGCTGGCTCGGCTGGGACTGGCGCGCGCTTGCGCCATGCAGGGCGACACGGCGAAGTCCCGTGCCGCCTATCAGGATTTCCTCACGCTCTGGAAAGACGCCGACCCCGATATCCCCATCCTCAAGCAAGCGAAGGCGGAGTCCGCGAGGCTGCGGTAACTGCGCAGACAGGCCAGAGAGCTGCGGACGTCTGCTCGGCAAACAGAAGAGGTGCGCTTCCCTCTCCCCATTGCAGCTTGCCCCGTTGACCGCCCTCGGAGACTACGCTGAGTGGCTACTGGGCTGGATTTGGAATGAATAACGCCCTTCCCTGCCGGAATCCGAACAGACCCAAAATGGGCGAGCTGACGGGCGTGAGGGGTGCTGATTCCGCGCCGAATTCGCTTGGCTAAAGCTTTTCCGCGTGCCACTATGGGCGTATCTTTCGAAGGATTTTGGAGCAACCCACGAGACGCTTGGTAGAAAGGCTCTAGCGGAACTCGTGGTGTCTCAGCCTGAGAAGGGGGAATTTGTCGCCGCCTGCATTTCCGCCACGGCAGAGTGCGTTGCGCGGGCGCAGGTGAGCCGATTCTACCCGCCCGCGGGTGATGCCTTAGCGACGGCGAGAGGGCTGTTTTCAGGAGCTTCCTGCCAGAGGGAGGGTAGAGGCATGGCCGATTTCTACCAAACAGGTGTTTTGGCCACTCTGCATCGGCTGGGTGGCCGTCCTCTGGAGTCAATGGAAAAGGATCTTTGTGAATTCAAAGGTGTTCAGCCGATCGCGCTGGTTTTGCCTGCCCTCTACTCAGAATTCACAGGGTCCGGCATGCCGGGCATCCTCGAGGAGATTTCCCGTGTTCCCTATCTTAATCAGGTCGTCATCACGTTGGGGAAGGCGGAGGCGCACGAGTTTGCCGAGGCCAGACGTCGGGTGGCCGGCGTGCATCCAAATGTGCGTGTGATCTGGAACGACGGGCCGCGCATTCAGAGAATCTACCGGGACCTGGAGGCGGGTGGCCTCGCGGTGGGCACCGACGGCAAGGGGCGCTCCTGCTGGCTGGCCTATGGGTATGTGCTGGCGGGTGGCCGCTCAAAGATCATCGCCCTGCACGACTGTGACATCGTCAATTACTCGCGGGAAATGCTCGCGCGTCTCTGTTATCCCGTCGCGGACATTCGGATCGACTTCGCCTTCTCGAAGGGCTACTACGCGCGGGTGGGCGACCGGATGTATGGTCGTGCCACGCGTTTGCTGGTTACTCCGCTCGTGCGGTCGCTCGAAAGGGTGGTCGGGTTCCACCCCTTTCTGGTTTATCTGGACAGCTTCCGCTATCCCTTGGCCGGCGAGATGTGCATGTACGCCGACATGGCGCGGATCAACCGGATTCCGGGTGATTGGGGACTGGAGATCGGGGTGCTGTCCGAGGTCTATCGCAATTTCGCCCTGAAGCGCCTCTGCCAGGTGGACATTGCCGACAACTACGAGCACAAGCATCAGAGCCTCGCCGACGACCCGCAGCGGGGCCTGCTGCGCATGACCGTGGATATTACGAAGACGCTGTTTCGAACGCTGGCTGCCGAGGGGGTACTGCTTTCGGAAGGGCTTTTCCGGACGCTTCGCGCGCAGTATATCCGCACCGCAGAAGACACGATTGTGAATTACCACGCCGACGCGGTGCTCAATGGCTTGGCCTTCGACCGGCACAGTGAGGAAGAAGCCGTACATGCCTTTGCGCACGGCCTGCGCCTGGCGGCCGAGAGTTATCTGGCGGACCCGCTCGGGGCCCCGCTCATCCCGAACTGGAACCGCGTGGTGGCGGCGGTGCCGGATATCTTCGCCCGTTTGGGCGAGGCCGTGGATGCCGACAACGCCTAGGGAAGGTGCTTGTGCCGGAAGATATCCTGAGCGAGCAGTTAAAAGAACAAGTACGAGCCACGGGCTCGGTGGACATCGTCGTCGGCATCCCCAGTTACAACAACGCGCGAACCATCAGCCACGTGGTGCAGGCGGCCCATGCGGGCTTGCTGAAGTATTTCCCCGATCGCCGCACGTTGATCGTCAACTCCGACGGCGGGTCGAAGGACGGTACGCGCGAGGCGGTGCTGGGAACGACCATAAACACCCGGGCGCTGTTGCTCGTGAAGCATCCTCTCCACCCGGTGCACCGCCTGGCTACACCGTACCATGGCCTTCCCGGTAAGGGGAGCGCCTTCCGCACGATTTTCCGCGTGGTAGAGCTACTCCAGGCACGGGCCTGCGCTGTAGTTGACGCCGACCTGCGCAGCATCACTCCCGAATGGATCGATCTGCTGCTGCGCCCTGTGCTGGACCTCGAATACGACTATGTCGCCCCGTACTATAAGCGCCACAAGTACGACGGGACCATCACCAACAGTATCATCTATCCGCTCACGCGGGCCCTCTATGGCGGGCGCGTGCGGCAACCCATCGGCGGGGAATTCGGTATGTCAGGCCCCCTGGCGCGCCACTTCCTCACACGCGACGTCTGGCACACGGACGTGGCCCGCTACGGCATCGACATCTGGATGACCACCACCGCCCTGGCAGAGGACTTCAAGCTCTGCCAGTCCTACCTGGGCGCCAAGATTCATGATGCCAAGGACCCGGGTTCGGACCTGAGCGCCATGCTGGTGCAGGTGGTTGGCTCGGTTTTCAGCCTGATGGAAACCTACGCCGACGTTTGGTCGGAGCTGGACGGCTCGCGCCCCACACCCATTCTTGGGTTCCCCTTCGAGGTGGGCCTTGAACCGGTGCCCATCAACGTGGCCCGCATGGTGGGCACTTTCCGCCAGGCGCTGCGTGATCTGTTTCCGGTCTATGAGCGGGTGATGTTGCCAGCGCAGTTACACGAGTTGCAGGTGTGTGCGGCACTGCCCGATGAGCGGTTCGCGCTGGCGGACGAACTTTGGGTGACGGTCATTTACAGATTCGCGCTGGCCTATCACCGGCGCGTACTTGACCGCGAGCATCTGGTGAAATCGGTCACGCCTCTCTATCTCGGCTGGGTTGCTTCCTTTGCGCGCCAGACAGAACACGAAGACGCGCCCCAGGTGGAGGAGAGGATCGAAAGGCTCTGCCTCGTTTACGAGCATTTGAAGCCGACACTGATCAGTCAGTGGCCACTCGGGGCTACAGACAAGAGGTGAGAATCATGAAATCATTTTGGGACCAGGCGATCCTCGCGCCCTTGCGCGAATTGGGCCAGCAGGCAATGACCAGCCTCTCGCGCTTGATGGGGATGCTGGCTCTTGTCCTCCTGGGATTGCTGGTGGGTTGGCTCGCCAAGGAGGTCGTCTATCGCGTGCTGCGTATCCTCCGCTTCGACCATTTCTGTGGCCGTCTCGGCGTGGGCCAGGAGATCGAGCGCATGGGCTTCGTGCATTCCTGCTCCTACCTGGTGGGCCAGGTCGTGCAGGGAATGGTCATCCTTACGGCGCTGCTGGCGGGTCTGAACGCTCTTGGCACACCATTGACCAGGAATCTGGTGGAGCGGTTCTTCCTTTACCTCCCGCATTTCCTGGCGGCGCTTGTGATCCTGCTGGTCGGCACCCTGGTCAGTCGATTCCTGGGGCGAAGCGTCCTGATCGCCGCAGTCAACGCGGGTATGCCTGCCGCACGGCTGCTGGCCGGCTTGACACGCTTGTTCATTATGGTCCTGACGGTCGTGGCCGCTCTCGACGAGTTTGGGATAGGCCGCACCACGATTATTGTGACGTTCGCCATCCTTTTTGGGGGGATTGTGACGGCGGGCGCCATTGCCTTCGGCTTAGGCGGACGTGACCTGGCGCGCGAACTGTTGCAGTCGAAGTTCCACCCGCAGGCCAAGCCCGAGGCTGAGGACCAGATAAGCCACCTGTAGGAGGCTGCCTTGGCTTGTCGTCGGGTGCCGACGAATGAGGTGTTCTTTACTGACCTCGACGGCACGCTGCTGGACCATCGGACCTACGCCTGGACTGCTGCCCGCCCGGCACTGAGGGCGCTGGCCCAGCGGGAGCAGCCGTTGGTGATTGTCACCAGCAAGACCCGCGCTGAAGTTCTGCCTCTCCTCTGCAAGCTTGAGCGGCGCGAACCGTTCGTAGTGGAGAACGGCGGTGCTATCTACGTGCCCGTGGGGTACTTCCCTTTTCGGATTGCCGATGCTGAGCGAGCCTGTCGCGGCTGGCAGCGGGTGGCCTTGGGAACACCGTACCAAATGTTGGTTGCCGCTTTGCGCACTGCCTCCCGGCGCGCCCGGGTATCGGTGCGGGGATTTAGCCAGATGCCTGCGCGCGAGGTGGCAGAGCGGACGGGGCTGGAGTTGACCGCAGCGCGTCGCGCGCGTCGGCGCGAGTTCGATGAAGCCTTCATCATATTGGACGGCGACAGGCGCGCATGGCCTCGCCTGCGCGCCGAGATCCGTCGGCTGGGCTTACGTACTACCCGGGGCAGCCGCTTCTTTCACATCATGGGCGCCAACGACAAGGGAGTTACGGTGCGGCTATTGAGGGCGTGGTTTGAGCGCCTTTGCGGTTCGCCGGTGCGTGCAGTTGGACTAGGTGACAGCCCCAATGACATTCCCATGCTGCGTGCCGTCACCGTGCCGGTTCTTGTGGCCCGGCCCAGCGGCTGCTATGATTCGGAGACTTCAGCGGCTGTGCCTACTGCTCGGCGCGCTGGCGGCATCGGTCCGCAAGGCTGGAACCGCGCCGTGCTGTGTCTGCTGCGGGGATAAGGGCTGGCTGGGCTGAGTGTGATGCCAAGCCCGCCACGCTACGGTTGCCGAAGAAGTTTTGAAACACGGCGGTCGTCTAAAAGCAGGACGCTGGTCCGTATGATCGGAAATGCAGGTTCAAACGCTACCCGCCGGACCAAATCGAAACGATCAAGCCAAGCCGAAGCTCCAAACTCGAACCGTTCCAAAAACACTTGGTAGTGCTCCGCTTCCGTGAAGCCGACTTTTCATTCCCAATCCGTTGTGTGTGCGTCCAGCACCCATGAGTTTCGCCGCGACCTTTACGGAAGTTCTGGCCCGCAGCCGGGATTACTTCACGGTTGATCCAGCACGGAGAGGTATTGCTGCAGATAGCACTCCTGGGGGACTGTTCCGCTGTTTGAACTGTCCCGGATAGTCCTGCGTCAGACTGCGGGGTGTCTTGCCAGCCCCCATTAGCCTTCCATTGCGGGAAAATATTGATGGTGGATTAATCATTGCTTTTCTCATTATCTTTCTCATCACTTTTCCGTTGACACGTACCTTCGAGGCGAGCACCATTTGCTCATCTAGCCAAGCATTTGAGCGAGGCCAAGCGGGAGAGCGCCATGCAACAGCGCGTTCACTCCCGTCTCGCGTTGCGCACGCTCCTCAAGTTTCGAACATGTGCGGAGGGGTGGATTGCCCGCGAATGGACCTGCTGGAAGCCGCGTAGCATAACCCATGACAGAACTGCCCCAGGTAGACCTCCGAATCTACACTGCCTCGCGTGTTGGGAAAAAGAAGGAGCAGATTCATGAACCACGTTCTGAAGCTGAACCGGCCTTTGGCGGTCCTCGACCTTGAGACTACTGGAACAGCGCCAGAGACAGACCGCATCATCGAAATAGCTATCCTGCTGGTCTACCCTGATGGGAAGGAGATTGAATATTCCAGGCGAGTCAATCCGGAAATGGCTATTCCCTGTGAAGCGACCAATGTTCATGGTATCCGGGACGATGACGTTAAGGACAAGCCCCCCTTTTGGGCCATTGCTCTAGAAGTAGCGGCGGTCCTCAAAGACTGTGATGTTGCGGGATTTAACGTAGCTGCTTTCGACCTGCGACTGCTGGCGAACGAGTTCGACCGCGCTGGCGTCGAATTCTCCATTGAGGACCGGGCAATCATCGATGCTCAACGGATATTCCACGTGAAAGAGCCTCGTGACCTCCAGGCCGCCGGCCGCTTCTATCTAAATACTGGACATGAGGATGCACACTCGGCATTGGCAGATGCCTCCCTGAGCTGGCGAGTCCTCAAGGCTCAACTAGAACGATATCTCGACCTCCCCCGCAACGTCGCAGAACTCCACGATTTCTGTAATCCGACCGCCGACAGATACTTGGACTCCGGGAGGAAGTTCGAGTGGAGGCACGGCCAAGTCGCATTTGCATTTGGGAAGAACCAAGGCCGCCTTCTCGAGGAAATCGCCGAAGAGGAACGCGATTACTTGAAGTGGATGGCAAGCAGCGATTTCCCGAGCGACACAAAGAAAATAGTTGAGGATGCCCTGGATGGAAGATTCTCCGAGCCGAAAACCAAAGGGCCAGGCGATAAGAGCCGTTTCGACTACGAAAAGGCGAGGTTCAAGAAAGTGGCTGCCTAGCCTGGCGTACGTTTACTTCCTGCGGGAAACTGGGAGGGTTAATGGGTTCCTAGCCAACGTGTATTTCACGGGCGGCCCGCATTCTCCCACAACCCGACAGGATTGGGACGATGGCATCAGGGCATTGAATGACGAGGCTGGAATTGCCAGTGCGGTGCCGTATAGCGCGTCAGTGTTTCTGGAGGCCGCCTTGCTTCGCGCCTCTCGATGGGGCAGCTTCGGCCCGGGGGATTTGAAGCACGGCAGGCTGTCAGTTGAGTATTACTCGTTGGCATTCCAGGTGCCCATGCTCCACGAACGGCACGACGTCTCGAAACTATTCGTCACACATCGCCTTGAAGTTCCTTCCTGAAGAACTCTCTAGGGACCGGCAAGCCCTGGAACGATTCCAGCGCGAGGTCCGCGCCGCCTCGGCACTGAATCATCCCAATATCTGCATCATCCCTGACATTGACGAACACGAAGGCCAACCCTTTATTGCCATGGAATTCCTCGAGGGCGGCACACTGGGGGAGCGCGTTGAGCGCGGCCCGCTGCCGGTCCTCGATGCCCTGGATCTTGCCTGCCAGATGGCTGAAGCCCTAGGGCTGGATGCCGAGAGGAGAATGCTTCCGGCACCGAGCCGAGGGAGAAGTATTTCTCTTAACATCCCCCTTTATCGGAGTAGCCGACATGCGACGACTAATATGCGATTCGACCACTGAACGGCCACATTGCGAACTGTCCCGCACTTGCAGGATTCCGCAGGCCCCTTGAAGCGCGGGGGAGTGGCCGAAGAATGGTCTGACAATGACAAAGGCGAATGCCGTAAACGGTTTCCGATGGCCAAGTCAACAAGACCGGCCTCTGGCTCACTGCAACCGTAATCTTGATTGCGGTGGTACGGGTCACCTTCAGAGGCAGCCGAGGGGGGAAGAACGAGTACGTCCGACCAGCACTGCCTGGGATATCACGCTTGCCAGTGAATCGACAAAGGAGTTCTGTCGGTTGAGGGAAGGTATACTCTCCGGCTCCGCCGGGTTTTGCAGCTCATCTGCCTAATTGAGCAGTTCTGTCAGCTTCGTAACTCGTCCGTCTTACGGAGGGCGTTTCCACCGGCGCGCAACGAATGCCGTTTTCTGTTCGGCGGTTATTATTGTCCCGTAGTCAAAGCTTCGCCCGCGCAACTGGTTGAGGTCGCCGTGATATCGATTTGACTACGTCATCAAAAAGGCAAGTAGATTTCACCGCGTAGCTCACTGGCCGGAGTGCGTCCCGTGGGGGCCTCTACGCCACTCATGGTGATCGGGCTAGAGTCTCCCCTTCAGCCTGGCAGTGCTTCGCTTGTGACAAGTCAGCGCCGAGAAGTTCCGAAGCTGCTGTGCGAATCGCATAGCTGGTGTCAGCGGTGCAGCCGGGATCAACGCGATGTTCGACCGCCTCCTTCACCACGGGCACGTCCTGCGGTGTCGTCCACCAAACTGGGAAACCAAAACAGGCTCTCCAGCGGGGAAGCCCGTAAGGTAGAGCGCTTTAGTCCCGCAATATCGTCCCCACGTGAGCATCCAGCGGCGGTGCCACTCAGGCCACACACTTTACAGTGGTGCTAGAGTGTTGCCACTCTGCACTGTGCTCATACCCCTTTACTGTGTAATATACGGCTTTGTCGAAAAATCGTCCCACCAGGCGCTGCAATTCTCGGTCTCCGTGCAGCTCTACGGCTGAATCAGCCATGCCCGAAAACTGAATGTACTCGAGGAGATGGATTTTGATCAGGCCCAACGAGTAAACGATTTCGTTGAGAGGAATCCCCTCGGCAAGCCGCCTCTTCCCCAACTGAGTGTAACTGGACTCAATCGCCGACTCGGTTTCGTCGTTGAGCCATTGTCCGAGGTTGCGATAAACATCATAAATCCGCACATGCAACTCTTCACGGGTAAGGTAGTGGTAGTGTCGCGTGCGACTGTTACTCATCAGAACACCGATGAGACCACGAGTCAACTGCTCCGCATGGTCCTCAATTATACGTACCAAGCGAGCGGAGAGCATGGCACACCTCCTTGCTGCTGGCATGTCCCCATTAGTTTGGAACTCCCATCTGGGAGTTCCACCTTGCCTGAGTGTACACCTGACGGCCTTGGTTTGGATCGCTCCAAGCTGGCTATCCGAGCGCGGACGGCGCCAAGTATAATCGGCATGAGCCCTCGCTAGAGAAATCGTGCTTGCGAGCCGGAAAGGAAACCGCTGCTACCGATGTCGATGGAGGGGCTTCGATGAAGACATCGGCCTTGAATTGCGATTTGCTAGACCTGGATATATCGAAATTGATTGAACATGTCCGGAAGAATTCGGCGCGATGGACCCATGTGCTCGAGTATGACGGCCCCGTCAACGAAAAGCCAGTGCTTGCGGACGGGGCTAGGCTCGCTGTTTTCTGGGTAGAATATAGCGTGAACCGCACAATTTGGGAGGGAAAACGCGACATACTTCCACCTCCAGCGTTCAAGCTGTGGTGGTCGGCAGCGAGGGGGCCCTCAGCAACTCCACCTCACCGATCCTGATAGATATTGATCAACTGCAACCGTGTAGCCTCCATAGCGTGCTCGACGACAGGCGCCCAGGCGGTCAGGAGGTCGCAACCGAGTTGGTGGTCCAGNTCAGCTTTGGCACGCAGGCAGGGACCGTCAATGGCAAAAGCGCGCGTCGGTTCGAGAGTCCGTGCGGAGTACTTGTAGTGATGAGGCGGGAACAGCCACGACCATCCTAGAATCTCACCATCCCCAACGGTCAGGACGCTGAGGGGGCCACGGTTCTCGCAGACCATCTGTAGCGCCACCTTCCCCTCACGAATGAGATAGAAGTTGGTGGCTTCTTCGCCCTCTTTGAAAACGATCTGGCCTGCGTCGAAACGGACATTAGACGCGCACCCAGCTATAGCCGCGAGGTGTCGTTTGGGGAAGTTCTCGAAGAACGGATGCTCACTCAAAGTCTTCTCTAGTGTTTCCATTGTTATCTCTCCATCTGCAGCTTATTCCGCGCGACTACGGAAAGGAACCAAGCTAATTCGGCGCTTCGCGCCTTGGCTGCGCGCAATGCGAAAGCCCGGCAATTCCTTGCCGGATTCGCCCGCCTTATGGATGCTTTAGACACAAATGGCACACAGGCAAAACCACTAGCCTGGCGAAACGACGTTTACCAACTGGAGGCGTGTGCCGATAAATCGGCTGGCAATCACCTCCGTGACTGCGCGGTAAAGTTCAAATCCCAGTTCATAATCCTCACGGCAAGCGTCCAACAGTGCCCCACCCTTGATCCCCAGGGCCTCCGTGTCTTCGATGGCTCGCACGGCGGCTGTGGCTAAATGGGGTTCCACCAGCGCTGACCAACTGAACATGTCTCCAACGTCACCGGTGCGGAGGATACGGCGCCCCAGCGTCGGTATATCCATCTCTACGGCTACTCTCCCGCTCTTAACAATGTAGAGATAGATGCTGTGATCACCCTCGCGGATAATGTCCTCGCCAGCTTTGAAGTGAAACGTCTGGGCAAGTGCCAATAATTTCGCTTGTGCATGGGGTGAAAACCTAGTAAGAAAGCTCCCGCCTGACGAAGCTCCTTGGGACATAAGGGCCTCCCTGGGTTTGCTTTGACTTCTCTTGAGCAAGCCTTGAACCAAATCGCTGAGCGGAGACTCAGGCAACGCGAGCCACTCGTGGGCCAAGTGGAGGCGGCCGAGAAAACGACATTGGGTCGAGTGGTGAAGCATTGGAGGCTCGGGTTGCGGCGGGTGGCCCAGTACTCTTTCCTGCGGCTGCGCTTTTTCAAGCCACCATCCCTTTCTGCGGAGCAATTGTGGAGGCTGCTGGGGAGGACTCCACTTTTTTGGTGGTTCTCACCCTGTCGAAGATTGGGAGTTTTCACTCATGCATGATTGGTTTTCAAGCGCTGTCCGTGTGGTGATAGTTGAATTTCTCGTCAGAGAGGCGAGCAGGGCCATGACAATTAGTTCTTTCCCGCACGCCGAGCGGTTACCTGTGAGAATCCCTGTTTTGGCAACAGCGTTGCCACCCACAGCACCGGAATTCACATTTCCGGCGGCGGGGTAATGTCGCCATGTGTGCGATTGATCGTCCGAAGCTCCTTCGGACCCAGCGCTACACTACTGGCTCCCCGCTTGAGACGGCTGCCACCCCCCTCCTGCCAAGGGCAGTCAAATCAAGCTTACAGAATAAACTTGTAACGCGAGGCCTTATTCATACCTGGCCACGGGAACTGCTGAGAACTTCACCACGTCCATGCCAGGGCACTAGCCAGTGCCATCTGAGCCCATTTCAGCGGAAGAACCCCCGTTCTTGTGCGGAGGTCTGACTTGTTAAGCGTTTCCACTACGTGTCCATTCTGTGCTTGCGGCTGCGGGCTGTATTTGTTAGCGGAGCCAAGAGAACTAGCTGGCGTCGCGCCGAGTGAAACCCACCCCGTATCGTCTGGGCGGCTTTGTGCGCGGGGATGGGGCGCCCACGAGGCTGCACTGTGGGGTAATCGGCTTAAGAAGCCGCTGATTAACAAACACGGAACGCTGGAGACGGCGTCCTGGGAAGACGCGCTCGATTGCGTTGCCAGGCGCATGACGGATCTGATTAAGGCCGGCAAGCCGGTTGGAGTCCTTGGCTCTGCTCGAGCGACCAATGAGGAGAACTACTTGGTCTGCAAACTCGCAAGGGCCGGGCTCCGGACCAACAATGTTGACTCTTGCCTCAACCGCGTTTGTGCCCCCTTACTAGGCGGTCTTGAGGATGTCTGTGGTGAGAACGTTCCTTCAGCCTGTATCGATGATATCGAAAGCAGCCAGACGATTCTTCTGACAGAAGGAGACTTGGCCCGGACACATCCGCGAGCCGCGTCTTCCGTGCTAAAGGCCGTGGAGGGAGGGGCGCACCTCATCACTCTCGGCTACCTCAGGACGCAGATGGCACGCCTCGCATCCCTTCACCTGGAGACTGCGCCGGGAAATGAAGGCGAGGTGATTGACAGGCTTCTTGCCGCTGCCCTTAGCTTAAGGGTGGAGGATCCGAACTGGGTAGGACAGCACTGCAATGGACTCGATGAGCTGCGACGGGCGGTAAGCTCCGCCCGTCTGACTGACGAAGTGAGCCAGGCAGCGGAGTGGCTGGCGCGCGCCGAGCGAGCCGTGATCTTGATGGCACCTCCCATTGGCTACT
>JGI12270J11330_10002749_pt1 | contig 12843 bp, 12 predicted proteins | sample PeaSoiMetSII2010_FD_11330 | JGI IMG/M metagenome (IMG submission 11330)
CTCGNGGTTATCGTTTCACAGTTTGGCTATGACCTTACGGCCGTGCCCGTCTCGGGTTGCCTGCACCTGAAATCGGCGGTCACCTACCTGGGCCGGAATACCGTTTTGGGGAATCGCGCATGGTTTCAGTCGTCACGCCTCGCGGGATTCGATTGGGTTGACGTGGATCCCGCCGAGCCGCATGCCGGCAACTCGCTGGCCATCGGCGATACCGTCGTTTTTCCGGCCTTGTATCCGCTCACCAGGCAACGCATCGAGGCGAAGGGCTTCCATGTAGCCCCCATCGAAATCGGTGAACTCCAGAAGGCGGAATCCGGATTGACGTGCTCCAGCCTGCTGTTTGATGCCCCGGAGTGAATCTGCCAATCCTTCAACAAAGTTGGGGGGCCGTGTGCCTTTCGGAACATCCCTTCGCCCGCCTCCAGATTTCGGTTGGAATTGCTGGCTAGTATGCTAATCTTTTAAAGATGTTGGCTAACCTCATAAACCGAATGCCCTCCCAGATCAAGCGGTCGATCATTTCGACTACGTCTATCACTACGATTAAGCGCACTATCACCGCTTTGGGCGACGGGAGAAACGGCTAGCCACCAGAAAGTTTCCAACCCACCGCCAGAAGCGACCCGGGCGGTGGGTTTTTTAGTTTCTACCCTCCCCCAAGAGTCGCTTCCGCGGCACAGAACTAAGGAGCATTGGCCATGTACCCGGAACAGCAGGAAGCATCTCTCACAGCAGGAGACCATTTAGCCCCGCCCAAAGCAAACGTACGCTTCTCGCGAGACGGAACCGCGGCTACAGCGACTCGCTGCCCAGGGAGGGGTATCGCCTTCAAGTTCGGCGGCTCTTCCTTGCTCGGGGCCGATCTTCTATTGCATGCCGCCGCGTTGGTTAAGGAGGCAGCCGCTGCCTCGCCNGTGACCGTGATTGTCTCCGCGATGAAGGGAGTTACAGATACCCTGCTGGAGATCGCCGGAAAACTCGCGCGTCACGAGTTCGCTAAAGCGCATGAAGCCGCGCAGGACCTTGTGGGGCTTCACCTCGGCGTCCTCAATGGCTTGCAACTCCCCGAACAGGACCATGCGCAGGTTCTTCATGAATTGAAACTTCTTGCCCGCGATCTGCTCCACGAAACGCCGCAGCGCGGGTCCGTGACCATTGATCCCGCCCTCTTTGACCGGCTGGCTTCCTTTGGCGAACGTTTCAGCGCCCGTCTGTTCGCTGCTGCCCTGAACAAGCTCGGCATCGTCGCGGTTCCCGTGGCTTCCTCGGACTTCGTCCTGACCTGCGACACTTTCCAGGACGCGAAACCCCATCTCGGGCAGACCAGGGAGCGCGGCCGCGAGGTTCTTGTGCCATTGCTGGAATCAGGCATCGTGCCGGTCGTTACGGGATTCATCGGCGCGACCCACGACGGCAGGATCACCACTCTCGGCCGCAACAGCTCCGATTTTTCCGGCGCCCTTATTGCCCAAGTAGTGGACGCTAAAGAACTCGTCATCTGGACCGACGTGGACGGCATTTTCACCGCTTGCCCGCGCAGGAGCGCCCAGGCCAAACTCCTCCACGAATTGAGTTACGATGAAGCCCACGCTTTGGCCGCAACCGGGGCAAAAGTGCTCCATCCGCATGTCTTGCCACTCGCGGCGGAGCACGAAATGACGGTGTGGGTCAGGAATACATTCAAGCCGCACCTGCGCGGAACGCGCATTGGGCCGGCGCAAAATGGGGGTGCAGCATGAGCGTTCTTCCAAACGGAAAGAAATGGCGCGCGGGAGTTTTAGGTGCAACCGGAATGGTGGGGCAACGCTTGGTAAAGCTCCTCGCCGATCATCCATGGTTTGCTTTGACCGAGGTAGCGGCATCGGAACGTTCCTCCGGTAAAGGCTACGCCGAAGCGGTGCGCTGGCATCTCGAAGGACCCGTGCCGGATGTCGCTCGCGGCCTCGTGGTGAAGGAACTCGAACCCAACCTGGATTGCGATTTCCTCTTTTCGGCACTCGATTCTTCGGTAGCTGGCCCGGCGGAAGAAGACTACGCGCGGCGCGGCTATCCGGTCGTAAGCAATTCACGGAATCACCGTCAGGACCCGGACGTTCCTCTGCTCATTCCGGAAGTCAATGCGGCGCACCTGAGTGCTATCCCGGTGCAGCAAAAGAACCGAGGCTACGACTCGGGATTTATTGTGACGAATCCCAACTGTTCCACGGCCGGGCTTGTTGTCGTGCTTAAGCCTTTGGCGGATGCCTTTGGACTGGAGAAAGTGTTCGTCGTCACTCTGCAAGCCATCTCTGGTGCAGGTTATCCCGGCGTGCCCGCACTGGACATCCAAGGAAACGTCGTTCCCTTCATTAGCGGCGAGGAAGAAAAGATGGAGGCGGAACCTCAGAAGTTGCTCGGCAAATGGGATGGCAACCGCTTCATCGAAGCGGGGCTGGGCATCAGCGCTCACTGCAACCGCGTCCCCGTGGTGGATGGCCACCTGGAATGTGTTTCCTTACGTCTGAAGAAGACCGCTACACTCGACGAAGTCCGCGAAGCGCTGCGCTCCTACCAGGTTTCCGACGAGTTGGCCTCGCTGCCCACGGCGTTGAAACATCCTGTTGTCGTGCTGGACGAACCCGATCGTCCGCAGCCCCGCAAAGATGTCAACACGGGCCACGGCATGGCCGCCGTCGTCGGGCGTATTCGTGAGTGCCCGCTGCTTGGCGTCAAGCTCACCTTGCTTTCGCACAATCTGGTCCGCGGCGCGGCCGGCGCTGCCTTGCTCAACGCCGAACTCCTCGCGGCGCAAGGCTTCCTGAAATCGCGCAATCAAGCGCGCCAGCAGAGCGTGCAACCAGTTTGCCGCTGATTCTAACCTTCCGTAGGGGCACAGCACTGTTGTGCCCCGAACACCTCTGCGTGGCCGTTCTTGGGAGTTTTTCTGAAACTGTTTACGGCACGAAGTAGTACCGCACCAGGTGGAAGAATATCGGCGCGGCGAAGCATAGCGAGTCAATACGATCCAGGATTCCGCCGTGTCCTTCGATCACCCTCCCGAAATCCTTGATTCCGATGTCCCGCTTGATCGCGCTCATCACCAGGCCCCCGCAAAACCCCAAAACGCAAATGGTGAACGACATTCCCGCGGATTGCAGCGGCGTAAACGGCGTGGCCCACCACAGCGCCGCGCCCAGTGCCGTCGCGCTCAGGACACCGCCGTAAAACCCTTCCCATGTTTTATTGGGACTCACGCGCCAAGCGATTTTGTTCCGCCCGATTAGTTTGCCCCACACAAACTGCAACACGTCGCTCATCTGGTCCACGAGCACCAGATAGAGCAGCAGCCGCGCATCCTTCCCTTCGAAGCCTGGGATTTTCAGCAAAAGGAGTGCTGGCGCGTGGCTCAGGCAGTACGCGCACACCATGATCCCAAACTGAATTTTCGCTGCGCGCTCCAGAAAGTGTGCCGTGTCTCCCGCGATCGCGATGCGTGTCGGAACGTAAACAAACGCCAGTACGGGAATCATGATGGCGAAAAATCCGTACCACTGGATGCCGATGAGGAAATACTGCAGCGGCATGATCACAAAGAAGCTCCAGAAGAGCGTGCGGTGATCTCTTCGCCGCGTGGGCACCAGGGTCATATACTCGCGCAGCGCCAAAAACGAGATAAGGCCGAACAGGATTAGCGAACCCACGCGTCCAACCAGGATGGCCGCGGCAAAAATCGCGCACATCTTCCACCACGCCCGGATGCGCGTATTCACGTTCTCGATCGTGGCGCGGCTGGCTTCGCTTTTCCGGCGGCGTTTCAGCCACCGGCCAATCAGGGTGGCAACAACCAGCAGGAACAGCACTCCGCCCAACAGCTCCGCCAGCTTTGCATCGTGAATCGCGGGCAGCATCACGCCGATCCAATCCGCCGCAGGCTGCTGACGGCTTCGCGCGCGCGTTCCAGGAACGTTTCTTTTTCTTCTCCTGGCTCTACTTGCAGCGGCTTGCCGAAGGTCAACAGGCTAAGCATGGGCACGGGCAGAACTTCTCCTTTCGGCAAGATACGGTTCATGTTTTCGAGATATGCCGGCACGAGTTCAACATCCGGCCGTCGCAACGCCAGGTGATACAACCCCGCCCGGAACGATCCGACCTTTTCGCCATTGCCTCGCGTGCCTTCGGGGAAAAAAATTAGCGAGTGTTGCTCGCCCAGCGCCTCGGCCATTTGCTCGATCGCTGCTTGACCCGCGTAACGCACTTCTTCGGGGTTTTTGGCCTGCGCCATCACGCCCCGCTGCACCAGCACGGCGTTGAACACTTTCGTCACTACATAACGTCGCAGCGCCGAATGTTCCCAATAGTCTTGCGCGGCCACGGGCCGGGTATACGCGCGCAAATCCGAAGGAAGCGCGGACCACAACACCACGAAATCCAGATGACTGGTGTGGTTGGCAAAGTAGATGCGCTGTTTTTCGTCCGGCTCGCAGCCCGCCCACTGCACCTGCACCCCGGTAACGCCACGGGCAACCGCCGCCAGAAGATTCGCGAACGGATGAATGCGCTTGTTCATCTGGACGTGCGACCTCGAATTTCCCGCAATGCGCCGCGCGCTCGGTTCGCGATGGTCACAAGCAGGAGCGCGAGCACGATCCACTGGACGGGGATGACTACTCGAAAGATAGGCAATTGCAATCCCAGAAGCAATCCCAGAATCCCGAAAACGAACGCGCGGTCGCTTTTTCCCATCGGCCCGTCGTACCGCCGCGAAGCTCCAATCTGCACCGCCACCACGCCCGTCAGCTCGCTGACCACGGCGAGGAGAACGATCAGCACCGTCACCACGGGGTCGAACGGAGGAAAAGTGGCCAGCGGCAGGTACAGTGCTGCATCGGAAAAAACATCGCCCAGCTCATTCAGGATTGCGCCCAGCGCGCTTTTCTGATTGTGTTCGCGCGCCAGCATCCCGTCGATCGCGTTCAACGCCATGCGCAGGAAAAGTACGGCCGGCAGCAATAACAGGACATGCATACTGCGAAAATGGAGAATCGCGAAACTCGTCGCGAAGGAAAGCAGCATCGCGCTGACGGTGACCTGATTGGCAGTCAAGCCAGCGCGGGCCAACCCGTTGGAGACGGGCCGCAGGAACCCCTGGAATTTCGTTTTCAGGCCATAGATGCTGGGCATGGCGGTTAACCTCATCCTACCCGCAAGGCGTCAGCGGTAAATGATGCGTCCCCAATAAAATGCGTAAGAGACAATCCAGATCGCGGCGTGAATAAAGGCAAACTTTCGTGTTGAGAGCGCGTATTTTCTTCGCAGCCATCCGGCCGCGGCCCCGAAAATCATCCACACCAGAGTGAATCGCACCGCGCGCGCCGGCGGAGTGGCCAGCAGAAAAGCAAACTGCGTCGTAACCCTTGGCGCTTCGACCGCGTAGAGTTTGTAAGGTTTGCCGGAAACAGAACCAACCAGGACGGCCAGCAAGCCCATGCTGTCGAGGCCGGAATTCACCTTGGCAAACATTTCCGGAGTAACAAACGGGACGCGTGCCACCGCGGCGTGTGCCGCCCCCGGTTTCGCCTGCGCCCAGTGGAATAGCAGCGCTCCTCCGAGGAGCGCGCCTGCAAGCGCGGCAACGATGTGTTTCCATGTCGAACGCCAGTCGAGGATTGCGACGAACGAAAGAAAAACGTCTGGAATCACAAAAAAGAAAGTTGCTTCGGCCAATCCCCACAAAAACGCCACAACCAGCCCTGGGCGGCCAAGCATTTGCCGCTCCCAGATTGGCCGCGGCGAATTCAGCAGCGGAGCAGCGGCCATGATCACGAAACGGCCTTTGACTCAATGGCGCCGCCCTGCGCGTATTGCTGCAGCAGCGTGGTCATGCGCTGGCACCAGCGCTCCAGCCCTTCGCCGCCGCCAAATCCCACCAAAATCGCCGCAATGCGTTTTGTTGCGGGTGTCACCATCGTGCGCTCGGAGTCGCTGGTAGGACTCCCGTGTGGTCCCAATGCATCGCAAAACACCGGCAACCCTTCCAGATTCAGATCGTACTTGCCAATCCCCTTGTACGTCTCTCCGGCACGGCCGGCGCGAAACACGACGTCCCCCTGTACATTGTCCAAATCGTAGAGTCCGACGGGCAGGCGGCTTTCCACCGAAACCAAATTGATGACGTCCACCACCGCACCGATTTGCGGAAAACTCTTCCCGCTTAGGATGCGCCGTAACAGCGCCTCCGCCGAGCCTCGGTAGCGTGCCGGATCCTTGCCTAAAGCCTTATATCCGGCGCGCGTCGCCAAGATCTGCGAGCCTTCCAGCACGGCTCGCGGTTCCGGCATCCCAAGGATTTTCGCTTCGCAAGCCTTCATCTCCGCAAGCAGCGCCGCCGGCGTTTCCACAGCCTCCACATTGCCCGTGACGCACCCGAGCGCCACCCGCGGGCACTTCGTCTTCAGCGCTCCATCAATCGTCACAGTAATCATGTCGCTCCAGATTACCCGACTCGCAACCCCGCGTTGGCGTAACCCCGCACGCTTCAAGGTGCCGCTTTGGGCAGCCGATACAACCGAAGTGGCGTAATGCGCGCGACGCGAACAAAATCCTTGTCCAGGCTGAAAAGGCTTGCATCGTGTTCAATGGCAACCGCCGCAATCAACGTATCGATGGTTGTCAGACTGATTCCTTTGGACCGCGCCAGCCGGAAAATTGCCGCTGCTTCGCCGTAGGTCGAGAAACCGCGCGGCTCGAGCATCTCCCACATCGCGAGATACTCCTCGACCCGGCTCTCATCATGGGTAAGCCCCTGAAGAACCTCGGCTATCACCACTCCTGTGAGCGCGAATGGTTCGGCCTCCTCGATCATTCTCCGCAACTCGTTGCCCGCAAGACCGGGCGAGGAACTGAAGAAATCAATCCATACCGAACTGTCAACCAGGATCAAATGCGATTCCTTCGCATCTTCTTCAGGTCGCCCTTCCAAATCCCGCTTCCGTAGTAACGCAGGATGCTCTTGCGGTTTTCCGAGCGCACCAGCAACTCCAGGGCCTTCCCGACAATCTCTCTCTTCGTCTTAAGGCGTGTGAGTTTGCGGGCTTTTTGAACCAAATCGTCGTCAAGCTCTATGTTTGTTCTGGACATAAGACGACTATACACCAATTGTCATAGATTATGTGTATGACCAAGAGCAAGATGAAGGGGGCTCACCGCGCAATCGGCTTGAGCTTGGCTGTGAAGTGCCGCAGGAATGGCGCCTGGTGCACGAGTTCGTACCCCGGAATTTTCTCGCGGCGCCGCCATACGTCCAGGATCACTTCCACCACATATTCGATGTGGCTCTGCGTGTACACCCGCCGCGGAATCGCTAGCCGCACTAGGTCCATCTGCGCGTGCTCCCCGAACATCAGCGAACCAATTTCAACCGACCGGATGCCTCCCTCGAGATAAAGCTCCACCGCCAGCGCCACCCCGGGAAATTGCGACGTGGGGATGTGCGGTAGAAACGCCCGCGCATCCAAATAAATCGCGTGGCCGCCGGGAGGCTGCACGATCGGCACGCCTTCGCTGGCGATGTGATTGCCCAGAAACGCCGTCGAGGCGATGCGGTACTTCAAATACTCTTCCTCCAGCGCTTCATTCAGTCCCACGGCGATGGCTTCCAGGTCGCGGCCCGCAAGCCCGCCGTACGTCGGGAATCCCTCGGTCAAAATCAGCAGGTCTTTCTCCTGCTGCGCCAGGGTGTCCTCATTGGTGCATAAAAATCCGCCAATATTCGCCAGACCATCTTTCTTCGCGGACATCGTGCACCCATCGGCATGGGCAAACATCTCCCGCGCGATGTTGCGCGGCGTTTTGTCCGCATACCCCTCTTCGCGAAGTTTGATGAAGTAGGCGTTCTCCGCGAACCGGCATGCGTCAATGTACAGTGGGATGCCATGTTTCCGGCACACCTGCTTCACTTCCCGGATATTGGCCATGGAAACCGGCTGGCCCCCGCCGGAATTGTTGGTGATCGTCAGCATCACCAGCGGAATTCTCTTCGCACCTTCCTGCGCGATCACCTCGGCAAGCCGCGCCACGTCCATGTTTCCCTTGAAAGGGTGCAGGCGGCTGGGCTCTTTCGCTTCAGGAATGGGGATATCCAGCGCGGTCGCGCCCACAAATTCGCAGTTGGCGCGTGTCGTGTCGAAGTGCGTGTTGTTCGGCACGATGTCGCCCTTCTTGCACATCACGTTGAACAGGATGCGTTCCGCCGCGCGCCCCTGGTGTGTCGGAATCACGTGGCGAAATCCGAAGATTGACTGCACCGATTCGCGGAACCTCGTGAAGCTCGGCGATCCGGCGTACGATTCGTCCCCGCGCATCATCGCCGCCCATTGTTCCGTGGACATCGCCGACGTGCCCGAGTCGGTCAGCAGATCAATGAGGATCGCTTCCGACGCGACGAGAAAAAGATTGTAGCCCGCGGCTTCGATCAGTTTTTGCCGATCTTCGCGCGAGGTCTCGCGGATGGGTTCAACGCTTTTAATACGGAATGGTTCAATGATGGTGCGGATCGCCATGACGGGGATGGACTCCTCTTCGTGACACTACCACAGAATCCGCAATCGCTTCCGCGAGGGCGGTTTTTCCACGCTTGCCGGGTCTGCAGGAGGCTGTCCGAACTTCTCCGCGGCTCTCCAGCCGCAGTTTCACACCTCTCTGTTTCCATCGTAGTACCCAAGTACTATGGCCCCCCTGTCCTACCCGCCCCACCATAAAGAAGTAGATCAGGGGAGCTCTGTCTTCGCAGGGCTGCCATTCAAATTCCTTTTTGAGCGAGCGCGCTATGCCACCCATTGTGAAGGATTCCGAGACTGCGGTCGCGACGCCCACCTCTGCCGCTCCGGCCACCACCGTCGCGAAAACCCGGGACGATTCCCCCTCTCGCCCTCAGCCTGTCGCCTTGGAAATCCCGGTTACCGTGAATGGCGCCCACACCGTTGAAGGCTCGGACAAGCGCGAGCCTTTTTCCGAAAATACCATGACCGTTCTGGTCTTCAGCCACGGCGCGGTTATCCGCCTCGCTTCTTCCCTCGCACCCGGCCAACTCGTTTTCCTCACCAATGAAAAAACCAAGAAGGAAGTCGTCTGCCAGGTCATCAAATCGAAGAATTATCGCAGCGTGACAGGATACGTGGAACTCGAGTTTACCGAGCCCGCAGTCGGTTTCTGGGGCATGCGTTTCCCCTCCGATCGCCCCGTTTCCGCCACGCCTGCTCCTGTGAGCGCGCACGCCGCGCCGCGTGCTGCAGTTCCCGCCGTCCCTGTTCCCCCCAAGGCCGTTCCTCCGATTGCTGCAAAGCCTGCGGCGCCAATTTCTTCCATTCCTGCGATTCCTGCTCCAGTGAAGCCCGCTGTTGAGCTTCCACCTCCTCCGGCACCAAAACCTGCGGCCCCGGTTTGTGCCGCGCCCGTGAACGTTGTAGCGCCTCCTCCTGCTCCATCGGTCATAGCCCACGCGGCCGAGCAGGCGATCACCGTGGCCCCTGTCGTTCCCCCTCCTCCGCCACCAGCAGCCGCAAAACCGGAATCCGTCGCCACTCGGCGTGTACCTCTTTCTCTCCCTTCGCCAGATTTCGCGGCGGCGATTTCTTCGCTGTTCGACTCTCCAGCCGTTTTCGAAGCCAAGCCCAAGCCGACAGAAACTCCCATAAACGGTAGCGCTCCAGCACCCGCCGAACCCTCTACCGAGCAGCTCAAGCAGCATACCGCGCGCCTTCAGGAGCAGCTCAGCTCTCTTCTCTTCACGGAGACTTCCGTAAAGCAGCCGTCTGCCCCAGCGCCTACGGGCATTACGAAAACAGAATCTCCCGTACCGGAAGTTGCCGATAAGCTCCTACAGTTAGCACAAGCAGGCCCGAAGCCTGCTGCACCTGGCGAGATCAAGGCGCCTGCCCCAGTTCGCGATTTTGTGCCTCCCTCGCTTGCTGCCGAACAGGTCAAGGTTCCTGCGTGGCTTGCTCCTCTGGCGCGTGAATCGGAATCCACCACCGCCGAAACCGTCGCTGTCCCCGAGCTTCCCGCACTCTCCGCTACTCTTCCGGCTTCGCTCTCTGCTTCTGCAGACTCTCTCTCGGTTGGCGTTACGGAGTCTCACCGCCGCCCGCACTCCTCCACCTTCGGGGGACAGTTGCTCGGCGAATCCAGCGCCCCCACGCCGGCCGTTGCCTCCCGCTCAAAGATGGGCCTCTTCATCGCCATTGCCGCCACGCTTCTTCTCGCTGTCGGTGTTGTGTGGTACATGCGCCAGCCGGACAATCTGATCTCGGGCCTGCTTGCTTCAAAGCCAGCGCCCGCGCAAGCTGCACATTTCTCTCCCCCGGCTGCTGTGTCCACTCCTGCACCGCGGCCCGCGTCTCCCCCTGCCAGCGTGACCAGGCCGGCACCCGAACCCACAAGCTCACCTGTACTTCACAGCGAGCCTCCTGCTACCGCCGCGTCGGCAGCCTCGCCGGCCGCCAAGAATCTCAGACCGACCGCCCGTCCTGCTCCGCCTGTCGAGGAGCCCAAGAAGCCTGCTGTTGGCGAAGTCCACCTTGCCACTCCCGTCGTCAATCGTGCCGGTAGATCTCAGGAAGGCAACGAATCCGCGCCCTCCATTGACGCTAGTCAATCTGCCAACGCGGATCCCCTCGCCGGTCTGGCCGCTGGCCATCGCAAGGAACCCACCGCTCCGCTTCCCGTCGGTGGAGACCTGAAGCAAGCCAGCTTGCTCAAATCGGTTTCTCCCATCTATCCGGCAACCGCCAAAGCCCAGAATGTGTCGGGCGACGTCAAGATCGACGTCCTCGTCGACGCAAACGGCAATGTCAGCACCGTCAAAGTTATCTCCGGTCCCACCTTGCTCCATCAGGCGGCCCTCAATGCCGTCAAGCAATGGAAATACGAGCCGGCGCAGTTGAACGGCAAGCCCACTGCAGTCCACGTCTCCGTCACCATCCATTTCCGCGCCCAATAACGCGCCACGCCCGTACGCATTGCCTGCCGCGTTTTGCAAATCTCTAATCTGTATCCCTGTCTTGCGATTGGCCATTCCCCTTCGTATACTGGCCCCCCGGCCAATTGGTGGGTCCAGCGGGTGCGTGGCCCGTCTCCGATGTTGCCACTTGGCCCTTCTTTTCGCGCCTGCGCATCTCTCACAGGCCGAATTTCGCAGCCCCGTCGGTCGCAGGGCGGTCCGGCCCGGCAGAGGAGCCTTTTGCATGCCCCAAACGCTTGTGCCTGAAGAAATGAATGTTTACCAAAATGCCGAAGCGCGTTTTGAAGTGGCGGCCAACAAACTGGGCCTCGAGCAAGGCGTCTATCGTTACCTTAAATATCCGGACAGGGAAATTACCCTTTACATTCCCGTCGGCATGGACAATGGACAGCTCGAAGTTTTCACCGGCTATCGCGTCCTTCACTCCAAGGTGCGCGGCCCCGGCAAGGGCGGTATCCGTTTTGCCCCTGACGTCAGCCTTGATGAAGTCCGTGCCCTTGCTGCTTGGATGACCTGGAAATGCGCGGTGGTCGACATTCCTTTCGGGGGCGCCAAGGGCGGCATCATCTGCGATCCCCGCAAATTGTCCCGCGGCGAACTCGAGCGCCTCACCCGCCGCTACACTGCCGAACTTTCGGACTGGCTTGGCCCGGAGCGCGACGTTCCCGCTCCCGACGTCGGCACCAATGAGCAGACCATGGCTTGGGTCATGGACACCTACTCCATGCACACCCGCCAGGCCACTACCGCCGTCGTTACCGGCAAGCCCATCGAACTGGGCGGCTCGCGTGGCCGCCGGGAAGCCACCGGCCGCGGTGTCATGATCTGCGTTGATAAAGCCATGGCCAAGCTCGGCATGAAAAAGGAAAGCACCCGGGTCATCATCCAGGGATTCGGTAACGTTGGCTCTCTCGCTGCGGAGTTGATGCAAAAGGCCGGGTACAAGATCATCGGCCTCGCCGACATCGGCGGCGGCCTTTACAACGAGAAAGGTCTTGACGTTTCCAAAGCGATTGACTGGGTGTATACCCAGAAAAAACCCCTGCAGGAACTCCCCGCCGGCGGCGCCAAGATGAGCGCCCGCGACGTCCTCTTCCAGCCTTGCGACGTTCTTATTCCCGCCGCCATTGAAAACCAGATCACCGAGCAGAACGCTCATCAGGTCCAGGCCAAAGTCCTCTGCGAAGGCGCCAACGGCCCCACCACCTGGCAGGCCGACGCCATCATCGACGCCAAGGGCATTTTCACCGTCCCCGATATTCTCGGGAATGCCGGCGGCGTCACGGTCAGCTACTTCGAGTGGGTGCAGGACCGCCAGGGCTTCTTCTGGCGTGAGAGCGAAGTCAATGAGCGCCTTTTTGACGTTATGGATCGCGCTTTCGATGAAGTGGTTCGCTACGCTGAACTCCACCGCGTCAACAACCGTATTGCCGCCTACATGGTGGCGATCGACCGCGTGGCTGCCGCTCTGAAGCTGCGCGGCATCTACGCCTGATTTTTGCTTGGTATTTGGCGCGACACGCCGTACTGTTTGTCCCACTTGGCGCGCGAGGCCGCGTGATTTAAACTGAATCGTACCGCTTTACGGTCGAGGAAGGAGTCCCTACCGTGCCCTCGGACTCATCGCCTGAAACTTCCGCACTCATGGAAGATCAGCATCGTCGCGAGATTTGCCGCGTTGGCCGTTGGTTGTACGAACGCGGCTATATCGTCGCCGGCGAAGGCAATCTCTCCGTTCGTTTGGATGCCCAACGCATTCTCACCACTCCCACCTGTGTCAACAAAGGCATGATGGCGCCCGAGGACCTCGTCATCATGGATATGGAGGGCACGCATCTTCAGGGTGA
>JGI12270J11330_10002751_pt1 | contig 12837 bp, 12 predicted proteins | sample PeaSoiMetSII2010_FD_11330 | JGI IMG/M metagenome (IMG submission 11330)
CGTGCGAATGCCGATCACGTCGAGCCGCCGCGCCGCCCATAAGGCCGCGCGCCGGTCATGCCCGAGCGAACGGAATGCATCCGCCTCGGCCAGCCGTTCGATGGTGAAGCGGGAAATGCCGCCGATCGCCGCCAGCCGCTCGATCGAGGAAAAGCCGTTACCGCGCGCGGCGATGAGTTTTTTCAGTTCGTCCTGGTTAAGTCCGTGAACGAGGCGGAAGCCGAGACGCACCGCATGCCGGCCGTCCGCGCCCGGCTCCAGCGTGCAGTCCCAATCGCTGAAGTTCACGTCCACGGCGCGGATCTCGATGCCGTGCGCCCGCGCATCGCGCACGAGCTGCGCCGGCTGGTAAAAACCCATCGGCTGGCTGTTGAGGATGGCGGCGCAGAAAACGTCCGGGTAGCGGCATTTGATCCACGCCGAGGCATAGACCAGCAGCGCAAAACTCGCCGCGTGGCTTTCCGGAAAGCCGTATTCGCCGAACCCTTCGATCTGGCCGAAGCAATTTTCCGCGAAATCACGGTCATAGCCGCGGGCGGTCATGCCGGTGATGAACTTGTCGCGGAACAGATGGACGTTGCCGGTATGGCGGAAAGTGGCCATGGCGCGGCGAGCCCATCCGCTTCGTCGGGCGTGAATTTGGCCGCGGTGATGGCGATCTGCATCGCCTGCTCCTGGAACAGCGGCACGCCGAGGGTTCGTTTGAGAACGTCCTTCAATTCGTCGGCCGGCCCGTGCGCCGGATCAGGCGATGGATAATGCTCCCGGTCGATGCCGTCGCGCCGGCGCAGATAGGGATGCACCATGTCGCCCTGGATCGGCCCCGGCCGCACGATCGCGACCTCGATGACGAGATCGTAGAAGCATCGCGGCTTCAAGCGCGGCAGCATCGACATCTGGGCGCGGCTCTCGACCTGGAACACGCCGACGGAATCCGCGCGCGAAAGCATCTCGTAGACCGTGCCGTCGTCCTGCGGCAGCGTGGCGAGCGAATACGCCTTGCCGTAATGCTGCTGGATGAGATCGAGCCCGCGCCGCAGGCAGCTCAGCATGCCGAGCGCCAGCACATCGACCTTCATCAGGCCGAGCGTGTCGATGTCGTCCTTGTCCCATTCGATGAAGGTGCGCTCGTCCATGGCGGCATTGCCGATGGGCACCGTCTCGTCGAGCGGCGCGCGCGTGAGCACGAAGCCGCCGACGTGCTGCGAGAGGTGGCGCGGGAAGCCGATCAGCTCGTCAGCAAGCTCGACGGCCTGTCGGATCGCCGGGTTTAAGGGATCGAGCCCGGCCTGGCGAATGTGTTCATTCGGCAATCCGTCGCCATAGCCCCACACGGTCTTCGCGAGCGCGGCGGTCACGTCCTCCGTCAAGCCAAGAGCCTTGCCGACTTCGCGGATGGCGCGGCGCGAGCGGTAGTGCACGACGGTTGAGCAGATCGCCGCGCGGTCGCGCCCGTAGCGTTTATAGATGTACTGGATCACCTCCTCGCGCCGCTCGTGCTCGAAATCGACGTCGATATCCGGCGGTTCGCCGCGATTCTCGGAAATGAAGCGGGCGAACAGGAGATTGCTCTTGTCCGGATCGACCGACGTGATGCCGAGGCAATAGCAAACGGCGCTGTTCGCCGCCGAGCCGCGGCCCTGGCAGAGGATTTCCTTTTGCTGCCGGCGGGCGAAGGCGACGACATCGTGGACGGTGAGGAAATAGCGCGCATAGTCGAGTTTGGCGATGAGCGCGAGCTCTGCCTGAAGCCGCTTGGCGACATCGGCCGGGATGCCGTCGGGGTATTGGTCTGGCGGATAGCGCTCCTGCGCTCCCGCCCAGGTGAGATCCGCAAGATGCTGCTGGGCGGTTTTTCCTTCCGGCACCGGCTCGTCGGAGTATTCGTATGTGAGCTCGCCGAGCGAGAAGCGGCAGGCTTCGGCGATCTTGACGGTGCGGGCGATGGCGTCGGAAAAGCCGGTGAACAGCCGCGCCATCTCCGCCGCCGGCTTCAGATGCCGTTCGGCATTGACAGCAAGTTTCAGGCCCGCTTCGGCAATAGTGCATTTCTCGCGGATACAGGTGAGCACATCGGCAAGCGGCCGGCGTTGCGGCACGTGATAGGAGACATCATTGACGGCGACGAGCGGCGCGTTCAGGCGCTCGCCGAGCTCGGCCAAAAATCCGAGCCGGCGCGGCTCGTCGCCGCGATGATAATGAACGCCGGCGAGGAACGTGCGACCCGGCGCTGTGTGCGCCATGGCGGAAAGCCGCTCGGTGAAAACCGATAACCGCTCATTCCCGTGCAAGCGGGAATCCAGCGGCGGCAAGGCGATGAGCATCTGCCCTTCGCTCGCGGCGAGGATCTCCTCGAAGGCCAGATGGCATTCGCCTTTCTTGGCCTTGAGATTGCCTTGCGTCAGAAGCCGGCACAGACGGCCATAAGCTTGGCGATCCGTCGGATAGGCGAGAACCTCGAAACCATCGATGGGGACGAGGCGCGTACCGACCAGGAGCTTGATGCTTTTTCTTTTTTTCCATTCGTCATAGGCGCGCACCACGCCGGCAAACGAGTTGCGGTCGGCGATGCCGATGGCGGCAAGCTTAAGTTCCGCGGCGGTTGCGATCATCTCCTGCGGATGTGAGGCGCCGCGCAGGAAGGAAAAGTTGCTGGTCACGGCCAGTTCAGCATAGGCGCTCATGAGCTTCCTCACGCAAAACTTTAAGCAAACAGCCCATGCACGAACCAGCGCGCCGCTGTCGTCTCGCGCTCGTAGAGTCCTTCGCGATAGAGCCAGAAGCGGTGGCCGTCGGCGTCCTCGACGAGGTAGTAATCGCGCGTCGGCGCCCCCTTCTTATCCTCCCCCGCTTGCGGGGGAGGATAAGGGAGGGGGTCGCGCCACCATTCGCTGGCGATGCGTTCCGGGCCCTGCGAGCCGGCGACCTCATAGGTCACGCCGCGCCAGCGGAAACGCCGCGGCGGGCCGTCGGGAACGAGCGCGGTGACCTCGGTCGGCTCGGCACGGGGCAACAAAAGCAGCGGGCGCGTTGTTTGCTCCGGCGCCGGCCATGCGGAAGCCTCGCCGTTGACCGCAGCCAGCGCCTCGGCGCGCTCCGGTAGGTGACTAGCTATCGCCGCGAACTGCCGCACGCTCTGCGGACCGAGACGCTGGCGCAGCGTATCGATCAAGGTCGTGCAACGCTCGGTTCTGTCGGCTTCCCCGATACCCTCGGCTACGGCCGCAAGTTCCGCCTGCCGTGCCGGGATGGGTTCGGCGAGCGTGACGGCAAGCCCGATCGCCTCGAAGCCAAAGCCTGCCTCTTGCGTCGCCGCCACTGCATCGAGCTTGAGATCGATGAGGCGCGCGACGTGCGCGACATTGCGCGTCGGTAACGTCAGCCCGATATCGACCGCCGCCACCGCGCCATCGACGCGGTAGAGGCAAAGCCGCAGCGCGCGCGCGCCGACATCGTCGCGCTCGAGCACGTGCACGAGGGTCTGCATCAAGCGTTTGGCGTGGGCAACGACCGCCTCCTGCGTCAGGATCGGCTCGAGCAAATAACGCAGGCTGTGATAGACCGGCGGCGCAATAATGGGGACGAGCGGTTCCTCGATGCGGCCGAGCGCCTGATCGAGACGGCGAAGCAGCTCGGCCGGAAAACGCGCGGCAAACGGTGCACGCGGCTGGTCGAGCAGCGCGCCGACAGATTTGAAGCCGAGCCGGCGCAGCGTCGTGCAGGTTTCCGGCGAAAGCCGCAATGCTTCGATGGGAAGTGGCGCCAGCGCCTCGGCTTCCCGCCCCGAGGGCAGGACAGGTGAGGGGGCGGCATGAAACCGCGCCAGCGCCCAGGCCGTGCCGGGCGTATCAGCGACGGCAAGCCGCGCCGGCAGGCCGAAATTATTTTCGAGCCGGTCGGACAGATCGGCCATGAGCCTTTCTTCGCCGCCGAACAGATGCGCGGCGCCTTCGATGTCGAGGAAAAAACCGTCGGCGCCGTTCTCGGCATTCCAGACCGAGGCCGTCGGCGTGTAGCGCGTCGCCCATAACGCCAGACGGCGCAGTGCGGCATCATCGACGGCGGCATCGACGGCGTGCACCTGCAACTCGCTCGCTTTGGCGCGCGCGTCGGTCAACGGCTCGCCGAGCACAAGACCTGCGGCCTCCGCCGCCTTGTTCAAGGCGGCGAGGCGCGGCCCTCCGGCGGCGGTCATGGCAAGGACGAATGGCCGTTCAGGATCAACCGGCTTGTCTGACGAATTTTTCGCCTGTGCTACGAGAAAACGCAGGATCGGCCAGCGCGGCAGCCAGACTGAAACGATGCGCGACATGATCGTACTCCACCNTCCATTCGCCCGCTCGTCCGTTGCGGCATCGCTCCAGCAGGAGATGCCAGCGCGCGCGCGCGAACAGGCCGAAGCGGTCGCGTGCGGCCGCCGCCGGACCGACGCGCCAGCGCGTCGCCGCCGCGCTCGATTCCAGAAGCTGCGCTGGCCGCAGCAGAAAGAGCGGCAGGCCGGCATCCGCCGCGGCGAGCTGCAGCCTTTGGCTCAATTTCAGATCAAGCTTGTCGATGACGCCGGCGACGGCGGCAGGCGCGCTCGAACGCAGCGCCTCCTCCAGCGCCCATAGGGTGTCCCGCCGGTGCGTCGTCTCGACCAGGATCAGACGGGCCGGATCGAGACCCAGCGTGCTCAAACCATGCCCGTAAAGCCGGCCNTATTGACCGAGCCCATAGCCCGGGATGACGAAGAAGAGCGGCCGCGCCCGCGCTACGCGGGCCAGCAGCGCCACGATAAAGCCGAAGGCGGCGGCGGTGCCGCCGTCGCCGGGCACGACCTCGTGCAGGGCGCCGCAGGCGAGGCCGCCCTGCGGCAGGTGGCGATCAACGGCGGAAAGCCCGAAGGGAAGGGTTTTGGGGGACGCAAACCCCTCTATTTTGGGCAATAGACGACGCAACTCCGCCGCGATGGTGGCGCGGTTTTTTTGCATCATGGAGAGGACGGCAGGCTGTCTCATGGCCAGGTTTCTGAGCGAACAGGCATACTAGAACAAAACAGGAACATTGCCAAGGGTTCCCTTCTGGGTTCTTCGCCCGGTACCCGAAGGAGCCGCGCTTGCTGGCCTGAAAGTGATGGCGCATAGGTTCATTCCCCGATCGCGGCACGGCGGTCGGAGAGTGCGGCAAACGAGGAGCGCCATGCCGGAAGTCGACAAGGAAGGGGAACGGTATTCGGCCGATCGGCCGCAGCAGACCCCGGGCTTTTATCTCAAGGGCTCCCACCAGCTCGACTGGGGCATGAAGAACCGTCTCGCCCGCGTCTTTGCCCCGGCAACCGGCCGCACCGTGATGCTGGCAATCGACCACGGTTACTTCCAGGGCCCGACCACCGGGCTCGAGCGCATCGACCTCTCCATCGTGCCGCTATTGCCGTTCTGCGATGCGCTCTTTTGCACGCGCGGCATTTTGCGCTCGGTCATTCCGGCGGATTCGACGAAGCCGATGGTGCTGCGGGCGAGCGGCGGTCCGAGCATCCTGCGCGAGGAATTGTCGGACGAGCAGATTGCTATGGACATGGACGACGCGGTGCGGTTGAACGCCGCCGGGGTCGGCATCCAGGTCTTCATCGGCGGCGAATTCGAGACGCGGTCCGTCCACAACATGACCAAGCTGGTCGATGCCGGCCTGCGCGTCGGCATTCCGGTCATGGGCGTCACCGCGGTCGGCAAGAACATGGTGCGCGACGCCAAGTATTTCCGNCTCGCCTGCCGCATCATCGCCGAGCTCGGCGCGCAATACGTCAAGACCTATTATGTGGAGGACGGCTTCGAGACCGTCACCGCGTCATGTCCGGTGCCGATCGTGATGGCGGGTGGAAAGAAACTCGCCGAGCTCGACGCTCTCACCATGGCCTACAACGCCGTGCAGCAGGGCGCCGCCGGCGTCGACATGGGACGCAACATTTTCCAATCGGATGCGCCGAAGGCGATGATCGCCGCCGTCAACGCCGTCGTGCACAACAACGCCAAGCCGAAAGAGGCGTACGAGCTGTTCAGCTCGCTCAAGGCGAAGGGGTGATGCCGGTCATTCCGAGCACCGCAAGGCGGCCAGTCCGGAATGACGATTGCTAACTACCCGTAAGTGCGCTGCGGCGCCGATCCCATCAAGAACCAGGCGGCGGAGCCGGCCGCGACCGCGCCACCGAGCGCCGCCAAGATCTGCGCGATCCAGGACGCGCTGCCGACATGGCTCGTCTGCTCGTGCGCCCGGGCAACGGTTGCGGTGTCCGCCGCGGGCGCTGCCGTGGCGACAGCGCTCGGCGTTGCCGTAACCGACGGAGCAATCTGGGCGTCGGCAGCGCGATCGATTTCGTTGGCATCGTCCGGGGAAACGACGTGCACGGTTTGGCCTCCGACCACGAGTTCGCTCGGTGTTGACTCGNGGGCTGCCGCCGCCAGCTGCGGTGCCGGTGCGGCTGACGCGACGGTAGCGGGCGCGGTAACGGGAGTTACGTTCGCCCACACATCAGCAGGCGCCGCAGCCGGGGCTGCGGGTTTGGCGGCCTCAGCAACGTGGATCGGCCTTTCCGCTGCAAGGTGGTGCCGTCGGCCGGTCCGTTTGGCCGCGGTCCTGATCTTCATAATCCTCTTGGCGTGGGGCTTCGATTTGGTCTTGTCCGGCTGGGTAGTGACCTGCAGCAGCTGAATAGGCTTGCCGGCTCCGGTGTCGGTCGCGGTCTGGGCCATAGCGCCGCCCACCGTCATGACCGAAATCAACGCGCCCGCCGCGACGATGCGAATACTCAGCATTGCGTCCTCCACTGCTGGACTTGCCGGTGCATTCGGGACAGGTCGGCGTGACCTCACAGTGACGCAATTGGGGATTTTTTGGCACAAAACGCGGACGAAAAGCGGCCACCCTTAACCAAGCTTGTGAGGCCGGCCGCTCCCTGGCACCATCGACACAAGCTGGGACGTTTAGGGCTGGACCGATCATGATCGATCTGAAAATCGACAGCGGCATTGCCGTCGTCACCATGACGCACGGCAAGGCGAATGCACTCGACATCGAGCTCTGCGAGGCGCTGGCGAAGTGCTTTGACGAGCTTCGCCAGCTGGACGCGCGCGCGGTGGTGGTGACCGGGCAGGGCCGGATGTTTTCGGCTGGAGTCGACCTCTTACGGGTCGGTTCGGGCAGTGCGGCCTATGTGCGCGAATTCCTTCCGGCCTTGCATCGGCTTTATGACGCGGCGTTCTTCCATCCCAAACCGGTGGTGGCGGCGATCAACGGGCATGCCATCGCCGGCGGTTGCGTGCTCGCCTGCTGCGCCGATCGGCGGATCATGGCGCGCGGAGGCGGGCGCATCGGCGTGACCGAGCTGCTGGTGGGCGTGCCGTTTCCGGCGCTCGCCTTCGAGATCGTGCGTTTCGCCGTGCCGCCGCGCCATCTGCCGGAGTTCACCTTCGGCGGCGCGACCTATGATACTGAGACCGCCGTGCAACGCGGTTGGGTCGACGAAGTGGTGGACGCGGACGCGCTCATGGGGCAGGCGACGGCCGTCGCGCAAAAACTTGCACGGCTCTCGCCGCCGGCCTTCGCTCAGGCCAAGAAGCAGCTCCGCCTGCCCGTTGCCGAGCGCTTGGAACACGGCGGCGCGACCGACAAGACCGTCGCCGATATCTGGGCCGCCCCGGAAACGCTGGGCTATATCCGCGATTACGTCGCGCGCACGCTGAACAAGGCGTAGCTGACCATTATCGGCGCCAAGCCATCGCGCAGGGATGGAAGCTCGGGTAGACTAGGCGCGGGTGGTCGTTCAACACGCTTGGCCAGGAGCACACAATGCCTTCTTTGTCTTCTCTCGACTTGTCGACTGTAAATTGGGTCTTCGTTGGGTTGATGGCGGTTTTTGCATTTGTCGCGGCTTTGCTCGGCAGTCTCATTGCGTTCAGAAGCCGCTTCCTGGGAGCCATCATTGCCGGAATTCTGTTCGCCATATTCTTCGTCCTATGGAACACCTATCCGCACCCCACGATCCCGCTGCCCATCGTCACGACCTACACCGTTCCGAACGGTTGACCTTTCCGCGCGCCTCGTTATGCGTAGGTGAGAGCTTACCGGAACGAATGGAGCGGTCATGAACAAGGTCTATGCGGACGCGCGCGCCGCGTTGGCCGGGGTGCTCAAGGATGGCATGACCATCATGGCCGGCGGCTTCGGCCTGTGCGGCATCCCCGAGACNTTGATCCTTGCGATCCGCGATTCCGGGATCAAGAACCTGACCGTCGTCTCCAATAATTGCGGGGTTGACGGCAAGGGCCTCGGCATCCTGCTCGACACGNGGCAGATCAAGAAAATGGTCGCCTCCTATGTCGGGGAGAACAAGACCTTTGCGCAGCAATATCTCGCCGGCGAGCTCGAGATCGAATTCAACCCGCAAGGCACGCTCGCCGAGCGCATCCGCGCCGGCGGCGCCGGTATCCCGGCTTTCTTCACCAGGACCGGGGTCGGNACGCTGATTGCGAAAGACAAGTACGAGCACGANTTCGACGGCGCGCGCTACGTCATGGAGCGCGGTCTGGTCGCCGATCTTTCGATTGTCCATGCTTACATGGGCGATACCGAGGGCAACCTGGTCTACCGCAAGACCGCGCGCAATTTTAATCCCATCATGGCGACCGCGGGCAAGCTCACGGTAGCCGAAGTCGAGCACTTGGTGCAGCCCGGGGATATCGATCCAGACCACATCGTCACCCCCGGGATCTACCTGCAGCGCATCATCCACGTGCCCAACGCGACGAAACACATCGAGCAGCGCACCGTGCGCAAGCGCACAAAGGCGGATGCGCCGGCCGGAACCGGGGAGGAAGTCTGATGCCTTGGACCCGCGATCAGATGGCGGCGCGCGCCGCCAAGGAATTGCGTGACGGCTTCTACGTCAATCTCGGCATCGGCATTCCGACGCTGGTGTCGAATTTCATCCCCGACGGGATGAGCGTGCAGCTGCAATCCGAGAACGGCATGCTCGGCACCGGCCCCTTCCCGTTCGACGGCGAGGAAGACGCCGATCTGATCAATGCCGGCAAGCAGACCGTCACCGAGCTGCCGACCACGAGCTATTTCAGTTCCGCGGATTCGTTCGCCATGATCCGCGGCGGTCACATCGACATCGCGATCCTCGGCGCCATGCAGGTGGCGGAAAACGGCGATCTCGCCAACTGGATGATCCCGGGAAAAATGGTCAAGGGCATGGGCGGTGCCATGGATCTGGTCGGCGGCGTCAAGAAGGTGGTCGTGGTCATGGAGCATTCGGCCAAGAATGAGCCGAAGCTGTTGCACCAGTGTACGCTGCCGCTCACCGGTGCCGGCGTGGTCGACATGGTGATCACCGATCTCGGTGTGTTCACCATCGACAGGAACGGCGGCATGACTCTGGTCGAAATCGCGCCCGACGTTACGCTCGACGAGATCAAGGCCCAGACCGAGGCAAGCTTCAAGGTCGCCAACACGCTCAAGCAATAGCGACGCGCAATGGCGGCTACGCAACTCCGCTGTGCGCGTGTATTGACCATTTGCCCTTTACGCCCGCGGCGAAGCCGCCGAGAATGGCCCCTTGGGGGAAGTCGTGCGTGAAGGTCCGATCCTCGAGACGGAAGACCTGACAAAGGAATTTGCCGGGTTCATCGCGGTGCGTTCCGTGAACCTGCGGGTCGCGCGCGGCAGCATCCACGCCCTGATCGGGCCGAACGGCGCCGGCAAGACGACGTGTTTCAATCTCCTCACCAAGTTCCTGGCGCCGACGCGCGGGCGCATCGTGTTCGATGGCCGCGACATTACAGCGCTCAAGCCGGCCGATGTTGCGCGGCTGGGGCTGGGCCGCTCGTTTCAAATCTCTGCGGTCTTTCCGCATCTGACCGTGCTCGAGAACGTCCGCATCGCGCTGCAACGCCGGCGCGGCCATTCCTTCGATTTCTGGCGCTCCAAGCGCGTGCTGAGCGCGCTCGACGACCGCACCATGGCGCTTATTACCGATGTCGGGCTCGCGCCCTACGCGGACGTGCTCGCGGTCGAGCTGCCTTATGGCCGCAAGCGCGCGCTCGAGATCGCGACCACGCTGGCGCTCGAGCCCGAATTGCTGCTGCTCGACGAACCGATGGCGGGCATGGGGCGCGAGGACATCGTTCGCATCAGCGCGCTGATCAAGGCCGTCGCCGTCGATCGCACGGTGCTCATGGTCGAGCATAACCTCAGCGTTGTCGCGGATCTGTGCGATCGCATCACGGTGCTCACCCGCGGCCAGGTCTTGGCGGAGGGCGATTATAAGACGGTCTCAGCCAATCCGGCGGTGCGTGAGGCCTATCTCGGGACCGGTCATGTCTGACGCGCACGCGCTACTGTCCGTGAAGGATCTCGAGGCGTGGTACGGCGAATCGCACGTGCTGCATGGCGTCACCTTTGATGTGCAGCCAGGGGAGGTGGTCACGCTCCTTGGACGCAACGGCGTCGGCAAGACGACGACGCTCAAGGCTATCATGGGCATCATCGAGCAGCGCACCGGCTCAGTGCGCTTCGACGGCAAGGAGCTGATCGGCCTTCCCTCCGACGCGATTGCGCGCTGCGGGATCGCCTTCTGTCCGGAAGAACGCGGCATCTTCGCCAGCCTCGACGTCAAGGAGAACCTGCTGTTGCCGCCGCAGGTGCGCCCCGGCGGGCTGGATCTCGACCGTATTTTCGAGCTGTTCCCCAATCTGCGCGAACGGCTCCGCAGCCAGGGCACCAAGCTCTCCGGCGGCGAGCAGCAGATGCTGGCGATCGGCCGCATTCTGCGCACCGGCGCTCGGCTGCTGCTGCTCGACGAGCCGACCGAGGGACTGGCTCCGGTCATCATCGAACAGATCGGCCGTACGATCGGCACCCTCAAGGCGCAGGGCTTCACGATTCTCCTGGTCGAGCAGAACTTTCATTTCGCCGCCACTCTTGCCGACCGTTACTACGTCATGGAACATGGTCGCATCGTCGACCACTTCGCGGCCGCCGAACTTCAGGCCAACACGGGAAAGCTGCACGATTATCTCGGGGTTTGATAAGCGAAGAGCCGCCCGACGCGGTTCGACCCTCCGGGTCGAGGGAGGGTAGGGGAAACAATCGGCATGTTCGAAATTTTCGGCATCCCTTCGCAGGCGCTGTTCGGGCAGTTGCTGCTCGGCCTGATCAACGGCTCGTTCTATGCGCTGTTGAGCCTGGGACTCGCCGTCATCTTCGGCATGCTCAACATCATCAATTTTGCCCACGGCGCGCAGTACATGATGGGCGCGTTTGCCGCCTATCTGTTGCTGCAACATACCGGCATCGGTTATTGGGAAGCGTTGGTGATCGCCCCGATCGTGGTCGGCGCGACCGGAATTCTGGTCGAGCGGCTGTTCCTTAAGCATTTGCGCAAGCTCGATCCGCTTTACGGGCTTTTGCTCACGTTCGGGCTGGCGATCGTCATCGAGGGCGTGTTCCGCAACTCTTACGGCTCTTCCGGCTTGCCCTATCAAGTGCCGGAATCGCTGCAGGGCGGCCATAACCTAGGTTTCATGTTTCTGCCGAACTACCGCGCCTGGGTGATCGTGCTGTCGCTCGCGGTATGTCTGGCGACCTGGTTTGCGATCGAGCGCACGCGGCTGGGTTCTTATCTGCGCGCCGCCACGGAAAATCCGGTTCTGGTGCGCGCCTTCGGCATCAATGTGCCGCGTATGGTGACGCTGACCTATGGCTTCGGGGTCGGGCTGGCGGCGCTCGCCGGGGTCATGGCCGCGCCGATCTACAATGTCTCGCCGCAGATGGGCTCCGACCTGATCATTGTGGTGTTCGCGGTCGTGGTAATCGGCGGCATGGGCTCGATCCTGGGCGCCATCCTTACCGGTTTTACGCTGGGTATCGTCGAGGGCCTGACCAAGGTGTTCTTTCCCGAAGCCTCGAACACGGTGATCTTTGTCATCATGGCGATCGTGCTGCTCATCCGGCCGGCCGGCTTCTTTGGACGGACCGCATGACGGAACGCGTGCTTGATCCGCTAGTACCGGCACGCCGTCGGGAGACGGCGCGGAGCCTGGGCGTGGCGTTCGCGGTGACGGTGGCGTTGCTGATCGTGGCGCCGTTCGTGATCTACCCGATCTTTCTCATGAAGGCGCTGTGCTTTGCCTTGTTCGCCTGCGCCTTCAATCTGCTGATCGGCTATGTCGGCCTGGTGTCGTTTGGCCATGCCATGTTCTTCGGCTGGGCCAGCTATCTCACCGCGCACGCCGCCAAGGTCTGGGGCCTGCCGCCGGAACTTGCAATTGTCATCGGCACGGCGACGGCCGCCGTCCTCGGCCTGGTCGCCGGCAGCCTCGCCATTCGCCGCCAGGGTATCTATTTCGCGATGATCACGCTGGCGCTGGCGCAGATGATGTTTTTCTTCGCGTTGCAGGCGAAATTCACCGGCGGCGAGGACGGTATCCAAGGAGTCCCGCGCGGCCGCCTGTTCGGGATTTTCGATCTCAACGGCGAAATGACGATGTACCTGTTCATTCTGGTCGTCGTGCTCGCCGGTCTGCTGCTGATCTACCGGATCATCAACTCACCGTTCGGCGAGGTTCTCAAGGCGATCCGCGAGAATGAGCAGCGCACCGTCTCGCTCGGCTACAACGTCGAACGCTATAAGCTCGTCGCCTTCGTGCTCTCCGCGACCCTGGCGGGACTGGCCGGTTCGCTGAAAGCGCTGGTCTTTCAGCTTGCCTCGCTCACCGACGTGCACTGGACCATGTCGGGCGACGTCATATTGATGACGCTCCTGGGCGGCCTCGGCACGGTGTTCGGGCCGGTCGCCGG
>JGI12270J11330_10002753_pt1 | contig 12833 bp, 13 predicted proteins | sample PeaSoiMetSII2010_FD_11330 | JGI IMG/M metagenome (IMG submission 11330)
CTCAGCCGTTCGCTCCTGAGCGGTCTCACCCCTTCAACCTCCAAGAAACCCTTTTCGATTTTGCCTGCCAGCGAAGGACGTTCACAGTGCTCATTCAAATTGTTCCAGCCGTCGGAGATGTACACGTCGCCCGCGAGGTCGACCGCGACGGAGGTCGGGCCGTCGAACAGCCCGCTGGTCGCCAGGTGCCCGTCGCCAGTGAGCCCGGAGCTGCCCGAGGCGCTGCCCGCGATCGTGTACATGTCATACCTGGTCATCGACTGACCGCGCTGCGCGCCGGTGGTCAGCGGCACCTCCTGGATCCGGTTGTTGGCATAGTCGGCGATGTACAGGTTTCCCGCGGCGTCGACCGCGACTCCGAGCGGTCCGCTGAGCAGTGCCGACGTGGCCGACCTGCCATCTCCGGATGTGCCGCTGCTGCCCGTGGCGCTGCCGGCGATCGTGTAGATGTCCCCGGCCGTCATCGACTGTCCCCAGGACTGCCCGCCGGACGCGTAGACCTCCTGGATCCGGTTGTTGTCGGTGTCGGCGATGTAGATGTCCCCGGCCGCGTCCAGGGCCACCGACTGCGGCGAGGACAGCAGCGCCGACGTGGCCGCGTGCCCGTCTCCCGAGATGCCCGCGGTGCCGGACGCGCTGCCCGCGACCGTGGAGATGTTGCCGGTGCCGGCGGAGACTTCCTGGATCCGGTTGTTGCCGGTGTCGTCGATGAACAGGTTCCCGGCCGCGTCGACTGCGACCGCTTCGGGACCGCTGAGGTAGGCCAGCCTGGCTAAGCCCCCATCGCCGGAGATCCCGGCGTGCCCGCTGGCGTTCCCCGCGACGGTGTACACATCGCCGGCGGTCATGCTGATCCCGAACTGCGTATGACTGGCCGCGGCGATTTCCTGCACCCGGTTGTTGCCCGCATCGGCGATGAGCACGTCCCCGAGGCCGTCGAACGCCTCCGACAGCGGCTGGTACAGCGCCGCAGTCGCCGCCGGCCCGCCGTCGCCTTCCTGCGGAATCGTCGCCCCGGTGCCGGCGTAGGTCGCTATGTCGCCGTTGGAGGCGGTAACCTCGCGGATCCGGTGGTTCAGGTAGTCGGCGATGTAGAGGTTGAATGACCCGTCCAGGCCGACGGCCAGCGGGGCATCCAGGGTCGCCGATGTCGCCGGGCCGCCGTCGCCGGAGAATCCGGCGCTGCTGGATCCGGCGATCACGTACAGGTCGTACTTGGTCATCGCGATGCCCCACTCGGTGTGGCTGGTGCGCGCGACTTCCTCGATCCGGTTGTTCCCGGCGTCGGTGACGTACAGCTGCGTCCCGTTGCCGGCCACCACCCCGGTCGGCGTGGTCAGCAGCGCCGAGGTCGCCAGCGTGCCGCTGGAGCTGCGCCCCGATCCGCCGGTGGCCGACCCGGCCACGGTGTAGATGTCATCGGCCGACATCGAGATGTTCCACTGGGTGCCGCCGGACTTGGCTGCCTCGACGATCCGGTTGTTCTGCGTGTCGGCGATATAGAGATCACCGCCTGAGCTGACCGTCACCCCTTCCGGGCCGTTCAGCCGCGACGAGCTCAGCGCGGTCCCGTTCGGGGAGGTGCCCGAGGTCCCGGACGCGCTGCCCGCGGCGGTGTAGATGTCGCCCGCCGACATCGTCTGACCCCAGGTCTGGCCGCCGGAGGCGAACACCTCCTGGACCCGGTTGTTCCCGGCGTCGGCGACGTACAGATCCGAGGAGGTGTCGAACGCCAGGCCGACCGGGTCGTTCAGAAAAGCCGCCGTCGCGGCGCCGCCGTCACGGGAATGCCCCGCGCTGCCGCCCGCGTTCCCCGCGACCGTGTAGATATCATCCGCGGTCATGCCGCCGCCGGTGGCGGCGGGGATCTCCAGCACCCGGTTGTTGCCCGAGTCCGCGACGTACAAATTCCCGGCCGAGTCCATGGTCAGGCCCTGAGGCTGATTCAGCAGCGCGCTGGTCGCCGCGGTCCCGTTGCCCGAATCCCCCGGTGCCCCGTACTGGCTGCCCGCGATCGTGTAGATATCCCCGGCGGTCATCGGGATGCCCCACTGCGTGCCCGTGGCGGCCGGGATCTCCGACACCTCGTTCGCCGTGGTCTCGGCGATGTAGACGTCCCCCGATGTGCTGGAGTACACCGACCCGGGGTTGTTCAGCGCGGCCTTCAGCGCTGNNCNNCCCTTGCCCGTATCCAGCCGCATCCCGTCCAGGGTGTAGATGTCCGCCGGCACCGGGGTCGATGCCGACACCGAGGTGGCCCAGTTATCTGTCCAGCCGAACCCCATCGCCCCCGGCGTTCCCGTCCGGGTCTGCTGCTGCGCCAGCAGGGCATCATAGGTCCGGGTGAACTCCAACGAGGGCCCGAACCCCGGCATGCTCACATCGGTGGCCGACTGGGTGAAGTCGCCGTTCTCCGGGTTCACCGGATCTCCGGCCGGTGCCATCGAGGCCGCCAGCCCCGGTGCCGCCGGGTTCCCCGCTCCGCCGGTCACCGCCCCCGTGGCCGGCACGCCGCCGGTGGCCGGCGCGGCCGCGGCCGGTGCCGCCGTGTTAGACCCGGCCAGCACGTACGGCTGGCCGCTCAGCCCGTCCGAGGCGGTCACCTCGGCCGGTGAGGCCGCGCCGCCCCCGGTGACCTGGATCGCCAGCGGGTTATACGACGGCGGCCACGCATCAAAGGTCTCCTGCACCGCGCAGGCTGGCGATGCCCACTGGGACAGACTCAGGCTCGCGCTGGTGAGCCCGTTGAACGCGGTGATGTTGCCCGCCTGCCATGCGTTCACCGTCCCGGGAACTGACGTGCACGACGATGACTCGCCCTGCACAGTGAACCCGCCGCCCTCTAACGACGCCAGCAGCGGCACCGACGTGCCCGCGGCAGCCGCGGAGTACTCGCAATTCAGCGAGACATACAGACCCGTCCCCGACCCAGACGCCGCATACGCGATCGCATCCGTCATCAGCGCGGTCGCTCCCGTGCTGCCCGCCAGGGCGGGCGCGGTCCCCAGCACCGACACATTCCCCGTCACCCGCCGGACCCCACGTCCCCGCCGTTGACAGCGCATCTGAGGGGACGGATGACGCGCACGACCCGCTACCGGACGGATCGCCGATGATCAGCAGCGAGTAGTTCTTGAACCCGCTCGTATTCATCGCGTCCCAGGTTGAGGCCGACGCCACCGTCACCGAATATCCCAGCGCGGCCGCCGCAGTCGCCTCGGCACTCGATGACCCGCCGTTCACGCTCGTTGACAAGATCAGCACCGACACCGACGACGCCCTCGCCGGCACCGACCCCGCCACGACTCCCGCCGCGGTCACCGCACCCACGCCCGCCGCCACCACCGACGCGGGCACCGCCACCATGCCCGCAGCCGCCATCACTGGCGCCAGCACCACCCGCACCAGGCGCGGCACAGCCCGGCGCACGTGCCGCCGTGCCCGCCGTACCTCGACCGTCGGCCGCCAACGCCGCCGCACGACTGTCCGCACCCCAGATCTGCGGTCATCCGACCCGCTGCCAGCAATGTCACGATGCGAGAAAATCCTGGCCATCGCCCGTCCCTAAATCCACTCCACTGGGATGATCGCCGGCAGCGATGACCACGCGAAGGTGGCGGAGCGACAGCCAGGTCACGGGTTCATCGTCATGCCGGGGTCAGCGACCGCAAAGCGATCAGGAGCGGCAGGAACATGCCTGGCAACTTCCTGCCACCCGGCATTGCTCAAAGACCCAAAACTGGCGCTTCACACCGCAAGGATGCGCTCATATGATCATGTGGGTTCGCGCTTGGCTGCTATTGGAATGGGAGTTCCGGTTCATAGCTGAAAGGCTCACAGCATGCTCGACGCACTCGGGTTTAGCCCGGGGCTCAGCCCGGCCCAGTCAGCGGTATACCAGGCGATGCTCACCGAACCCGAGCGCGAGATATCCGTGATCGCTGACGCGCTGGCGCTGTCCGTCAAGGACGTGCTGGCAGCCATCTCGGCACTAACCGATCTATCCCTGCTTCAGGCGTCCCCGGACAGTCCAGACGCGTTCCGGCCGGTCAGCCCGCACCTTGCTTTTCAGACCATCGTCCGCCGCCGCGAGGCGAATCTGGCTCGCAGCCAGGACGAACTCGCGGCGGTTCAGGCCGCCATCGCGATCGCCGCCGCCTACCAGCAGCCCATTGCCCCAGATCGCACCGAGCACCTGAGCGCCCCGGAGGTTGTCCAGGCGCGACTGGACACACTGGCCGCGCACACCGCGACCGAGTGGCTGGTCGTGTTAACCGGCGCATCCCAGCCGATCGGGATGAGCCTTAGCCTGTCTCTTGACCACTGCATGACTGACCGCGGCGTGCAAGTTCTGATACTCCTTCAAGACAGCCTCCGCAAGGACACTGCCGTCTTCGGCCACGCCTTATGGTCCATCAAGATGGGCGGGCAAGCCCGTACCGCACCGTTGCTGCCCACTGAAATGCTCGTCAGTGACCGGCGAGTCGCCGTCCTTCCTGTCGACCATACAAATCCGGCCGACGGCGCATCCGCACACGGGAGCCCAGCGTCGTCGGGGCCCTGACCGCGGTATTCAACCAGGCATGGGAGTCCGCGCAGCCGCTCTCCGCGCATACCGCGCCTGACAGCCAGACGGGACTCGCTGCGGGCGAGCGCGAGCTGCTCAGGCTGCTCGCCACCGGGATGACCGACGAGACAGCCGCGAGCCGCCTCGGCATATCCCTGCGCACCGCCCGACGGCAGATGGCTCACCTGATGGAGTGCTTGGGCGCAACCAGCCGCTTCCAGGCCGGAGCCCAAGCTGTAAGGCACGGCTGGCTCGACCAGATGACCTCATCAGCCCAGCCGACAGAAGCGGGGGCTGGCCTTCGCTCAGTCGCTGGGGCTGAGTCGAGCCCGAGCGCCGCCTGACCAATCGGCCACACTGGCGACGACACGTCTGGTGCACGTCGCCGTCTGTGGGATGGCAACTACCAGCTCATAGTCGGCAACTTGTGCGTTGGTTTTGACGTCGGCGTTTGGAACTGCAGTCAGCGTGAGTGCCGACGGTCGTCCGTCCGCGGTGGCAGAGACCCGGGCCGGCCGGGGACGTCTGGTCGGGAACTGGGGCGTAGTGGGGACGTGCCGCCTGGTGGGTGAGCGTCCTGTGCGCTCCGGATTACGGTGCGGGCATGACCAAACCAGGACAGGCCGAGATGATCGCCCGCGGCCTGCTGGCCGGGTCGCTCCCCCGCCGGTCGGCGGTTGGCGCACACCCGCGGTGTCGCCGCCACCGCCCGAGCCATCGCCTGGGCCTTCGGCCGGGACGCTGGGGTGCTGGTGGCAGCGGCGTACCTGCGCGACATCGGGAACGCACCAGCCCTCGCCGGCCCGGGTACCAGGTTCCATCCCTGGACGGCCCGCACCTGCGCGACACGGCCAAGCGGACGACCTGATCTGTCGCCTGGTCGCGCACCACGCCTCGCCCCGACCGCAGCCGCCGGCCTCGGCCTGGCCGGCCCGCTGCTCGCCGAGTCCTGGTCCCGCCCGCACCCCCGGCCGACGCGCTCCTCTTGCGAAATGACCACCGGCCCGACGGCCAGCCCATGACCCTCACCGCCCGCCCGGCCGAGATCACCGCCCGGTCCGGCGCCGGCCACCCGGTCACCCGGGCCACCACCCGATCCGCATCCGACCTCACCGCCGCAGCCGGGCGCACCACAGCCCACTCGACGCTCGCACCAGGCCGCGGCACTAACGCCGCAGCCGGGCGGTCTCACAGCCTGAGCCGGGTGGAGCGCAACCCGGACCGAGGCTGACGGACCACCTATGCGGACCCGGGTAAGCACCGCCCCCTATACGCGCCCCAAGCCGCACGAGAGTGACGTTTCCGCAGGTAGATGGCACACTCAGCGGCCCCACTCCGGCGGGGGTGCGCTGATTCGATTCTGCGATGGCTGGCTCCGTCCGCTCGGTGGATCGCCTGGATGGCGTCGGGTGGTCAGGCTGCGGCGGGTACCTCGGGGCGCTGGCCGGTGCCGTAGACGGCGATGGCGGGATCCCATTGCCGGCCGGTGGTGACCACGGCGTGCAGCTGGCGCAAGATGGCGGCGGCGATCACGGCCTGGGCCTGGGTGGGGGTGAGCTTGTTCTGCGCGCCGGCTGGTCAGGTGCTGGTAGCGGGCCGCGCAGACGGGGTTGGCGCGCTGGGCTCCCCAGACCGCCCGCCATGCGGCGAGCCGCAGGCCGGGCCTCACGGCTGACGTGCCGCCTCCAGCGATACCGGCCACACGCATTCCAGCAGGTCACGCAGCTGCTGTACCTGGCTGACGGTCTCGGCGACCAGCTGTTCCCGGCGCGCCCCCAGGGGCCGGAGCCGACCCCAGGTCTCATCAGCCGGCTCAGGGACATAGCAGCGCAGCTGCCCGGTCAGGCGCGCGATCAGGACAGCGTCCTTCTCATCGGTCTTGACCGGACGTCAGGTCCTCCGTGCGCCGCGACCACGACGTCACGATCGGCTGCACGCACACAAACGGCATCCCCCGGTCCGCGGCGAGCTGCCCCAGCACGCGCCACCGGTGACCGGCCGGCTCGCACGCTACCGTCACCTGCGCGAAGCCTGCCTTCACGGCCTGGGCCGCAGCCCAGTCCAGAGCGGCCCCGAGAGCCCACGCCCGGCACCGGAACGTCCTGCGCGCCAGCACCCGCGAATCGTGATCGGCCACCACGACCATCTGCTTCTGGTCCGCCGGGTCAATGCCCACGATCGCGTTCACCACCGGAACCAGCCCCCGAAGCCGGGCGAGCCGCGCGTTGCGGTTGCGATCACCACGGGAAACGCCTCTACTGTTACCCACAGAACGTCCCCCTCTGCGCATGGCACACCAAGCCCGGCAAGCGCATCAGGAGGACGTTCCTAAATCCCGGACCGACACGCAGAATGACTTTCTATGCCGATGAGCGGTCGCGCGATCAGCCGTCGTCGCGGCAGAGGCAGAAGGGGTGGCCGGCCGGGTCGAAGAGCACCCGGACATTGTCCTGCGGCTGGTAGGCAGCGACCGAGGCTCCGAGGGCGACTGCCTCGGCGACCGCGGAGTCGAGGTCTCCGACCTGGAAGTCGAGGTGCATCATCGGGCGCTGCCGTCCGTCGACGGGCGGCCATACGGGGGCCTGGTAGCCGGTCGCCTGCTGGAACACGACATAGATGGATCCCTCGGGAGCGGCGAGGATCGTCGTGCCCGGCTCCTCGTGGCCGATGGTCCACCCGAGCAGCTCGGAGTAGAACCTCGCCAGCGCGCCGGGGTCAGGCGCCTCGATAGCGGTTCCCCACCACATGCCTGTCGTTCGAGATCGCACCCGTGCACCTTCCTTCCAGGAGAGTGTGATTGCCGGTCATGTCGGCACCCTAGAGCCCAATACGGACGTTCTACTTCCGCAATCGTGACCCACCGACCACCGAAACGCTGCACCGCATCGCGTCTGCCTCTGCCGGGGCCACCCGCTGTGCCGCGGATCGCGCGACTAGCGTCTGGCTCAGGGCCGATGCCGGTTCAGCGGCCGGCGCTTCCGTCGATCTGCTCGCGGATGATGTCCGCGTGGCCCGCGTGCCGGGCGGTCTCCTCGATCATGTGGGTCAGTATCCACCGCAGGTTCGGCGGTGCCGTCTCGCGCGCCGACCGCACCCCCAGCCGGCCCAGATCGGTGACCGCCGCGATCGCGTCGTTGCACCGCCGGACCATCGACCGGTACGCGGCCAGCACGCCGTCGATCGTGTCGGCACCGCTGACGGGTTCGTCCGGCCATCGGGCGGACTCACCGGCAAAGGAGTACAGGAACCAGGCCTGCTCCACTGCCGTCAGGTGCTTGACCAGCCAGAGCAGGCTGGTGCCCGACGGGACCAGGCAACGGCGGGCGTCCTCCTCGCTCACGCCAGCCAGCTTCGCCGCGAGCGCCTCGCGCAGGTAATCCAGGAAGACCAGCAGCGTGGTCTTCTCATCCGCTGTGACCTCGGGCGGACGAAGATCACCACGATGCTGCTGACGGGCCACGGCCCGACCGTAACCCAGGCCGCCCGTCTCCGCCACCGAATAGCCTTAGTACCCGGCCACCGGCGTGAGCCTGCGGAACGGGCGACTTTGCCGCAAGTAGCGCGGTCGGCGGCCAGGCAAGTCCCACCCCTCGCCGGCCAGCGCGGCGCAGCCTCGCTGCGGGATAATCCGAGCCGTGCCTGCCGACCACGATTGCCGCAGCTGCATCAACAACGCCCGCCTGGATCTGCCTCCGCGAGAGCAGATTTACGTCAGCTCAACGTGGCGGGTGGCGCACGCCTTCGGGACAGCGCTGGCCGGCTGGATGGTCGTGCTGCCCCGCCGCCACATGATCGCACTGGACGAGCTGACGCCTGCGGAAGCGGCCGATCTCGGGCCGCTGCTGACCGGCCTGACCTCCGCGCTGCGGCAGGTCACCGGCTGCGACAAGACCTGCGTCGCGCTCTTCGCCGAAGCCGAAGGCTTCCAGCACATCCACTTTCACGTTATCCCGCGGCCTGCTGACCTGGACGCCAGCTGGCGCGGACCGCGCGTGTTCGGGCTGCTCGGCGGCGATCCCGCTCGCCATGTACTGGACGGCGTCATGGATCAGATCGCGACCAGCATCGCTCGCGTTCTGCCCACCCGGGCTGCATGACCTCTACCGCGGTCCGAGCGATGTCGCGGCCGATCAGCAGAAAGTCCAGCGAGCCCTGTGCATTGGCACGCGGCCAGCGAATGACCGATTCCGATCCAGCCGCCACGCCGGGATGGCAACTCTGGCGGACTCAGGCGGTTGCTGGATATGCCTCTCCTGCACGCGCGAGAAGGCTTCCGTACGCAACTGACCCGGGAACGGGCCCGGCTGAGCGCCCCCATCAAACTGGCCACGCCATTGGACGAAGCACTGCCAAACTTCTAGCTCATCCGCCAGCTCATCATCAGGTACCGGCCACACACGGTACTGATCGGGGTAGTCGTCGAGATCGTCGGAGAAGCGGCAGTCGAAGTAATGCGGGCGCGCTCCGACGAGCGAGATCCCTGACCGAGGGCAGTCCCACCAGCCGAAGTAGCACAGCACGTCTTCAAACTCGCCGTCCCCATATGCGTCGGCCACGGTCGCAATTTTGCCCGATGGACGCAGACATAGGCAGATCCCTGTGCTCTGTCCAGTCGCACTCTTCTGCCGCAGATAGGTGCGCTCCGGGGTAGCCCTGACTGCGCGAGCGGATGCCTGGCAGCATGGTCGCGGGGGTGGCGGAAGGCGACGGTGATGGCAGGGTCGGAGGAGCAGGCGGTGACGTGGCCGCAGATCGCGGGCTGGTATGACCAGCTGGTGCGGCAGGGAAGCGGGCCGCACGAGCTTGCCGTGGCCACCACGCTGCGGCTTGTCCCGGATCTACGGGGCGCGCGGGTCCTGGACGTGGCGTGCGGGCAGGGCATGGCGACCCGGGCCCTGGCCCGGGCCGGGGCCGGGTCCGTGACCGGCGCTGACCTGTCGGCGGAGATGATCGAGATAGCCCGCGGCTACGAGGTAGCCGAGCCGCTGGGCATCCGTTACCTGGCCGAGCCGCTGGGCATCCGTTACCTGACCAGCGACGCGTGCACTCTCGCCGGGCTGGGCGACGCGTCCTGCGACGTGGTGACCTGCCAGCTCGGCCTGATGGACATCCCGGACCTGCCCGCCGCGCTGGCCTCGGTCGCCCGGGTGCTGCGCCCCGGCGGATCCTTTGTGTTCGTGATCGGCCACCCGTGCTTCCTTGCCCCCGGCGCAGCCACGGTCGCGACCGCGGACGGCGGTCCCGCCCGGCTGATCGGCGACTACCTCCGCGAGCGGTTCTGGCGGTCGGCCAACCCGGCCGGGGTCCGCCGGGTCGGCAACCACCACCGCACCGTGGCGACCTACCTCAACACTCTCACCGCCTGCGGGCTCACCCTCGACCTCGTCGACGAGCCCCCCGCCAGCGGCCGGCTCGCCACCGACCAGCCCGTCTACCGCAACGTCCCGATCTTCCTCGCCGCCCGGACGACCAGACGCCCGTAACTGCTGCGTCCTCGATAGCCGAGCGCTGATCAGCGCTCGCGCACCTCACCCTAGCCGCCGACCGGGCGATCGCCTCGCGATGCCAATCGCATAGCTTGCGCCGAAAGTGTCGCCTGGCTACGTGATGGGCAGGGAGAGCACCTGGTCGGCGAGTGGCTGCCGGTCGCTGGCGGGAGTGATGTGGGGGCTGGCCGCCACTGCGGCCTGGACGGCGTGCCTCTCCGTCAGCTCTTATTAGGAGCGCCAGCCGGAGGCCGTGGAATTGCTCGTTCCCCGAACGCGAGTCCGCGATCGCCGACAGGATCGTCGCGCCGTCTGCCAGCGACGGGTCACCTTCCATCAGCCCCAGCGCCAGGACGCGCATCGTCGGCGTGCCGTTCTTGAACGGCTCCCTTGCCTCCCCGGCTTCAAACTTCTCCAGCTCGGCGAGCGCCGCGGCCCGCTCGACCAGGCGGTCCTGCAGATGCACTTTGGCGTCGCGGTACGCCCGGATCACTAAGCTCCTCGCGAACGAGGGCGTAGGACTCAGCAAAGCTAGCGAGATCAGAGCGGTCCAGGATTCGCGCGGTCTTGGGCGCGCCGAGTTCGCTGATCTGACGAGTGAGCCTGAGCTCAAGCCCGGTGGCACGGACCGAGACTCGCTCGACCCGGTCGATCACGAAGGGGCTGACGACCAGGACGGCACCAATGACACTTAGGGTCGCGGTACCCGCCGTGCTGGTAGCGGAAGGATCTTGATCACGCCGGCGGCCAGCAGCCCGACCCCGAGCGCAACTAGACCCAGCTGCGACGCCCGCTTAACCACGATTCATCTCCGCTACCAGGGCTGCTGCCCGACCGGAACAGAACCGTACTCACAAACTAACGCCCTATGCCGCTGCGGGCGTGTCCCTGGCGCAGGCTCAGCGCTGGGAGGCGCAGCTGATGCAGCTGGTGGCTGCCGGCCGGGCGGCCAGGCGGGCGGCGCCGATCTGCTGGCCGCAGTTCTCGCAGCTGCCGTAGCTGCCCTCCGCGAGCCTGAGCAGCGCCGCATCGATCTCGGCGAGGTGCTGACCTGCCTGGCTGGCCAGGGCGGCGGCATGCTGCCGCTCGAACGCGATGGTGGCGCCTTCCGGATCGTGCTCGTCGTCGGTGCCGGCTGAACCCGACGACGCTATGATCCCGGCGAGCTCCCGCTCCAGCCCAGCCGCCGGAGGGTGTCCGCCCGTTCCGCCGCCAGCAGCTCAGATGCCTGCTTCTACTTTGTCACCCGTCCTGGATACCAGGGTGCCGGCCAGAGGGGCGGACCGGCGGGCCGGCCGTCGTCCGCATTTGCCGCCGAGCGGGCGGGCGCGGTGGTGGCGCCAGGTCTGCCGGGAAGCGGCGCATGGCATTCAGGCGTCCGGGTGGTCGGGCAGGTCCGCGGGGTAGGTGATGTGGATCTCCGCGATGTCTGCGGGGAAGTCCCGCTCGTTGCTGGTGATGAACCGGTCGGCGCCGAGGGCAACGGCGGTGGCCAGGTGGGCGGCGTCGGCTGCCCGCAGCCGGTACCGGCCGGCCAGGGCGGTCGCGAGCTCGGCGGTCGCCCGGTCCACCGGGAGCAGGTCAAGGCGGGCCAGCAGCCCGGCCAGGGCTCGGACCTCGCCGGCCGCGCCGTCGCGGAGCGGCTTGCCGAGCACCTCGGGCAGCAGCAGGACCGATCCGGCACCCGCGAGCACGCCGGTTCCGGCGGCGGCGAACAGCGCGGCCACCCGCCGTCCGAGGGGGTGGCCGGGGACCGCGGCGTAGATGAGCGCGTCGGCGTCGAAGCAATCCACTACCGGGCGTCGCGGCCGGCCCTGATCGCGCTGATCAGCTCCTCGGCGCGCTGCGCTGTCAGCCCGGTGCCCCCGGGCAGGTCGGCGGCCGCGGCTTCGGCGAGCAGGTCGCGGACCCGCGCTGCGCCGTCCAGCGCTGCCTGCGCCCGCCGGCTGCGCAGCGCTCCGGGGCTGACGAGGACGGCCACGGGACGGCCGTGCCGGGTAATCGTCACCTCTTCGCCGTCCTGGACGCGGGTGAGCAGCTCGGGCAGCGCGGCCCGTGCCTCAGAGGCCGTCATGGTCGCCATGACCCAATGGTACATTACTGTACGTCGAAGTACAACTAGCTTTCCATGGCCACCCAGGCCAACCGCAACCGTCCGCTCATGCCGCCGATCGGGTGTTCGCCCCAGCAGGGCGCAGAGGCGCTCGGAGAATCTCTGCCGCGGGAATAGGCTGGCCGACATCATGAAGTACGTCCTGTTCTATGAGTATGCGGAGGATGCTGCGGCTTCGGCACCTGTGCATGTTGCCGCGCACCGTGCTCGCCGGGCCGAGTTCCACGATCGCGGCAGCCTGCTGTTGACCGGGCCGTTCTCCGACCAGCGCCGCGCCATGGCCGGGCATGCAACGCGCACGCAGCAGGGTCCTCGGGCGCGTTGCGGGAGCGTCTTGTCCTAGTGTCCTGCGCCGGAGATTCGCTGCAAATATCGACTGAGGGATCCGAGGATTTCATCCGCAGTCTTGGTCCAGATGAATGGTTTGGGATCGGTGTTCCATTGGTCCGTCCAGGCCATGATGTCCTTCGCGAGCCCGGTGACCGACTTGTGGACGCCGCGGCGCAGGAGTTTCTGGGTCAGAAGCCCGAACCAGCGCTCTGCCTTATGCCGATATCAGCATAAGATCGATTATGCCGATACCGTGATTATGCCGAACAGCTGATCAGCGAGTCGCGTTCGCGCAGTTCAGGCGCGGTCAAGTGTGCTCACGGAGCCGGCATAATCC
>JGI12270J11330_10002754_pt1 | contig 12832 bp, 12 predicted proteins | sample PeaSoiMetSII2010_FD_11330 | JGI IMG/M metagenome (IMG submission 11330)
CGGAGGCACCGGCCTTGAGCACAACGATCGGTATTGCCTTGGCCAGGGCCTCGCGCGCCACCTGCGAGAAGGCCGCGATGTCGCCCAGGCCTTCCAGATGCAGGCCAATCGCCGTCACCCGGGTATCGTTTAGCAGGGCGCCGATGCAATCGTGGATGTCGGTCACCGCCTTGTTGCCGACCGCAATCATGTAGGCGATCGGCAGATGGTGGCGCTGCATCGTCAGGTTCAGGGCGATGTTGCCGCTTTGCGTGAGGATGGCGACGCCCCGCTCGACCCGCTCGCCTCCCTGGTGGTCGGGCCAAAGTGCGCAGCCGTCGAGGTAGTTGATCGCGCCGTAGCAATTGGGCCCGAGCAGCGCCATGGCGCCTGCGGCTGCCACGAGCTGCTGTTGCAGCGCAATGCCTTCACCGCCTACCTCGGCAAAGCCCGACGCGTAGCACACCGCGCCGCCCGCGCCGCGCCGGGCCAGGGCCTCGACGATTCGGATCGTCTCCTCGCGCCGCACGGCGACGAAGGCGGCGTCCGGTGCCGCGGGCAAGGCCTCGATGCTGGCGAACGTCGCGATCCCTTCGATCTGCGCCCGTTCGCGATTGACGGGCCAGATTTCGCCCGCGTAGCCGATCTTGCGGCACTGTCGAATCACCTCCGCGGCCACGTCGCCGCCGGCCACGGCAATGCTGGCCGGGTTGAGCAGCCGGTTCAGGCGCATCAACTTGTCGTCCTGCATCAGCGTGCCGTCCTTTTGCTACGGCCGTGATTCAAGCATGCCGCGCCGCAACGCAGGCCGCCGCTGGCCGACCGGCATTGCCTGCATGGGTCCGACTCCTGGCTGGCGGGCAAGCTCACGCGCGGCCAATCCCCAGCTGCTGCTCGACGTCGCGCATCGTGCGCAAGATCGCCTTGCGCAGGATGTCGAACATCCGATCGATCTCCTCGCGCGTGATGATGAGCGGCGGCGAGAATACGCACTGATTGATCAGCGGCCGAACCATCAAACCCAGCTCGTGACAATGGCGGTCGATGCGCGCACCCAGGTCCGTGTCCAGCGCAAGCACTTGCTGCTCGTCCAGCCCGGAGCCGCGCGCATGCGCCACCGTGCATTCGACGCAGCCGACCAGACCCATGCCGCGCGTGTCAAATACCAGGGGGATGTCGCGCAGCTCGTTTAATCTGCGCTGGAAATGCGGCCCACCTCCCGCACGTGTTCGAGTATGCGTTCGCGCTCGATGATTTCGATGCTCTTCAAGGCTGCCGCACAGCAGACCGGATGGCCCGAATAGGTGAAGCCGTGTCCAAAGCTGGCGCCGCGGGAATTGGCGCCGGCCACTTCGCCGAACAGGCGATCGGACACCAGGCAGGCGCCGAGCGGGACATAGCCGGAACTTAGCCCCTTGGCGCAGATGATCATGTCCGGCTCGATACCGAAGACATCCTTCGAGGCAAACCAATGTCCCAGGCGACCAAAGGCGGTGACGACCTCGTCGGCAATGAAGATCACGTCGTACTTGCGGCACACTTCCCAGCAGCGGCGCAGATAGCCTTGCGGCGGGACGATCACGCCGCCCGAAGCCTGGATGGGTTCGGCAATAAAGGCGCCCACACGCTCGGGCCCGAGCTCGAGGATCTTGGCTTCCAGGTCCTTGACCTTTTCATCGCAAAACGCCTCGATGCTCATGCCGGCAGGGCGGCGCGCCGGGTTCACGTGCGGCAGCAGGTGCACAAGCGGCGAAGCGACGTCGAACCAATTCTTGTCGCGGTCCTTGCCGGTCACCATTGCGCACAGGTAGGTGCTGCCGTGGTAGGCGTTCGCGCGCGAGATGATGTGCTTTTTGCCCGGGCGATCCTTGATATTGTTGTAGAAGTGAACAAAGCGCAAAGCCGTTTCGACCGCGGTCGAACCGCCGGTCGTAATGAACACGTGCTTGAGGTCGCCCGGGGCCAGCTCCGTCAGACGCGCAGCTAGCTGCACCGGTGGCTCGCTGGTTAGCGAAAACGGGTTCATGTACGGCAGGCGCAGGACCTGGTTGGCAATGGCCTCCGCCATTTCCCTGCGGTTGTAGCCGATCTGCACGCACCACATGCCGCCGGGCCCGTCGATGAGCTTCTGGCCGTGCTCATCGTAGATGTAGATGCCGTCCCCGCGGCTCACGATCGTGCGGTCGGCGTGACCGGCCTCGGCCATGGTTTCCCAGGGGTGAAACCACTTGGTGTTGTCGTCTTTTCGAATGCGATCAAAATCGTGCGGCGGACTCATGTTGCGCTTATATGGACACCTCCCGGTTTGCAAGGTGATCGTGATGTGATGCCACAAACGAGGTACTGGCTGCAGTCTTATATCCGGCCTTTTCGTGCAAGCCGAAGCCTGCGGGCCCTGATGGGATTCGCCAAGAACGTCCTCATCTCCTTTTCGCGCTTTGAGGCGCAGCACAACATTCAGGATTGCGTTCTTGCGGTCCGACCTGTCCTGCCATCACACGGTGATCAACCTCAGCAACCTATCGGCTTCTCCTCACTGCGCCTTTCGGAGTGATCGCCCCAAAGTATTACGACGAGCAGACGCCGATGGCGCATCTGCGCCACATCAGCATCCTGCATTTGATCGTGTCGGGCGGCTGCACCTTCGAGACGGCTACCGGCGAGCGCCGCGAAGTAACGGCCGGCGAGCTTCTCTTCCTGCCATTTGCCGATCGCCATAAGTTCTGGAAGGGCGAGCCGTCAGAGATGGCCGCGGCGGGCGATATTGTCCAGCCTGGCCCGATCGAAGGGGTGTGGACGGTCAACTACGGGGGCGGCGGCGAGGAAATGCGCATGGTGTGCGGCTTTCTGGGGTCGTCGGAACTCCTGTTCGCGCCGGTGTTCCGAGCGCTTCCGACCCTGGTCGTCGAACGGACGTCGGAGGACAAGGTCGGTGCCCTGATCGCCTCGACCGTGCGAGAAATCGTGGCAGGCGTCGAGGCGGGTACGCCTGGCACGCAGGCGGTGCTCGGACGCCTCATGGAACTGCTGTTCATCGAGGTCCTGAGACGACATATCGCACGGCTTCCAGCCGGTTCGAAGGGTTGGTTCGCGGCACTCAACGACCCGATCGTCGGACGGACGCTGCGACTTCTGCACGCCGATCCCATGCGCCGTTGGACGGTCGATCAGATCGCCCGCGAGGTCGGTTCATCGCGCACGGTCGTTGCGGAGCGATTCAAAGCATTGCTTGGGCGCCCTCCGATTGACTACATCACGAGCTGGCGAATCCAACTGGCGGGGGAGCGCCTGCGTGTCGGCCACGAAAGCCTGGCCAGTATCGCCGCTAGCGTGGGATACGAATCCGAAGTTGCCTTCAATCGTGCCTTCAAGCGCGTTACCGGGATGACGCCTGGAAGCTGGCGCGAAGGAAGCGGATCGCCCGCCTAATGCGGGTCAATTGGCAGTCACTTCACCCCACCCGCACCTCTTGAGGGTTACGACGTACCGACGTTGACCGCAGGAATCTGCAGTGGTCGCACGATCGTCTTTGAACTGGTGCGATTAATGGTATAGGTCGTCATCGATTCCACCGTTGGACATCCTTGTAAATACATCCAAGGAGGATTCGACGATGGCGAACTGGAACAGATTATTGGTCGTGCTCGACCAGATTTTTGGGTTTCCCAATCGCCAAAGCTCAAAGGTCAAGAAACTCAGGCAGGGATACGACAATCAAACAGACGAGCACGTGATCTGGTTGGAGTACCGGGTCCGATTGGCAAACCGTCCAATGAAGTCAACCGTGCAACGGATCGGCAATGAGCAACACCGGTCAAACCTACTGCAGCAGTTGATGGATCAGATAAAGCGTCTTGAGCGAACCGGGGGCTAATCGGTTTGACAAAGGCTTTTCCACCATACGGACACCATCCACCAGGTTTGGGAAAAAGACAACGGGCCAGGTTCGCTCGGAGCATGGTTGCATTCGTGAACTTTGGGCACCCAAATCTACCGTGGATTCCACATTTTTGATTTAGGGTGGCGCCGGAGATATGCGCTGCGCGATTCGAGGTGGAATACTTCGTTATTCCACCTCGAATGGCCTTCTCAAACCGCTAGAGCACCCGGTTCAAATATTGGCTAGCACAGTAAAAGTTTCGCCTCACCTCCCATATACGACTTTTACTGTGGTTAGCTGGGAAAACTGTGGCTGTGGCGGCGAAAGGCAACGTCCAGACCTTTACCGGATCCGGTGTGGGACCCAAATTCAACCGCAATGGCAGACCTAAAGCCGCAAAAAGCCGACCGGCTACGGAAACCGCAAACCAACCATGGACCGCTCAGCGCATGTTGCCGGTTTGCCCGAGGGAGTAGCGCCCTGGCTGCGGCCAGACGGTCAACCCGTGCGGCTGTTGCTCTAGCGTTGGGCTGCACCCGCTAACGCCATGGATCGTGAACGATTTTGACGATTCGACGCACGGCTGTTTCCTTTTGTGGGGGCACTACAGGTGCAAGTCGCCCACCTTTGATTTTCTCGTCGTGATGCTTCTCCATCCCGACAAGCGCCAATAGGGATGTCAAGTCTTGGTTCCAGGCCCTGTCAGGGCCTTAACCGCAAAAAGGCTTCCGCTTGCCAAGGCCTCTTTCGTGTTGACCGCCTCGTATTTACTCCAGTTACTGGAAACGCAATATGGTATTGACACCATATGATATTAAAGACATAATAACGGATGCCCTGGAGCGTCGACATCGGTGATGAGCTGGACGCAGAGTGGAACCAACTCCCAGTTGACGTCCAAAACGAGATATTGGCGCATGGCAAGTTGCTTGCGCAGTTTGGCCCGCAGCTTGGCCGCCCGCGCGTCGACACTCTCAACGGGTCGCGACATGCGAACATGAAGGAGTTGCGGTTTGATGCTGCGGATGGCGTCTGGCGGGTGGCGTTTGCATTCGATCCACGCCGCCGGGCAATACTGCTGGTCGCCGGCGACAAGTCCGGCGTGGGCGAGAAGCGGTTTTACAAGCAATTGATAGCAAAGGCCGATGCGCGGTATGAGGCGCATTTGGCGAGAACGAACGTTAGGAGATGAACATGGCCCGTCCGCTGAGCGAAAAACTCGCTGAACTTCCTGTTGCGCGTCGCCGGAAAATTGAGGCGCGTGCCACGGAGCTCATTGCCGAGGAGATGTCCTTGCGGGAACTCCGAAAGGCAATGGGCAAGACCCAGGCGAAGGTCGCTGCGGACCTTGGGGTAGGCCAAGACTCGATAGCGCGCTACGAGCAACGAACCGATATGCTTCTATCGACCCTAAGCGAATACGTTCACAGGGTTGGTGGAACGCTTGAGTTGACCGCCAAGTTCCCCAATCGAAACCCCATACGAATCAAGGGATTTGGTCTGCTCTCCATCGCAACGAAGGCGCGCAACTCGCCGAAGCCAGCCACCGCAGCTCGTTCGCCGGGCGGGCAGCGCCCCGAATCGACCCGCAAGAGCGCAGCAAAGGGAAAGACCCGCCGGAAGGCTGGTGCCTCGGTAACCGGCTGATACCGCCGTCAAAATATGCGGGCTACTGCGCCTGTCGGCCTCAGCGAACGTTGTTATGGCTGAACGCGCGCGAATTGCCCGGCGACACGGTGCAGCAGCCCCCCAATCCTAGCGACGGCCTTTATGAGGATCAGACCAAGGCACGCTCGCGCCCTGCGGTGCTCTTAATGCAGATCAAGCACATTACGGATCAAAGCGATCATGGACCCGTGTACGTATCTTTCAATGAATAGCTAGTAAGGTATCCCTCATGGAATTCAAAGTAAACCTGTACCGAATGTCCCACGATCGCAGTGCTTCCGGCGACGTCTCGAAAAATAGCAGTGATCGAAGCAGAATCGACCGATGCATCATGGCCGGAGTGCTCTATCTTCCTGGCGTCCAAGAACGCAATTAATTGAACGCGAGTTGTGCCAAGCGGCAATACACGGGCAATTAGCGTGTCAATCTGTTCGCTGGTCACCGCATTCCATTGATTGTCTGCGGCCACGCAACAAAAAGACGCGGCGAGGTAACTCGATGCAAGTGGCAAATCGTCCGATGAAATCGACCGCGCAACGGCCCGACAACGAACAAGGCCGATTGAACCTAATTCGCCAGTTGATGGACCAGACCAAGTCTTTTGAGCAACCCCGAGGCTGATCGGTTTGACATAGGCTTTTCCACCATAAGGGCACCATCCACCCTTTTCCAGCAAAAGACAACAGGTCATTGTTCGCTCGGAGCATGGTTGCATTTACGAACTTTGGGTACCCAAATTCGGGTCAAGGCAGCTACGTGAAATATTATTTCCTATTATTTCCTATGTAAAAAATGAAGCTGTTAGCTGCTCCGGTTTGTTTGGTGCAATTTGGGTTTTCATTTTCCAGGTTGATTCCACGTCCGCACTTTGCGCCGGCGGGCAACTGTGAATGGAGTGGTGGCAAGACGGTCTAAAGGTGATTTAGCGCGACAGAAGCGCTGGTATGACGTCATTGGGTAAACGGTCAGCATGAAAACTATGGCCGTGGTGGCGCATGGCAATGTCCAGACCTTCACCGGATTGGGTGTGGGACCCAAATCGATACCGGCAATTCCACTTACCGCATATTGCCCGTGTGTCCCAGCGAGTATCGGCCGGGCTGCGGCCAGACGGTCAGCCCGTGCGGTTCCTTGCCCACCGCAATCCGATCAACCGCACCGCTCGCGGTGTCGAACACGTAGACCTCGTCATCGAAGCGCCCGGACAGCCAGAGTTGCTTTCCGTCCGCACTGACATTGCCCATGTCGGGACTGCCGCCGCCGGGAATCGGCCAGGTCTTGACTACCTTGAGGCTCGCGAAGTCGATAACGGCAACGCTCCCCTTGCCGTGCCTGCCACCGTGGATCTTGTTGGAGCCGCGATTGGCAACGTACAGCTGGGTGCCATCGCGGCTGGGATAGAGTCCGTGCGTGCCGGTTCCCGTCGCGATGAACCCGATCTGCGCAAAGCTCTCGCCATCGATGAGAAATACGCCGTCGGCCATCATGTCGGCCACGAAGAAAATCTTGCCGTCGGGGGAAATGCGAATGTCCTGGGGCATGCCGCCGCCCTTGAGCTTGAGCAGTCCTAAGACCTTGCGATCGACCAAATCGATCTTGGCGAGCGCTGCGGTGAACTCGCATGTGAAGATGGCATAGCGGCCATTCATCGCGAAATCGGCATGGTTGATGCCCTTGCATCCGGGCACCGCGAGGGAGGAACGCAGCGCCATCGTGTGCGGGTCGCGAAAGTCGAGCCGCTCGTGCGCCTCGGCGACGACGATGGCCTCGCTACCGTCCGGCAAGAAATACATGTTGTACGGATCATCGACGGTGATCGGTTTACCCGGCCTGCCGGTCATCGGATCGATCGGCGTCAGGCTGCCGTCATTGCGCCGTTCAGCATTGTTCGTCACCCAGAGCGTCTGCAGGTCCCAGGCCGGCACGATGTGCTGGGGATTGATGCCGACCGCGAATCGAGAAACCACTTTGCGCGTTTGCGGGTCGATGACCACCACGTCGTTTGATCGAAGTTCAGGTACGTATACGCGAGGGAGCGCACCCTTGACCGCCGCGCTCAGTTGGTCGGTACCTGCGGCGCTGTACAGGTTCTTCGCATCCAGCACCGGCGGCATCCCCGGATAGCCCTGTGCCGCCGATTCTGCGCTCGGCTTGCCGGTCTGTGCGACGGCCACCTGGGAGATCCACCACAGGTTGCCCAGGACCAGCAGTGCACCGGTACGGAGAACACTGCCAAGCGCGCGTTTGCGATTGCGTAGTTGCATGAGATGGATCCCGTCGTTGAGAGAAAACTGTAATCGGCCGGCACCGCTATGGATGATTTTCGACCGGCCCGCGCGCGGCGGCGCCGATCTGCGCGCGAATCGCCGCAACGCTCTGGCGGACGATTTCGTCAAGCCCCAGCTGCCCGAGTTCGGCGCTGGCGCGTTTGGGATTGCCGCCGTAGATACCGACGCTTTCGTCCAGGCGCCGACCCGATTGCAATACGTCCTTGCGTACCATGTTCGGATCGACCGCCAGCTGCAGCGCGGTGTCGGCCAGGCCAGCATGGGTGCCGATTTCGTCATCGCGAAAGCCTCGTGCGCGCAGCAACCGGGCAAATCCGTCCGAGGACGCGCGGTAGTACTCCACCGGTGCAAATGCCCGCGTAGTGCCCGATGACCATTCGCGGTTAAGGTGCTCCGCAACCCGCAGCAGGTCACGCTGATAGCCGCCGTGGTCGCCGAGGAACACGATGTCGCGAAAACCGTGCACGCGCAGGCTGCGGGCGATGGCCTCCAGCGTCGCATCAAATACGCTGTTCGGAATCGTCAGAGTGCCGGGGAAGCGCATGTGCGAGCTGGGCGGGGCAATGGAGCCTTCGGGGACGTAGGCGATCACGGGCGCGACGATCGCGTTGCCCAGTTCGCGCGCGATTCGTTCCGACAGCAGGCGAACACGGGCATTGTGTTTGCCGAGCGCCAGCGCCGGCCCGCTTTGCTCGGTTCCGCCGATCGGAACGATGGCCGTGGTCTTTCCCTGCAAAACCGCATCACGCAATTCGGTCCAGGTGTAGTCCTCCAGAAACACCGAGGTCCCCGGCGGTGCCGCAACCTGTGCCGCAACCTGTGCCACTGCGGGGCCGACCAGCGACCCCGCGCCAAGACAAAACGCCACGGCCAGTATTCGGGCGGCGGGCATTGCCCGTCCTTGGTCTGCGCTAGTCGAACCCGATGGCATGCGCACATTCTACGATTGCCGGGCGGGCGCCGAGCTCGCGCCGGTGCGATCAATGTGGGCCGCGATACGCCGCCAGCGCCAGTGCCAGCCAGCCGAGCAGCAACAGGACCCCGCCAAACGGCGTCAGCGCTCCGAGCAAATGCACGCCACTCAGGCTCAAGGCGTACAGGCTGCCGCTGAACGCAATGATGCCGATACCAAACAAGATCGCGCTCGCGCTGGCAGCGCGCCCAGGCCACTGTTGTACCGCCCAGGAGGATCCAAATAGTGCCAGCGCATGCACGAGCTGGTAGCGCACGGCGGTCTCGAAGACCGCCAGCGCATCGGGGCCGAGTCGAGCCCGAAGGGCGTGGGCGCCAAAAGCGCCCGCGGCAACGCCCGTGAACCCGAACAGGGCCCCGGCAAGGGCTGCGCGTTGCGAACCGCTGCGCGGGTTCGACAGCACGCTCACCTACCCGAGATGCCCGCGGCGCCCGCCCGCAGGCGAACTAACGCTGCCGGGTTGGTCAATTCGTTGCGCCACTCATCGATGGGCTTGCGCCCGGAGTGCCGTCCATACCGCTGCCGTGCTCGCCACCATCGCGGTCCCCGCCGCGGTGCTCCCAGCGGCTGTGTCCCCTGCCACGATCAGCGCCCTCGCAACGCGAGCCGTGTTCCCAGCGCCCGTGCCCCATTGCAAAGCGTGCGAAGCGCGCGCGCGCAAAGTCGTGTGCGACGTCGTTGAACACCAGGCGTTGGTCCGCACTCAAGCCTTGTTGCAATTTAGCGGTGGCGTCGGCCAGGCGTTCCAGTTGTTGCGCGTGCTCAGCAGCCCGTTCGGCCTGCTTGCGCGCAAGGGAGGCCGCGTCGGCTTCGGGCGCGCCCATCGATGTTGGCGCAGCGACGCGCGCAACCATCACGTTGCGGAAGGCCGCCGAGAACGCCTTCCATGCCTCCTCCTGCGAGGCTTTGATTTCCAGTCGTGCGGCAAGCTTGTCCAGATGCGCCTGCAGGTGCTCATTGAATCTTTGCACCCTGGCATCGCGCATGGACTCCGAAGATGCTGTCGGCTCCGCCGCATAGCTCGAGACAAATGACATGCCACCAATTAAGCCAGCGGCCAGCGCTGCTGCTGCAAACGCGCGCGATGCGCGCAAGGTGATCGGAATCATGGACCCGCTCCAGATAGGTTGAAGACACCAGATTAGACGACGGGCCAGACCAGTGGTTTCCGCCGCGGCGACTGATTTGTAAGCAAGTTGTGCAGTCCCTNCGCTACCCGCTTCGGTTCATCGGCGCGCCAGCGGTTTCGGTATCGCGCTGCCGCACGGGACGCANGCAGATGATGCGAGGAATTCTCTGGCACCGGACACTAGCGCTGCCGCTGGGATCAAGCGAGGCATAATCATTGCCGGGGAGCTGTGTGCACCTTGGCTATCGCGACGCGGCCGCGTCTCCCGCACCCGGAATTGCTTTTGAATTTCAAATAGTTACGCCATGGTTTCGGGCCGGGTAGTGATTTGGGCAATGCGGCGCGTTCCGATTGCTAGGCCAGCACGCAAGTGCACGCTAGGAACGCGGCGTTGTCGGTCGATTTGCACAACAGCAGTCATTCGTTGAAATAAAAAAAATGGGAATCCGAAGCCAGTGATACGCTCGCAAAGCGCGCGGCCGTCGAACATGGGCAACGCGTGCGGGATAAGGGGGGATTCCGGAGCAATGAAGCCGCATTCATGAAATCGGCCCAGAGGGACGCGCTCGCACTCGCGCACGACCAGGTCTTTGGTACGCAGCTCACCGCTGGCGCGCCGAGCAGCTCGGTAGCGGCGATCCGCCTGGATCCGCAAGGCCGGATCAGCAATGCAACCACCTCGGCGGCTGCGATGCTGGGCTTCGAGCCCCAGGAGCTGTGCGGCCGATCCTTGAAGGACTTGGCTATCGAAGGCTGGCAAGCTGCCGCGGACGTTGCCGTGGCGGGCGTTCGGTTCGGCGTGACCGAGAGTTTTGAACTTGCCCTCAAGGGACGCAGCGGGCGCCGCACCCTGGTGGAAATGACGGCGCGCGCGGGTGCCGATGGCGAGGACGGTGCCGTGATCGCATGGTCCGAGCGCCGCATGCGACGCAACGGAGCAGGCCGGGATGACGACTCCGAGCGCAAGCGATTTGTATCCGGATTGCTGCGAAGCCAGGAGGCCGAGCGCATGAGGATTGCGTCGGAACTACACGACGAGATTGCTCCGATCGTGATTATGGTCAAGTACATGATCGAGGACGCGGCCGGCAAAATAGGATCCGGGGTACCGGCGGATCTGGCGAAATCTCTCAGCGACGTCGCTCTGCACTTGCGCGACGTGAATTCGGAGCTGCACCGAATCTCGACCGACCTGCGACCAAGGCTGCTCGATGACCTTGGCCTGATTCCCACCTTGGAGTGGCATTGCCGCAGCGTCGAGGAAGCCGGCCGTGGCGTCCGAGTCGAATTCCAGGCAAAGCTCGCCGAATCCGACATCCCGGGTCCACTGAAACTGGACATCTTCCGCATCGTCCAAGAAGCATTGAAAAACGTCATTGAACACGCGCGTGCACGCCATGCCCAGGTTTGCCTGTACATGGCGATGGACGAGCTGTGCGTGATGATCGAGGACGACGGCGAGGGCTTCCGACTGGACACGGCGAGCGCAAAGCAAGCGGATGGATTGCAAATCGGACTGCAGTCCATCCGCATGCGAGTGGAAGCAACAGGCGGGCGTCTGCTTCTAGAATCGAACCGTCACCGTGGCACCCGAATCGGTGGAGCGTGGCGGCTTGACCTTACTGGGACCGAAAAAGACTAGGACCAGGGATGCGCTGGCGTCGAGGGCGGCCTTGCCCTCCTCGGCTACAGGCCGGCGGGCGGCGTGTCCCATCGCGCATCGACTTCCTCCTTGCTCGGCGGCCGCGCGGCCGTCGAGGGGTTTTCGATCAGGCCACACTCCAGCGCTATGCGCGTGAGCTCTGAGACGTTGCGCAGCCCGAGTTTGCGCATCAGGTTGGCCCGATGTTTTTCCACGGTCTTCGGACTCACCTGGAGGAATTCGGCTGTGGCGCGGTTGGTGCGCCCCTCGGCGATGAGCTTCAGAATGCTGCGCTCGCGTGCAGTGAGCTTGGCCCAGGGCGCAGTCACGGTGTTCTGGTGATCGCTGCTGTCGCATTTTTTGGGCTGGTGACCCGACAGGTCCGGCGAGAGGAACTTCTTGCCACTGGCGACGCTGCGCAGCGCCATCACGAGTTCGTCGTACGAGGCATCCTTGAGTATGTAGCCATCGGCGCCCGCGCGAAGAGCCTCGCGCACGTATTCGCCGGTGTTATGGGACGTGAGTGCAACGACCTTGATCTCGGGCTGCCGCCGTTTGATCTGCGCCGTGGCCTCGATGCCATTGAGTCCCGGCACGGAAAGGTCCATCAGGAGAACCGCCGGCGAGAGCGTCGTGGATAGGCGCACGGCTTCCTTGCCGTCCTGACACTCGCCGATGACCTCGAAGTCCGGCAGCGTGCTGATGAGCGCGCGCAAACCCTGGCGCAGCAGCTTGTGCTCTTCGGCGATGAGAATTCGGTTCTTCATCGAGACCGCACCTTTCACTTCGGTGTGCCTGCCGGGGCGACATCCCAGGACGTGATGTCGACGTCCTCGCCTTTGCCCCCGGGCTGCCCGTCGGCGCCGTAGGAATACAGGTCGTAGTCCCCGTGATCACCCGGCGACTTGTAACCATAGGGTCGGTTCCACGGGTCCAGCGGAACCTGCTTTTGCAGGTACGGTCCCTGCCACCGGTCAACGCCGTCGGGGCTGGTTAGCAGTGCCTGTAAGCCCTGCTCGGTGGTCGGATAGCTGCCAACGTCACCCCGATAAAGGTCCAGTGCCTTGCCTAGCGAGTCGATCTGGGCGCGTGCGACAGGCACGTTCGACTTGCCGACTTGAGCGAAATACCGCGGCGCCACCAGGCCGGCGAGCAGGCCGATGATCACCACCACCAACAACAATTCGATCAAGGTGAATCCGGCGCAATGGCCGGTCGTGCAGTGCGCGGTTCTAGGGGCAAATAGGGTACGGAACATGAAAGGCGTAGGCGA
>JGI12270J11330_10002761_pt1 | contig 12819 bp, 17 predicted proteins | sample PeaSoiMetSII2010_FD_11330 | JGI IMG/M metagenome (IMG submission 11330)
CGGTGCGCCGGTGCTGCTGGTACTGCTCGAGCACGCGGCCAGCGCGGTCACGCCGACGGCGGCAAGTGCCGCCACCTTCGTGCCCGTACGGGCAAATCTCATCATCAGTCCTCCTGGATCATCTGACGACCGGCGCAGGCCCGGCATTCCGGAGCCGCGCCGCTGTCCCTGATACTTCGCAGTCGAGCGCCATCGCTCGCCGCCTCCTGTCGTACCTGAGCCGATCGCAGGCATGCTGGCCTTGATGACTGGCCCGCATACTGGATGGGTCACGCGAAGCGTAGATTCAATGAGGTAGCGATCACGGGGCGAAACTGTCACAATTTGTTATCGATGCCGCCCGAGCGAGCCCGGTTATGCGACATTCAGGGCACGATAGATGCTGAACCGGGCAAGTATGCTGGCGATCCGGTTACTGAAGCGTGCCCGAGCAGCTAACCGCGGCGCAGCAAACCGCGGCGCAGCAAACGGCGGCGGCTAACCGCCGAGCGCGTGCACGCCGCCGTCGACGTGCACGATCTCCCCGGTCGTCGCCGGGAACCAGTCAGAGAGCAGCGCGACGCAGCCGCGGGCGGCCGGCTCATGATCGCTCAGACTCCAGCCGAGCGGTGCCCGGTCCTGCCACATGGACTCGAACTTTTCGAATCCTGGAATCGATCTGGCCGCGATCGTCTTGAGTGGCCCGGCTGCCATCAGGTTCACCCGGATCTGGTACTTGCCTAGGTAGCGGGCGAGGTATCGGGCGGTGGACTCGAGGCCGGCCTTGGCGACGCCCATCCAGTCGTAGGCCGGCCAGGCACGGCTCGCGTCGAAGTCCATCCCGACGATGGCCCCGCCGTTAGCCATCATCAGTGGCAGCGTGGCCATCGCCAGCGCCTTGAGCGAGTAGGCCGACACATGCAGCGCCGTGCCCACGTCCTCCCATGGCGTGTCCAGGAAGTTGCCGCCGAGCGCGGACGCCGGCGCGAACGCGATCCCGTGCACTACCCCGTCCAGCGAGTCCACGTGTTCGCGAAGCCGGTCGGCCAGCGATCCGAGCTGCTCAGCGTTGGTGACATCGAGCTCGAGCACTGGCGGCGGCTCTGGCAGCCGCCTGGCGATCCGCTCCACCAGGCTGAGCCTGCCGAATCCGGTCAGCACCACGGTCGCGCCCTGCTCTTGGGCGATCCTGGCCACGTGGAAGGCGATCGATGAGTCGGTCAGCACACCGGTGACCAGGATCTTCTTTCCGTCCAGGATTCCCATCCCGCGTCCTCTCCTCGGAGGTTAGTGGCCCATGCCAAGACCGCCGTCGACCGGGATGACGGCGCCGGTGATGTAGCCGGCGTCTGGCCCGGCCAGGAACTGCACCACGCCGGCCACCTCGTCGGCCGTGCAGGTTCGGCCCAGCGGCACGCTGGTGACAATGGCTTGCTTGCGGTCTGCTGACAGCTCCGCGGTCATGTCGGTGTCGGCGAATCCAGGCGCCACCACATTGACGGTGATGTTCCGGCTGCCGAGCTCGCGGGCGAGCGACCTGGCCAGGCCGATCAGCCCAGCCTTGGACGCCGCGTAGTTGGCCTGGCCGGCCGAGCCGAGCAGCCCGACGACCGAGGAGATGAAGATGATCCGGCCCCGGCGCAGCCTGATCATCGGCCGCACCGCGCGCCTGGCGACCCGGTACGCGCCGGTCAGATTGGTGTCGATCACCGACGTGAAGGCGTCTTCGCTCATCAGCGCGAGCAGCTGGTCGGAGGTAGCGCCGGCATTGGCGACGACCACCTCGACCGGCCCGTGCGCCGCTTCGGCGACCGCGAAGGCGCTGTCGACGGCTGATGCGTCCCGCACATCGCATCTGGCCACGGTAAGTCCGGGAATTTCCGCGCCAGAACGGGAGGTGACCGTGACTGCGTCTCCGGCTGCCGCCAGCCGGTGTGCGATGGCGAGCCCGATACCCCGGTTACCGCCGGTCACCAGTACGGATCGGCTCACCGTCCACCTCCGTGCGATGCCAGCCACTCGTCCGCATCCGGGCACGGCCGACCTGCGGCCGTCGGCGTGATAGGAGCGTACTCGCGGGCCGGGCCTGGCCCGGCCCGCGGGGCTTGCTCAGGCCGGCTGGCGATCCGAGCGGCAGCTGATCCGGCGCCGTCCTAGGAGTCTTCGAGCCGGAATCCCACCTTCATGCCCACCTGGTAGTGGGCGATCGAGGAATCCTCGATCTGGCCGCGGATCTCGGTCACCTCGAACCAGTCCAGGTGGCGCAGGGTCTGGCCGGCCCGGTGCAGCCCGTTGCGGACGGCGGCGTCGATGCTGTCCGGTGACGTCCCGACGATCTCGGTGACCCGGTAGGTCCGATCGCTCATGGTTTCCCTCCACGATGATGGCTCCGCGGCCGAGCGAAGGCCCGGCTGAGATCTAGAACTACTACGCCAGCGCTGCCTGGACCATCGCGCCACGCTGGCCAGGGGTGCGCAGCAGAATCCGGATTCGCTTCCCGGCCCGGACCGGCCTACCGTGAGAGTGTGCGCACCCGTCCGGGCGGCCGCCGTGACCAGGCGCATCTGGTCACCGAGGCCAGGCAGTCGCGCTCCGCCGAGATCAACCAGCGCGAGCGGCGTTACCTGCTGATGATGGGCATGCGGCTGGTGTGTTTCGTGGTGACAGTCGTGATGTTTGTCAACCATGCCGGCTGGCTGACCGTGATCCCGGCGGTCGGGGCGATCGCACTCCCCTACTTCGCCGTCGTCGTGGCCAACACCCGGCGGGCGGTCAGCCCCGGAGAGTTCCGTGCCTATCAGCCGCGGCTGCCCGAGCGGTACGTGCCGCCGCCCCCGCCGCCACCCCCGGCCGATCCGAACCAGCCCGGTGACGGCGGGACGTAGTCGGCGATACCGGCAGAGCGGGCAGGATCGGCGCGCCTGGCCGTAACGGAGCAGCCGGGCAGCAATATTCGCACCAAAATCGGCGGACCAGCCAGGTACTTGCTAGCCATGATCCTGAGATTCGCTTCTAATCCGGTCTTGACGCACCTGGGGTCGGTTCGGTGTAACATGCTTACCGGTGCTCTGGTCCCCCGCCGGGGCACCGTTGCCGGCGTTCCGGGCCCCCGTCGGAGCGCCGATGAATGCGACGCCGGGTGGTTTGCCCCCGTAGCCACCCGGCGTCGCTCTTTCTTTCCCGCCGCGCGGCCTTTCGCCAAGTCCGTTTCCCCAGCTCGCCTTTCCTGACCGGCCGTTGCCCAGCGTGCTAGCCACCGCCGGGACGCGGTCCTATTCGGCTTGCGGAATTCCGCGATCGCTTTCTCGCGCGGGAATCCGAATTCGCGTTCCCGGTCGCTTGGAGCCGCCGCGAAGATGACGGTGCGGGAAACGGTCGGTCCTGAACCGAAGCCGACCGCATCGTGCATCCGTGCGGCTGGTGCCACATCCGCCGACCTGGCAGGTCGGCGGATGTGCGCCTAGTCGTGGTCTGCCGCAGGCGATCCTGCTGATCCGCCTGGGTCGGTTCCCGCGCCTTCCTGGCTGGGCGCCGCGCCGCCGTCGGGCTCGGAGTCCGCCGGCTCATCGTCGGCGAGAATCCGGTAGAGCGCCCTGCGGGCTTGGGCGAGTACCTTGCGCGCCTGGTTCACCTGAGCGTCGGTGCCGGCACTCACCACCTGGAAGGCGGCGAGGTGCACCTGCCCGACCAGGGTGCTCATGTCGACCGCGCTGGCCGCGTCGGTGGTCATGGCTGACCATGGTTCCTTGAGCTCGGCCGCGTGCGCGGCCACATAGGCCCGGCCGTCATCGGTCAGCGCATACGCCCGCCGTCCGCTGTCGGCTGGCTGCACCGCGATCAGGTTCTCGTCCTCAAGCTGTGCCAGCGCTGGGTAGACCGAGCCTGGGCTTGGCCGCCACATTCCGCCGCTGCGCTCGCTGATCTGCTGGATGATCTGGTAGCCGTTCATCGGCTCCTCGGCCAGCAGCGCTAGTGCGGCCGCGCGGACATCCCCGCGCTTGGCCCGGCTGCCACGCCTGCCTGAGCCTCGGGGCCAGCCGCCGAAGCCGGGCGGCCCGCCAGGCAATCCGCCCCGGCCGTGCGGTCCGTGTCCGCCACGGAAGCCCGGCCAGGGAAGCCAGGCCCGCCGAACGGAGGTCCGCCGCGGAATTCTGGCCGGTCAGGTCCGCCGCCGAAGTCTGGCGGACCACTGAACTCGGCTCCGCCGGGTCCGCCGAAGCCACCTCGGGCGCCGAACTCGGGGCCGTCGGGGAACCGCGGCCTTGATCGGAACCGCCTGCTCGCGCCCTCGGCGCGGCGCGGGTGCTCCCCCCGGCGCTTGCTGTTGTACTGCTCGTCCATCTTGTTGCCTCCTATTAGAAGTTCTCGCGAAGCTCGCGATAGTTCAACGATATATCGTTGACAGTCGGATGGCAAGACCCAGTGGCAAAGATGTGATGACGCCTGGCCAGACGGCGAACTGAAGCTCCGATGACCAGGACCGGCTCATCGACCTCGGAGGGGCTGCCCGGCTGGTCAGCCGCCGATGGCGGACATCGGCCTGGCCGGCTGCAGGAAGCCCGGATCGTTGATGCCGTGACCAGGCAGCTTGCTGGCGACGGCCCGCCGCCAGCGGTCAGCCAGGTCGCCGTCGTCGGCTCCGGCGCGCAGCGGCGTGCGCAGATCGCTCTCGGCGGTGGCGAACAGGCAATTCCGGACCTGGCCGTCGGCGGTGAGCCGAACCCGGTCGCAGGCGCCGCAGAACGGCCTGGTCACCGAGCCGATCACGCCCACCCGGTCTGGTCCGCCGTCGACCAGGAATGCCTCGGCGGGCGCGGCCCCCCGTCCGGCCGGATCGTCGGGAGTCAGCGAGAACTCCTCAGACAGCGCCGCCAGGATCTCGTCAGCGGTGATCATGTTCTCCCGGCGCCAGCCGTGCTGGGCGTCCAGCGGCATCTGCTCGATGAACCTGAGCTGGTAGCCGCGATCCAGGCAGAACCGGAGCAGTCCGGCTGCCTCGTGGTCGTTGACGCCGCGCATCAGCACCGCATTGACCTTGACCGGTGCCAGGCGGGTCGCCGCCGCAGCGGCCAGGCCGTCGAGCACGTCAGCTAGCCGGTCTCGCCTGGCCAGCGTCACGAACGTGGCTGCGTCCAGGGTGTCCAGCGAGACGTTGATCCGGTCCAGGCCGGCGGCGTGCAGCGGCTCGGCCAGCCTGGCCAGCCCGATCCCGTTCGTGGTGAGTGAGATCTCCGGTCGCGGCGACAGCGCGGCGGTTCTGGCCACGATGTCGACCAGTCCGCGGCGGAGCAGCGGCTCGCCGCCGGTGAACCGGACTTCGGTGATGCCAAGATCTGCCGTGCCGATCCTGAGCAGCCGGATCAGCTCGTCGTCGGTGAGCTGATCAGGGCCTGGCAGCCAGGCCAGACCCTCGGCCGGCATGCAGTAGCTGCAGCGCAGGTTGCACCGGTCGGTCAGCGATACCCGGAGGTCGGTGGCTACCCGGCCGTACGAGTCGGCGAGCACGACCCACCCCCTCGTCGGTAGCGACCATTGCCATGCCGTTGGCGACAGCCTACTTCTCGATCTTGATAACCGGACTTGTGCCCGGTAACTAGCAACAAGCGCGGTAACCCGGAATTCGTTCCCGTGAGATGCTGCGACTGCGGTGCGACAACCAGTGACCGTCGCTGCCGGCACCCGGCGGGCGGCCAGGGTGACGAGGACCGAGGATGGGGTCATGACCGTGTCTAATGCGATCTGGCGTGAGCAGCTGACGGCGGAGCAGCGGGCTGCGCTCGGCCGGGACGCTGGCATGATCGCCGATCCCCGCCCCGACATCCTGGTGATCGGCGGCGGGATTGCGGGCGTCGCGATCGCGGCCGCCGCCCATGACTTCGGGCTCGGATCCGTCCAGCTGATCGAGGCAGGCCGCCTCGGGGCCGGTGCCACCGGCGGCGCCACCGGCCTGCTTATCCCAGAGCCGCATCAGTGGAGCGATCCTGAGACGTTCGTGGACCTGGAGCGGGCCAGCCTGGAGCGCTGGCGCTACCTCGATCAGGTCACCCCTGGCGGCCTCGGACTCGTTGAGCTGGACTGGATTGGCCTGGCACCCGATCCTGGCGGCCTGGCAGCGCACCAGCCGAAGACAGTTGAGTGGCTGGACGCCGCCAAGATCGCGACCTTGGTGCCCGGGCTGGCCTGGCATCTGGGTGGTGCCCTGATCCGGCATCAGGCCAGGGTCAACCCACTGCGGGCGCTGGTCGGTCTGGCCGATGACCTGCCTGCCGTTGCCACCGGCGTCGCGGCTACCTCGGTCACCATTCGCGGTGACCGGCTGGAGACGGTTGCCACCTCGGCAGGTCCGATCAGTCCGGGCGCGGTGATATTCGCCACCGGCCAGCCACCGGTCATCGATGGCCTGGAGCTGGCGATCCCGTCCGACCGGGTCAAGGGACATCTGCTGGTCACCGAGCCCGCCCGGGTGCATCTGCCGTGCACGGTGGCGCCGGTAGCGACGCCGCTGGAAGACGGCCGGCTGCTGGCCGGCGGCACCTTCGATTACGGCGACGAGAGCCCGGCCATCCGCCCTGAGGTCATCGACACGATCATGGGCGGCCTGCGGGCCGCGCTGCCAGCGCTGCGCGATGTCGGCGTCACCCATCAGTGGTGCTGCTTCCGGCCCCGCCATCCGGACGGCCGGCCGGTGATCGACCGGGTTCCCGGCCTGCGCAATGCCTGGCTAACCTCCGGTCACTTCCGGACCGGGATTCTCAATGCGCCGGCCACCGGCCTGGCGATTGCCCGGTGGATCTCCGCGGACAAGCCGCCGCCCGAGGCTGGCGCCTGGAGCGCGGCCAGGTTCCCGGCCCGCAGCCAGCGTTAGCGAACCGCTCTGCGGTCATCGGGCAGCCGCTCGGTGATCCGCAGCCGGTCCAGATGCTCGAGCAGCGGGATCACCGTCCGCCTGGTCGAGCCAAGCGCGGCCGTGGCGGCCGCGGCGGTGAACGGCTGATCCAGCCCGGCCAGGATCTTCGCGGCCTGCCGATCGGCGCCAGGACCGAGCACCACCTGCTCGCTGAGCCGCAGCAGGGTGCCATGCCTGGCGGCCGTGGCCAGTCCGCGCGAATCCAGTCCGAGCTCGCGCAGCCGGGCCGCGTCCGGCGCATGGAACGGCCGCGCTGCCAGGTCGCCGTGCAGCGCCGCCAAGGCAGCCGCGAGTGGCGGCGGCAGGTGTCCGGTCGGCCCATCGGGTTCCTGGCCGGCCGGCCCGCTGGTGATCAGCCCGTCGGCGATTCGCAGCGGCCCGGTACCCGAGCTGGCCAGATCGGCCAGGCGGGCGGCCGCGATGGCGTGCACCAGCCGACGATCGGGCAGCCGCAGCGCAGCCCGGGCCGCCTCCACCGGCATGCCAGCGGCCAGCGGATTGGCGCGTGGTTGCTCGGCCGCTACCAGCTCGAGCTCGCGCCGCAGCGCGGCCAAGTAGGGCGGGTCGACCAGCCAGTCGCCAGCCACCGGTGCTGGCTGCTCGCCGATTCCCATCGCGAGCAGGTCGCCGGTCCGCAGCAGCCGGTGCCTGGCGAGCAGATCGGCGGCGGTCGGCCGGTCGGGCCAGGACGCGAGGCTGGCCGCCGCGGCCGCGGCCGCGCCGCGGTGAGCCAGGCCGGGCGGTGCCACGTCGAGTACCACCGCCCCCACGACGCGAGATCCGTGCGTCCGAGCGGCTCCAGGGTCGCGCAGCAGCACCCGGTCGCCAACGTGCAGCGGCACCGGCTCACGGAGCGTCAGCCTGGCTAGCGCCCGGCCCAGCAGCCGGACCCTGGCCGGAGTTCTGGCCGACCCGATGTGCAGGATTAGCTGCCGCAGCAGCTGGCCGCCAGCGCTGCGGCCGCCTGCGCTCAACCCGTCCGTACCCCAGTCGCCCGCGCTCCCGGCACCGGACAGCCGGACGTCGATCACCTTGGTCAGCGTCCACCGGCCCGGCTGCACCAAAGCCATGCCCCGGCGCAGCTCACCCCGGCTGATGCCGCGCAGGTTCAGGGCGGCCCTGGACACGCCGGTCAGCGCCGGCGCGTCCAGGCCAAGCGACTGCAGGCCACGGATCCGGACCGGCCGCAGTGCCGGGGTGACCAGCAGCTCGTCATCCCGGCTGACGGTGCCGGCCGGCNGCGTGCCGGTGACCACCGTTCCGCTGCCAGTGATGCTGAAGGCCCGGTCCACCCAGATCCGGACCGGTGCATCCGGGTCCGGTGCGGGTAGGCCGGCCGTCAGGCTGCCGAGTGCGGAGATCAGCTCGGGCAGGCCGGCCCCGGTGACCGCGCTTACCGCGACGGCGGGCACCTCGCCCAGGCTTGACCGGCGGATCGTCGCGGTCGCCTGGGCCAGCGCTGGACCTGGATCGGCGAGGTCGGATCGGGTTACCGCGAGCAGGCCGCGGCAGATGCCGAGCGCGTCGATCGCGGCGAGGTGCTCGGCCGACTGCGGCATCCAGCCGGCGTCGGCCGCCACGACGAACAGCACGGCAGGGACCGGACCGACACCGGCCAGCATGTTCGGCACGAACCTGGCATGTCCTGGCACATCGACAAAGGCCAGCTGCTCCCCCGTCGGCAGGGTCATCCAGGCAAACCCCAGGTCGATGGTCAGGCCACGGCGCCGTTCTTCCGCCCAGCGGTCAGGCTCCATCCCGGTCAGCGCTCGCAGCAGCGCAGACTTGCCATGATCGACGTGGCCGGCGGTCGCGATGACCTGCATCGAGGTCAGCCGGTAACCGGATCGGCAGCGGCCGCAAGCACGGCAGCGGCCAGCTTGTCATCGTCCGCCGCCGGTACCGCGAACAGGTCGAGCAGCAACCGGTCGGCCTCGATCCGGCCGACGACGGCTGGCAGCCGCCCGGTGCGCACCGGCCGGCCAGATCGAAGCGGCGCCGCCAGCGAGGCCGGCAGGCTGATCGCCGCGCTGGGCAGCGGCACGCCGGGGGCACCTCCGCCGCCCACGGCGGCCAGGCTCGCCACCTGCCTGGCCTCCAGGCCGGCCGCGGCGAGCACTCCGGCGAGCCGTTTCGCTCGGTCGGTCAGATCCGCGGGATCGGCGGAAAGCGCCAGGCGCACCGGTGCGGGCGGTCCGGCCAGCGTGGCCTCAACCGCCGCCACCGTCAGCTTGTCGACCCGCAGCGCCCGCGCCAGCGGATGCCTGGCCAGCCGCCCGATCAGATCGGCGCGGCCGAGCAGCAGGCCGGCCTGCGGGCCGCCGAGTAGCTTGTCACCGCTGGCGGTCACCAGCGCGGCTCCGGCCCGCAGCCAGCTGGCTGCGTCTGGTTCGCCGGGCAGCGCCGGATGCGGTGCCAGCAGCCCGGACCCGATGTCGCCGATCACCGGGACGCCAAGCCCAGCAAGCTCGCCGATTTCGGCGCTCGCGGTGAAGCCGTGAATCCGGTAGTTGGACGGGTGCACCTTGAGCACGAAGCCGGTCTGCGGTCCGATGGCTGCCGCGTAGTCGGTGGCGGTTGTCCGGTTCGTGCTGCCGACCTCGCGGATCGTGGCACCGGTGCAGGCCAGCAGTTCGGCCAGCCGGAAGCCGTCGCCGATCTCGATCAGCTCGCCCCGGCTGACCACGATCTCGCGGCCGGCCGCCAGGGCGGTTGCGGCGAGCACCAGCGCGGCTGCGTTGTTGTTCACCACGTGCACGGCCTGCGCTTCGGGCACGGCGCGGGCCAGCGCGGCGAGCATGGTGGCACCTCAGCGGCCGCGCGTCCCGGCCGCGAGGTCGAACTCGAGATCGGTGTACCCGGCGGCGGCGGTCACCGCTTCCCTGGCGGCCGCTGACAGCGGTGCCCGGCCCAGATTAGTGTGCAGCAGCACGCCGGTGGCGTTCAGCACCGGGATCAGCCGGGCAGCGAGCGGTGGCAGGTCGGCCACGGCCGCGTCGGCCACCGCCGCCGGGTCGAGCTTGCCTTCTCTGACCTGCTGCTGCACCCGGTGCACCGAATCGGTGACCAGGGACCGGCCGAGCCGCTGCTCGGCCGCAACCAGCCGCGGATCGGCCAGCACCGAATCCGTGCGCGGAACTAGTCGGCGAAGATCGGTCACGAGCGCGACGATACCGCCAGGGCTGCTGCCACACGACTTGGCGATACCTACTGCCCGGCAGCCGGTCGGATGTGCGAGTCTTAATGACCCGATAACGCGGAAAGTGAGAATGAGATGGCTGGTACGACGCAGATACCCCGCAGCCGAGGCAGTTTTTCCGGGCTGTGCCTCATCCTGCTCGGCGCCTGGGGAGGTTTGATCCCGCTGTTCGGGCCGTACCTGAAGTACGGATACAACCCGAACCAGACCTGGGATCTGACCCAGAACCGGCTGTATCTCTCCGTGATTCCAGGCGGCGTCGCGCTGCTGGCCGGACTGGTGATCCTGATGACCAGGAGCCGGACCCTGGGCGGGTTGTCCGCCTTTGTCGCCGTGCTGGCGGGTGCCTGGTTCATCGCCGGAGCGGCGGTCCTCCAATTGCTCCCGGCCAGCATCGGCGGCTCGATCACTCCAGGAACGCCGATCGCGACCACGACGTCAGGGATAATCCTGACCCGGCTCGGGTTCTACACCGGAACTGGGATGCTGATCCTGTTCTTCGCCGCGGCCGCGCTCGGGCGCTTCTCGATCGCGGCGCACAAGGACCATCTGCGCTTCGCTGCTGACCTGGCCGGGGTTGCCGGGGTGGCCGGGCTGGCCGGCGCAGGCGCGCTGGCCTACGACTCCTACCAGTCCAGGCAAGCTCAGCCCGCCCCGTACCAAGCCGGCCAGGGGCAGTTCCCGCTTGGGCAGGACGCGTTCCCCACATCGCCGGACACGTTCCCGTCCGCGCCGGATCAGTACCACGCCGCTGACCAGTACCCGGCCACCCAGACGTTGGGCGGCGGCCAGGACCCGTTCCCGACTTCCCATGACCCGACCCAGGCCGGCCAGGGCCTGTATCCGGGTCAGCAGTTCCCGGCCGCCCCGGACCAGCCGGCGGCGCCGGGTGGGTTCCCCAGCGAGCAGGACCCGTTCCAGCCGTCGCCGTAGTCAGCTGCGCTAATGAGCCAGGTCAAGCACGACGCGGCTCGGGTCGGTCAGGGTGAAGATGGTGAACCCGGCCCGCTCGCTCAGCCCGAGACCGAAGCTCAGGTGCCCCTCGAAGTCACCGGCCGCGCTGACTTGTAGCAGGGTCGGCAGGTCGGGGCGCAGCGTCGCCGGGCCCTGGTAGCTCTGATAAGCCGTTGCTGGCTGGAAGACCAGGTGCAGGAATGCCCGCCCGGCTAGCGGCACCAGCTTGCCTGAGGCGTCGTGCACCACCTGGGTCACGTACTCGGCGTGGTAGCCGGGAATGCCGCCGCCGAACTGGAACACAACCCGGTCGTAGCCAGCATGCAGGCCGGTCCTGACGGCCGTCAGGAAGCCTTCCGATCCGCTGCCAGGCCCGGACCGCGGTGTGTCCGGCCAACTCGTGATGGTCGCGCTCGGTGTGGCTGTGGTCGGCGGCTGGGTGCTGGTGATCGGGGACTTCGGGGCGGTTGCCCTTGGCGGACTGGTCGTTCCGCCCGCGCAGCCTGCCGCGCCGAAGGTGACGACCAAGCCAAGCGCCGTCAGGGCCGAGATCCGCGCAATGGCACGCATGGCGATCACCCGTTCCGACGAGGGCCGTTAAGACGATCATCACCTTCGCATCGCCGAGCGGCCAGGGACCGAAGACAGGCTGACGCGGGTTCTTGGTCCCTCTTGCGCCGCAAATGCCGGTCGGCCGGCACCGGCCCTGGCCAGGCTCCGAATGCGACATCGCCTGAGCCGAAGCTGAGGCCTCCTGAGCGGGGTCGAACGTCCCACCATGCGAACCGCCCCATCCTGATCGAAGGCGACCCGCTCCCGGTCCATCGGACCAGGTCACGGACCATCGAGGACGCGCGGTGAACTGCCCCGCCGCCGCGCAGCACATCCAGTCGGCGGACGCATCTGACCGGCCCGGGGAGCTGAGGCGGCCTGCCGCCGCGGGTCTTTGCTACCTGCCGTCAGGGAAGGGTGCCACGGGGCGCGATCCATGCATGCGCCTGGCCGGTCGTCGCCGCGACGTGCTCGAAATCGGCGTTGTAGTGCAGGATCACCGCGCCGTGGTGCTCGGCCACCGCAGCGGTCAGCAGGCCGATCACGCCGGCGGCCCGGTGGTGACCACGGGCCGCCATCCGGACCTGGACATCTCGAGCAGGAGCACGGCGCCGGCTGGCAGGCGGCGTTGACGGCGTGCCAGCAGCTGGCGCCCCCGCAGCTCCCTTTCACTGCGGCGCAGATCAGCGCTCCCAGTTGCTGAAGCTGGCCGCATGCATGCGCGCGCACGGGATCACCCACTTCCCCAGCCCGGTCGTGGGCCCCTCGGGCGGCGGCTTCCCCAGCGTCGGCCCGGGCGTCAACCCGGATTCCGCACAGTTCCAGGCCGCGCAGCGGGCCTGCTGGTGTTACGCGCCCGGTTCGTGACGAAAGGCGGCATGAGGCATGAGCACTATCACTGCCGTTAGCCGGGCAGCCGCGCTGGCCGCAATACTCGCCGGGACCGTCTTGCTGGCCGCGGCCTGCGGCGCTGGCTCGCCGCAGTCGGCGGCGTCGCCGGGCCAGCGGCTCTACCAGCAGGCCCTCGCCTACTCGCAGTGCATGCACTCGCACGGGGTGCCGGAGTTCCCCGACCCCAGGCCAGGGCCCGGAGGCACGCTGATCTACCCGCTGAACCCTCCTGCGGGGATGCTAGCGCGGACTTCCACCTGGCTGGTTCGGCGCAGCTTTCATCCCCGGTTGTCACGCCGATGAGTCGCTGACCTGGTCAGACTTCCTGGCTGATGCC
>JGI12270J11330_10002768_pt1 | contig 12805 bp, 14 predicted proteins | sample PeaSoiMetSII2010_FD_11330 | JGI IMG/M metagenome (IMG submission 11330)
AATGTTTCACCATTCCTCGACACCGGTTCGCCAGAGGGCAAGCACTCCTTCGTCCGGCCGTTCGTAGTAGCCGGGCGGCATGCACCCTGCTTGACGCTTACAGTCAACAGAATCGTTCTCGAAGGGGATCCCGCACAAAAGATCGCTGAGTTTGCCGGTTTCGAGAAGTGTGATTTGATCATGATGGCGTCGAAAGGCCGGCATCGACCACGTTTTCGGGCGCAGCGGCATTCGCGGCAAGAACGAGGTTGTCGCGAGTGGAGAGTGCGGCCAAGGGCGTTAGGAGTTGGTGAAACCAATAGTCGATGAAAGCCTAGAATGCCTCGTCATACTGTGGACTAGGCGCCCGCAACGGTTCTGCGTCCTCAAGTACCACCAACGGACGACACGCTCGGAAATGATCTGGAGCGCTAGGCGCGACAACCCGGGCTCAACATGTGCCGACCGCAAGCCGCGTGCGAACTTCCGGAACGACGCACTAAGCGATGACGTGGTGGTTCTCAACGGCGCGCTTCGTGTAGAGCGGTACAGCGACTACCTGTTTGGTGAAGGGTGGAGTCGCGCACGCACAGAATTCGAAACTCAGCTGACAGCTGATCCCAATCGAGGCAGATGGGGTCAAAGTTCGTAGCGGAGGCGCATCGGGCGAGTGCGGAAGCCACCGAATACTGCGCGGCGGCGCTCTCCGGGACAGGTTCCTGCAGGGGGGGCAGCAAAATGGCGCCGATGTTGGGCAATTCCCTCCGGCGCTGCGGGGGAATCTCAATTGCAACGATTTCGAGAAGGTCTATAAATGTTCCTCTCATTTCAGCGCGAGTTCCCGCCGGGCTCCTGCTGCCGTATTCGGACCACGGTTCCTGGGAAAGCGTCAGGCGTTGTCTGCTAATCAAGACTGAGCAATTGCCCCCTTACCTCTTTCCGTCAGCGCGTAGAAATCACTGCCGCACGCCTCCAGCATCCCTGCGCGGGTCAATTCATCGATGGCATCGAGCACGCGCCGCCGTTCGGCTGGTTCGTTGCCCGCCGCCTCGAATAGGACATGGAGGTCCAGCCGATCCCTCCCCATTTCTCGGAATAACCGCAGTACGCGCAACGAGAGTGGCTTCATTGTGGACCTCGCGGGATCACCTTTACGATGAGCACGTCCCTCTATCGCATCGCCCGGAGCAGTGCTCGTGGTGGGCGGAAGGATGCCCGAAATGACGGGCAGGACCCGTACGCGCGTCGCTAAGCTACTGGTACGGCCTCAGGATCGAGTTCGGGCGCACATTCTCCGGCCGGGAGCGTGCGGGCAAGCCGGAAAAGGTCCCACAGGACCAGCACGGTGCCGACGAGGAAGATGCATCCCGTGACCAGGCGCACTTCGAACCAGATTCGGAGGTAGTTCTGTGCCTCAAGGAAGTCCATGCCCATGACGCGCTGCAAGTAGACCTGGACGATGCCGGCGATAAGAAGCGCCATGACCAGGAAAATCATGCTGAAATTGAGCGAGACGAAGGCAGTGAACCCCAGCTTGCTGCCCTGCTCGGTGTTGTGACCACTGATTTCGGGCAGGATGATATACATAAGCGCGATGGCGAGCATGCCGTAGGCGCCCCAGAAGGCGAAGTGGCCATGCGACGCCGTGATCTGCGTACCGTGCGTCCAGCGGTTGATCTGCGGGAAAGTCTGGCCGAATCCCCAGACACCCGCGCCCATGAAGTGCACGAAGCCGCTGGCGCCCAGCCAGGCAAGACCGAGCGTGTTGACGATAGGCAGCGTCCGCGCCTTGATCATGTGGCGGACAGTATCGACGAGCATCATCATAATGGGAATGGGCTCGGCGGCGCTGAAGATCGCACCCCACCAGAGCCAGTACTGCGGCGTGCCGATCCAGTAGTAGTGGTGACCGGTGCCGATAATGCCCGTCAGGAGCACCAGGCAGACCTCCGCAAAGACCCACCCTTCGATGCGCTGGCGGGAGACTCCCGTCACCTTGATGAGTGCCCAGCCCACCAGCGACGCCGCAATCAGTTCCCAGGCGCCTTCCACCCAGAGGTGAATGACCCACCACCAGAAATAATATTGGGTGCTGAGGTTGGGCATGAACGGGATCCCAAACAGAAACATGACCGAAAGCATCACCATCCCGCCGAGCAGGGTCGCCGTGGTACGAGTCAGCGTGTGGTGGTTCGTGAACATGGTGAGGGCTACGTTGGCGAGAAAAATGAGTGCTGCCACGACAATGGCCAGCTTGATGGCGGTGGGCTGCTCCAGGAACGGCATCCCGAAGCTCCACCGGAACAAATAACCCACGATAGCGGTCACGCCGCTCACCAACAGGATGGCAAGTTGCAGGCGAGCGAGCTTGACGCTGTAGATTTCCGTCTTGATTTCGTCCGCCACCATGTAATAGGTGGCACCCATCAGGGCCAGCAGCAGCCAGAAGACCAGCAGATTGATGTGAATGGCGCGGGCGACGTTGAAGGGTATGACGTTCAGCAGCGGATCATAGCCCCAAACGTACTTGATGCTGCCGAGAATTCCGAAGATGACCTGGAGGAGGAAAAGCGCCAGCGCGGCCAGGAAATACTCGCGAGCGATCTTCTGCGACTTGTAGCGCATTGCGTCTCCTCACTTCAGGCTGGCCAGATAATCCGCCAGATCTTCTTTGTCGGAGTCCGGGAGCCTCTTGAAACTTGGCATGATTGAATCCGGCTTGTGGCTGCGGGGGTCGTTGATCTGGACCAGGATCCAGTCCTTCGTTTGCCGGCTGCCCTCGCGCGACAGGTCTGGCGCCAGCGTTCCGCCGCTGCCCCGGATGGAATGACACGTGTTGCAATGCTGAGCAAGAAAGATCTTGGTACCCGGGGACTCCGCGCGGGCCGCACCCTGTGGCGCTGGCGGCCAGCCGTTCGTATCCACTTCGCTCACCCACTTCAAGTAGGCAACGAGCGAATCGATCTGCGCCTCGGCCAAGTGGAAGTTTGGCATCTGCCGCCCCGTGGGGTACATCTTCCCCGGTTCCTTGAGGAACTGCCGCAACCAGGCGTCGCCTCGGATGGCGTAGCTCTTGGTGACGTCGGGAGCGTAGTAACCGCCGATTCCCAGAATCGTGTGGCAGTCGTTGCAATCGTAATGTTGCCAGACCCATTTGCCCTCGACCACCTGCGCGGAGAGCTGGTCGGCGTGGGTGCGCGCTCCCATCTTGCGCAGAGAATCCACGGTCATGCCGAGGAACACCAAGGCGCTGAGAAGGGTTGTTGCCCAAAGGATGGTGCGGGTCGAAGGCATGATGCAGGACTTTGCACCATCGGCCAGGGTAGTGTCTATGACAAAAGTCACAGGCCAACCCCTCGTGGGCGCCCCGAAAGGGAGAGCAGGCACAAGGCCTGTCCACTACGATATCCCGTCCGGCATGCACACCACCAACGGTGGTTTCTGTGCGTGGCTAGGCTCGAAAAGGAACGTGCCAAGAATGTTGGCTGCAAATGCGGTGAGCCCCGTCAGCTCGCGAATCGCCGAAGCCGGCAGCACTGACCACACCCAGGCACCGAAAGCCTGATAGGCGAGAATTTCACAGGAAACGTGCAGGGTGCCCCCCGGCGGTGATCAAGCTCGCACTCGAAAGCAATGTGCCGGAGGCACCTATGTCCGCCCGACGCTTGGCAGAGAATCTGAGTGCAAGGGGCCACTTTGGATTTAGAAACCTGTTTGCCTGACTCCCTTTGCTCAGGTCCCCGTACACGCGTCCCTATGGTTAAAGGTTAAGGCATTATGCAACCGACGGACTTACTTTCGAGAGTGCCGGAATCCGGTCGCAATCGCTAAGGTAACAGGCTTTATAACTCTTATCTCTTATGATTGGTTTGTGGTTTCAGGTTCAGGATCGAATCATGGTGAGAATCATCTTGAACCGCTTGAGCGCCTTGAGCGCATGCGGCAGACCAGCGGGCATAAGGATCATCTCACCGCCCTGCAACTGGTGCGCCTGGCCAGAAATCATAATTTCGGCATCGCCTTCCACGATTTGCACCAGTGCGTCGAATGGTGCCGTGTGCTCGCTCAAACCCTGGCCTTCGTCGAAAGCGAAGATTGTCACGCTGCCAGTAGGCTTCTTGACGATCTCGCGGCTGACGACCGCGCCGTCCTGGTAGTTCACCAACTCGGCAGCCTTCGCGACTTTGGCGCCGGAGAGTCCTTTGAGTTTAGGCGCGGTTTCCGGTTGCATGGCGTCTCTACCTTTCTGTTTCAGTTTATGATGCGACCGCCAATTCAAGTTGTTCGATAGCTTCCCGCAAGATGGTAGCGGATTTCATGAGTGCGCTCTGCTCGTCGGGTGGCAAAGTAATCTGCAGAACCCGCTCAACGCCATTCCGAGAGAGGATGCAAGGAACCCCCAAACTCACACCGTTAAGGCCGAATTCCCCTTCCAACACCGATGAAACCGTGAACACTCCATGTTGGTTGCGCAAGATGGCCGCAGCGATTTGTGTGAGGGCCAGGCCAACGGCGAACCAGGTGGCCCCTTTGTAATCGATGATGTGATAGGCGGAATGCTTCACTTCGTCCGCGACTTTGCGGCGGGCTGCCTGCCAATCGTCACATTTCAAACACAGGCGGCAAAACTGCTCGATGGGCATGCCGGCTATGTTCGTGATGGACCAGGCGGCAAATTCACTGTCCCCATGTTCACCTAGGATGTAAGCATGGACATTGTGCACATCCACCCCGCAGTGCTGGCTCAATAAATGACGGAATCGCGCGCTATCCAGCACGGTGCCGGACCCGATGATGCGTCCGCGCGGCCAGCCGGACCGTTTGTGGGCGATATACGTCAGGATGTCCACCGGATTGCTCACAATCAAAACGACGGCTGGTGACTTCTGGAGCACGATTTCGTCAACGATATCGTGGATGATTTTGACGTTTCGTTGCAGCAGATCAAGACGAGACTCGCCAGGCCGCTGCTTGGCCCCGGCGGTAATCACAATCATGCGCGCATCGGCATAATCCGCCACCTGCGCTTCACGGATCTGAACGGACGGGAAGAAGGCCTGGCCATGAGCCAGATCGAGGACCTGTCCCATGGCCAGTTCATGATTAGCATCCCGCAAGGTGATCTCATCGGCTAAACCACTCTGGGCCAGCGCGTAGGCAAAAGTGGAACCCACAGCGCCGGCGCCAACAATCACGACCTTTCTTGGCCTCCAAGGGTCATCATTCATTTATGTTCCTCACTTGTGGCATAGGCTTTCTCTGGTAAGCTTCACGAGACTCATCCACAGACCTCATTATTTACCGGACCGAATCCTCCGCCAGACTTCTCGGCTCCGACTTGAAGGGGTCTTTCACCCCTCCTTGGGAGATGAAACGATTCCGGATACCTTCCGTTCGAGTTCCGTTGCCAACTTAGAGAATCCCTCGTGCACATCGAGACCAAGCTCGCGCTCGACCGTCTCAAACTTTTCCATCAGCTGTTGTTGGTCTTCTGGAGTGAGAACCTTGCCGGCCAGCGGGAATAGCAGGTAATCCTCTTTCCAAATATGACTAGGATAGAAGGCCACCAGCACCCGCAGGCTTTTCACGAGGTTCTCTCGCGCGGGAGGTTCTCCCGCGGCGTAACCTCGGATGGCATCGGCCAACTCTCCCACCATCACCCGCCCTTTTTGATGCTCCATGGTCAAGCCGCCTATTGGACAGCCTTGCGACGGCACTCCACGGCGGATCAGGGCCGGGAACAGGAAACTCTCTTCTTTCCCGTGGTGGAGGCGATCCGCAAACGTGCGCAGGAACACCACGATACTCTCCAGAAGCGAGACATCCACTGGTTCTCCATCCTCAATCTGCTCTGCCAGGACCGACATGCTGGCCACCATCTTCTGGATAACTCGATGTTCCGCCTCCAGCATTTCAACCGCTGTTGCCTCGCTCATTTAATCTCCCTCTCGATCGTGGGGAGGAACTCACTGTCCTCCAGTGCCCGGATTTTATGCGGGATGGCTTTATCCAACCCGAGTCTCAAATCGCTTGCAGACATGACGCTTCGGCGAATGCACTTCCCCTCCTCGTTACACGCCACTGTCGGGGTTTCATTTTGGGTGAAAGGCCAACACCAAGCCCAGGTTTTCACTTCGAAGTCCCACGCAGCAATTAAGACATTCTCGGCGGGGTCGTGTCTGGTCAAGTTTGCTCACGTTGGCGGGTTTTAGCCCCAACAATCCGGCAGAAGGACTAATTAGACAGGAATGATTGAATCTATTTCCAGCGACTTACACGGGGGGGCGCAGGTTCTTATTCCGATTCCAAAGAATTTGGTGCCAACTGGTCCTAACGTCCTTCCTAAGTGGCCGCCTCTGTTCCATGTATAACCCGGCGTACCAATTATCGGCGAAATATAGCGGGCATCGTCTTTCGCCGTCCAGATGCGGTCGCGAGGAACCTTGAGCGGCGTAAACCGGATCCATTCGCTCTCCGGCGTGCAGTCGTCATTGAAATACAGACGAGGATGATCCACCAGGATGGACAGACCGCTACGAATCAGCATCATGACAAAAAGGAAATTGAAGAAGTGGCAGTAACGGACCCAGAGCGGAAACCCCTGCGGCCCGGCAAAGTTGTTGGGATATATCTGGGGAACGGGTGGAACGTGAGGCAGACCTGCCACAGCAAACTCAATGCAGGACGCGAGAACCGCGGCGAGAATCGCCACAGCGATTCCGATCAGAATGGAAGGGCGAATCCAGATGCGGAAACGGCGGTCCTTGCCCGATGTGCGGCATCGAAAGAAATCATACCTCCCCCTTAAGAGCGCGACGGTGAATCCCCTTGAAAGGTCCTCGCCCATCCTTGGGTACTGACCTACGGAGCGTTTTCATCGCGTTCAGAGCTGTATGAATGCTGATGACGGCGACGGTCCGAAGATTCACACTTCGCGTTCGAATCTTAAGTTTGCCCCACTACTGTTTGGGTTGCCGTGACAAAAGTCATCGGCACGCCTCCATAGGTTCTGTAACACTGACCTATCAAAGGTGGCCGGGACGAGTGAATTCGGCCCCCAAGGAGGAAATGATGAGCGCAATCGCAGAAAGGACGGTCCGGGAATTAGTGGTGGAAAATCCCGGGGCTACACGGGTCTTTGAGCGGCTTGGTATTGATTACTGTTGCGGCGGCAACCAAACGCTCGAACAAGCTTGCCGAGGAAGCAATCTTTCAGTTGACGAGGTACGGGACTCGCTCCAAGCGGCGCAACATTCCGCGGAGACGGGCCGGGAGGACCGAGCCTGGCAAACAGAGCCGCTAGGCGACCTGGTCTCCCACATTACCAACACTCACCACAAGTACACGCGTGAAGAGATCTCGCGCCTGGGCCCGCTCTTCGCCAAGGTCTGTTCCGTCCATGGAGCGAATCACCCGGAGCTCCTGCAGCTTCGCGACGTCTTCGCGGGCCTTTCACAGGAGCTGACGACCCACCTGATGAAAGAAGAAATGGTCCTTTTCCCGTACATCATCAGGATGGAAGAGGCCGTGATCGAAAAAGCGCCCATCCTGCCCCCGCCCTTCGGCACGGTCCAGAACCCCGTGTCGATGATGGAGCACGAGCATGATTCCGCCGGCAACGCCTTGCGGACGCTGAGGGAAATCAGCCGGGGCTATACCGCTCCCCCCGACGCGTGCATTAGCTACCAGACGCTCTACAAGGCCCTGGCGGACCTTGAGGCTGACTTGCATCAGCACATTCACCTGGAAAATAACATCCTGTTTCCCCGGGCGATCGAAATGGAAAAAACTCACTGATTTCGAAGGCCGAACGGCGTTTGGCCCTCGGGCAAACGCCGCTCGCCCCAATCGGAGCTGTCACTCATGTCTCCACTTGCGACGATAATCGAAGAAGAGGCTCCACGCCGGGCCACAGCGGAAGAAGTCTTCAGCATCAACGCTGCCCGCGAAACCGCGCTCTCGCGCCTGTTGATGCTGTATATCTGCACCGGCCTGTTCTTCATGCTGCTTCCCGGAACTTTCCTGGGTGTCTGGAACCTGCTGGCAATCAGCAGCCACCGCGCGGCGGACTCCGTTTCGGCAGCGTGGATTCAAGCGCACGGCCACGCCCAGATATTCGGTTGGATCGGAACTTTCATCCTGGGAATCGGTTTTTATTCCCTCCCCAAGCTCCGCCGCGCGCATTCATTTGGATTATTGGTGGTGGGTGTCGCCTGGGGCCTGTGGACCTCCGGGGTCGCCCTGCGATGGCTCGCCAACGTCTATCAATGGCACTGGCGCATCCTGCTTCCACTTTCGGCAGCTCTGGAACTTGCCGCCTTCGTGATTTTCTTCCGCACTGTTTCCGGCCATCGCCCGCAGGACGCGGGCAATGAGAAGCTGGGCGAATGGGTCTTCGTGGTCATTGCGGGAACGGTGGGTCTGCTACTCTCGCTCCTCGTCAACTTCGGTAGTGCCGCCTATCTCGCCTTTGCAGGTGTGTCCCCCGCAGTGGGAGTGGATTTCGACCAGAGCTTTCTGGTCCTCCAAGCGTGGGGTTTCCTGGTGCCTTTTGTGTGGGGATTCAGCGCCAAGTGGCTCCCGGTTTTTCTTGGATTGCGGACGACACGTGGGCATGTGTTGTTGCTGGCTTTGGGGCTCAATTCCATGGGCGTTCTGGCGGCGTTCCTCCACACCATGTCCGCGGCCACGCTCCTGCTGCTCGCCGGAATGGTCCTGGGGGTTTATGCGCTGAGACTGTTTGAAATGCCCGTGCGTCCTGCCAAGGTCAAAGGCGTACACAGCAGTTTCCCAAGCTTCGTTCGCATTGCTTATGGGTGGGCGTTGGTCGCGGCAGGACTCGGCGTTTGGGCTGCGTCGGCAGGGAACGCCCACGGCATTTGGGGTGCCTCTCGTCACGCGTTGACCGTCGGTTTCCTGGCGACGATGGTGTTCGCCATTGGTCAGCGCGTGCTTCCCGCTTTTGCGGGCGCACACGCACTTTTCAGCACTAAGCTGATGTTCACAGCTCTTCTGCTCCTGGGTGTAGGATGCGCGCTGCGCGTCAGTTCGGAGATTCTTGCTTATCAGGGCTTTCTCGGTTCTGCTTGGTCGTGGCTTCCCGTATCAGCCGTTGCCGAAATGACCGCCGTGACGGTGTTCGCGATGAATCTGTCCTTGAGCTTCTTTGGCAGGCCGACTACGCCAACGAAATGATATATCGTGCTCCGATATATCGATGCACAGGGCTCAGGGGAAACCCAAGTTACCCACCCCTCTGGAGGAATGCACGGAGTGCGACCGCCTGGTTGTGATGCTCATCTCGGGCCGAAAAGACCAGCGTCAAAGCACCGTGCTGCTTCTCTAGCTGCTGGAGTTGGTTTGTCAGCCCAATTGCTTTCTGCAACTCTTCACGGTAGCGCCTCTGGAATTCCTCCCAACGTTCAGGGTCATGCCCAAACCACTTTCGCAGCGTATCCGACGGCGCAATTTCTTTCATCCAGAGGTCGATCCGAGCTTTCTCCTTGGAAACGCCGCGCGGCCAGATCCTGTCCACTAAAACGCGGTAACCGTCGGACGCCTCAGACGCCTCGTAAATCCGCTTTAGTTTGAACATGCTATTCCTCCGAGGGAAAACGTAGGCGCTCTGGAGCCTCGCGGAGGGAGTAAGTTCCGGATGGGAGGGAATCCGGACGCTTTGCCCAAAATCGGAATCTCCCACCGTTTGTTTCAACACTCAGATCTTTGAAGCCAGCCGCTCCCAGCCTGTACGGCAATAGCCCCGGATCGAGAGTAACCATCGTGTCGGCGAAGTGGAATATCTGCATCCATACGGACCACACGCTATCCGAGCCGGCGAAGATGCCGCCCGGCTTGAGAACTCTGAATGCTTCGCAAAACAGCCGGTCTTGCAGAGCGGACGAAGGTATATGATGCAGCATCGTAAATGAGAGAACAACGGAAAACGTCTGGTCGCAGAACGGCATGGCGGTAGCGTCACCCACTCGCATGGTGAGGCTGGTGCCAGCAACACGCTGACGGAGAGAGCATGCCAGTTCGGGGTCCAGTTCAAGGCACGTGATGTGCCGGCATTGGGGGCGCAGCCAATCCGTTGTGAGGCCTGGCCCTGGTCCGAGTTCCAGGACCTCGCCGCCCAAATCCACTCCCTTCACAGTCCAGGGCAAGATTTCAGTGCGGAGTCTATGTCGCCAGTGGTTTGACTGGCAGTACCAACGGTGCAGTCGGTTCATCTTATCCCCCGCGAGGTTAACGTGCCTCCAATGGCAGCGGGGCGCGAAGCAGTTGGGCGCGATGAGTTTGGGAGAGATTCATGGTGCGCCACAGTTCCACTCCCCACCACGCCAGGGCCGCCACCTCGATGAATCCCGTAACTCCGACCAGCGGAAAAGCCACGCGGGGAATGAAGTCGGTAAGGATTTGCAGCATCACGCGCCCGGCACATCCCACGTTAAGAAGAAGGAAGGGTCCCCACAGCGAGCTGACGCGGCTGGAATCCACGCCCGCCAGGATCGGCACCACGCGCGACGCCACTCCCAGAATCATGAAGCTGACGAAGCCCACCGTGTAAGCATGACGGTATGAACCCAGAAAAGCATGGGAGAAGCCCTGGTGTGTGAGCACTCCGTAGACGAGGAAGAAAGGCAGCATGGCCATGGAAATAAGCAGCCAGGCGTAGGCGGCTCGGATGAACTTCAGGCTGCGGTCGGATTGCGAGGTTTTGGCAAAGACGCGAAGTTGCATCACCAGCAGAAGCGCCCATACCGCCATCAGAATGAACGCCAGCTCAAGCCCAATAGAGTAATAAAGGTTGCCGCTGGAGAAGAACAGTTCGTAGCTCGCGATGTCGAGAATCAATGAGCCGTTGATGAGCCAGAAGACCAGCGACTGGCGGTCGTGCCGCGGCTTGCCCATGCCATAGACCACCGGCACAAAGCGCTGGCTGACTCCGGCGATGATCAGCGCCCCGAAGCCCAGCAACTGGATATCGCGCAGCGGGCCGTCAATCAGCGCAATGCGCATCACCACCTGGTCGACCCCGACGGCTGTCACTTTGGCAAAAAAGAGCAGGTCGCTCACGAGTGCCTGAACGAAAAACCAGAAGAAAGCCCCGAAGATAAATTTCTCATAAATCTGGTGCGGTTCCACGGATTGCCGTGCGGTTTTGAGGATGATGACGATGAACATCGTGATGGCCGCAAGCTCGGTACCCGCCGCCAGAATTCCCAGGCCCACTCCCACCGGCATGGGCTGGAGCAGTTCCGCACCCACGCGCGAGGCGATGCCGATCACCATCAGGCAGAGCGTCATGTTGGCCAAGTCCGGCCGCCACAACGAAACGTATTTGAAGCGTGGGAACGATTGGTAGGCAAAGCCCATCACGAACAATCCCATCCACCCGAAAATCATGGCGTGCGCGTGCGCTTGGATGGCGGGCACCAGGCGAACTTGCAGAAAGGTGCCTCCCAGAGCGATTTGCAGGAGATTGGTGGCGCCCCACAACGCCCCCACGGAAAGAACGATGACGATTGCCGCCTTGAAGAATCGGCGGTAGATAAAATCTCCCAGCGATTCCTGGTAAACGTACTCTTCCTTATGGGGATTGCGCATTTCAGCGTTCAATTCCCCCACCAACGCATCGACATCAACATTGTGGACGGCGGCAAAGAACTCCAGCGTTTCGGTGGGACCGTGCTCGCCCCCACAACCTTTCAGCCCGTATTTGTCAAAGACGCGCCGCGCCGTGGGGCAAGCTTTGACAATGTCGGCGACGCTCATAAGTTTGGTGATTTCCGTCATGATGATTTCTCCGTTCCAATCGTGTTGATGCCTGCCAGCTTAGGAAGTACCGCCGTACCCACGGCCGCGTTTAGCTCTGCCAGGAATGTGACCAGATCAAACCCATGCTTGCCGGCGGCAAAGGCGACGGAATGGGTTCCCCCGCATTGCAGATTCAGTCCGCGGCTTCGGAAGACTTTCATCGTTTGCGGCCAGTTCCTGACGATTTCTCCAACCTTCATTTCGGACGTGATGATTGCCATGAATGTGTCTCCTCTTTCGAATTTACGGTCATAGGATAATTTGCCCGAGAACTGGGGGCGATGACTTCTGTCACAGGGCCGGCGACGATCAACTACCCTGTGACTTCTGTCATCGCCATCACGTCGTTGCAGGTGTGAAATGGGTAGCGAGGAGGAGCCATGCGAGACGCAGCCCGGAACAAGCACGAGGTGGATTTCAACGAACGGCCCTTTATCGCCATCTGGGAAGCGACCCAGGCGTGCGACTTGGCGTGCGTGCATTGCCGGGCGAGCGCGCAACCGCTGCGGTCATCATTTGAACTTTCGACGGCCGAAGCGCAGCGCCTGATCGAGCAGATTGCCGCAATGCAGGTTCCGGTGTTCGTCATCACGGGTGGCGACCCGCTCAAGCGGTCTGATATCTTTGACTTAGTGGAATACGCGACCGCGCGTGGGGTGCGGACGTCGTTGACCCCCAGCGCCACGCCGCTTCTGACCTGCGACGCGATTGCCGAGCTCCGGCGGCGGGGGTTGGCGCGTTTGGCGGTAAGCCTGGATGGGTCAACAGCGGAAATTCACGACGCCTTCCGGCGCGTGGCGGGTTCGTATGAGTGGACGCTCCGTGCCATTGGCTGGGCCCGCGAATTGGGCCTCCCCGTTCAGATCAACACGACGATTACACGCCGCAATCTAGCAGATTTTGACGGTACGGTGCGGCTGCTGGAAACGCTCGATATCGCCATGTGGAGTGTTTTCTTTCTGGTACCCACGGGACGTGGACAACTGGACGATCTGATTTCCGCGGAGGA
>JGI12270J11330_10002778_pt1 | contig 12785 bp, 10 predicted proteins | sample PeaSoiMetSII2010_FD_11330 | JGI IMG/M metagenome (IMG submission 11330)
ATCAAATCCCGCTTCGCAGCCCACTTTCAGCGCGGAGGGAAAACTCGAGCCGGACCTGAAACTCAAGGATCTCGACGGCAAAGAGGTCTCCCTCGCCGATTACAAGGGCAAAGTTGTCTTTCTGAATTTCTGGGCCACCTGGTGCGATCCGTGCCTCGTGGAAATTCCCTGGCTCATTGATATGCAAGCCAAATATGCTGTGCGCGGATTCACAGTCGTCGGCGTGGCCATGGACGACGAAGGCAAGAGCGTCGTCGCTCCCTTCATTGCCAAGGAGCGCTTCGACGTCAGCGGCCAGCAGCTTCCCATGGGCTATCCCATTCTGCTTGGCACGGATGAAGCCGCGGACAAGTTTGGCGGCATCCTCGGCTATCCCACCAGCTTCCTGATTTCCCGCGATGGCAGGATCGTCACCAAGTTCCAGGGCCTCAAGAGCAGCGACGAACTGCTCAAGGCCATCGAAGCGCAGCTCTGATCGAATCCACTATGCTTGCCGAACACGACTTCCAGAAAAAGGCCGACGCCCTCTTTGACGATTTGAAGAAGCGTTTGCTGAAGGTCGGCGATGAACACGATTTCGACGTGGAAGGCGAAAGCGGGAAGCTCGAGGTCATTTTCGAGGAGCCCGAACCCGCCCGATTCGTGATCTCTCCGAACACTCCCATCCGGGAGATCTGGGTCTCCGCGCTCTCCACCAGCTTTAAGCTCGCCTGGTCCGAGCCGCGCAACGCCTTCATCCTCGAAAAAACCGGCGAAGACCTCTACGGCGTCATGAGCCGCGTGATCTCGCAACATCTGGGAACTCAGGTGATCGTGTGAAACATTTTTTTACTGCTCTCTTCGTTACTCTTGTTCTTCTCTCGCCCGCCGTGTTTGCGCAGACGCCCTCCGCCAAAGACGTCGTTTCTCCCACCGCCTTCGCTTCCTACGAGCCTGTCGCTCGTGCCATGGCCTTCCAGGTGGCCGTCGTCCTCAAGATTCGCCCCGGTTTTCACGTCAACGCCCGCGAAGTCACCTTCGATTATCTGATTCCCACGGAACTCGGCGCGGACGTGCCCGCCGGGTTCAAACTGGACAACGTGATTTATCCCAAGGGAACGCTGCAGACCTTCGCCTTCTCAAAAGACAAAAAGCTGAATGTGTACACGGACACCGTGATTCTGCGCTTGCCGCTCACCGTCTTGAAGGACGCGCCGCTCGGCCCTCAGCATCTCGCCATGAAGCTTCGCTACCAGGCCTGCAGCACCGAAATCTGCCTGCCGCCCGTCACCAAGGAAGTTGACGCGACTCTCACTGTGGTCGCCGCTCCCGCTGAAGCAAAGCCCGCCAACCCCGACCTCTTCCCCAAAAAATAGAATTGTTTTTGTGGCACAGTCACTCCTGGCTGTGCTTTTGGGTTCACCTATGGAGTGCGGCGGCTTGCCGCCGCTTTCACCACTGCTGGCCCCGCTCCCAAACCATGATCTTACTACCCGCTGCGCCCGGTGTTTGCGCCTTACTTCCCAAACTCTCCCAGCGCCGCGCGCAACCTCCGCACCACTCGCTCCTGCCCCAGCACCACCATGGTGTCGAACAGTGGCGGCGCCACCGCTTGCCCCACGATGGCCACGCGGGTTGCATTGATCAGTAATCCCGCCTTCACCCCTCCCTCTTCCGCCACCTTACGGGAAGCGTGATCGCACGCGTCATGATTCCACTCCGTCAATCCCGCCAGCGCCTCCGCCAGTTTTGCCAGAAGGCCTGGCACCTTTTCGTCTTTCCAGAATTTCGCTTTCGCTGCTGGGTCGATCGTGAGCTCGTCGCTGAAAAACGCGCGCGACCAACTGCCGAAATCCGGCAGCAACCGTATCCGCGGCCGCAACAAATCCACCGTCCTGGAAAACCATTCGTGTCCTGCTCCCGCGGCCCACTCTTCCTTCCACAGCCCGTCTTGCTTCAACTGCTCTTCCACCTGAGGCAAAAGGTCTTCAATCGGCAGTTTCTGCAAATATTGCGTGTTGAACCATTCCAGCTTGGCCCGGTCAAACACGCCGTTCGTCCGGCTTACCCCTTCCAGCGAAAACTTCTCAATCAACTCCTTCGTCCTGAAGAACTCCTCATCGCCGCCCGCCGACCAGCCCAGCAGCGCCAGAAAATTCCTGAACGCTTCCGGCAGAAATCCTTCGCGCCGGTAGATGTTCACGTCCGTCGCCCCGTGCCTCTTCGATAGCCGCGACTTGTCGGGTCCCAGGATTAGCGGCACGTGCGCAAACACGGGCGGCTCCGCGCCCAGCGCGCGGTACAGCAACACCTGCTTCGGCGTGTTGGAGATGTGGTCCGCGCCGCGAATCACGTGCGTAATCCGCATATCAATGTCGTCCGCCACCACGCTCATCTGGTACATCGCCTGCCCGAACTCTTCTCCGTCTTTCCCCGAGCGCAGCAGCACAAAATCCTCGATCTCGTCGTTGGAGAATTCCCGCTCGCCGAACACCGCGTCAAAGAACTTCGTGGTTCCTCCCGTGGGCACCTTGAAGCGCAGCGCCGGCTTCGTCTCCGGCGACGACGGCTTGCCGTCGCGGCACGTGCACCGAACCACCCTGCGCACTTTCGCGCTTTCCGCTCCTTCTTCCGCGTGGTCCCCGCCCACATATTTTTCCGGCGGGCAGTAGCACCGGAACGCGCTACCGTTCGCCAGGCATTTCCTGGCCATCTCGCGGTACAACTCGGTCCGTTGCGACTGGTAGTACGGCCCTTCGTCCCAATCCACGCCGAGCCACTTCAGCCCATCGATGATTCCTGTGACCAACTCCGGTTTGTTGCGCTCCGCGTCGGTATCTTCAATGCGCAGGATCATCGTGCCGCGCTCTTTGCGCGCAAACAGCCAGTTAAACAGCGCCGTGCGCGCTCCGCCCACGTGCAAATACCCGGTTGGCGAAGGCGCAAACCGCACCCGCACGCTTCCCTTTTGTGTCGCGCTCGTGTCTGTCATGGTAAGTTGCTTCTCGCTCTCTTCTCGGAGAACTTCAGTCTACCGGAACCTCCGGGGGCCGTCCAACACGTCGCTTGTTATCGTCCGGTTCTCTGCCAAACCCGCGTCCAGCAAAGCCCGTGTGGTGGTGAAAACAGCGTTGCCTAAGATTTCAGAAGGCATTTACAATCGGTGCTTCGGAGCGGCTCGGAGGCGCGATGGGCTTTGAAGTCTTCGTACAGTGTTTCGGTGAGACGCAGCACTCGGGAATCTCCAGAGACGCTGTGCGTTCCCTTTTTCCCATCGTCGAAGCGGAATCAAAACCGGACCTCTGGCGCGTTCGCTACGACCCGGAGAATTCCTGCCTGCTTTATGTATCGTCGCTCGGTTCCACTCCACAACGGTTGAAATCACTCTGCGTTGAGCGCCCTTGTGGCGACTTGCGCCTTTGGGAAGCGCTGCTCGCCATACTTCGCATGGGCTCCATCGTGATTTTTTGGCCCGGGGGCCCGCCCGTCGTTTCCGACGACGCCATCGCCGCAAATTTACCCGCGGACGTGACAGCCGCCTTCGGCCCCGCCAAATCCATGCGCTCTGCCGAGGAACTTCTTCGCGCCGTCCAGGAATCCTGAAGCTGATTCGCAGTCGATTACGGCATCGATAGGCATTGATGAATGCAAAAGCGAAACCTGCCGAACGCAAGATCGATCTTCTTTTTCTGCGCCAGTCCTCCCCTCCCTCCGTGCCCCACCCCCTACTACCTCTTTCGCCACCAGTACGCCGGTACCCTTTCCGCTCCTCTTACCCCTGCCTCATAATCGCAAGTGATTCGTTTTGCGTGTAGTTGGGCTCCTTGGTGACGGCCAGCAGGGGTGTTATCTCGGGAAGTAGTGCGTTCCTGGTGTCTCCCGGTGCGCTCCGCTGATTCTTTGCTGAGTTCGTTCCCCATTGCTGCCCGCGCACAACAGGTGGCGCCTCTGGGCTTGTCGATGGTTCAAAGCATTGTTGCGCTCAGTTTCCTGATCGGAACTCTCCTCGTCGGAGTATTCTTCGCCTACGTTTACTCCCTCAAGCGCCAGCCGTATCTTCTCTATTGGACTGCGGCCTGGGTGTTCTACGGCCTGCACTATCTCTGCCCAGGTCTCACGCCCTGGATCGGTGAAAACCCGCTGCTGACCTCCCTGAATCACGCCCTCTTCGGATTTGCAGGGATCTGCTTTTTCCTCGGCACGCAACTCTATACTCGCAACAAGCTGTGGGTTACTCCCGCCATCGTCGCCGGCGTGATCCTCGCGGCTTGGTCCGTCGCCGACGCGCTGCACTTCCTGCCGATTTCTTCCTACATACCCGCTTCTGTCATCTACGTTTACGTCGGCTTCCTTTTTTGGCGCGAAAGCCAGCATCATGAAACTCTCGCCGATCGGCTCCTGGGTGTTTCCTTCGTTGCCTGGGGCCTCGTCTTTCTTGCCTTCCAAGTTCTGCACTTCCCTGCTGAGATCGTCGGCCAGACGACCCGGCCCATCTCCGCGGTTCCCACCGCCTTTGTCTCCATGCTCCTGATTATGTCCGTCTACGAGGAAGAGAAGCGCCGCGTCGAGCGCAACATGCTGGCCCTTTCCAATCTGAATCTCGCTACTTCCAGCTTCGTCGGCGGCGAAATTCAGCGCATGCTCGCTCAGGCTCTCGACCGTGTTCTCGGCGTTGTTCGCCTTCCCGCGGGTGCCCTATTCCTTCATCACGGCGACCCCACCGGGCCCACCTCTGTCGTCGCGGCCGGCATTCCCGACGAGTTCTGCCGCGCCGCGCAGGAGCAGGGGCTCGACGATTATCTTGTCGGCCTCGTCTCGCGCCTCGGGGGCCTCCTGGGTTTCCGTGATCTGCGCGAAGACAATCTCACCGCCCTCGAAAAGGACGAGCCCATTCGCCGTTTCCGCGAACTCGCTCTCAAACATGGCCTGCGCAGCATCGTGGTCATCAGCCTGCAAGCCAAAGAACAAGCTTTCGGCCTCCTCCTCCTCGGCACCCCTGACAATCGCCGGTTTACTCCCGCCGAATTGCGCTTGCTTCTCGCCCTTGGCCACCAGATCGGCATGGCTGTCGAAAACAGCTACCTCATCCAGCAGACCTCTCGCCGCTCCGAGGAACTCCACGTTCTCAATGAAATCGGCCGCGCGCTGAGCTCCACTCTCAATCAGGAAGATCTCCTCCGCAAAATCTGGGAAGAGCTGCGCCGCCTCTTCGATGTGGAGAATTTGTATCTCGCGACCCCCGATACCCTGCGCGATGCTATTCAGTTTGAGCTGGAAATGATTGATGGCGTGCGCATGCCGAAACGCTCGCGCCCGGCCGGCAATCACCTCACCGAGTACATCCTGCGCACCCGGCAGCCGGTTCTTATTCGCGAAAACTATCTCACTGAAGTCCGCAAACTCGGCGTCGATGCGCTGCGCACCGCGGGCTCCTTCTGCGGCGTTCCGCTGGTCGCCTATGATCACGCCATTGGCGCGCTGTGCATCTTTTCCGACCAGGATCGCGCCTTCGACGAAGGCCACCTGGAGCTTCTGCGCGTGCTCGCCAGCGAAGCCAGCATTGCCATTGAAAACGCCCGCCTCTTCCAGGAAGAGCGCACCAAGGCGCGCCATCTCAATCTCCTGAATCTCATCTCTCGCGACGCCATTGCCACGCTCAACCCCGACGAAGTGCTGGCCAAGATTGCCGAGCAACTCGAAAACGGCCTCACCTACGACCATATCGGCATTGCCATTCTCGACTACACCACGCGCGAGCTTCACATTCAGGCCGAGGGTGGCAAGCGCCGTGGCGCCGAGGGACTTCGCCTTCCCCTCGACACGGGTCTCATCGGCCAGGTCGCGCGCACCGGGAAAACCGCCACGTTCCGTTCCCTCCCTAGTTCGCTGAACGGCCCCAAGCCCGTCCTCGCCGATTCCCTCACCGCCATGGCCCTGCCGATCTTTTACGCCGATTACCTGCACGGCGTCCTCTATGTCGAAACCCGCGACCGCATCGATTTCTCCGAAGAGGAATCGCTGCTCCTCAGCACCCTGGCGGACTTGATCTCCGGAGCGTTGCACAACGCCCTGACCTTTCAGAAAGCCCAGGAGCAGGCCATCACCGACGGCCTCACCGGAGTCAAAACCCACCGCTTCTTCATGGAAGCGCTGTCTTCGGAATGGAAGCGCTCGTCCCGTGCCGGGCGTTCCTTCGCTCTCGTGCTCATGGACTTGGACCGCTTCAAATTCGTCAACGACTTCTACGGCCACCTGGAAGGCGACCTGGTTCTGCAGCGCGTCGGACAAATTCTCGAAGGCAACTGCCGCCGCTCGGATGTTGTGGCCCGCTATGGAGGCGACGAATTCGTGATTCTCATGCCGGAAACCTCCATGGAGCAGGCTCGCCAGTTGGCTTCCAAGCTGCGCGGCTGGGTTTCCGCCGATCCGCTTCTCCGCGAGAAGAACATCACCGCCAGCTTTGGCATCGCCTGCTATCCNCTCCACGGCTCCACGCCTCAGGAACTCATCCAGGTCGCCGACGCTTCCATGTATCTCTCCAAGCATCAAGGCGGCAACACCGTCTCCACCGCCGACCACATCGACCCCAAGGACGCGCGCCGCTGGAAGCGCGACGTCCTCGAGGCCTATCTCGGGGTCACCCTCAAGCGGCTTTTTGCCACCGGCCCCGACTCCTTCAACGAGATTCACCAGCGTCTCTGCCAATTCACCGAGTCTCTCCCCGCTTCCGAGGCCACGACCCTCTCCTCCTTGGACGGCCCCGCCTCAGTTCCCCAATCGATTCTCGACACTGTCACTTCCCTGGCTTACGCCATCGACGCCAAGGATCAGTACACCCAGGGCCACTCCCAAAAGGTTTCCGCCTACGCCGCATTGCTCGCCGAGTCTCTCGGCTTGACCGAAGCCGAAGTCGAGGAAATTCGGCTGGCCGCCATCCTCCACGACGTCGGCAAGGTCGGAATCTCCGAACACATCCTGAACAAGAACGGCCCGCTGAATCCCGATGAGTGGGACGTCATGAAGACCCACGTTACGTTCGCTTCCAGGCTGCTGGAACCTCTGCCGCAGCTCGAGCGCATCCGCCTCATGGTCTTGCACCACCACGAATTCTTCGACGGTTCCGGGTATCCCAACGCCCTCTCCGGCGAGAACATCCCCATTGGCGCGCGTATCATCACCATCGCGGACTCTTACGACACCATCACCAGCGACCGCAGCTACAAAAAAGGCCGCACCGCCGAAGAAGCCTTCGCCGAACTCGAACGTTGCGCCGGCACACAATTCGATCCACGCCTCATAGAAGCCTTTGTCAAAGCCATGCGACTTCTCCCCGACCCCATCATCGAAGCCGCGTCTCTCCTCCCCCGCAACTCTTAACATGCAATAGCAGAGTTCTTTCTTTTCATCCTATTTCCACCCAGCGTGTCGCCGCCTAGATCGCCTTTCCACAGCCCTTTGGTTGGGCCTCACATATCTATGTGCGCGGCGTCACTGACCGGTTGTTTGACTTGGAACGATAGTGCCCCGTCCGTTCATCGACTTTTGACGGTCCGCACCAGGGGGTTCTCCCGTGAACAACCTATCTTCACTGTCCACTTACGATGTCCTACGTCAGCATGGCGTCGATCGCAGAGACTTTCTGCGTTTCTGTGTCACGACCGCCGCAGCCATGGGCCTGGAAGCCTCCATGGTGCCTACGGTCGTCGCTGCGATGGAGACCAAGCCCCGCATCCCTGTCATTTGGCTCCACGGTCTCGAGTGCACCTGTTGCAGCGAGTCCTTTATCCGCTCCTCCCACCCCATCGCCCAGGACATCCTCCTCAACATGATCTCCCTCGATTACGACGACACTCTCCAGGCCGCCGCTGGCTTCCAGGTTGAAGCCATCCGCAAGAAGCTCATCAAGGACCATCCCGGCGGCTATCTCCTTGCTGTTGAGGGCAATGCTCCCACCAAGGATGGCGGCGTCTACTGCACCGTCGGCGGCGACACCTTCCTGAACATCCTCAAGGAGACCGCTGAGCACGCAAAGGCTATCGTTGCCTGGGGCTCCTGCGCCTCCAACGGCTGCGTCCAGGCCGCTCATCCGAATCCCACGGGCGCCATGCCCGTCCACAAGCTCATCACGGACAAGCCTATTATCAACGTGCCCGGCTGCCCGCCCATTGCCGAAGTCATGACCGGCGTCCTTACTTACATCCTTACGTTCGACGCCCTGCCGGAACTCGATCGCATCGGCCGTCCGAAAATGTTCTATGGCCAGCGCATCCACGATAAGTGCTACCGCCGCGCCTTCTTCGACGCCGGCCAGTTCGTGGAGTCTTGGGACGACGACGGCGCGCGCAAGGGTTGGTGCCTCTACAAAATGGGCTGCCGCGGTCCAACAACTTACAATTCCTGCTCGACCTTCAAATGGAATAACGGCGTGTCCTTCCCCATAGGCTCCGGCCATGGCTGCATTGGTTGCAGTGAAGCCGATTTTTGGGACAACGGCCCCTTCTACAAGCGCCTTTCCAACGTCGTGGTTCCTGGCATTGATGCCACGCCCAATGCGATTGGCGAAGTCCTGGGTGGCGCCGCCGTCGTGGGCGTTGGCTCCCACCTCGTTTCAACCATCGTCCGCCAGAATGCCCGCAAGATTCACGCGGGTGACACTCCGCCCTCCGGCGAAAAAGGCGAATAAAGGTGCTCTATGACTGCACGCGTCGTTGTTGATCCCGTCACTCGCATTGAAGGGCATCTCCGCATCGAGGCCATGCTGAATGACTCCGGCCATGTTGGCGACGCCATGTCATCTGGCACCATGTGGCGCGGCCTGGAGGTCATCCTCCAGGGCCGCGACCCGCGGGACGCCTGGGCCTTCTGCGAGCGCATTTGCGGCGTCTGCACCACCGTTCACGCTCTTGCCTCGGTGCGCTGCGTCGAAAATGCTCTCGGCATCAAGGTCCCCAAGAACGCCGAAATCATTCGCAACATCATGTTTCTCACTCAGATGGTGCAGGATCACGTCATCCACTTCTACCACCTGCACGCCCTCGACTGGGTGGACATCGTCTCCGCGCTGAAGGCAGATCCTGATCGCACCGCTGCGCTGGCACAAAAAGTCTCTCCGGGCGCGGAGAAAGCCAGCCCCGGCTACTTCCGCGACATCGCTACCACGCTGAAGAAGTACGTGGACTCCGGCCAGCTCGGCTTGTTCGATAACGCCTATTGGGGCCATCCAGCTTACAAGCTTCCTCCCGAAGCCAACCTGATGGCCGTGGCCCACTACCTCGAAGCCCTCAAGTGGCAAAAAGAAATCATCAAGATTCACACCATCTTTGGAGGCAAGAATCCGCACCCAAACTATCTGGTTGGTGGCATGGCCTCCGCAATCAACTTGCAAGGCGACAGCGCGATCAACATCGAGCGCCTCAACATGGTCAAGGACCTCATCGCCGAGGCCAAGCACATCGTGGACACGCTCTACATTCCCGACCTGCTCGCTGTCGCCTCTTTCTATCCCGAATGGACGCAGATTGGCGGGGGTCTTGGCAATTATCTGGCCTATGGTGACATTCCACAGAATGGCATCAGCGATGTCTCCAGCTTCAAGTTCCCCCGCGGGGCTATTCTTAACAAGAATCTCGCCGAGGTTCTCCCGGTCGATCCGGCCGACGCCGGCCAGGTCCAGGAAGAGATCACCCATTCGTGGTACGAGTATTCCGGCGGGAAGACGTCTCTTCATCCCTGGGATGGCGAAACTTCGCCCAAGTACACCGGCCCAACGCCGCCCTATACCCAGCTTGACGAAAATGCCAAGTATTCCTGGCTGAAGACGCCTCGCTGGAAGGGCAACGCCATGGAAGTCGGCCCGCTCGCCCGTGTCCTCATCGGCTTCGCCAGCGGCCACAGTGATTTCAAGGAAGTGGTCACTGCCGCGCTTGGTGCGTTGAAGATTCCCGCTGCCGCGCTTTTCTCCACGCTTGGCCGCACCGCCGCCCGCGGCCTCGAAACGCAGCTTGCTGTGCAATGGCTCAAGGACGAATTCGACAACCTCATCGCCAATCTGAAGGCCGGCGATTACACCACCGCGGACACTTTCAGGTGGGAGCCTGCCTCCTGGCCGCCAGAAGCCAAGGGCTACGGCTTCACCGAAGCCCCCCGCGGCGCCCTGTGCCACTGGATCCACATCAAGGACACCAAAATCGCCAATTACCAGATTGTGGTTCCTTCCACCTGGAACGCTTCGCCCAAAGACGCCAAGGGCCAGCACGGCGCATATGAATCGGCCCTGCTTGGCACACCCATGGCCGACCCCAAGCGTCCCCTGGAAATCTTGCGCACCATCCACTCCTTTGATCCTTGCCTGGCCTGTGCGTCTCACGTCATTGGCAAGGACGGCCGCAAGCTTTCCGAAATGCTGATTCGCGTCTAGGAGGCGGCTATGGCAAAAGTCATTCAGCCGTTTGATCCGAAAGATGTCGTCGCCCATCCGGAGCACTATTTCCGCCGCGCTTATGTCTGGCAAGTGCCCGTTCGCATCACCCATTGGGTCAACGCACTCTGCGTCACCGTGCTTTTTCTGACGGGCCTGTATATTGCTTCGCCCATCCTCGCCCCCAGCGGTGAGCCGGCGAATCACTTCGTTATGGGGCGCATCCGGCAAATCCACTTCGCCGCGGGCATTGTCTTCATCATCAGCTTCCTTGTGCGCATTTACTGGTTCTGGGCCGGCAACAATTACGCCCGCTCCGGATTCCCATTTGTGTGGCGCGCCAGTTGGTGGCGTGATCTTTTTCGTCAGGCCGCAGACTATCTGAAACTCGAGCGCGGCCACGTCCACCTTGGCCACAACGCCCTGGGCGGCTCCGCCTACACTTTCTTCGTCATCTTTCTCGGTTGGGTGCAGATTTTCACCGGCCTCGCTCTTTATTCGGAGACGAATCCCGCCGGCATTCTCAACAAACTTTTTGGTTGGGTTATTCCCTTGCTCGGCAATTCCTACAAGACCCACATGATCCATCACTTGGTAGCGTGGGCCTTCCCCATCTTCGCTCTCTTGCACATCTACATCGTTACTTACGACTCCACACAATACGGCAATGGCCTGATCACTTCCATTATTTCAGGCTACAAGTTCTATCGTCAGGGAGACATCCGCAATGATGAGTGGTTATCTTGATTTCCTGCGCGAGGGCAAGACCGACCTTGCGCCCATACTCGTTCTCGGCCTCGGCAACACACTTCTCAGCGATGATGGTGTGGGCCCCGCACTTCTCGATCAACTCTCCGGCTCTGCCCAACGCTGGGAAGGCCAGGTCGAATTCATGGATGGCGGCACGCAGGGCCTGGCGCTCCTCGGACGCCTCAGCGGCCGCAAAGCTCTCATCATTGTCGATGCCGTGAAAACCGGCGCGCCTCCCGGCACCGTCCACCGCATGACCCTCGGCGAACTGCGCAGCGCCAATCCTGGCCGCGCGGGTTCCTCGCACGAAGGCAACGCCGGCGAACTCCTTGCCGCAGCGCAACTCCTCGACGAACTTCCCGATCGACTGTTCGTTGTGGGAGTCGAACCCAAGAGGATCGCCACGGGCCACGGCCTTTCCGCACCCGTCAAGCGCGCGCTCCCCGAAGCCTCCAAAGAGGTCCATCAGCTCCTCACGCAGCTCTGCTGACAGATACGGGGTTTCCTCCGGTTTCTCTTTCTTGTTTAAGGCCCGCTTGGAGGTTACCCCGACCCTGTCGGGGAGGCGCGCCGCTCTTCGTTTTCTCAAATGTCACCGGAAAGAAAAAAGCAAGGCAGGTGATAAACCTGCCTTGCGAGGGAATCCGCGCGAATCGGCAGAATCAGACGGAGACGTTGAGCGGATTGCTGGACGATGAGGTCGAAGAGCTCGTGGCAGAACCGAGTTGCGCGAACTCCTGCTGCAGCGAGGCGTAAGCTGATTGCGCGTTGGAAAGACTCCCGGATTGCAGCGCCTGACCGAGTTGCGAGAAGAGTTGGTCGAGCGCGTTCTGAGAGCTGGAGGAACTCTGTGCGCCGCCGGAATGATGGTGGTGGTGCATGTGATGGGCGGAGGCGCCGTTGGCGGATTGCTGCTGCATGTCCTGCTGAATCGTGGAGTAGTCCTGCTGGGCAGCCGAGAGGTTGCCGGACTGCAGGTCGCTGGAGAGTTGCTGGAAGGCTGTGGCAATCGGGCTGGCGGACGTTTGGGTGCCAGAGGCCACCGCCTGAGTGTTGTTCGGCTGAAGAGCCGCGAAATCGGCCTGCGCCTGTGAGAGATTGCCGGATTGCAAGTCCTGCCCGAGCTGCTGGAATTCTTTTTTGAAATTCTGGGAGTTGGACTGCGTGGACTGCGAGTTCAAGTATTGGAAAATGCTGCTGCTGGCGATTCCGAGAACAGACATGTCGAGTTTTCCTCCTCGATTTCAGTACGGCGAGCGCGGGATTCGCTCTGCGCCACTGTTCAGATCCATCATCGGCCGGACCGCTTGGAACTTTAGCGGTCCGCGGCCGAAGACGCTTCGTAGAGAAGGCAATCGGGCTGCCACATCGGGCCTGTAGTCAGGCCGCGCGCACTCTGAAAACGCACGGCTTGTCCGCGCTGTGAAAAACATTAGAGAATCCTCGCTTCGCCTCCGGGCACAACCTGCACCTGCAGCGGGCAAACTCTGCCGGGTGAAGAATCCCAGCGCTGCAGGCGCGGCAGAAGTGAGCCCCGTGTGTGAGCCTGGGAAAAGGCCAGTGAGAAAACAATCCTAAGCGCCGGAGGTACGACAGACGCCTGTAAATTCGGGCGCGTGCCCTTCGGCACATCCCCCGA
>JGI12270J11330_10002781_pt1 | contig 12781 bp, 9 predicted proteins | sample PeaSoiMetSII2010_FD_11330 | JGI IMG/M metagenome (IMG submission 11330)
CCCGCCGTAGTGTTCGTGATAGTGGTGACCGATGAGGAGTGGCTCGCGGTGGCGCTCCCGTTGGCGGCGCAAGAGTTGCCGCCGCAGGAACCCCCTATCGCGTTTGCAAGGTTACTTGCGTCCGTGCTTGCGGTCCCAGAACGGACAATACAATAGTTAACACTTGAGCAGCCCGAACTCGAATGCCACACATATTGGATGCTCCCAACAGTAATCGTATCGCCGGAGCTGGGTTCTCCGCTGAAGCTCACGGTGCCAAGGCCCGAGGGCGTTAGGACTAGAGTGTTTAAGACACTGGTGATGGTTACCGTATTACCGGCTGCCGCGGCCGCCGTAAACGTGCCAGTGGCATGTGCGGCCGTTCCAGCGGGGGTCATGGTCAGCGTATTACTACCGCTGGTAATCCCAATCGACGTGCTGGTGAGCGCGGGCCCCGCAAATGTGCCCACGTACTGCGCTCCGGTCCCGGCGGGGGTCATGGTCAGCGTATTGCCGCCGCTGGTGAACGAGATCGAGGTGGTGCCCAACGCGGGCCCCGAGAACGTGCCGGTGGAACTTGCTGCCGTGGCGTTGGTGCTCAGATTGAGGGTATTGGAGCCTACCTTCACGGATATCGCGTTATTGCTGGACGTTGGAGGGCTCGAAAACGTTCCCGGTTGCGACGCGGCGGTTGGGGCGCTGGCCGTCAAGGTCGTGCTGCTGCCAATGGTAATGCTTGAGCTCCCGCTAATGCTGGTCGAGCTGAGAGTTCCGACGGCGCCAGTCCCGACCGCTGCGGCGCCGTCCATGGCCGTGCTCCAGTCGTGATGGATCCCCTTCGGTCGCCCGCTGCTAGGAATTGAGTCCTTCACGAGCCCGAGGGAGTCTTGCAATTGATCCTCGGACAGGTCCTCGCCCCCGGCGGTCTCCTGACTTCGCGCCATCTCATTCATCCTGTCGACATATTCGGCATACGGTCCCTGTGCCGGCGCGCGCCTTCTCAACTGTTGCAGGATGTAGCGAGGATCGTTGACGACCTTGAGCCACCGTTCATGCGTGCCGTTCTGGATCGCCTCTTCCTCAGTGCCGGGATTGGAAAAGACCAGGTGGTGGTGAGTCCAGTCGTCCGGGAGGCCATGGATGTCTTCCGGGCCCTCTTGGGGCCCGTGCGACAAGATGGGAACCTGTAGACTATTCGTCGGGTTGGCCATTTGGCCGCCCTGCTGGCCGGAAATGAGAACGGTGAAGCCGGCGACCATAACGAAAATGATTGCGGCAATCCATGGCCGCCTGAACCAACGATTCTTGGGGCTCATACCGTGCACCTCCGACTTGCGAAGCATAAGTAGCGGTATATTACCAGCGACCACCTCAACAGGCACCAGCACCGTAGTCACAGTACCGAACCAGCCCGGTACTTGCTACCAACAGTAGAGCTTGCGGATCACCACGCCTCAGGACGCCACCACTATTGCACCCACAAATCCACTGCGGCACGGAATTGCGCCAACCGAAACCAGACTCCAAAGCTGCGAGAGGTTTTTTACCGGCCTCCGCGAGACGAAGGCTGGACATAGTTGAACATGCTCGGGGCTTGCCGACAAGTGCAGATCGAACTGTTGACTATAAGATTAGAGGCTATCTGCGAGGCCCGGGTCCGGCTTATTTGGGCCGATCGTTTGAGGGACCACAACAGATGCGGCATTGAATACTGTCACTTCTATGTCGCGCACCCATCTCTATTCGTCGTCTTGCACTTTCATGATCTCGGGTATAGTATGAGCGCGATTTCTAGGTGAAACTATGAGCGATGCTCTCACGCGCCGCAGTTTTCTCCGCACCGTCTCTGGAGGAGCAGCGGGGCTGGCTCTGACGACGGAGCTCTCCTCGCGCGCGCCTGCCTCGAGCCCAGGGTGGAGGGCCGGGCTGGCACGGACGATCATCACGCCGCAGAAATCCCTTTGGATGGCGGGCTACGCGAGCCGCAAGAAGCCCTCTGAGGGTGTTATCCAGGAACTTTATGCCAAAGCCCTGGCGCTGGAGGACCAGACCGGCAAGCGAGTTGTCCTGGTGACGAGCGATTTGCTGGGGTTTCCCGCGGCGGTTAGTCATAGCATCGCCGAACGGGCGGAGAAGCAATTTCATTTGAGGCGCGACCAGTTGGTCCTGAGTTCCTCTCACACCCACTGCGGCCCGGTGATCGGCAAGATGCTCGGGACCATGTACCCGATGAATCCGCAACAGTGGGCCGACGTCGAGGAGTACACCAGCGATCTCGAAGACAAAATTGTTGCGCTGGTCGGAACATCACTCAAGTCCCTGCGGCCCGCCCGATTGAGCTTTGGACACGGCAATGCCGGCTTTGCTATGAATCGCCGCGCCAGAACGAACGAAGAGGTACTCATTGGGGTAAACAAAGATGGGCCGGTGGACCATGACGTTCCGGTGCTGCGAATCGGCGACAAGCATGGAAAGCTCCGGGCGGTCGTGCTGGGGTATGCGTGTCACAACACCACCGCGGTGGATATGCTGCAGTTTAGCGGCGATTACGCAGGTTTCACGCAAGCCTGGCTCGAAGTGCACCATCCCGGCGCGATGGCCCTCTTCGTCGCCGGTTGCGGAGGCGACGCCAACCCCTATCCGCGCGGGTCGATCGAGCTGGCCAAGCAACACGGTGAGGAGTTAGCGGCGGCGGTGGAGAAGGTGCTGGCCGGGGAGCTTCAGCCGGTCCGCAGTCCGATAAGGACAGCTTACGAGGAGTTTCCAGTCGCCTTCGCAACTCCGCCCGGCCGGGAGGAGTTGCAGGCCCAACTCGAGAATCAGGACGTCAATCACCGGAACTGGGCCGCGGCGATGCTCAAGATTCTGGATCGCGACGGCCACTTACCCAACGAGTATCCTTACCCTCTGGAAATCTGGCAGTTCAGCCAGGACCTGACGTTCATCGCGCTGGGGGGCGAAGTCGTGGTGGATTACGACTTGCGCTTGAAGAAAGAACTGGGCGCGGAAAAACTCTGGGTAGCAGCTTACTCGAATGACGTATTTGCCTACATCCCTTCGTTGCGCGTGCTCAAGGAAGGAGGCTACGAAGGTGGGGGCGCTATGGTGTATTACGGCCAACCGGGCCCGTTTGCGCCGAGCATCGAGGAAACGATAATCGGAAAGGTGCATGATTTAATCGCACAGGTTCGCAAATCTTAGCAGCGGCGACCCTTGTGGTTGCCCAGGGGTGGCCACGAGGGACGAACCTGCAACTTAGATCAAGGCAGATCTCTAGGAGGGCTTATGGGTAATCAAGTCACGCGTCGTGGTTTTATTCGCACAATGTCCGCCGGCGCGGCGGGACTGGGGCTCACGGCCGGGCTCGCGCCGCGGGCCGTCGCATCAGGTTCGATGGGAGGGAAGCCCGCGATCCTGGGCGGCAGGCCGGTTAGGACTGAGCCATTTCCGGCTTGGCCCATCATCCGTGAGAACGACGAAAGAGGCTGGATGGAAGTGCTGCACAGCAGCGAGTGGTGCCGGGCCGGCAACGGCCATTTTGCGACGCAGTTCGAAGAGAAATGGGCGGAGACCTTGGGTGCGAAGTACTGCGTGGTGACCTCTTGCGGGACGACCGCGCTCTACACGTCGCTCAATGCCGTGGGCGTGGAACCCGGCGATGAGGTTATCCTCCCCCCCTACACTTTTGTCGCTACGCTCAATGTCATTCTGATGCAACACGCGCTGCCCGTATTCGTAGACAGTGACCGGGAGAGTTTTCAGATCGACGCCCGCAAAATCGAGGCGAAGATCACTTCCCGGACGCGGTGCATCATGCCGGTGCATCTGGGCGGCAACCCGGTGAATATGGACCTTGTGCTCGAGGCTGCCAAGAAACACAAGCTGCCAGTTGTCGAGGACGCGTGCCAGGCCCATACGGGCGAGTGGCGGCGGCGCCGTGTCAGCACTCTGGGCGACCTGGGCTGCTTCAGCTTTCAAGCCTCCAAGAACCTCAATTCCGGCGAGGGCGGCGCCATTCTGACCAGCGACCCAGCGCTGCACGAGTTTTGCAAGAGCTTTCAAGACCAGGGCCGGGGCCCGGCCGGCGCCGCTTTCGCCTATGCTCGTCAGGGTTCCAACCTGCGCATGACGGAATTTCAGGCTGCGCTGCTCTTGCAGCAATTGACGCGCGTGGAAGAGCAATCGCGGGCTCGCGAACAGAATGCGCAGTACCTCAGCAGCTTGTTACGCGAGATTCCCGGAATCACTCCTGCCCGCATGTACGAAGGCACAACGAGAAACGGTTACCACCTCTACATGTTCCGGTACGACCAAGCGCACTTCGACGGCCTGCCGCGGACGCGCTTTCTCCAGGCATTAGAGAAAGAGGGAATTCCCTGCTCGGGCGGCTACTCGCCGCTAAACAAAGAGCCTTTCATCAAGGCGACACTCAGTTCCCGCGTCTACCGCAAGATGTACTCGGAACGCGACCTTGCCGGCTGGGAAGAGCACAACGCCTGCCCGGAGAACAACAAGCTCTGCGAAGAAGCTGTCTGGTTTTTCCAGACCATGTTGCTCGGTCCGCGGCGCGATATGGACGACATCGCGGAGGCAGTCCGGAAGATCCAGCAGCAGGCGGGGGAATTGCGATCCCGGTCCTGAGACGGTGTGAGGAAATTCGGAGTGCGTCATCCTTCGCTCCGCTCAGGATGACAGGCCTGCCTACGGAAGCGCAGCCACGACGGAATCATCCACTTCTGTATCGAGCGCAAGGTTATTCACTCTCTCCACCAGACTCGGCGTTACCTCCTGGCCGCGTGCGATCAGCACTAAGCCGAGGCGGCTTTTGACGTCTTCTGTGAAGACCATTCCAGGCCGCACCGCGCGGAGAGGGAGGTGGAGAATTCTCGCCTCACGCGAGGGATGATTTCGAAATCGCGAGATTGCCTCCAGCATGGCAGGGTCATACCACCCCGTACGGGCTCGCCTGGTATCTATCGCCGTTTCCGCTGAGTAACCCTGGGATTCAAGAAGGTCGAAATCCGAGGCGGCTTTGAGGGCGCGCGAGCCCCAAGGGATGGCCTTGCCGCTGGTCCCATTGGGAGGTGGCCCTTGTCCGTCGAAATGTTTGTCCTGGTACTTGAGAATCTCTCGAACATATTCAAGCCGCGAAATGTCACCTACCAATTGATCGGTCACAGTAAGGAGTTTATCCACGATGGCTTGTTCGGAGGCGGGGAGCGCCGTCCCATGATTGAGCTTGCCGGCGGTCTCACCTGGAAGCGTTATCCACCCAATCGGCGCCAGCATGGCTGCGATTTCAGACTGCCAGGGGGTTGCCACCGGGTCAGAGGCTGCCAATTCACTGATCAGCTTGCGGGTGCGAAGGACGCGCCCGAAGGCCACCGGATTGACGATGGGCAGAATGTCGGAAAGGGTTTTGAGGCCGGCGCGCAACGTCTGTTCCAACAGCACTCGCTGGGCCGTGACCAACTGGTGCTGTTCGACGGAGTCCTCAAGCGCTCGGATCAGCGTCTTGCTCGGGCAGGGTTTGCTGAGGAAACGGAAGATGTTCCCCTCGTTGACGGCCGCGATGGCCGCGTCCAAATCCCCGAAGCCTGTCAGCAGAACGCGCACCGTGTCCGGGGCGAGGCTCCGAATGCTGTACAACAATGTGACGCCATCCATGCCCGGCATGCGCAGGTCAGAGACGGCCACCGCATACGGTCCGTGAGACACTACCAGTTTCAGGGCTTCCTTCGGGTCGCTGACCAACGTCAAGTCAAACAGCGCGTGCAAGTGCCGTTGCAAGCCCTCGAGGACCCCTGTCTCGTCATCCACAATCAGAATTCGTGCCCGTCCCGCTTGTGTCATGGTTATACCTGCGCTACGAGGGGTCGAGTCTCCGCTGCCATGGCGCGCCAAGCGGCAAGATCGTCGCCGACGCCCAGCGCTGTCAGCTCCTCCTGGCTGGGCATCGTGTCGTTTTCCAGACTTCCTTCCGGCAAGGGCGGATCGAGTTCATGGGCCAGGAGATTAGCCACGTGGACGGCGGAGACCGCGTCGAAGTACTCATGCGGTACGCGGTTCGGGCCGTGGTGAAGGGCGACGGCCTCTACCAGGATACAGGGCAAACCCCACAATCCCAGCAGATACCCGCCGATATCGGCGTGGCTGAGCCCTTGTTCGCGCTCTTCAACTTTGTAGAGCGGGAGCCGCTCATCGGCGGCATGAGCCAGAAGCCTCCTGAACCGGTCGGGGAATTTCCAGGCCAGGACCAACTTCCCCACGTTGTGGAGCATGCCTGCGGCCATGGTGATTTCCCCAAGGTGTGTCGGCACCGGCAAACGAGCTGCGATGTGGGCAACTCGCCGATACAAACCCGGCTCGGGGTATAATGAGCGCTCCTGATCCCGGCGTCCGATGGGCACCCTTGCGGTCGCCCGATGGTTTGAAGAGGAGATGAGCGATGCGCAAACTTCCCAGGGATCGAATGACCGCGCGGCAGCGCATTGAATGCACGCTGCGGGGTGAGTTGCCCGACCGGTTACCCGTCTTCGACCTCATTCAGCACATACCGCTGATTGAATATGTCACCGGTGAGAAGGTGACCTTGCAGAATGGCTTGGACCTGGTTTGCAGAACCATCGGCGAACGGCTGGATATCACGCGAGGGATTGCGCCTCCCGTGGAAGAAAAGCTCATCCGCCATGAAGATGGCTTCGTATACAAACAGGAGTGGTGGACCACTTGGCTCATCGACCGTCCCTTCAACGATGTGGAGGCGTTGCTCGATTACATCCCTCGCAACATCGAGGAGCTGCACAATCGCAAGTTCGGCGACATGTTCACTTTTGCCGGGAAGAGCAACGTCTGGGGAGCTTCTTCCAAATCACCGCGCGAGCAGTACCTGGAGTTGCAAGAAAAAGTTGGCGGGAATACGGTGATTTTTCCCAACGAGAGCCCGGTGGGGCTGGACACCGCGCACGTGCGGGCGGGGCTGGATCTGCTGGTTTACGCCTATGCGGAGAATCCGCAACTCGTCTCGGATTGGCTGGAAGCGCTGAACTGGGCGGAAATCCAGCGCGTCCACGAGACCGCGGACGCCACCCTGTCTCCCGTCGCCCTGGTCTTTGCGGATATCGCCAGCACGGAGCAAATCTTCTTCTCCCCTCAGTTTCTGCGCAAGGAGTTTTTCCCGCGACTGATCAAACTGGTCCAAGCGTGGCACGAGCACGGGATCAAAGTGATCTACCACTCGGACGGCAACCTGTGGGCGATCTTGGATGATTTCCGCCAGTCCGGCATCGAGGGGATCAATCCGCTGGAACCACTCTCCAAAATGTACGCGGGCGACGTGCGGAAGGCCTACCCGGAGTGGATTTTGATGGGAGGGATTGACGTCTCGCAATTGCTGCCGTTCGGCACCGAAGCCGAAGTCCGCCAGACCGTGCGAAAGACCATCGACGAGGCGGGGGCCAACGGGCGATTCTGGATTGGCTCAACCACCGAGATTCATCCCGCCGCCAAGCTCGAAAACGTCCTGGCGATGTGGGACGAAATCGAGAAGTACGGCTACTACGACCGCTAGCAATTCCTACGGCGCAGCATCCGGATCCAGTTTTTGTGGGGTCACTTCCTGGGGTGCGAATAGCCCTCTCGCGGCCTGTTGGCTTGCCTCCTGCTTTCGCAGACGCTGAAACTCCTGTAGTGCCTTCTGCTCCTCACGAACGTTGTGCAGCGCCCTTTCCGCTTGTACCAGGCGATACCAGGAAACCTGGCTGTCGGGATTCAAGGCGATGGCTTTCTGAAGGTGAGGCAGCGCCAGCTCGGGCTTGTGTTCGAACATGAGCACTGAGGCCAGCCCTAGATGGGCTTCTTCAAAGTTCGGGTAGTATTTCAGAGCCATCTCAAAGTACTTCCGCGCCTCCTCCGCCTCTCCCGCATTGCGATGGATTTCGGCAAGTTCGTAGGCGGCGTTGGCGTTGCGAGGTTCTTGATCGAGCTCCAGCTCAAATTCCTTCGCAGCCTCTGAAATGTCTTCCGGCGATTTCGTCTTCTCCGAACGCGCCAGCAGGGTGCGGCCCAAACGGTAATGAATGCCCGGGCGGTGAGGGTCGAGAGCCAATACTTTCTGGTACTCGGGAATCGCGAACTCGCTTGAGCCCTCACTCTCAAAAGCTTCTGCCGCGGCCTCGTGCCTCCAAACCGAGTCCGGCGCCACCTGAGCCAGCTTATGCATGGTGAGATAGGCGAGGTTTCCGTATATTTTGCCGGTTTGGAAGAGGACCTCAGGATCGTCCGGATACAGGCGGTTCAATTGCAGGGCTGCTTCCACCGCTTTGTTGTCGCGCTGCAAGCCGGTGTAGGCCCTGACAAGCTCAAGGCCACACCGGCGCCGCACGGCGGTATCCGCGGTTTGTTGGAACCCTTTCTCGAGGCCCGGCAGGGCTTCTGTGTAGCGGCCCAACTCCGACAAGGACATGGCCAAGAGGGTATCCAGCTTGGGCAAACCGGGTTTCAGCTTCAAGGCCAGGCGCAAGCTCCCAACCGCCTGTTCGAATTTCCGTTCCTGGAAATAAATGAGACCAAGCCTGGCATGCACCTCGGCAGTGCCGGGTGACAACTTCCGCAGTTCTTCGTAGGCCTCTTGCGCCTCGCCATAGCGATCCTTGGACAGGGCTTTTTCACCTGCCTCGTAATACTGTTCGAGTGTTTCGTTTTGGGATGTTTGTGCAAAGAGGTTGCAGCCGGAGACCAGCAACCCCAGCAGAAGCGCGAGTGCCGAAGCCTTTTTATGCTCGTCGGCCATGCCTCCGAGTATACCTCAGGCCGCTAGTCCCCCGCGATCGTTTCGCTTAACTCCACTGTTGTGAGTGCCCGTGCACCGTCATTCCGAGCAAAGCGAGGAATCCCGCATGGGTTTGTGGAGGGAGGAAGAGCAGGTTCCGCCAGGCGCGGGGCGCCTGGCGGAACCCGTAGGGGAGGGATTTTCAGAAGATGAACTTCGCTCCCAGTTGGATGATACGACCCGGGGCAGCAATCACGAGTTGTCCGAACGACACATCAGTTACACCGCAGTCCGGATTGCACGCGCCGCCCGCAGAAGGGCCGGTCAAGGGCACGTAGTAGTTGGGATGGTTCCAGGTGTTGAAACTCTCGAACCGCAACTGGAGAGTCTTGCTTTCTGTGAAGTTGAAGTTCTTGAAGAAGCCAAGGTCCCAGTTGTTGATCCCAGGGGCACGGAGGATGCCCCGGCCGGTGTTCCCGTAGACGCCAACCGCCGGCTGGGCAAACGCCGCCGTATTGATCCAAGTCGCGGTAGTTTTGTGCGCCGGGGCTATAGGCACACCGGCGACGCGATCCGCCCGCGGGTTCTGGCTATCCAAAACACCTTGTAGATCTTGGGCGTCAATCGAATATGGGAATCCGGTTTGGAAAGTTGTGATGCCGGTTAGCTCCCAGCCACCCACGGCCATATCCAGCACTTTGTTCGTATTGTTGAGGAAATGTTTGCCTCGGCCGAACGGCAGGTCGTAGACATAACTGGTGACGAAGCGATGATCCACGTCGAAGTTTGAGGGGCCATAATCGCGGTTCATATTGTGATTGTCCATGAACCCCTGGTACCCCCCACCGTCAGCTCCGAGACCGGCTGCGGCGGATTTGGCGTCCAGGCTCCTCGCCCAGGTGAAGATCGTGGTGATCGCCATCTGTCCGGTGCGGTGCTCGAGTTTGATATTGCCCCCGTTGTAGTTGGAATTCCCGTGCCAGTCGCTGTCGATATAGAACCCGGTGAAATTCGGGTAGGGCAGCCGAGCGGTGTAGCCGGGGCCGAGGCACGGGTCAGGGTTAGCCAGGCAAGCCGCCGGATTCGTGGGGGCGTAAGGCTGCACAAAGTTGTGCCGATCCAGCAAGTGTGTGCCTTTCGATCCGACGTAGTTCACTTCCAGTGTGGTGTCCTTGGCAACCTGATGCTCGACGGAAAGCGTCCATTGTTGTATGTACGGATTCAGCGGCAATTCCGATTGAATCACGGCGATAAAGGTCGCCGAGGCGGGGGTTACCTGAGTCAGCGTGGTGAAACCCGGAAACAGTTGGTCGGCCAACTTAGGCGCTGTCGTCACCGGCTGAGTAGTCGGACTTAAACTATCGCGGATACTGTACGGGTAGAAGTCGCCAGAATTATCGATCTCGCGAGCTTCGAAAGAGTCATAGTAAATCCCATAGCCGCCGCGAACCACAGTCTTATCTCCGCCGAAGGGGCGGTAGGCGAACCCAAGGCGAGGAGCGAAGGGGTGGAGCAATCCGGGGTTCACCGGGGAGCGGCGGCCGCAATACTCGAAGAAGCCATTTCCCGGCGGCGCCACGCCGTCGGTCAACAGCCTCTTATCCGCGAAACACAGGCCTCCGTTGGGGTTTTTGACATCGAGCCAGAAGAACTTGTTCGATGTCTCGTACGGCACGCTTCGATAGTCCCAGCGCAAGCCCAGGTTCAAGGTCAACCGCGGGCTCACCTTGAAATCGTCTTGCACAAAGGGGGCGATATAAGTGTAGGGGTGCACCTGGAGATTGCCCGCATAGGAGCTGGGGCTGAACGGACCGGGAATATACCCGCCGACGCCACTGTAGTAGCCCAGCAGGAAGTCGGCAACCTGGTTGCCGGTGCCGCAGACCACGGTCGCACAACCTGTGCCATTCCCCAGAATGGTGTCGTTTGCATACGTATAGTCACCAAAAAAGTCGTCATCAAGGTTGCGGTGGACGACCCAATGGCGGTATTCCACTCCCGTCGTAATGGTGTGCTTGCCCTTGATGATGGTGAGCGAGTCGGAGAATTCCCAGTTCGGAATCTCGCTTCCCGTATAAGCATTGACCGAGCCGCCAAAGCCACTGTAGATGCTGCCAAAGCCTAAACCGGACCAACTCGCCTGAAGCGGCGCAAAGTGGGTGAACACATTGGAATATCCCAAAGCAGAAATCTGGGATGCGGACGGCGCCGGAGCACCTTCATTGGCGATCGCATCCAGGTACCCCAGGCGGGCGTTGTTTACGATGTTCCCGTGGAACGTAATCGTGTGCGAGACCGCCCATTGCTTCTCGGTCTCGTAGAAGGTGGCTTCTCCGTAAAAAGGAGAAGACGAATTCAACAGGTTTGTATTCTTGTAGTTCGCATAGGTTCCCCGGCCGAAGACCTTTCCAAATTTCCCCAGATCCTGGTCCAAACGGTAGGTTTGCTGGTCCGCCCGGTTGGGTTGGTTAAGCGACAAAAGCAGGTTCTGGCCTGCGCAATCGGCAGGGTTGCAATTCGGAGCCGGAAACATGAGGGGTGAAGCGGCCAGGCTCACGGTGGCTTGGCGAGACCACCTGCCCGTCGGAACCTGGTCGTTTGGGAACTCCAGACCGGTGTTTGGATCTACCGGCATGCAAGGCAGGTTCGCCAGCAGGGCGGTATTGCAGGCTGCGGTGCCGGGCTTGGGATATCCCGAGGCTGAAAAATCCCCGCTCAGTTCAGCGGGAGACGGGACGTTTGCGAACCCGGTGAAACCATTGCTGATCCGCGTGCCTTCGTAGTTCGCCATGAAGAAGGTCTTGTTCCGCCCATTGTAGATGTGGGGCAAGTACACGGGGCCGCCGACCACGAACCCGAACTGATTTTGCCGCAACTTAGGGATCGTTGGCTCGGCAATGGGACTGCGGGAGTCGAAAGCATCGTTTCTATCGAACTCAAACAAGGTTCCGTGCAAGTCATTGGTCCCGGCCTTGCTGACGATATTCACTTGGTTCGCGCTGAAGCCATATTCGGCGGAATAGGTATCCGCCTGGACCTTGAACTCCTGGATGGCGTCGATCGAGAGGATAACCGCCGGAGTACTCAAGGCCACATCGGATGCGCCGATGCCGTCGATAGTGTAGTTGTTGGACTCAGGCCGGCCGCCGTTGATGCTGATGCCGTTTCCTTCGCCCTGCCGCATCACACCCATCTCTGCGCCCACCGTTACCGCGCCTGGGGTGATGAAAAGCAACTGCGTCCAGTTGCGTCCGTTGAGCGGCAGATCTTCCACCTGCCTATTGCTCACAAGCTGTGAAACTGCCGCGTTCTCCGTATCGAGCGCCACCGGATTGGCCCGCACCTCCACGACCTCCGTGACGGTGCCGGGTTTTAGAACCGCATCGACACGAGCTGATTGGTCGACCACGAGCGAGATGTTATCCACGACCGCCTTTTGGAATCCGGGGGCCTCGACGGTGACTGAGTAGGTCCCTGGGATCAGGTAAGGCAGGGTGTAATTCCCAGTATCGCTTGTCTGGGTGTGACTCGCAACGCTGGTACTCGTGTTGGTGACAGTGACAGCAGCTTTAGGCACAACCGCGCCGGAGTTGTCCGTCACGGTTCCCAGGATTGTTCCCGTGGCGCCGCCTTGGGCAAAGACGAAACCTGTCGAAACAAGGAGCGCCAAAATGGTTGAAACAGCTCGAGCTTTCCTAACCATATTCCGTTCTCCTTTGATTTTGAGGTGATGACCCAGAACCCAACACTAGCCCACTAAGTCGCACGCGAGCTTCGAGAGTAGCCAGTTCGTACCGACGCTAATGCTGAAACCCAAAATCCCCTATGGGAAAGTCTGCCTTAGCCCTTAGTTGGCGGAATGGCGGCCCATTCGCACCAATGGACAAAGAGTAACCATCCAACCCTGAATTGTCAAGTCCGTCATTCGCCAGTCAGCGGTTTCGGAACGTAAAGCAGCAGAAGTTGATTTGGGCGAGGATTCTGTAAGCTCCCGGAGGTTCCAGTACTTGTAGGGGGCAGAGGGCTATTTTC
>JGI12270J11330_10002784_pt1 | contig 12779 bp, 10 predicted proteins | sample PeaSoiMetSII2010_FD_11330 | JGI IMG/M metagenome (IMG submission 11330)
AATAAAGAATTGCCCGTGGACCGGTAGCTCAAGTGGTAGAGCAGCTGACTCTTAATCAGCGGGTTGCAGGTTCGAGTCCTGCCCGGTTCACCAAACCTTTCAATGAGTTAGCCTCTTTTGATTTATCACTCACCACAAACTGTGCCCAATTTTGTGCCACACCCGGCTCAAAATCCGTCCCACTAAGGGTGTCCACGGCCTTGCGCTTCGCTTCCATCCGAATGTGCGAGTAGCGTTCCATCATTGCGCGTGATACGTGCCCGGCCAGGGCCATTACCGTCGAGTCCGAAGCCTGAGACTCGGCCAGCCGCGAAATGAACGTGTGGCGCAGATCGTGGAAGCGGCAGGATACCTTTGCGGTCTTGCGTGCGCTCTCCCAGGCGACTTTCCAGCGGTGCATCGGCTCCGTGGGGATAATCTCATGGGCGCACAGTTTCCGGTCGTTTCCGGCAAGCCCGTACTTCTCATGCGGGAAAACATAGTGCTCTGCCTCGGCTCCGAGGAAAAGGCCGCGCCAATGCGTTAGGACGGCCACAGCGCGGGGATTTAGCGGGATGATGCGCCCGGTGCCTGCCGCCGTCTTAGATTTGCCCACAGTAAGCGCGCTTGCGAAGAAGTCCACCTGTCCCCAGGTGAGGCCGCGAATCTCGCTTGCTCGCATCCCGGTGTTGATTGCCAGCATGATGACGGGGTAGGGGCTCCGGCAACGGCTCTTCGAGGCTGCGTCGAGCAATCGGGTTTCTTCGTCTGCGGTGAGTGCTCGGCCCGGCGACGGGCTTTCTTTCAGAAAGTCCACGTCTGCCGCGATAGCTTCCCACATCCGATAGCGCCGGAGAATGCTCCGCAACACGCCTAGCTCAAGGTTCACAGTGCGGTTGCTCACGCCCTCGCGCTTGCGCCGCGTTTGGTAGGCTGCGAGGTCTTCCCCGGAGAGGTCACAGAGCAATTGTTTTCCGAAGTCCATCTTGAGGTGCGAAATAGCGAGTTTATAACTGCGCTCAGTCGAGGGGGCGATTCCTGTGCGCGTCTTGAGCCAGTCCTCTGCCGCAAGAGAAAACAGGGAAGGGAGTTTGCGGCGCTTGATCTGATTCCAGCTTTCTTCTAACTCGCGGCGACGGACGCGCTCCGCGTCTTTTGCTACGGTCTTGCTTTCACTTTTCGAGGATTCGCGGATCATCTGTCCTGCGAAACGAGATTTGTACCACCAAACACCCCCGCGCTTGTAAAGGCTCACTTTGTTTCTCCCTTCTTGGGCCTGCCGCCCTTCTTACCGTTCTCCCGCGCAATCTTGCGGATTCGTTCGATCCCTAGGTGTTCCACCCGCGCCGCGTAACTACCCTTGCCCAGCCAAAAGGAAACTCGGCGAATTGGGCCTTCGGCTCTTCCGGTCCCCAACCTTCTCACTCGGGCGATCCCAGGCACTCTGGAAGACCGCAGCCTCCTACTCAAGAACGCGCTAGAGCATGCGAGCGACCTCATAGCTCGTAGTTACGACGCACGGGCCTTGGAAGTCCGGGATGTATTGGCTTTTCTGCGTCGAGCGGGACTCAGTTACCTGAGACGACAACGCCTTGGGCATCCTGATCCACTCCACCGACACCACGCCCAACAATTACAACCTCGCCGGCGAACAATACGACCCCGACCTCAGCCTCTATTACAACGCGGCCAGATACCTCAACATCAGAAAAGGGCGGTTTTGAGTATGGACACTATCGAGAGTGACCGCCAATCCCCTGTATCACTCCACAAGAATCTCTTCGGCGGTGGCACTTCTTCCGTGTGCCACCTTTCCGTATCACAATGATTTGATAGGCCTTATTTCTTGCAGGCATCAGTCTCCCAGAACCAGCGAACAAAACCGCGACGAGTGATGAAATAGTCTTGACTAACGGCACTCGGGATAGTGACCTACGTCACAGCATATGCGTGATGGTCTCGTTCATCGTATGTACCCTCAACACTGGATGTGTGTATAGTCGTTTGGTTTGGGGCTTTTTGCCTTTGTCGCACAAATCATTGAACGTCGGAAGGGGTGCCCATGAGTCGCAAGAGTCGGGGCGTGGATGTTGGCCTTTTGAGCGGTCTGGCCATGGCTGGGGCAGTTGTCTGGGTGGTGCTGGCCGCTGCGCCGAAGTCCGACGCCATTCCTGCATTTTCGCGAAAATATCAGACGTCCTGCACCACCTGCCACAATAACTATCCGGAGCTCAACGACTTCGGCGAGGCATTCAAGAAAAACGGGTTCAAGTTTCCGAAAGATGACGAGACCTTTGTGAAGCAGGATCAAGTCCTGCTGGGTTCCAAAGCACAAAAGGAAGCTTTTCCCGGAGCAGTCTATCCCGGGGAAATCCCGGGCACAGTCCCCATCGCCTTCCGTTACGAGGGCAATTTTAACTGGAATGCAAACCGGCCGGCAGCCGTTGTGGCTGCTAATGGACTTACTCCGCGCACGGATCTTTTTGTGCCGAATACTTTCACGATTATCAGCGCGGGAAGCTTCGGACCAAACTTGTCCTTCTGGATTGATGACGACATTTCAGCGGGAGGCTCGGGCGCGAATGGCGGGCTGGGCGATGCGTGGTTGAAATACAACGACCTGGGACGCGTCTTTCACCTGCCCACAAATTTCCTGAACGTGCGGTTTGGGCAATTTGAACTGGACCTACCCTTCACGCAAGCGAGGACGCCTTATCTGTCTGGTTACGATGTCCTCAGCGAACCCGCAGTCGCTCCGGGCCCTGCATGTGGTGCAGGGGTAACGCAATGCCAAACTGTGAATAACTCGTTTGTCCTCGGCGCCCCGCAGCGCGGAATCGAATTCGGAGGGTACGCCGACAACTACAACTTCAACTGGTCCGTGGCCTACGTCGATGGCACGGGTTCAGCCTATGGAGGCACGACGTCGCTCGTAACGCGAAATACGAAAGACGTTTACCTGCGCGCCTCCTATAGGTTCAACCTTGAGCGGGATCCCGAAAGCCGCAACGGAATCCAGGCGGCCGGACCTACGGGCCCACACGACCATACTTCGATTCGCGTCGGTGCCTTTTATTACCACGGCACAAATCAACAAAACTTCGCAGGCACGACTTACGGTTTCGGAGACACGATCAACGAGCCCTTCTATCGCGCCGGTGGAGACATTCGCTTCAAGTACCGCAAGTTGGAACTCTTTGGCGTGGGACTTGTCGGACATGACGAAAATCATTTTGTAGATACCGAAGCAGCAACTATCGTGAAGGCTCCTGCAGTCACCTTTACCGGTGGGTTTGTAGCGGCAAACTATTGGGTCTATCCGTGGCTTATCGCAACGATGCGCTACGATTTCGTGAACTCGCCCTCCGATTTAGCCAACGGAGTTGCCCGGTACCAGACCCGCAACGCTTTCCGGCCCGGCTACCAAATCCTTCTCCGCGCCAATATCAAGATCGTGGGCGAATATGACCGCGCCTGGGAGCCCAGTTCCTACGGCGCCGCCAACGGCATCCCACTTTATTACCGGCCCAACACATTTGTAACCGGCATCGACTACGTCTTCTAGTCGATTCCTTCTGGAACAATAGGTTTCTCGGCGAAATTGCACGGGAATGAGAGGAAATGAGATGAAGCTACGTAGGTTGGCAGTCCAAGCAGTTGCAGTTTGCGGTGCGGCACTACTCCTGGCAGGCCTAAGCCTGGCAGGAGAAATCAAGGGCAAAGTCAGCGTGCAGGGAATCAAGTCCGCGGAAAACATCGCGGTTTATGTGGACGCAATTCCCGACAAGAAATTCGATCCGCCGGCGCAACATCCGCTGATCGATCAGGCCAAGATGGCATTTGCTCCTCACGTAACAGTTGTGCTTCAGGGAACCACCGTGGACTTCCTGAACAGCGACCCCGTCGGCCACAACGTCTACTGGCCCAGCGTCAGCGGGAACAAAAAGCTCGCTCATAACCTTGGCACCTGGCCAAAAGGTGATAAGAAGAGCTTCCAGTTCAGTGATCTGGGAGTTGCTTCGCTGCTCTGCAACGTTCACCCGGAAATGAACGGCTACGTGATNGTNGTNTCNACGCCGTATTTCGCGGTGACCGACAAGAGCGGCAACTATGAAATCAAAAACGTGCCGCCGGGCAAGTACACACTGAAAACCTGGAGCGAAGACGGGAAGCCAACGACGCAGGCGGTGGAAGTAACCGCGAGCGGGGCGACGGCCGACCTGACCGTAAAGAAGTAAGGAAATAAAGAAGCATAGGGGCGAAGAAAATAAAAATAGGGCATCCAAGGCGAAACGCTTGACGACGCGCACTAAGCTTGTCGATTTGGAGTGGCTGGAGTCGAATTTTCCCTGCATGCAGGCGTGTCCCGTGCACACCCAGGCGGGACGTTACGTATCGCTGATTGCCGCGGGAAAATACGAAGATGCCTACCGCTACGCCCGGATGCCCAATCCCTTTGCGTCCATCTGCGGCCGCGTCTGCGGCCATCCCTGCGAGCCGGCATGCCGCCGCGGAGAATTTGACTTGCCAATTTCCATCCGGGCCCTGAAGCGGTTCGTTACGGAGCGGCACGGGCCAGAATCGCGAAATCCGATAGATGTTTTTTCAAACACGGCGCGCCCCAAACATTCCGAAAAAGTTGCCGTAATCGGTTCGGGTCCGGCGGGGATGTCCGCGGCGCATGATCTGGCGCTGCTTGGCTACCCGGTAGCGGTTTTTGAAGCGGCAGCCGTGCCGGGCGGAATGATGCACCTGGGCATACCGGAATACCGCCTTCCGCGCGATGTTTTGCAGGCGCAGATCCGCGAAATCCTGGACCTGGGTCCCGAACTGAAATTGAACATGCGCCTGGGCCGCGACTTCTCTTTGGAAGATTTGCGGCGGCAAGGCTTCAAGGCCGTTTTAATGGCGTTTGGCTTGCATCGCAGCCGCGACCTGAATCTCCCTGGTCACGAACTCGACGGCGTTGTCAAAGGAATCGATTTTCTCCTAAACGTCAATTTGGGTTACCGCTTCGAAGTCGGGAAAAAAGTCGTAGTGATTGGCGGCGGCAACGTGGCCATTGACGTGGCGCGCTCCGCCATGCGCGAGCACCAGAAAATAGCCACGGAAGGCCTGCCGAACGAATTGACTTCAAGCGAAATGGACGTCGCCATGAAAGAATTCATGGACGTTTCGCGAGCGGCTTTGCGCATGGGCGCGCGCGAAGTACAACTCGTTTGCCTGGAATCGCGCGCCGAAATGCCTGCCTCCGAGGAAGAAATCGAAGAGGGCGTGCTGGAAGGGATGAAACTCTATCCCTCGCTCGGCCCAAAACAATTTGTCGGCGCGGATGGTAAGCTGACTGGGCTCGAAGTAATACGTTGCCTCTCTGTCTTCGACGAAAACAAACGCTTCAATCCCAGGTTTCTACCGGGCACGGAATTCGTGATCCCTTGCGACACCGTGATCCTCGCGATTGGCCAGTCTTCTGACGTTTCTTTCCTGACACCTGCCGACGGTGTGGAAACCACGCGGCAGGGAACTCTGAAAATCAATCCGGAAACTCTGATGACCACCGCGCCCGGAATTTTCGCCGCGGGAGATATCGCCTTCGGGCCGCGCCTGATTATCAATGCGGTTGCTGACGGCAAGAAGGCCGCTGTCGAAATTGATAAGTTTCTGCGTGGCCCGGAATGGAAGCCGAAGTCGCGCTACGTGCAAGTGACCGTGCTTGACCATCACGAAATGGCCGCGCACTACGACGAGTACTCTCGGCTCGCCGTGCCTGTGCTTCCCATCGACCGGCGCACCGGCGTTGCGGAAGTCGAAACAGGCTTCACGGAAGCCCAGGCGCGCAGCGAAGCCAGCCGTTGCCTGCGCTGCTGGATCAACACAATTTTCGAGGGCACCGAAGCAACCGGCACGGAATGTATCTTGTGCGGTGGTTGTGTCGACGTTTGCCCGGAGAATTGCCTTTCGCTTGTGCCACTGAAAAGTTTGGCGTTTACGGAAGAGGACAAGGAACGCTTGAGCAGGGAACAGGCGCTGCGTTCCATCGACCTGCAGCACGTCGAGCCGGAGGAACTAAACCAGTTGGAAGGTTCCGTGATGGTCAAGGACGAAACCGTCTGCATCCGTTGCGGGCTTTGTGCGGAACGCTGCCCCGCGCACACGATTTCCATGGAATCCTTCGAGGTATTTGAAGACGACCCCAGCATTATCCCAGTCGAGGAGATTGTGTTACGACCATGAGCGACAGCAATGCACCATCTGCGCCGGATTATGCGCCATCTTCGCCCGGCCCTAAAGAACTGACTCGCCGCGATTTCCTGAATGAAATTACGGTGGGCGCACTGGGAGTCGCCGGCCTTGGCGGCGCTGCGCTCACCTACCAGTATTTCTCCCCAAACGTTTTGTTCGAGCCTTCCACGACATTTCGCGCAGGCAATCCCGATCTTTATCCACCTAATTCCGTCACTTTCCTGCAGGACCAGCAGGTGTATATCGTGCGCTCGCCTGACGGCTTCTACGCAGTTTCTGCGGTGTGCACACACCTGGGCTGCGTGACGCAGTGGAAGCCGGACGCCAACATGATTGCCTGCCCATGCCACGGGAGTAAATTCGAGCCCAATGGCAAAAAGATCGAAGGACCTGCACCGCGGCCTCTGCCTCATTTTTCCGTGGCACTGACTGCTGACGGCGAATTGCTCGTGGACAAACTCCAGGTCATCAAAGCCGACCAGGTCTTGAAGGTCTGAGGAAATATGGCCACCTCAATACAAACTATTTTCGAGAATTTGCGGGCCAGCCGCGTATGGAAGTCCGTCTTTCGCCGGGGCCCAGCCATCACCAACCGGACGCGCAGCGTGGCGGTATTTGGTAATTTGTTTCTGCACTGGCTGCCGGTGAAGGTTCGCGAGAAGTCCCTGCGCGTGCGCGCGGCCTACTATTTGGGCTCACTTTCCTTCCTGCTCTTTCTGCTCTTGGTGATCACCGGCTTTCTCCTGATGTTTTATTACCATCCAGCCGCGCCGAACGCATATCGCGACATGAAAGACCTGAGGTTCGTTGTATCCAACGGCGTTTTCCTGCGCAACATGCACCGCATCGGCGCTCACCTGATGGTCCTGCTGGTCTTCTGCCACATGTTCCACGTCTTTTATCGCGGAGGCTACAAACCCCCGCACGAATTCAACTGGGTTGTGGGCGTGGTGCTGCTATTGATCACACTGTTTCTGAGTTACACAGGATATCTGCTGCCGTGGGATCAACTCGCCTTTTGGGCTGTCACGGTAGGGACTAACATCATTTCGGCTATGCCGATTATCGGCAGCAAGGTTCGCTTTGTGGCCCTTGGCGGAAATATCGTCGGTGAAAACGCCCTGTTGCGATTCTATGTGCTTCACGTAGTCATTCTTCCGCTGCTGGCTGCCTTTTTCATCGGCGTGCACTTTTGGCGCGTGCAAAAGGATGGCGGGCTGACGGTCCGGTCAAAAGACGATGATAGAAAAAAGTAAACTCGAATCGGGATTCAGCTCCGACGCAAAAAAAGAGCCGCGAAGAATCGTATTCATCACGCGGAACACCTCGGCGAAGGTCAAGGATGAGCGCGGCCCAGAGCTCATGACCTACCCTCACCTGCTGGTGCGAGAGGCCATCGTATTCGAGGTGCTGATCATCGCAATGGTCGTCCTCGCGCTCTTCTGGGATGCGCCGCTCGAGCAACTGGCGAATCCGCTGCTCACTCCGAATCCTGCCAAGGCGCCGTGGTACTTCCTCGGCCTCCAGGAGCTGCTGCACTATTTCCCGCCATTTGTTGCAGGCATTCTGATTCCGACTCTGATACTCATCGCTCTTATCGTGATTCCTTATTTCCACGTCAACGTGGAAGGCAAGCCTCTGTGGGCAGAGAACTCATCGAAGCGCTTCGGCATTGTGGCCGCCGTAACCATGGGCTTGCTGACCGTGCTTGCGATTGTGGATGCGTGGACCATCATCGTTCCCACCGTGCTCGTTGCTGCGCTTCTGGCGGCCTCTTACTTCTCGAAGGCGACCGCCGGATGGCTTGGCAATCTGCGGCAAAAACCTCTTTCCTGGTGGGTGATGACATGGTTCATCGCCACCGCAGTTTGCCTGACCGTTGTCGGCACATTCTTCCGCGGCCCGGGCTGGTCCTGGGTGTGGCCCTGGGGGACGCATGCCGGCTGAACACATGGGCAAGCTGACGTATCGCATGCGGCTCGCCTTCGCCTTGGCCACGGTGATCTGCGTGCTCGTGCTGGCGATTTCGCCCGTCAAGGATTTTCGCTCGGAGTGGAAGAAGTACAAGCGCGCTTTCGTACGATACGCGCAAGGCCGTCCAGATACGAAGAAATTACTGGCAGACTACAGCCCCAACATCAATCAGGTGTGGATTCCTGGAATGAACGTCGTGGATCGCTGCACAACCTGCCACCAGGGCATGACGCAAAGTTCTCTTGCGGATGCTTCGGTGCCGCACCCCTTTCGGGCGCATCCGCCAATTCCCCATAACGTGCGCGAGTGGGGCTGCACCATCTGTCATCGCGGACAAGGCCCCGCCACGGAAATTGCCGAAGCGCACGAGACTACGCTCGCATGGGAACAGCCCATTCTTCCCGCACACTATCTGCAAGCATCCTGCGGAAGTTGTCACCACGCGGATTTGAATCAGACGCCGCAACTCACGCGCGGCAGGGAATTGCTCTCTCGCTTGAACTGTCAGGCCTGCCACAAGCTGAACGATTTAGAGCCACCGATGTTGGGCCCGGAACTTTCCAGCGTTGGCTGCAAAGTATCGCGCGAATGGATCTACAAGTGGATGAAGGAGCCGCGCACGGTTCTGGACAAGGACGGCAACGTCACTGTGAACGGCTATGAAACCGGTGACGAATCGCGAATGCCGAAATTCCGGCTGAAGGACGAAGAGATACTCGCGCTTTCGGCCTTCCTCAGCGTGCAGAAAGCCAAGCCGCTGGAAACCTACAAGATCAATCCGGCGGTGGTGGCGGCATGGAGCAAGAACGCCGATCTGCTGCCGCAGGCTGAATTGCGCTTCCGCCAGATGATGTGCACAACGTGTCACCCGTTGGCCGTGACCCGCGCGGGGGAAACAAAGCTGATCGGCGGGAACATTGCGCCGGAATTGACCAAGGTGGGCAGCAAAGTCAACGAGCAGTGGCTAGTCTCGTGGCTTCGCAATCCGCAAGGCTACCTGGCGCATAACAATATGCCGCACTACGGCTGGAGCGACGAGGACCTTTACAAGGTTTCGCAGTACGTCATGAACAAGTTGACGGATTCGGATCTTCTCAGCACCGTGCCCAAACTGGACACGCCAACTGACGACCAAATCAAGAACGGCAGGCGCCTTTTCCTCGAAAAAGGATGCGCCAGTTGCCACAACATCGCTGGCGTGACGCCGCAGAAGGATTTTGGCCCTGACCTTACCGCGCTGGGCGCAAAGAACGCTTCGGAGTTGGAGTTTGGCAAAGCGAAGATCACGCACAACCTGCTTTCCTACATTCAGGCTAAGCTGCAGGATCCCGTTTCGGTGAACCTGGCTTCACGCATGCCGCAGTACACCTGGAATGCTGTGGACCTGGACGCGGTAACTACCGCGCTGCTCAGCCAGACGGGACCAAAACCTACCAGCGCGCTGCAACACCTTGTGGTGCCGAAGGTGGAAGCCTCCTACAAACCCGTTGGCGATTTTGCCGAAATCTACGAGCGCTACAAATGTTATGCCTGCCATCGCTTCAACGGATATGGCGGCACACTCGCCCCGGATCTTTCCTACGAAGGAAGCCGGGCTCAGAAGAAATGGATTGTGGAGTTCCTGAAGAACCCGCAGACCATCCGGCCAACTCTGATACTGCGTATGCCGCAATTTAATATGACAGACAAGGAAGTGAACACCGTCGCGGAATACCTTGCTCTGGCGGTACAGAAGCCAGATGTGAATCCGGAAAGCGTGGACGCAAGGCAATTCACTCCGGCGCTGGCCAGCCTGGGCAAGCAACTTTACGAAGTGAAGTTCCAGTGCCAGTCTTGCCACACCATCGGCGGCACCGGTGGATATGTCGGGCCAAACTTGAATAACGCTGGCAATTGGCTCACGCCTGCCTGGACCGAAGCGTGGTTGCGGAATCCGCAAACTTTGCAGCCGGACGCCATTGAGCCGCGGCGAAATTTCACCGAAGAAGAAATCCGTGCGTTAACGGCGTATTTGATGACGCTGAAGGTCGGCATCAAGCCGCAAACTGCTGCGAGCGCCGTGAACGGGCGCTCCGCGGGGCAGGGAGCAGGCCGATGAAATCACCAATGCGGCTAGCCCTGCCGATTCTCCTTGCCGCCTTTTCGCTTACGGCGTGTAAGCAGGCCACGGAAGTTGTGAAGCCAGTGGAGGCTTTCGGCTCGTATGACACCGAGCCGGACTGGAACGACAGCACGAAGCTGGTCAATCTTGGTTACCAGGAATCCCAGGGGAAGCGCATCTTCTATCAGTCTTGTGTCTGGTGCCACGCCGATGCCACACCCGCTGGCCCTTCCAATCGCAGTAACCTTACCCCCGTGCCGCCGCTTCTGGACGACGGAGATAAGCTGAATGCGGAAAGCGATGAGTTTATGCAGAACATCATCACGCTGGGCGGAAGCGCGCTGGGAAAGTCCGCAATGATGCCGCCCTACGGAAAGACGCTCACCGCCGGGGAAATCAAGGAAGTGATTGCCTTCACGCGCGCGATTGCCCAACCGCCCTACCAGAAGCCCGGTCGCCAGGGTTCGCAATACGCCGCGAAGTAGCGGGTGATAAAATTCCAAGATGAAATTGATGCGCCAACTCAAAACCACTCGCACACTTTTGTTTCTATTGACCGCAGCCTTCGTTCTGGCGAGCGCGGCCAACGCTTCCGCTCAAGTCAACCCGAATGAAATATTGAATCCAGACCTGAAGGCGCTGGAAAAAGAATATTTCCCGCAGCTCAAAAGCCTCAATCAGACCATCGCAAAAATGCGTTTTCCATTTCCGTTTTATCTGAGCCGATACGCGGGGATCGAGCCGTCCAAGCAGGCGGAAACGGATTCGCGCGGTCTGGAATTCGTGAAGTTTCGCGATCGCACGGTTTTGAAGATTACCGGGAATTATGAAGCGGCCTATAGTGGGACAAAATTCACGCGCAACGAACGCGCCGCGCGTACCTTTCAGGATGTCCTGCTTCCTATTTTGCAGACTGTCACGCAAGGTATTCCACCGGATGTAGCTTGCGATGCTATCGGTTTTGAAGTGTCCTACCACATTCGCGCAGCCGAGAAGAGCTACGATTACGAGGGCAAGGAATTATTGGTGGTCGTTGTGGATCGCGCGGACGCGTTCGTGCTGGCGCAATCCACCAACGACACGGAGCGACAGGATATCCTCAACAAATCCCTGATATTCCTGGGCGGCCAGGAGTTCGGATTATCGCTGCTGGAGAAGGATCCCTATGCTGCCGACGCGCTGCCACACTCCAAACCATCGAAAAGCAACTCTTCCTCCACTGTGAATTCCTCGACAACGCTCAACCGGCTCAATCGTCCCATTCCAAACACGATGCCGCTGGCTGTAGCTGAGACCGCTCCGGAATCTTCCATCAGCGCGGGCGCCAAGCCGGACCTTTCACAGACGAAGCCTGTTGCGACACAAGGCGACGTGGATCGCCTCCAGGCAAAATACCAGGCCCAGCTCGAAACCCTCTCCAAGGAAGGCCAGGCTAGATTTCAATTCGTGGACTACGACCCTCCGGCTTTCGTGATTATCGGCAAACAGTTGGCTCTGCAAATGACACTGCGCAACACCTTGCGCTTTGATACTGAGAAATCTTCCATCTATAAGCGGGCGGCGCAGAGCTTCGATCTATTTCTGGCGCCCAAAATGAAGGACATTCTGGACAAGGTGCCGGACGACAGCGCGGTCGAGCTGTACGACTTTTCCGTCGTCAATCCGCTGACCACGGAATTCAGCTCCCGGGAGCACTCCGAAGCCATTGAGTTTATCGTCCCAGCAAATCTGGCTCGCCAATTTGTCAACAATGACATCACCAATCAGGCGCTCATCGACAAAAGCCAGGTGCTCGTCAATGGAGTGCGGATCGCCTTGAATCTACAACTCGTAGAATAGCCAGCCCGCCAAAACTCAATCGCGCCGGCGAAATCTGCGGAAGCTGCTTTTCTTCCCGGAAACATCAATCAAGCGAGAGCGGCACTCGCGGAACGCTTTGACACTTTCGTGCTGCAACCGGTCCGGAAGGATGGCCAGCACAGCTGCCGTGGCCTCACAGACATTGCAGCTGAAACACACCATTGGCATCGTACGTGTCCGTCGCTAGTTCGTCGTTCGCGTTGTAATTGGTCAACCCGCCCGGGTACCCCGGCAGCGTGGAAACCTTTTGTGTGCGATTTCCCCGTGGGTCGTCTTGCTGGAGCCTAGGATTTAGCCAAATCTTCCGATAAAGTTGGGAACAACTCTGGGCACAAAACCCAGCCAAACACCGTGCTAAACCGTGATACACGACGCAGGGAAATGCTTGAAGAACCAACCACATAGCATTTCTGGATTCAACAGCGGGTTGCAGGTTCGAGTCCTGCCCGGTTCACCACTCTTTTCTCCTAACTACTTCTGCTTCTATCAATTTAACCGTCATCGCGGAATCGCTTCCGCCTCGGAGCTGAGAACATCTGAGAACAAAACCCCGGCCACTCGCTCCACAGCCTTCCTATGCGAGTCGGGTACGAAGCCACTCCGAAACGCTCTCGCGGCGACA
>JGI12270J11330_10002785_pt1 | contig 12776 bp, 12 predicted proteins | sample PeaSoiMetSII2010_FD_11330 | JGI IMG/M metagenome (IMG submission 11330)
GCCCATATCCTTCTTCATGATCAGCATGCTGCTGGATGGTTTTAGATCAAGCCCGCCGTTATCGAAGCAAACTCCCTTGCCGACCAAGGTCACCTTGGGGTGGGCAGGATCGCCCCAAGTGAAATCGATCAGGCGCGGCGCGCGCGATGACGCCATGCCGACGGCATGGATCAGCGGAAAATTCTGTCGCGCCAGATCGTCACCGACCACGCAGTTGAAATCGGCGCCGAAGCGCTGCGCGAGCGCTCGCGCCGCCAGCGCCAGCTCCTCCGGCCCCATGTCATTGGAAGGCGTGTTGATGAGATCGCGGGCAAGCGCGGCTGCGTCCGCGATCCGCGCGATGTCTGTGACATCGACGCCATCCGGGGGTACCAGCCTGACCTCGGGCGCATCGGTCTTGCGGTAGCGGCCGAAGCGATAGCTGCCGAGCGCGAAGGCAAGCGCGGCAAGGCGTGCGTCGTCGGGCGCCACATTGGCGAAGCGATAGACCCCCGGCGGCAGCAGGCCCGGCAACTGACCGGGCCGGAACGGGTCGCGAGATTTGCCGGTCTCGTTGTCCAGACCGAACAGGACCTGCGCGATCTCGCCTTTGGTGGTGGGCAGCGTCAGATAGGCGCCCGTTTTGGCTGAAAATCCGTTGGCGCGTGCAAATTCCCGCGCCTGCGCCGGGAGATCGGCTGAGATCGCATCCCACGTCGCGTTGGTCGCAAACGTAATGGGAATGGCCGGCGTAGCTTGCGCGGTCTCGAATACGGAATGCATGCTTCTCTCGGTCTTCAACTGAAACGGGCGGCGGCAAAGCGGCTCGTTGCGGCACGGCCCCGGCGCCGCAGGCTTCTGAAGTTCTACAATGGCATATGAAGTCAAACCAGAGCGAATGAAGGCGGACCTCTACACGTTTCGGGGCGACCGTGATAGCCTCACGCGAACTGGACACGAGGAATGCGATGGATGTTTTGTTGGGCGCAATCGCCGGCGTATGGCACGCGATTGAGCAGGTGTTGAACTACGTCGAGAGCCACCACTGGATCTTTGCGTTTCTGGCGGGCGGTTATATTTTTTATCTGCACGACAAGGCGGTTCACGCCAGATTTGACGCGCTTGAAAAGCGGATCGACGAAATCAGGAAGCGTCTCGCCGTTGATCTGTGACCGAGCGCGGCCCCGTTCATCTTAGCCAAGCTTCATAGGCCTGGCTGCGAAGACGACGCAGGCGTCACGCGATGCAAGCGCATACGTTGATTCACCCGGCGAACGTTCGATCGCGCCGTCCTCGGCGCCTTTCGTCATGAAGGTCCCTGCCGGTGGCAGCGTTAACCCCGCGTTAGGGTTAACAGACTATTGCTGGGCAGATTCGGCTCCGTCAGTCGCCAGATACCGTGAGTCAAAGTGCCATGCGTCAGCAGTCCAGTCTTGCCCGGCTTCTTGCGTCCGTGGCCTTGACGGCGATCTTGGCCGCAGGCCTCGGCGGCTGCCAGACCATGTCCGATATCACGGGATCGATATCGCCAAAGGGCGAGTCGAAGCCGGATACCGATCCGCACCGCGCGGCGGAAATCTACGGCGAGCGTTACCGCGCCGACCCCAAGAATGCCGAGGCTGCCCTGGCCTACGGCCAGGCGCTGCGAACCTCAGGCCAGCGTAGCCAGGCTGCCGCCGTGCTCGAGCAGGCCACCATAGCCCACCCCGGCGACAAGGCGCTGCTCGCCGCCTATGGCCGGGCGCTGGCCGACAACGGCAACTTCCAGCAGGCGTTCGACGTTCTCAGCCGCGCGCACTCGCCCGAGGACCCCGATTGGCGGATTCTCTCGGTACAGGGAACCACGCTCGACCAGCTTGGCCGGCACGACGAAGCGCGCCGATACTATGCCAGCGCCCTCAAGATTGTGCCCGGCGAGCCGTCGGTGCTTTCCAATCTCGGCCTTTCCTATGTCCTTTCGAAAAACCTGGCGAAGGCGGAAGAAGTGCTTCGCGAGGCCTATGCCAGCGGCCGGGCAGACGCACGGGTGCGGCAGAATCTCGGCCTCGTGGTCGGCCTGCAGGGCCGCTTTGCCGAGGCCGAGCAGATCGTCCGGGCCGATTTGCCGGCGGACGAGGCGGCGGCGAACGTCGCCTATCTCAAGCAGATGCTGAACCGCAAAGACAATCCCCACGCTGGTTCCGCGGCAAAAATGCCGATCGCCTCGCTCAACCGTCCGGAGTGACGGTTTCTTTCACCGATCTTTGGCAATGACCGCCGGGTCGGCCGCCATGCGCGGCCAGCGGCCAGGACAATCGGCGCGGATCGCCGCGCCGGTCATGTCATTGCATTGCGGCGACCTTGATCCCGGTCGGCCCGAGGATGACCACAAACAGCACGGGCAGGAAGAACAGGATCATCGGCACCGTGAGTTTCGGCGGCAACGCCGCAGCCTTCTTCTCGGCTTCGTTCATGCGCATATCGCGATTTTCCTGCGCCATGACGCGCAGGGCCTGGCCCAGCGGGGTTCCGTAACGTTCCGACTGCTGCAAGGCAAGACAGACCGACTTGACGCCCTCAAGGCCGGTACGCTTGGCGAGGTTCTCGTAAGCGACCTTGCGATCCTGCAGATAAGAGAGCTCAGCCGTGGTCAGCGTGAATTCCTCCGACAGCGCCACCGACTGCGTCACGATCTCGACACTGACCTTGCGGAACGCCGCTTCGATCGACATGCCGGATTCGATACAGATCAGCAGGAGATCGAGTGCATCGGGAAAGGCGCGCCTGATCGAGAGCTGACGCTTTGAAATCGCATTCTTCAGGAACAGCATCGGCGCCTGCAAACCGAGATAGGCAGCGCCGATGCAAATACCGATCTTGATTGGGACCGACTGTTCCATATGCGAAATCACGAACACATACAGTATCGCCGCGATGAAAAGCAGGATGGGGGTCACCAGGCGGAAGAACAGGAATGTGACATAGGGGGCCTGGCCGCGGTAACCCGCCATCGTGAGCTTGTCGCGCGCGGCTTCCTGGGCCAGCCATTTTCCCAGATTGAAGTCCTCGACCACCTTGGAAACGATCTGCTTCGGCGTCTGGCGCAGCGAAACCTTTTCGGTCTTGGAGAGACGCTCGCGCTCGCGCGCCCGGATCCGCTCGCGCTCGCTGGCAACCGCCTTCATGCGCTTGGCGAGCCCTTCGCCCGCGAACAGGGGCATGATCAGCGTGTACGCCGTCGCGCTCACGGCAATGGCGGCGAGCAGCATGGTCATGAACCGCGCGTCGTGGAGCTTGTCGACCAGGAAACTAATCATGCTGCACCGTCAGAAGTCGAAGTTGATCATTTTCTTCATTACGAGGATGCCGATCGACATCCAGATTGCGCAGCCGACAAGCATCAATTGGCCGGTCGGGTGCGTCCATAACAGGGAGATGTAGGCCGGCGTCGTAAGATAGACGAGCAGCATGACGATCGGCGGCAGTGCGCCGATGATGCCCGCCGAGGCCTTTGCTTCCATCGACATGGCCTGGATCTTCTCGGCCATCTTCTTGCGGTCGCGCAGTACCTTGGAGAGGTTGCCCAGGGCTTCTGAGAGATTGCCGCCCGATTTTTGCTGGATCGAGATGACGATCCCGAAGAAGTTTGCCTCCGGCACCGGCATGCGTTCGAACAGGCGTCCGCAGGCCTCGCCAAGCGGCATGCCAATGGCCTGGGTTTCGATGATGGCCAAAAATTCGCTCTTGAGCGGTTCCGGCGAGTCGGCGGCAACGACCTTGAGGGATTCGAACAGCGGAAGGCCGGCCTTGATGCCGCGAACGATCACGTCGACGGCGTCCGGCAGCGCGCGCAGAAAGGCTTTTTCCCGCCGCTTCTTGAGAAAACTCAGCAGCCAGCGCGGCAGACCGAAGCCGGCGGCGAACGCCATGCCGATGGCGCCAAGCGGTCCGCCTCCCGCCAGCATTGCCATGACAAAGGCGCCGGCAGCCAGAATGCCGGAAACAATCATGAACTTCCGCGGCTCCCAGTCGAGGCCGGCTTGCGTGAGGCGAGCGGTCAGCGTGACCTTCTTGTCCTTCAGCCGCCGCGCTTCGAGTTCCTTCAATGATCCTTCGACCTGTTCGCGGCGCGTGCGCTGGTCCTTCTGACTCTGGCGAGCCGCAACCGGTTCCGCCTTGGCCACGGATGCACGGCGGCCTTCGGCTTTCTTCTGCCCCGAAAGCAGAGGATACAGAAAAACCCAGGCTATGCCGCCGATGGCGGCGGCGGCAAGAAAGGCCAGAGCGAGTGCTTGCATTTTCATCATGGTCTCCTCAGACCTCGCCTGCGACTTCGGCGGCGTCGAGCGCCGCGGCAAGGCGCTTCTCTTCGCCATAGTATCGTGCACGCTCCCAGAAGCGCGGCCGTCCGATGCCGGTCGAGCGGTGCCGGCCTACGATCTTGCCGTTCGCGTCCTCACCGATCATGTCGTAGAGGAAGATATCCTGGGTGATGATGGTGTCGCCTTCCATCCCCATCACCTCGGTGATGTGGGTGATGCGGCGCGAGCCGTCGCGCAGGCGGGCGGCCTGGATGATGACGTCGATCGATGCGCAGATCATCTCGCGAATGGTCCGCGACGGCAGCGAAAAGCCGCCCATCGTGATCATCGATTCGCAGCGTGACAGGGCTTCCCGGGGGTTGTTGGCGTGCAGCGTCCCCATCGATCCGTCGTGGCCCGTGTTCATGGCTTGCAGCAGGTCGAAAGCCTCCGGGCCGCGGACTTCGCCGACGATGATGCGTTCGGGGCGCATACGCAGGCAGTTGCGCACCAGTTCACGCATCGTGACCTGGCCCTCGCCCTCGATGTTGGGCGGCCGGGTTTCAAGCCGAACAACATGCGGCTGCTGCAGCTGAAGCTCGGCCGCGTCCTCACAGGTGATGACGCGTTCTTCGTCGTCGATATAGTTGGTGAGACAATTCAGCAGCGTCGTCTTGCCGGAGCCGGTGCCGCCTGAAATCAGCACATTGCACCGGACGCGGCCGATGATCTGCAGAATTTCCGCACCTTCCGGCGTGATCGCGCCGAACTTGACCAACTGGTCGAGGGTCAGCTTGTCCTTTTTGAACTTGCGGATCGTCAGCGCGGGGCCGTCGATCGCCAGCGGAGGAACGATGGCGTTGACGCGCGAGCCGTCGGCGAGGCGCGCGTCGCAGATCGGCGATGATTCGTCGACACGCCGGCCGACCTGGCTGACGATGCGCTGGCAGATATTGAGCAGCTGCTGGTTGTCGCGGAAACGGATCCCGGTGCGCTGAATTCGCCCCCCAACTTCGATGTAGACCGTGCCGGCGCCGTTGACCATGATGTCGGCGATGTCGTCGCGCGACAACAGCGGTTCGAGCGGACCGTATCCGAGGACGTCGTTGCAGATATCGTCGAGCAATTCTTCCTGCTCGGCGATCGACATGACGATGTTCTTGATCGCGATGATCTCGTTGACGATATCGCGGATTTCCTCACGCGCTGATTCGCCGTCCAGCTTGGCGAGCTGGGCCAGATCGATTGCTTCGATCAGTGCGCCGAAGATCGTCGCCTTGACCTGATAATAGGTGTCGGAGCGCCGCGCTTCCATGGTGGGCGGAGGCGGTGCCGGTTTGGCCGGCGACAGGGGCGGAGATGAAACGACGGGCGGCGACGGAACGCGCGGCGTTGCCGCGGCGCCGGAAGGAGCCTCCGGCGCGGCCGCGGCGGGCCTTGCGATCCTCGAATCGCCTTCTGTACCGGCACGCTTACCAAACACGACGACACTCCAAGTGGGTCAAGCTACTTTGCCCGCAGCTTCTCGATCAGGGGTGAAAGGAACGAGCCCCGCGGCTTTTTGGTTTCGCCGCGGCCCGTCAGCCGTTGCGCGATCTGCAGAAACATTTCGGTGCTTCGATGGGTCGCGGAGATCTCCGCGATCATCTGGCCGTTATTGGCCGCCGAGCCGAACATTTGCGGATCGAATGGAATCGAAACAATCGGTTCGCTCTCGATCGCCTTTGCGAATTCGCTGGCGTTTATTTCCGGCCGCTTGGGAACGCCGACCTGATTCAGGCAATAAAGCGGGGTCCGGTCGTTGGGCCGCGCTGCCTTCAGCAGGTCGAATATATTCTTGGTGTTGCGCAGGTTGGCGAGGTCCGGCGCTGCGACGATCAGTATATCGTCGGCGGCAACCAGCGCGCGCTTGGTCCAGCCCGACCATTGATGCGGGACATCGAGCACGATGCACGGCATCGTCGTGCGCAAGGTATCGAAGATCGCATCGAAAGCATCGACGCCGAAGTCGTAGACGCGGTCGAGCGTCGCCGGCGCCGCCAGCAGGCTGAGATGATCGGTGCATTTCGACAGCAGGCGGTCGATAAACGCCGTATCGACGCGATCGGGCGAAAATACCGCGTCGGCGATTCCTTGCGGCGGGTCTTGGTTGTAGTCGAGACCGGCGGTGCCAAAAGCAAGGTCGAGATCGGCCACCACCGAATCCAGCGCCAGGTCGCGCGCGATGGCCCAGGCCACGTTATGTGCGATGGTGGATGCGCCGACGCCGCCTTTTGCGCCGACGATGGCGATGACGCGGCCGACGGCTTTCGCTTCCGGCGAGGAAAACAGCCCGCAGATCGATCGCACCACGTCCAGCGTATTGATCGGCGCGATCAGGTAATCGCTGACGCCGCGACGCACCAGTTCGCGATATAGCGTGACATCATTGATACGGCCGACCACGATGACGCGGGTGCCGGAATCGCACACGGTCGCGAGGTGATCGAGGCCGGTGAGGATGTCGTTACGGCCTTCGGTCTCGAGAATGATCACATTTGGCGTAGGCGCGGTTCGATAGGCTTCGATCGCTGCCGCCATGCCACCCATCTGAATTTTGAGATGGGCCTTGGCAAGCCGTCTGTCCTCGCCCGCCGACTGCACCGCAGCGGCAGTCTCCACGGTCTCGCAGAAGGCCTGCACCGACACGCGTGGTGCCGGTGCAATGTGGTCTTCCGCGGGCGACGCGGCGACCTCCGGCGGTGTTTCGGGATTCTGGCGCGCGTAACTGATCATTTGCCTGTATCGCTGAGTTTGGCCTTTTCGGCTTCGGGATAGGTAGTGGCAGTGGTGGTGCCCTTGCGATACTTTTCGAAGCCTTCCGTGCGCCGCACCGTATAGGCGGGCGTCTCAGGACGCGGCTGCACCAGGTCCGACGGATTGGCCACCATCGCCGCCATGTTGCGCTGATAGGCGCAGCCGAAATTGTAATACGGCTTGTTCTCGTAATAGCCTTTGTCCTTTATCGAGGGGCCGAGATCCTCCGGCCACAGCCCGCACGGCCCCGCCACGGCGGAGATTTTCGGATAGTTCAGCCGTACCGTTGCCAGTTGACGCGGGTCGTCCGGATGGTAGTGGCGCACAGTGACGCCGCGCGGCGGCACGCCTGCCGCGGTAAGCATCGCGTAGGCTTCCCGGAACGTCTCTGCAGCCGCCCGTGCGTTGGGCGTGCCGACCGGCACATCGGCTATGATCGCGCCGGTTCCCTCATGGAGCCAGGTTTGCGCCAAACCCTTCACGTCGGCGCGCTGCTCGGCCGAAAGGCCGCCGCGCGCGTGGCCGACAAAGATCACCACGGAACGATCGGCCTCCTGGATCGCGATCGGATGCCGCAACCGGTAATCGTCGGGAACGCTCGCTGTCGCTACCACGTCATCGGTGTGCGTACAGGCGCCGAGCGCGATTGCGAGACCGACAAGCGCGCCCACGATGCGGAAGCCGCGCTTGCATTCGACGGGTATCGTGGCTGTCATCTTTTTCGTCCTTGTCCCGCCTTAGTCAGTGATAAAGCCGTAGGTGCCGCGATAATTTCGGGCCGGTTCGACGCGGCCGGGAACGCCATAGATCCGGTTGATGCTGCCCAAGAGGTCTGTCTGCGGGTCCGACGCCGAGGCAAATCCGTCATCCGGACGCGACAGGTCCTTCTGCGCCACGGCCCTCACGATATAGGGCGTCACCAGCACCATCAGCTCGGTCTGGTTGTTGATGTAGTCGCGGCTGCGAAACAGCTGGCCCAGCACCGGCAATTGCGAAAGGCCGGGAAGGCCGTTGATCGCCTGTTTGGTCTGGTCCTGGATCAGGCCGGCCATCGCCATCGAGCCACCGGAGGGGATTTCCAGCGTGGTCTCGGCGCGGCGAGTCTTGATCGAGGGAACCTGAACGCCGGTGATGTTGATCGAATTGTCGTTGGAGACTTCGGATACTTCGGTCATCACCCGCAGGCTGATGCGGCCTTCGGTGAGCACCACCGGCGTGAAATTGAGCGAGATGCCGAATTTCTTGAAGGCGATCGATGGCGCGCACTGCCCGACCGCGCCCGCTGCCGTGGTTTGGCAGGTCACGCCGGTCGAAATCGGAAATTCGCCGCCGGAGATGAATGTCGCGGACTCGCCGGAAATCGCCGTCAGATTCGGCTCTGCCAGGGTTCGCACCACGCCGGCGCTCTCCATCGCCCGCACGGTGGCCTGAACCGATGGGGTGGAACCGAACGACGTCGTGACGGCGTTATTGGCGACGAGCGCCTGGCCCGTTTGCGTGAAGGGATTGGTATTGTTGAAATTGACGACTGCGGTGCCGTAGTTGAGCTTGCCGCTCAAGTCGATGCCGAGCTGCTTGATGATCGATCGTGCGACTTCGGCGACCGTTACCTTCAACATCACCTGGTCGCGGCCGCGGACCACGATGGAGTTGACGACCTTTTCGGCGCCGCCCACCAGCCTCGCCGCGAGATCGCCGGCCTGCTGTGCCTCGATCGGGCTCGCCGCGGTGCCGGTGAGGATCACGCCGTCGCCGAGGCCTTCGAGCTGAATGTCGGAATTCGGCATTGTCGCCTTCAGTGCGGTGCGCAGACCATTGAGGTCGCGTTTCACGGCGATGTCATAGGCGGCAATCTGCTGGCCCGCGGAATCGAAGAAGACGATGTTGGTCTGACCGACCGCCGCGCCGATGATGTAGGCGCGCTGCGCCGAACGCACGACGGCGTTTGCGATCTTCGGATCCGCCACCAGCACGTCCTTGATGTCGCGCGGCAGATCGATCACGAGCGATTTGCCGACGCCGAGGGCCAGGAAGCGCGCGTTCATCTGTCCGTCGGCCATGACCGGGGGGATGGGGCGAGTGTCGCCAGCGACCGCCGGGACCAGAGCGGGATTGAGGGTCATCGCGGCGGCGGCCGAAAACGACAGGGCGCGGATCAGAAAAGTCCGCACAGGAAGCTGGTTTTCCCTGCATTTCATATCGCTTGGTCCTTTGGTCACTTCTGTATCGTCGTGGAGGTGTTGATGCCGTAACGAACCACATTGATGCTGCCGCGCTGGCGAGCCCGGTCGTCGGCCACGACCTCGACCTGGTTGACGTCGGCAATGCTGCGCAGTGCCAGCGACAGCGTGCCGGCCTGGCGCGCGGCTGCGAGAATCTGCGTTTGCTCGGGCTTCAGCTCAAGCGTTGCTGTTTTGCCAACCACGGAGTTTTGACCGTCCTTTTCCCTCGGCGCCTGGTCGATCGCGAGAACGCGAATGTTCGCCAGGATGATTTCCGAGATGACAATATCGGTTGAGATGGTCGGATTCGGATTCTTCTCGCGCCTGGTAAGAACGACGTCGACGCGGTCGTTGGGCAGAATGAAGCCGCCGGCGCCGGTCTCGGGCGAAATCTCGGTGGAGACGGCGCGCATGCCGGTGGGCAGGATCGCGGCCATGAAGCCCGATCCATTGGCCTTGATCAGTTTCGGCTCCCGGATCGGCTCGCCCGCGATAAAGGGCGATCGCGCGATCGAGCCGGCGATTTGTGTCGTTGCGTCCGGGCGTTCGCTGCGCCGAATGAAGTTGTTGCTCGCCGCTGCCGCAGGCCAGGTCTGCCACTGCATTTGATCGGGCGTGAGCGTCTGACCGAGACCGATGTCGGATTTGGCCACGAGAACGTCGACGGTCTGCAGTTGCGCGACCGGTTCCGCCGGAGGCGGCTTGCTGTCCGATCCGCTCGCGAGATAGGCCGCAACGCCGCCGGCACCGACAGCGATGGTCAGGACGACTATGCGTGCCCTATTCATACGCTTCACTTTCCACATTACGCCGCGACGCTTCCGCCGCCGTGATGGGAGTTGACCAGCTATTCGTCAAAGCATGGTTAATGAGGCGTATCTAAATCGCCTTAACGGGAGTTTACCTCTGTGGCGATCAGTGAATGACGAAGTGCGTCAAGTCGACCGACTTGATCCATTCGGTTTCCGGGTAGACGACCAAAGCGCCGATCGCCAGTGCGATACCGTAGGGTATCCCGCTCTCCTTGGCATGCAGCCTGAGCAGCCATGTCTGGCCCGCGAGCGCATAGGGCAGGGGCCATTGCCGGAACTGGAGCAGCAGCAGCGTCAGGGCGCCGCCGAACAGCGAGGCATAGAGCAGGTAATTCAGGAGATGACCGAAGCCGAACCAGAGCGCCGCGCCCGCCGCCACTTTGGCGTCACCGCCGCCGACCCAGCCCATCGCGAAGCAGACAAAGGCCATCACGAGCACGGCCGCGCCGGCGCCGAGATGCAGGAGGAGATCGGAAAACCCCATGCCGCTCGCGAGCGCCAGCACCAGGAAGCCCGCCGCCAGCGCCAGCGATACCCGGTTCGAAATCGTCATCGTGAAGAGATCGCTTGCCGCGGCGAACGCCATCAGGGCCGGAAACAGCAGGAGGCGTGCAACGTCGAGGATCATGGATTTATGCGGCCTGTGCTGACGACCGGAGGTCGGAGGATCCTGGGAATCTAGCGTTCATAGGTGAACAATCGGGAAATGGCCGGACCTGCCACCACACGCTTGTCACCAAACACTTGCGATCCGGCAGGCGAGGACGAGAAGCGCCAGCGCCAACGCGGCACAGACTACCGCCGCCGGGGAATCGCCTCTCGCGCCGGCCGCAAGCGATGCTGGTTTTGCCGCGGCGGAGGCGGCCGTAAATATACGCATGGTGTTACGCCACATACGCTAGATGCAAAAAAAGGCCCCGGATCAACCGGGGCCTTTGATGTTGGACCGTAGCGGTCGCTTACTTGAGCGAGGTGTTGATCGAGCTGAACTTGGTGTTCAGGTTGCTGCCGAGGCCGTTGACGACCGCGATAATCGCGAGCGAAATGCCGGCCGCGATGAGGCCGTATTCGATGGCGGTAGCGCCGGACTCGTCCTTCACGAAACGCGCAATCAGATTCTTCATAGGTAACTCCATGTGAACACGTGGCTGGTCGAACTAACTGTGGTCTCGCGGCGTTCTCAGCACCGTGACCAAGGCCCCACCCTAAGGTCGGACAATTGCGGTGCGGTTAATTCGATCACGCAAACATCGCGGGAAGTAGCAGTTCTTCAGCAGAGTAAATTTGGAATTAAGGGGTTTCGTAAAATTCCGTCGCGGCAGGATCGCGCCGCTCTCGCCTATTAATAAGAGACGAGCGCACGCGCGATGCGCTCTGGTTTACGGCTCCTTAAGCGGCGAGGCGTACCCCTGAAATTCCTGATCCGAAGAGGCCGCCATGTCCAATTTAGTGCTGGAAGTCGTCGAGATGCTTGGCCAGACCATCGCCAAGGTGGTGCCCATCACGATCGTTCTGGCGCTGGTGTTCTCGGTGCTGACCCATTTCTGGGCCTGCAATCCCGCAGCGCCCTGGTGGCGCAAGCGCGAACTCGTCACCGATATCTGCTACTGGTTCTTTGTCCCGTTGTTCGCGCGCGTGCTGCGGATCGGGCTGCTGGTGCTCGGCGCCGGCGTGGTCTTCAACATTCACGACGCCGACGACTTGATCGCCTTCTACGACAACGGCCACGGCCCGCTGTCGCAGTTGCCGCTTTGGCTGCAGGGGCTTTTGTTCCTGATCCTGTCCGACTTCATGCTGTACTGGCTGCACCGGCTGTTTCACGGCGGCGCGTTCTGGAAATATCACGCTATCCATCATTCATCGGAAGATCTGGACTGGATTTCGGCGGCGCGCTTCCACCCGGTTAATCTGTTCCTGGGAACGATTGCGGTCGACGTCATCCTGCTGATGGCCGGCATCTCGCCCAACGTCATGTTGTGGGTCGGGCCATTTACGACATTCCATTCCGCGTTCGTGCACGCCAATCTTAGCTGGACGCTCGGCCCGTTTAAATACGTGCTGGCGACCCCGGTCTTTCACCGCTGGCATCACACGGCGCTGGAAGAGGGCGGCAACACCAATTTCGCCGGGACGTTTCCGATCTGGGACATGCTTTTTGGAACTTTCCGGATGCCGGAAAACAAGCTTCCGGAAAACTACGGTACCGAAGATCATGAAATTCCGAATGAAATTGTTGGGCAACTCGCTTACCCTTTTCGTCACTAGGTTGGCATACCGTCGGGAATCTCGGACGTATTTGCAGTTCATTCACTAATTGAGGTCAGATTTGCCCCGTCGGGCGCCGGTTCCGCAGCGTATCGCTTTTGCCGGCTTGTCAACGTCCCGGGGNATCGTATGTCGCTCAGGTCCTTGCCCTTTTTCGCGCGCGCGTGTTTCGGATACCGGTCGTTGGCGGCCGCGATCCTGCTGTGGCCGGCCGCGGCCGTTGCCGAGCCGTCGGCCAACACCATCGCGGTGAATGTCGATCAGGCAAGACTAGTCAAACTTCCCGCCCGCGTTGCCACCATCGTCGTCGGAAATCCGTTGATTGCGGACGTAGCTCTGCAGGCCGGCGGGGTGATCGTCGTCACCGGAAAGGGTTACGGTGCCACCAATTTCATTGCGATGGACCGCACCGGCGAGGTTCT
>JGI12270J11330_10002795_pt1 | contig 12757 bp, 7 predicted proteins | sample PeaSoiMetSII2010_FD_11330 | JGI IMG/M metagenome (IMG submission 11330)
AGGCAGCGTATCGCTGCTGCTCTCGCTCAGCGTCGGGGTCGGCACACCGGTGGCCGTCACCGTGAAGCTGCCCGCCGACCCCGCCGTGAACGTGGTGTTATCGGCGCTGGTGATGGCCGGCGCCTGGTTGACGGTCAGGGTGAAGCTCTGGGTGGCGTCGGGTGAGATGCCGTTGGTGGCGGTGAAGTGCAGGGTGTAGGTGCCGCCCGTCCCCACCAGCCGGGGTGCCGCCGAGCACGCCGGTGGCCGCATTGAACGTCACGCCGCTAGGCAGCGTATCGCTGCTGCTCTCGCTCAGCGTCGGGGTCGGCACACCGGTGGCCGTCACCGTGAAGCTGCCCGCCGACCCCGCCGTGAACGTGGTGTTGTCGGCGCTGGTGATGGCCGGCGCCTGGTTGACGGTCAGGGTGAAGCTCTGGGTGGCGTCGGGTGAGATGCCGTTGGCCGCGGTGAAGGCCAGGGAATAGGTCTTGCCGGTGCTCGCCTGGGGTGTGCCCGCCAGCGTCGCGGTGCCGTTGTGGTTGTCGATGAAGGTCACGCCCGCGGGCAAGGCTCCCGTTTCAGTGATGGCGGCGGTTGGGTATCCGGTCGTGGTGATCGTGAAGCTCCCCAGCGTGCCGGCCGTGAACGTCGAGTGATCGAGGCTGGTGATGGTGGGGGCGGCTTGCGCTTGCTCGGTGAGGACCAGGTCGTTGCCGGCGTTCCCCTCGTAGCTGACCAGGAACTGGTACGGAGTGCTGTTGTAGGTCAGCGTGACGACGCCACCGTCCGCGAGGTTGGTGAAGTTGCCGACGATGGCACTCCCCGAGTCGTAGACGAGCGTGATCGTCTGTTCCGGCGTTGGCGCGAAGTTCAGCCCCATGTTCAGCGTCAGGCCGGTGGCCGTGAAACCGTTGGTCGCCAGCAGTGCGCACGAAGGCGGCACGATCGCGCTCAAGCTGCCGGTGCCGGGAGTGAGCGAGACAGTGCCGCCGTTGCCGTTCAGGGCGTTGCTACTGCTGCCATCCAGCACGATCTCGCCGGCGCCGGTGGGGGACTGGACGACGGTTGTTGCTGCGCCCGCCGTGGTGGCCACGGTGGCACCCGAAAACGTGATGTCGCCCGTCTGGGTGCTGTCGCCGATCGTGACGGTGCCCGTGGGCGCGGTGACGATCCGGGCGAGCTCCGCACTCGTGAGGTTGATGCCTTTCACGCTGCTGGTGCCGCCCAGGCTCATGGGCCGGCTCGGCAGCGACGACTGAATCGTCACCTGGGTCGTCGGGAGGATGGCAGCACTCACCTTGCTGATCGTGTTGTTTCCGCTGTTCGCGACGTAGAGGTTGCCGCTCGAATCGAAGGCCAGGCCATAGGGCTTCGACAAGTCCCAGACGACCAAGGTGACGACTCCTCTGGGCGTCACTTTGCTGATCGTGCTCCCCTCGTAGTTCGCGACGTAGAGGTTGCCGCTGGCGTCGAAGGCCAGGCCCTCCGGTCTGTTCAATCCCGCGCTGGCGGGCACGAAGGTGCTGACCGTGCCGCCCGGCGTCACCTTGCTGATCGTGTTGTTTCGGTAGTTCGCGACGTAGAGGTTGCCGCTGGCGTCGAAGGCCAGGCCAGAGGGATCGCTTAGCCCCGAAGACACGAACTTGCTGACCTTGCCGCTCGGCGTCACCTTGCTGATCGTGTTGTTTCGGTAGTTCGCGACGTAGAGGTTGCCGCTGGCGTCAAAGGCCAGGCCGTGGGGACCGCTCAGCCCCGAAGACACGAACTTGCTGACCTTGCCGCACGGCGTCACCTTGCTGATCGTGTCGCTAAGGCTGTTCGCGACGTAGAGGTTGCCGCTGGCGTCAAAGGCCAGGCCGTGGGGACCGCTCAGCCCTGAAGACACGAACTTGCTGACCTTGCCGCTCGGCGTCACCTTGCTGATCGTGTTGTTTCGGTAGTTCGCGACGTAGAGATTGCCTTTGGCGTCGAAGGCCATGAGAGTGGGGCTGCGCAGCCTTGCGGAGGAAGGGACAAAGGTGGAGACCTTCGATAGGGAGGTGACCTGGGAACGGGCACTGCCCACATTGGCGAAGCTGCTAATGTCGGCGTCGGCGCCGCGCAGCGCGATGCTGGCCCCGTACAAGCCGGCGCCCGAGCCGACGCTCAGGGTTCCCACGCCGTCGTCGCCCGTGCCGTCGGCCTTCACGTCCGCGGCAAGGCGGAGCGCGCCCGTGCCGCTGTTGATCGTGAGGTTGCTGCCGACCGTGATGTCACCGGTGGCCTGAAGCGTCACCGGTCCGTTGGCATTGCTGACATTGCCGCTTACTGTCAGCGAGGCGTTCGTTCCCGTGGCCATCAGGCTGAGTGCGCCTCCATTGAGCATGAGCCTGGCACCGGGGCTGATGTAGACGTCGCCGTTCACCGCGGCCGTCAGGGCCGACGTGCCCGCAAAGGTCGAGGTGCCCCTGAAGCTCAGCCCGGGCGTCGAGGCGCCGGACAACGACTGGCTCAGGGCGATGATGAAGTTGTTCACGTAAGGGTTCGAGGTACTGTTGTTGAAGGCGACGGCATNGCCGCCGCTGGAGGCCGCGTCGGTGATCTTGATGCCGGTGCTGAAGGCCTTGATGCCGTGGCTGGTGATGGTGAGTGACGACATGCCTTTGCCGGTGACATATTTGCTGTTGGTGCCGCTCCAGGTTTGGCCGGTGCCCAGGGAGAGAGTGTAGGACTTGGTGCTGGTGACGATGGCGACCTTCTCGCTTGTTCCCAGGACGAGGTCCAGCGTGGTACCCGACGCCGCGAACGTGGCCGGGGCCAGGCGCTCTTCCAGGAATTCGAGTTGCGGCCGCGACTGGCGAATTCCCGGGACACGCCGCTGCCGGCGAAAAGCGGGCTCGCCGCGGTGACTCGAAGAATCTGCCAGAAATCGTGGTCGCGCGCTCATGGTTATTACTTCCTTACTTCCTTGGCTTGGGAACCGCCCTATCGCGTGTCGCGCCGCCGCGCGCACCGCGATCGAACCGCTACGTCTCAAGATCGCGGGGTGGCTCCGGGGACCAGTCAGGTCTCGTCGCGTGGGGGGGGGCTCGAAGGAGCGAATTGCCACGGATACTTCAACCTTAGGACTGGGGTTGGTCTGGTGCAACTAACGCAAGGTGTTTGCACTGTTTAACTTGTGGTTTGCTGAGGAAATTCCCTAGGACTATCAGGGATATCCTTGGAGCACCTTCATAAATTGCTGCCAGTGCATGACTTTCGGCAGACGAGCTGAGGGGAGCGGCTGGGAACCGCCGTGGCGACGAAAGAGGCGTGCAGCGTGGAGCGGGAGGCGTGCAGCGTGGAGCGTGGGGTGTGGGGCGTGGGGCGTGGGGTGTGGGGGCGTGGAGCGTGGCGGAGTCGAAAGGGGCCAACCACGTTTCCCGGGTGCCAGAAAGTGGGTGGCCCCTGGTATGATCGCGGCTCCCGGGGGATCAGAGATCAACCACGGAATCCACCGAAATACACGGAAAAGAGAATCCGAATCAACTTCCCCTTTCCGTGTCCTTCCGTTCTACTAACGTTCAAAATCTTCGAGGCGTGCGCAGATTTCCTAACGCCTGATGGACTCGGAAGTTGTAGGAAGCGCCGAAATTTCGGCGCTCATCGTTCACTCGTGCAGTCATGCGGTTGCGGCACGGCCGCGCTGGGTTTTCCGTGGTTACCCGTTTGTGATGATCTTTCTTGCCGTGGTAATACCGGGCCGATGGGTCATCGTTGATCGGGAGTTTGTGCAGGCCGACGAAAGATAAATCGACCCATGGCGTGATGGCTTGCGAAACCGCTCACTCTGCCCGGGGAAATTGGGGGCCTTGCAGGCCGATCACTGCTTGACGGGCGCCGCCCCTTCGTCCAGCAATAGCTCGGGCAACCGCCGCACCACTGCATTCTCCGCAAGTTGAACTCGCAGGCTCGTGCGTTGGGCGCTTTGACCATAGCGAAGATAGCGAATGCCCGCGTGCCCGGCCGACCCTGGTTCGGCGTCGAGGATGCGAATCCCGTGCTCATTCTCAACGAATCGAGGCTCCCACTCGACTTCGAGGTGAGGGGTAGGCGGTTCTGAGGGCTCTGGCACCAGCGAGCGGATCAGATCGACATTCAGGCGTAGTACCGCGTCGTTGGCTGGCTTCCTGCCGGTCAAACGCCACGCTTGCTCATCCGTGGTCAACCGCTCAGCCCAGATCGAGAGTCGTGGGATTGGGGCTTCTCTGTCCTTGGTGGACAGCTCAAAGTTCGACTGGTGCGCGGCATAACCGTACTTCGAGGTTTTCGCAACACGTATGACCCATTCCCCGGGGGGCAAGTGATCGCCATCGTTCCCCCGAGCCAACGCCCCGCCGAGTTCCGGGCTCGTCCCAGAGGCCACTGGCCGTGCCCTCCATCACACTCTTCGAAAAAGCCTTAGTTTCGAAGCGGCCTCTCGGGGCAGAGGAACATTAATGCGACTAGAGAGATTCCAGAGTCTGCCGCTCTGCGCGTTGCGGTAGAAGAATTCCGTCTCGCCGTCAGGGAACATTTCCAAGTCAAGGTAATGTTCTCCCGACTTCCACGTATAGAATAGCTTGCCGTCGACACCAGGGATCGCATCGGGAACATCTACATCTTCCTCGAACAGAATGCTAAGGAGCATAGTCCAAGCCGATCGCCCCAGTTCTTGCGAGATCTCTCCTTCGCGTGCGATCTTTTGCAGGTAAAGGCGGTGCTCATGCAGGAGACCGGCCAGCGACTTCTTTGCCTCTGACTCCGTCGGTCGTCCCGGGGTTGCCTCAGGCACCCCGAACGTGGCCAAAGAGTCGTCGAAAGCATGTTTGTAGAAGATCCATGGAACATACGATCTATTCGGAATCGGCTTGAACATTGCGAGCCATGGCGATGTCAGCGATTGCGCAATCCGCTCGAAGGAATTGCGCCACCAGTTTGACCACAAGCGATTGAGATCCAGATCATCGTGGCTTGTCTCTCTGGGGCCATCTTGTTGGTAGAAATCCCGGACTCTATTCGTCCGGTTTCTCTCCTCATCCAGAATCTCGCCGGAGATCACCGAGCCGACCATCGAGAGTGTCCTTCAGGGGGAAAGTAGAGACTGAGAATCCGGTCCAATTCAACGCTGACTGGCGTGAAAAAGGCATTCATCTCATCGGGAGCGAATTCTCTAGCCCGGTCGCCATCTACGACTGTGTTCAGATCCTGCTCGACGACTATGACGCGTTGCTCGGGCTTCTCAGCAACTGCCTGCTGGACGCCGGTCCGGCAGCGGACCCAACTGTTAACCTCGATACCTCTGTCGAGCGAATATCGCTTCAGCGCGTGAAGCTCGAATTCCTTCGGCCGATTGATCGGACCAGCAAGGACCTCGTCTCGGCAAAAGTGCCGAGACAGCGTCCACGCGGGGTCATCATCAGTAGAGGCTCGAACCAAGACGCAGGCCAAACGCCCGGCGACACCATCTATGATACCAAGATACCCGGCAAAAAGATCGGTCGCCAGTCTCAGGCTCTCCGAGAGCTGGACCTCCGCCCCCCCCTGGGGCGTCACTGTTCGAATCATATCAAGCCGATCCGCACTCGCCTGAAGGACTGTCAGACCATCTTCACTACGGAGTATTGCGCGAGGAATTTCTGAAGGGACATCCGGCGGTAAGTCCACGGAGAAAGGCTCCCCCCCAAACAACTGTCCGTATGATCCCAGGAAGTAGGAGAACACTCGACTCACCTTTACGGGAAACCTCGGTGTCCAGATGACAGCCTGGAATCTGATATTCCTGAACGGATGCACCGCAGTCCTCCCAGCCGCCCACGCCTGCTTCTCCGATCGGGGGAACCGGATCATAATACCGATAACCCCGAACATAAGGAATGGACGGCGGGGTCGGGAGACCCACGCCGAACACAGCGTGAGCGCCATCCGGTGTTCGTCTGGAAGCGTGCGACGGGCAAGGTCGCCGTTGCTATGCCGGCCGAAAATGGCGCGATCGAAGCCAATCGGGCAACGTCGTCAAGGCTATTCAGAACAAAGATTTAGGATAACCGTCCCGCGAAATCGCCGCGCCGAACGAACCCAATCCTCATGGGGCTGACGGCCGCAACTGGCCAGATGCCTGGCCCCGATCGAGTGCTTCGCCAATCCAGGAAAAGGAAGGGGAATTGAAAGCGGGAATCCGAGGCAGTCGCCCGTCTGCACGCAAGCATTGTGTGCTTGCGTTGACTTCACTTTCCTCGCTGCCTAGCATAACAACGGCACGGTTTATCGAGGTGGTTTTTCCGCGTTGAAGTTCATCGGAGAGGCAGGTACGCGATGGGGACGGATCGGCCCCGGACCGTGGGTATAGTTCCGGGGACACCTGTTCTCGATCCCTGGCAGGACGGCAACGGCCCGCTTTGAAAGTAGCTTCATGAACCGATCACTCGACGATACGGGATGACCATGAATCTGCACCGATTGCTTGCTCAGCGCGCCGCCGCGAAACGGCCCTTGCGCCTCGCCTTGATCGGGGCCGGCAAGTTCGGCTCGATGTTCCTTGCCCAGGCGAGCCGCACGCCGGGCATTCACCTCGTGGCCGTGGTTGATCTGGCCCCCCAGCGCGCGCGGGAGCGCCTGGCGCACGTCGGCTGGAACGCGGAACGGTTCGCTGCGCCAGCCATCGCGGACGCAGCCAAACACGGGACCACCTGCGTCTTGGACGACCCGCTCGCCGCCATCGCCAGCAGCGAGGTTGAGATTGTGATTGACGCCACGGGCAGCCCGGCGGCCGGCATCCGCCATGCCCTCGCCTGCTGCACGCAAGGTAAGCACATCATCATGGTCAATGTCGAGGCCGATGCCCTGGCCGGGCCGCTGCTCGTCCGGCGCGCCGCGCAGGCGGGCATCGTTTACTCGCTCGCATACGGCGACCAGCCCGCGCTGATCTGCGAGTTGGTCGATTGGGCACGCGCCGCGGGATTCGAGGTAATCGCTGCCGGCAAGGGCACCAAGTATCTGCCGGCCTATCACGAATCCACGCCCGACACGGTCTGGGGCCATTACGGGTTCACCCCGGAGATGGTAGCCCAGGGCGACTTCAACGCCCAGATGTTCAACTCGTTCCTCGACGGCACCAAATCCGCGATCGAAATGGCCGCGGTGGCCAATGCCACCGGCCTCACGCCGTCACCCCAGGGGCTGAACTTCCCGCCCTGCAGCATAGACGAGTTGCCGCACGTGCTCAGACCCCGCTCCGCGGGCGGAGTCCTGCACCACGCCGGACAGGTCGAGGTCATCTCCAGCCTCGATCGGGAGGGGCGCGAGGTACCGCGCGACTTGCGCTGGGGTGTCTATGTCACATTCGCGGCGAACAGCGATTATGTGCGCCGCTGCTTCCGCGAATACGGCCTGGTGACCGACGACAGCGGCACCTACGCGGGGATGTACCGACCGTACCACCTGATCGGGCTGGAGCTCGGCATCAGCGTCGCGGCGGTCGGCTTGCGGCGCGAACCGACCGGGGCGCCCACGGCGTTCCGCGGCGATGTTGTCGCGACTGCGAAGCGCGACCTAAAGCCGGGCGAGAGGCTCGATGGCGAGGGCGGCTTCACGGTGTACGGGCAGCTCATGCCGGCAGCCGATTCGCTCGCGCGGGAGGGGCTCCCGATCGGGCTCGCCCATGACGTGAAGCTGACGCGACCAGTGGCCCAACACCAGCCGCTGACCTGGCAGGACGTGACCGCCATCAGGAGTGACGCAGCCCAGTTCCGGCGCGAAATGGAAGCCGTGTTCTCGAAGGAAGCCGGTGTGCGCGAGAAGGGACCCGGGTCCGCCAGCGAGCATCGGAACGCCCATCACTGACTCCAGTCGGGCCAGAAATACAGAACCGACGGCAAAGGTCTATTTGGCCCCCGAGGAGCAACTCGGAGGCCTGATTGTGCTACCCCGGTAGACTCTCGTGGCAGCGGAGGTAACCGCAGAACATGACTACCCCTGAAGCAAGCCTTCCTCTTGTGGCCCGCGCAGCGGCCCACGCCGACCGCATCGCCGCGGCCGCCCCCGAGGGCACGTTTCGCTACCGCGACCTGCTGGACGCCTCCGCTGCCGTCGCCGCCCGGCTGCTGACCGGAGCGGAGGACCTGGGCGAGGCCCGGGTCGCCTTCCTGGTCCCTCCCGGCCTCACGTACGTGGCCGTGCAGTGGGGCATCTGGCGGGCCGGCGGTGTGGCCGTGCCGTTGGCCGTCTCCCACCCGCCGCCCGAGCTGGACTACTCCGTGGAGGACTCCGGCGCCTCCGTGGTAGTCGCCCACCCCGAAAGGGCGGACCGGCTGTGCCCCATCGCCGAGCAGCGCGGCCTGCGGTTTCTACTGACCACCGACCTGCTGGCCGGCGGCGCCGGCGAGGCCGTATTGCCCGCACTCACGCTGGACCGCCGCGCGATGATCCTCTATACCAGCGGCACCACCAGCCGTCCCAAGGGCGTGGTGAGCACCCACGGGAACGTTCAGGCCCAGGTCACCACCCTGGTGGAGGCCTGGGGGTGGCAGCCGGCTGATCACATTCTGCTGGTGCTGCCGCTGCACCACGTTCATGGCATCATCAACGTGCTGACCTGCGCCCTCTGGTCCGGTGCCCAGGTGACGATCCACCCGAAGTTCGATGCCGGGGTGGTCTGGGAGGCGATTGCCGGCGGGGCGCTGACCCTATTCATGGCGGTGCCCACCATCTACAGCCGGCTGATCGCCGCCTGGGAAGCGGCTCCGATGGAGCGGCAGGCCGCACTGTCCGCTGGATGCCGCAAGCTCCGGCTCATGGTGAGCGGCTCCGCCGCCCTGCCGGTCCGCGTCCTGGAGCAGTGGCAGGAGATCAGCGGCCACGTGCTGCTGGAGCGCTATGGCATGACGGAGATCGGCATGGCCCTCTCCAACCCGCTTCGCGGCCGACGCCGGCCCGGGTTCGTGGGCGTCCCGCTCCCCGGCGTGGCGGTCCGCCTGATGGATGAGCAGGGGCGGGAGGTCCCTCCCGGCACGCCCGGCGAGATTGAGGTGGGGGGCCCGTCGGTCTTCCGGGAGTACTGGCGCCGGCCCGAGGCGACGCAGGCGGCCTTCCGGGACGGCTGGTTCCGCACCGGCGACATCGCCGTGGTGGAGGAGGGCTACTACCGGATCCTCGGGCGGAGCAGCGTCGACATCCTCAAGACGGGCGGGTACAAGGTCTCCGCCCTGGAGATTGAGGAGGCGGTGCGGGAGCACCCGGCGGTCCGGGAGGTGGCGGTGGTGGGCCTCCCCGACCCGGAGTGGGGCGATCGCATCGGCGCCGCCCTGGTGCTGGCGCCTGGGGAGGCGCTCACGCTGGAGGAGCTGCGCCGCTGGGCCGGCGATCGGCTGGCGCCGTACAAGTTGCCCACCCGGCTGCTCGCCCTGAAGGAGCTGCCTCGCAACGCCATGGGCAAGGTGACCAAGCCGGACGTGGTCCGGCTCTTTTCGGGCTTCCCGTCGTAGGGGTTCGAGTAGCGGCCGTGCGGGCGCGGATCACTCGTCAGCCGCGACGGTGCGGGGAGTCGGGGCCTCCTGGAGTTCCGGGGACATGGAGTTCCGGGAACACCATACCTAACTGCTTGGGCGAATTCCGGGAAATCAAGGAGAGAGCAGGCATTGCGGCTCATGGCCATCCGGCAGGCACGCCTGAACAAACTGGGGTTGAGCGCCTTGGCCACGAGAGAACGGTCAACGGGTGAGCGCCGGCGAGTGGAGAGGAACAAATTATTGTAAGCGCTCGCCAGTTGGTGCGCAACCATGGACAAACTGGGGCGGTTGCGGCCGGTGAGAATGGTCGCCTGCCCCCCCGTCCTGGCGCACCAACTGGCGAGCGCCTACGAAAATTTCCCAAACCGTCTCAGGTCGGGACGCCACGATCGTCTAAGTCTAAGGAGTGGAAGTCTTGTCGTGCACAGCATGAAGCCAGCGAAGGAAGGCAAGAGAGGGACAGCCATGAACACGCGTGGGGCCTGGTGGGTTGGTGTCTCGGCCATTGGGGCTGCATTGCTCGGGCTAGCCTGGACGGAGGCAGCGCGGGCGCAGGGGTTCATCGTTGATCGGCGACCCGCCATCCAGGTCGGGCGGTCGTACGAGATCCGTGAGGTCAGCATCGATGCGCGGGTTCGCGACCAGGTCGCCGAGGTCCAGGTCGCGCAGACCTTTTTCAACCCGGGGTCGGTACAGATCGAGTCGGAGTTTCTCTTCCCACTGCCGGAAGACGGAGCCGTGCAGAACTTTGTGCTGCTCGTGGACGGACGCGAGCTGCCCGGGCGGCTGCTCAACAAGGACGAGGCCAGGCGGATCTACGAGGAGATCGTTCGCACCAAGCGCGACCCTGCCCTGCTTGAATACATGGGCCGCGGACTGTATCGCACCAGTGTTTTTCCGATCCCCCCGGGTGCTTTTCGCAAGGTGACGATGCGGTACACCCAGCTTTGCCGGCGCGACCGCGACGTCATTGAGTTCTCGTATCCGCTGGGCACACAGAAGTTCACCGCCAAGCCGGTCCAGCGGCTGACTGTCAACATCCTGCTCCAGAGCAAGAACGCCATCAAGTCGGTCTACTGCCCCAGCGACGACGCGCGGATCGACCGCGTGGGCGATCATGAGGCGCGGATCAGCATGGAGCGGCGCGATATCGTGCCGAGCAACGACTTCCGGCTCGTTTACAGCCTCAGCGACGGAGCGCTCGGGGCCTCGGTGATCAGCTATCGGCCCAGTTCCGGCGACGACGGCTACTTCCTGCTGCTTGCCAGCCCCGAAGTGAAGGCCGCCGACGCTCGACCGCAGCCGAAGACGGTCCTCTTCGTGCTCGACCGGTCGGGATCGATGGCCGGCACGAAGATCGAACAGGCGCGGAAGGCCTTGAAATCGGTGCTCAACAACCTCCGCGATGACGACCTGTTCAACATCATCGTTTACGACGACCGCGTCGAGAGCTTCAAGCCGGAGCTCGAGCGCTACCGGTCGCAGTCGCGCGCGGAAGCCGAGCGCTTTGTCGACAACATTCGCGAGGGAGGGTCCACCAACATCGATTCGGCGCTCAAGACGGCACTGGGGATGGTCCGCGACGATTCGCGACCCAGTTACGTCCTCTTCCTGACCGACGGCCTGCCCACGTCCGGTGAAACCCAGGAGCTGAAGATCGCCGACAACTGCCGCCAGGCCAACTCGCGGCGGGCGCGGCTATTTTGCTTCGGCGTCGGATTCGACGTCAACGCCCGGCTGCTCGACCGCTTGAGCGGGGGCAACAGCGGAACCAGCGAGTACGTCAAGCCCGATGAGGACATCGAGGCCCACGTGGGGCGGTTCTACGCGAAGATGACAAGTCCGGTCCTGGCCGATCTCCGCGTCGAGCTGGCGGGCATCGACGTGAACCGGACCTATCCCGGCGACCTGCCCGACCTGTTTGAAGGGGGCCAGATCGTCTGGGCGGGGCGGTATCGCCAGTCGGGCAGGACGACGCTCAGGATCACCGGGAAGGTCGGCGGCGAGCGCCGGTCGTTCGAGTTTCCGGCCGAGCTGGAGGACAGCGACCGGGGCAGTGCCCATGAGTTCGTCGAGCGCATCTGGGCCACCCGGCGGGTCGGCTACCTGATCGACCTGATCGACATGTCGGGCCAGAACAGAGAGCTGATCGACGAGCTGGTCAGCCTGAGCACCAGGTACGGCATCCTCACTCCGTACACCGCGTTTCTGGCCGATGAGCGCGTGCCCCTGCACGCGGCGATGCAGAACGCCCGCCAGGCCGGTGAAAACCTCGCTGCCCTGAGGTCCGTCAGCGGCGGATACGCCGTGGCCCAGCGCGACCTGAAGCAATTCTACATGCGGTACGAAAAGCCCGAGCAGGCGGGGATGGCCGGAATGGGCACAGGGATGGGCGGGGGCACGCAGTTCTCGGGCGCGTATGGCAACATGATGGGCAAGCAGATGGCCCAGAATGGCCAGAATCAGAACCCCGTGGCGGCCGCGCGCAGGCCCGCGGCAGGTTACGCAAGTCGGGGCGAGGCCCCGGCTCAGCAGGCCGCTCCGGTCCTGGGCGCACCGGGGGGGTTGTTGATGGATCAGCAAGGCGAGGCCCAGAATGTTCAAACGAAGCTCCGCCAGGTCGGATCGAAGACGTTTTACTTCAAGGAAAACCGCTGGATCGATTCGATGGTCATGCCGGAGGAGGATGCGAAGGCCAAGCTGATCCGCCAGTTCAGCGACGACTTCTTCAACCTGGCCCGATCGCAGTCGGCCGAGCTGAACCAGTATCTGACCTTCACCGAGCCCGTCACGATCAAGCTGGCGGGTACCGTCTATCGCATCGATCCGGCCGAAGGCAAGCCATGATCAGGCGGATGAGCACCGGGCGCGGGGCCGAGCCGGCAATCGGCCTCGCTCTCCTCGCGCCCGCGATCACTTACCTCTTCAGGATGTGGACCGAGACGATCTCTGGCCGGATGAGCTTGTCGCCGGCCTGGAAACCCGGGCGCAGCCGGCCGGCAATGGTCTTGTTGCGCTCGGGGTCGCCGGTAGGGACGGTCGTCACCGAGCGCTGGCGGCGGGGGTCGAAGCCCTGACCTTCGTTCTGGAACGGTTCGACTCCCTGGCGATAGAGGGTGTCCTCGATTGCGGTGCGAATGGATTCCAGGGTGCCGCGCAGCGCGGCCGCGTGGTCGGGCTCGTCGGCCGGCTGGGCCTCGATCATCTTGCCGATGTCGTCGTGAAGCTGGATCAGGTCGATGAAGATCGGTCTCTGTACTTTCAGAAGGAGG
>JGI12270J11330_10002796_pt1 | contig 12756 bp, 11 predicted proteins | sample PeaSoiMetSII2010_FD_11330 | JGI IMG/M metagenome (IMG submission 11330)
GCGGCGTTCCGCCAGTTATTATTAAGTGCGGCACACCCCCCTTTAACAATGTTGCCTCCCATAATACTGAACGGCAAGCTGTAGAAGCAGGTCACAGTACTTCTATACCCAGGTTGCAGTTTCTCCCGCGCACGGTTACGCCGGTGACGGTGACGCGCTCACATCCCCGGGGGAGAGTTTCGGGGTGGAAGTGGAACTGGTGGCGTGAAGGACTGTCCTGCCAGGACAAAAGGATCCCCCAGGGGTTCGCGCTTCCTGAACGAAAGATGAAGAAGAGGGCGGATATGATCCCCATCAAGAAATCGACATTGGCTCTCCTAACGGGAGTGGCGTTCGTGCTGGCAGCATGTAGCGGAGTACCTTCGAGCAGTGGTGGGGGAGGCGGAGGGGGAGGCACGTCCACATACACGGTTAGCGGAACAGTGACCGGGCTAACGGGCACGGGATTGGTGTTGGTGGACAATGGCACGGATACGCTGACGGTCCCTTCTAGCGCGACTTCGTTCACGTTTAATACAGCTGTGGCAAAAGGCGGGGCCTATGCGGTGACCGTGGGGACCCAGCCAACGAACCCCGGGCAGACNTGCACCGTGACCAACGGGTCGGGAACTTCGTCGGCTAATGTGACGAATGTCCAGGTGACTTGCGTCTCCGAATACACGATTGGCGGAACGATAACGGGGCTGAGCGGGTCGGGATTGGTGTTGGCGGATAACGCGACCGACACGTTGACCATCAGCGGAGCCGGGACCGTGCAGTTCACGTTCAAAACGTTAGTGAACGGGACGTATAACGTGACGGTGCAGACGCAACCAACGAACCCGACGCAGACGTGCACTGTAAGCAACGGCTCGGGATCGGCCTCGGCCAATGTGACGAATGTCCAGGTGGCTTGCACCTCTAAGTTTTCGATTGGTGGAACGATAACCGGGCTGACGAGTACGGGATTGGTGTTGCAGGACAATGGGGGAGACAATCTGCCGATCACGGCCGGAGCGACAACGTTTACGTTCGCGACGCTAGTGCCGGGAGCGTACAGTGTGACGGTGCTGACGCAGCCGTCAAATCCAGTACAAACGTGCGTGGTAACCAATGGAGCAGGAGCGGCTGCAGCAAACGTCACAAATGTCGCGGTGACGTGCTCATCGGGATTTTCGATAGGCGGAACGGTGAACGGGTTAACGGGCGCAGGATTAGTGTTGGAGGACAACGGCGGTGACGATCTGACGATCACGGGAACGGGGAGTATAAAGTTCGCGTTTGCGACGTTGGTAACAGGAACGTATGCAGTGACGGTGAAAACGCAGCCAACGAATCCCACGCAGAATTGCATGGTGACGAACGGAACGGGATCAGCTGCGGCCCCAGTCACGAATGTGACAGTGACTTGTGGAGCGGTGTACACGATAGGCGGAACTGTAACGGGATTGATAGGAACCGGGTTGGTGCTGGAGGACACGCTAGGTACAACCCTGGATCAGCTGCCGATCAGTGGAACGGGAACGGTGCCGTTTACGTTTGCGATACCAGCGCCGGCGAACACGACGTATGCGGTGAGTGTTGTGACGCAGCCGACGAACCCTCCACAGATTTGTTCGGTGACGAATGGATCAGGAACGGCAACGGGAAGCGTGAATACGGTGCAGGTGGTGTGCCCCGCGCCAGAGTGGACGGTAGGCGGAACGTTGTTGGGTTTGGTTGACCACTCATTCGCAGGCGACCCCCTTCCGGGAGATACCGTCGAACTGCAGAACAACGCCGGGGACAACATTTTTGTTACGGGAGACAACCAGGGCTTTTCGTTCCCGACTCCCGTGACGAACGAAGGAAAGTACGACGTCAGCGTGTTTGTGCAACCGACCAGCCAAATCCAAGGCTGCGGAGCTTTCTACTACATGGGAGTGGCCACAGCGAACGTCAGCAGCGTGATCATCGACTGCCAGCATAACGACTGGGCCTGGGAGTTCGGGTCCGACTCGGCCGGGACGTATGGTCCGTACGGCGTCGCAGTGGTTCCACCGCCGGCATCGCCGGCCCCCGACAATAACACGCCTGGCGGAAGAGACTACGCAGCTACCTGGACGGACTTGTCAGATAGAAAGTGGATGTTTGGCGGCTATGGCATGGTGGTGACGGGAGTGAGCCCGGAGTTCCTGCCTTCGATTCTGAGTGATCTGTGGGTGTTTTGGCCGGGGCTTTACAACTCGACTGGGGCCTGGGTCCCGGCGAATCTGCCAACAACTACCATTCAGTTTACGACAGGCCTGGTGACCTCAACGGCAAGCACCGTTCCGATGCAGTATCCAGATGCCTATAGCAGCACCTCGTCGACCTTCAAATACACCGACCCTGCCGGGGATAAAATTACCGACTTCACGCCCGGCGGGCCAGGAGCGCGCTGGGGCAGCGTTAGCTGGAGCGATGGTGCCGGGAATTTCTATTTGTTTGGAGGACAAGGCAACGCCGCGTTCCCCTACAGCGGGTTGTTGAATGACCTATGGAGATTCACACCCAGCAATTATGACCTGCCGGTCGGCAACTACACAGGGTCCTACACGTACCTGGGAACCTGGACGAATTTGAGCGGGTATGCAAGCGCCAATGCGGCGGGCAACTATGATGGTGCCCCCCTCCCCGGCGGACGTTGGGGAGCGGCGTTCTGCACGGATGCCAGCGGAACGATGTGGATGTTTGGCGGCCAGGGCTACGACTCGGCCGGGAATCTCGGGCTGCTGAACGACCTTTGGAAGTACAGCGGCGGAACTTGGACATGGATGGGACCGACAAACTCGAATGTGGGCCAAAACAACGGTATCTACGGCACACTTGGCCAAGGGGCGACAGCAAATGCCCCTGGTGGACGTCAGACTGCCGCGCTGTTTGCTGATCAGAGCGGAAACTTGTGGTTGTTCGGTGGATTGGGCCTGGATTCTGCGGGAACACAAAATCCAGGGAACACCGGCTCACTTCCTAACGGGAGCACGCCCGAGGGCGCACTGCTCAATGACTTGTGGAAATTCAACATCGCGACGGGAGAGTGGACTTGGATGTCAGGCGGGGGATTGACGGGCCTGGCGAACCAGATTGGAGTGTATGGGACGCAGCAAGTACCTGCGGCGGGATTCTACCCGGGTTCACGTTGGAGCGCAGCAGCCTGGTCCGACAGCAACGGGAGCCTGTGGATATCCGGCGGCTGGGGATATGCTTCGGCGCTAGCGCAGAGCACGGGCTTCCTGGACGACATCTGGGAATATGACACTGCCGGGCCCAACGCTGGCATGTGGACATGGTGGAAGGGCTCGAGCAACGTAAACGAATTCGGCAACTATCCGATCTACTTGCCTGTGCCGCTTGGCGTGTCGTTTGTGAACAATCAACCTGGCGCCCGCCGAGGAGTTGCGTTCTGGCAGCAAGACGAGTTCGACTATGTATGGGCGTTCGGCGGCCAAGGCTATGATTCGACCGGCGAGAATGGTTACATGAACGATATCTGGACCTATCTGCCGTTCCCGTACTAGTCAGGCAGCAAGAAATCGAGCAGAAGAGAACAGCCGGTGAGGCGAGTAGCCCCGGCTGTTCTTTTTTTGTGCGGGTGATCTTGTGTATCGTGCGCGGGGAGCCCGGCACGATAAGTTTTGGGGCACTCCCCAGGAAGACTTGCGTAGAAGCAGGTCCTCAAACCCGGGTCAGCAACGACTTCAGCAGCACGGCTTGCCGATTTTCAAAGGGAGGAGTAGAAGGGCAGATCGCGGCCAAGGCCCTTCTCTTTGGCTAGCTGGTAGACCTTTGCGGCGACGGCAAGATCCCAGGCGGCGATGCCGTTGGATTTGAAGAGGGTGATCTGGGAGTCGGAGGAACGCCCGGGGACCTGGCCGGCGACGAGTTGAGCAAGTTCGTGCACGGCGTCCCAGCGTTGGGGCTGCAGTTGGAACGGGATGATGAGGTCGCCCGCCTCCTCCTTGGACTGTTCAAGGGAATCCACGAAGATGAGATTGGCTTTGGCGATGGCGGCGGCGTCGAGTTCCTGTTTGTGCGCGTGATTGGCGCCGATGGCGTTGATGTGAATGCCCGCGGGCAAGTCTGCGCCGGCCAATACAGGATGAGAAGAAGTGGTTGCGGTAGAGACTATTTTGGCGCCGCGCACGGCAGCGGCAGCGGACTCCATGGGATACACGTTGATACTCAAGCGCTCTGACATTTCCTCGCAAAACTGATTGCGGCGCTGCGGGTCGCGGCCATAGACATAGGCGGAATCGAGCAGGCGCACCGAGTTGATCGCGTCCAACTGGGTTCTTGCCTGGCCGCCGGTACCGATGATGGCAGCGGAGTTGGCACCTTTCTGGGCCAGGTATTTTGTGGCGACACCGGAAGCGGCGCCAGTGCGCAGGCGGCCGAGGTAATCGGCCTCGATGAGGGCAAGAAGTTCGCCAGTAGTGGCGCTGAAAAGAGTGACAAGAAAGCAGAGCTTGCCCTTGACGTAGGTGTACTGCTTGGAGGCGACGAAGCCGGCCTCCTTGTCGAACGCAGCCATGAGGTGAAAGAAACCGCCAGTGGCGAGTTCGAAGCGCCGGCGGGGATGAACGAATACATTGCCCTGGCCCTGCTTGCGGGAGATGTCTTCGACGGCGTCGATGGCCATGGGCATGGTGAGGAGTTGGCGAACTTCGGATTCGTTGATGTGGAGGGTCATAGGGGCGCCACATAGTAATTTAGCATGGGGGTGGGAATAAGAGAGAAGGGAGAACCACAAGAGCATAGCATCGGTGATGGCTTCATTCCCGGCTTCGCTTTTTCGTCAGTTCATAGATCTGGCGGGCTCGGTTGTAAATATGCATCTAGGGGATTCGCCAAGATTCATGCGCACCGGGATAGCCTGCGCCCCGGAGGGACTTGTTGGCGCAACATCGAACAACGCGGTTTTGCCTGCCTGAAAAATAAGATGTTCGCCATCCGGGGACATGCATAGCATGCGATAGGTCCCCATTTCCCCCGCCAATGAAGGTAGGGTCAGGGTGCGAATCTCGGTTCCGTCCGCAACGTAGTAAACGATCAATTCCCCAGTCAGATAACCGACTCCCTTTGTTCCTCCTGTAGGTCTTTCCTCCCGATCGATGCGAGTCCCTAGGAAGACGAGTCTCTTTCCATCAGATGAGAGAAACTGGTTGCCGGAGGGGGGAATGTGAATCTTGGACCCGATCACTCGATTCGATTCGAGGTCGAAGACCGAAATGGATCGTTCATGGCTCGACGGATCGACTTCGATCCTCTGAACTTTTCCTCCGACGACTGGCCCAGAGTACTCCCGGCCGAGACTTTCCGTGGTAGAACTGGAAGTACTAAGAGTAAGTTTCGATGGAAAGTACTCCCCTTCATAAATCGTTTTACCATCCGACGAGGCGTACGCTGAAGGGCCAAACTTATTACCGAAAGACGTGCCGGTCACATAGTTACTGATCGGCATGGTTTCGCGGAAACTTCTTAGCTTCTTTAAATCGCTCGTGGTGTAAACATCGAGCAGGCTGACTTCCTCTTTCCCATTCGGAAAGATACAGTTGGAAAACAATTGCTGCCCGTCCGGACTGAGGGCGATTGAAGGCAGCTCATTCACCTCCGAAGGAAAGGGGATCTTCCCTATCAGCTCGAAATTCGGAATGCGAATGACGAGAATGGAGAAATTTGAAAAATCCGTGGCAGTTGCCTCTCCCGGAACTGCGGCAAAAATGCGTTGCGTCTTGGCATCATAGAGGACATTGATGCCAGGCCACGGGTTCGGTGCGTGGGCAGCGGTGGAGGGAACATATTCAGGGAGCTCGCCGCTAAACCCAACGACTTGAGAAAGGACCCCTTTCGCTGTCACTTGCAGGTCCCGAAGTTCGACTTTTGCAAATTCGGCCTGGTCACCAAAGATGTAAACATACTTGTCCTCCCCGTTCTCGCTGGTTGCTGCCCTGGCTGTGAAGTTTTTCGGCAGCCACGAGCCAAGGATCGAAATCGAACAGGAAAGGCAGAGAATGAGCCAGACACGAAAATATGAGTGGGTTGTCATGAACACTCCTTCAAGATGTCTTCTGAGAATATACTGCGCTATGTGCTGCATTGTAGTGTGATGACCCTCCCATTCGAAAGTGGGTCAATCCCCAGTTGATGGTTGACATAGCCGGGTCACCAGCGGACCCCACGCAAAAAGCGCTCTCCTGAGAAGGCGGCCGCGACAAAGGCAAGAGCGGTCAGTGGCGAACGGGGGATTTTTTTGCGGGCGGAGCTTCGCGGATGCGGCGGATTACGGTTTGGTTGAGGTGATAGACGCGCTCTTCCTTGGCGCCATCCATGACGTGGAAACGAAATTCCGGCTCACCCTTGGGGCCTTTGCCAACCTGGACGGGGAAGGCGCCGCAGAGGTCATTTTCAATATAAGCGGTTTCGTAGCGGGATTTCTTAGCGTTCCAAGTGAAAAACGCGAAGCGTGGTGAAGTCGCAGGGCTGTCCTTCCGGGCTGCGGGTGCCGGCAACGAGATATTGCGGGTGATCGCCATCGGGATCGGTGACGCGATTCAGTTCAAACCAGGCCAAGGGACGCACGTTGGCGGAATTGGTGCCTTCCCGGACAGCATCCGGTATATCAAGGGACACAAACCGCCCGATGACCCAGCCCGCGATGGGAATGGTCTGATCGCCGGGCTGCGTTGTGGTGGTGATGGCGGAATTGCGCACGACTCCTTCGCCCGGAGGGCGCGTGGCGACACCGCGAACGAGAAACCAGTCTTCCTGCTTGGTTTCTTCGGTGTCGGCGGAGGTATCCTTTTCGTCGGAGACCTGCACCCAATCAGCAACGGCCCGACCCACGATTTCAAGTTCGGCGCCCCGGCCAAACTGGTAGAGNCGCGGCTCTGTNCGGCCCGGCGCAACGCGAAGATTGGTGGTGGTCTTGGTGCGGCCACGAGCCTGGACGGGCAGGAATTTGGCTTGCTCGAGGAGCTTCGCGCTACGCTGCCAGAGTTCCGGCTCCGTAAGGTAACGGCCATCAACCCATCCGACGAGGCCGGCGGCGGTGCGCACCTTGACATTGTCGTTGCGGCGAGCAAGGACTTCGACGCGGTCGCCATAGAGAAGGACGCCAAGCTGTTCCCGGACCTGAGCGACGCCACTCCACAGAGTGACACTGCGTTCGCTGACATAAGCAGCCCCGAGCGACTCGTGTTTCGGGCGGATGAACCACGCCAGCAGGACCACGAGACACAGAATCGGCACCGCTACGAGAAGCTTTCGCTTCATTTACTATCCCCGAAGGTGGCGCCGACGGAGCGCGCCGCGTGAACGATTTCGCAGTCGGGTTCGATGAACTTCATTTTCTCCAGGGCCTCGTCGAGAGACACAGAAGCCATTTTACCGGCTTTGAGGCAGACCATGCGGCCGAATTGACCCTTGGCGACGAGGTCGGCAGCAGCAACGCCGAAGCGTGTGCCGAGGATGCGGTCGAAAGGAGTGGGAGAGCCGCCGCGCTGGACGTGACCCAGAACGGTGACGCGAATTTCCTTCTGCAGCATTTCGCGCAGGACATCGGCGATGACATTTGTGACTCCGCCGGGCCCGACCGGGGGAATAGGCTTGCCTTGGGGATCAGCAGCGGGAAGCTTGACGCCTTCGGCAACCACGATGAGGCTGAAGTGCTTGCCGCGGAGTTCGCGAGCGCGCACGGCATCGCAAACGGCCTCGAAACTAAAGGGGATTTCAGGAACGAGAATGATGTGCGCGCCGCCGGCGATCCCCGCGTGGAGAGCGATCCAGCCGGCGTCGCGTCCCATGACTTCGATGAGCATGACGCGCTGGTGGCTCTGGGCAGTGGTATGCAGGCGATCAATGGCTTCGGTGGCGATAACCAGTGCGGTGTCAAAACCGAAAGTGACTTCCGTGGCGTCGAGATCATTGTCGATGGTTTTGGGAACGCCGACAATGTTAACGCCTCGGCGGGAGAAATCGCGGGCAATGTGCTGGGTGCCGTCGCCACCGATGACGATCATGGCTTCAATGCCGAGGCGGCGGGCGTTGTCCATGCAAAGATCGGAATAGTCGCGGACGGCTTCCTGACCGTTCTCGACGACCTTGTAGGCAAAGGGATTGCCGCGATTGGTGGTGCCGAGGATGGTGCCGCCGCGCGGAAGAATGCCGCTGACGGTTTCGTCCGTCATGTCCTTTGCGCCCTCGGGCCAGATGAGGCCATCGAAGCCGTTGCGGATACCGATGACACGCATGTTGTGTTCATAGATGGAGGAACGAGCGATGGCGCGGATGACGGGATTGAGACCTGGCGCGTCGCCGCCGCCGTTGACAATGGCTAGAGTGCGAACGGAAGATTTCATGTAGCCTCGCAGAGGACACTTAACTACTTGACGAATTGTACCTGATTCGGAGGCGTACCCGACGTGACACAGCGCACTTGTGTTGGAGTGGAAACGTGACGCGATCGAAAGTAAGGTGAGAGGGACAGGGGGATTAAGAATGAAGTTTTTAAATGGAGTGCAGCCGTTGGCGTTGCTGGTGTTGCGCGTATGCCTGGGAATTATCTTCGTGTATCACGGATATCCCAAATTGGTACATGCGAACGCGGGAATGGGGGAGTTTTTCGTGATGCACGGACTGCCGGCCTACCTGGTGCCGGTGGCGGGAATCCTGGAGGGGTTCGGCGGGGCATTGCTGGTGCTGGGATTGTTTACGAGGCCGGTGGCGTTGCTGCTGGCGATAGAGATGGGCATAGCAATCTGGAAAGTGCATAGCGGCCACGGATACATGGCGGTGAAGGACTACGAGTTTCCGTTGATTGTGGGAGCGGCGTGTTTTGCGCTGGCGACTGTGGGAGCGGGCATGATCTCTATGGATCATTTGATTTTTGGAGATGGCGGGAAGAAGAGACGGGCTGCGAAAAGCGGCAAGGAGTAAGCCGGAGATCGCAAGATGCGGAGGGATCCCTCCACTCCGGGCCGGCCAAAACCTCCGTCCCTCCGGTCGGAATGACAAATTCTAGATTGGTCGAAGCGGCGCCACCTGGCGGTCAGACTTGCGCGGTTGGACCCACTGGCAGAGTGACGGGTAGAGTTGCCGGCGCGACAGGGAGCACAATCCAGAGAATCAGGTAGACCAGGAAGCCGGTACCTGCAAAGAAAATGGCCAAAAGCCAGACTACGCGAACCAGCGTGGGATCGAGATCGAAATAATCGGCAAGGCCGGCACAGACTCCACCGATTTTCTTGTCCCTACTGGAACGCATGAGGCGCTTGGGTGGAACGACGTAGGGAGGAACTCCCGCGCCGGGTGTATCAGGCTGTTTTGCGCCACAGTTGTAGCAAAACTTGGAACCTGGGGCGATTTCTTTCTGACAGGATGAGCAGAGCATAGGAGACCCCCACAGAGCAGTATCAGGTGGATTCTAAACGTATATACGAAAAAGGGGAGGAAAATGTTTCCGGGTTTAGGTCCCGAGGGAGTGAACCCAAGAACAACCCAAGACCCAGGTAAAAAACCGAACCTGGGGCACCCCGCAGAGATCAAGCGTGTGGTTAGTAAGCGAGGAGGCGGTGGACGGCGGCGGCGAGGTCGTCGGTTTGGGGGAGGATGGCGTCCTCGAGCTTGGGGTGGTAGGCGCAAAAAGTGTCCATGGCGGCGACACGCTTAACGGGGGCGTCCAGCTCGGCGAAGAGCTCTTCGGCAATGCGCGCGGAGATTTCTGCGCCGTAGCCCCAGCTCATCATGTCTTCGTAGGCAACGATGACGCGGTGCGTTTTGCGCACGGTGGCGGCGATGGCTTCCCAATCGTAGGGAGAGAGCGAGCGAAGATCGAGGATTTCGACGGAAATGCCTTCGCGCTGGAGGGCCGCGGCGGCAACTTCAGCGCGGCGAACGACAGCGCCATAGGTGATGATGCTGACCTGTTCGCCTTCCTTGACCAGGCGGGCTTTGCCGAAAGGAATGGTGAAATCAGGGCCGGGATACTCGGAGCGATTGTAGGGCTGACGATAGAGATGCTTGTGTTCGAGGAACATCACCGGATCGTCGCAGCGGATGGCGGTGCGCAGCAGACCGGCGACATCGAGCGCGGTGGAAGGCATGACCACGCGCAAGCCGGGGCAATGCGTAAAGATGGATTCGCCGCTCTGGCTGTGATAGACAGCGCCCCCGGTCAAGTAGCCGCCGATGGCCACGCGAATGACGGCGGGACATTTGAAGGCGCCGTTGGAGCGCCAGCGAAGAACGCAGAGCTCATCGCGAATCTGCATCATGGCGGGCCAAATGTAATCGAAGAACTGAATCTCCGCAACGGGCTTCAGGCCCCGGATGGCCATGCCGATGGCGCGGCCAACGATGCCGGCTTCCGCGATGGGCGTATTGAAGACGCGATCGGAGCCGTATTTGCGCTGTAAACCGGCAGTGGCTTTGAAGACGCCGCCCTTCCCTTTCACTTCGCGGAGAGTATCCTCGCGGCTGGCATCGGCAACATCTTCACCAAAGACGACGATGCGTTCATCGAGAGCCATCTCGTCCTGGAGGGTGACAGCCACCATTTCGACCATGGTCTTGGGAGCGGCCTGGAATTTCGGCGCGGTGGCGAAGCTCGCGGAAGTGGGGTCGATGTCCGGCGAATAAACGTGCAGCGGGATGGAGGAGGGTTCAGGATGCTCGGAGGCGAGGGCCTGATCGGCAGCTTCGCGGACTTCGCGATCGGCCAGGGCTTCCAGCGATTCGATTTCCTTCTGATCGAGGAGCCCTTCGCGAATAAGGAAGAGCGAAAACTTGGAGAGGGGATCGCGGCGAGCTTCGGTTTCGCGCTCTTCGGGAGTCTTATAGAGCTTTTCGTCGTCGGAAAGGGAGTGGGAGTAGGGACGCGTGACGCGGGCGTGGACCAGCGCGGGGCCGCGGCGCTCGCGGGCGTAGGCGATGGCTTCCTTGCACACGACGTAGCTTTCCAGCGGGTCGGTGCCGTCGCATTCGGCAATGTGCAGGCCGGGAAAACCTTTGACCAGGCGGGAAATGCTGCCACCGGCGGTTTGCACTTCGACGGGAACAGAGATGGCGTAGCCGTTGTCTTCGATTAAATAAAAAATTGGCAGCTTTTTGGCGCAGGCGATGTTGAGTGATTCCCAGAATTCACCTTCGCTGGTGGCGCCATCGCCGGAGGAAACATAGACGATCTCTTCGGGCTGGAAATTGACGTGCTCTCCCAGCGGGGCCTGTTGGGCTTGCGCAAGCGCCTTATGGCGATGCTCGTAGTAGAGCGTCGCTTCCGCGGCGCCCGCGGCTTGGAGAAACTGCGTGCCGGTGCACGAGGATCTGCTGACAAGATTCCACTTGGGATGGCCCCAATGGGAGGGCATTTGGCGCCCCCCAGAGCTGGGGTCGTCCTTCGCGCCGACGGCTTGGAGGAGGGTATCGAGAGGTGTGACACCGAGCATGAGACAGAGAGCGCGGTCGCGATAGTAGGGATAGAGCCAGTCCACGCCGGGTCGCAAGAGAAGCCCGGCGGCGGCGGTGACGGCTTCGTGACCGGCGCTGGAAATCTGGAAGTAGATTTTGCTCTGGCGCTTGAGCTGGATTTCGCGATCGTCGATGCGCCGCGAGAGGTACATCGTGCGGTAGAGGCGAACGAGAGTGTCGCGGTCGAGGCCGTGGTACTTGGGCGAATCCAGCTTGGCGATCTTCACGCGAGTCTGTACGGCCATTGGGTTCGCCCTCGTCTTGGGGAGAAGTAGTTTACGCGCGAATCTTAAGTATACCGGATGAGGCCGGCGAATCGACAGGAAAGCGGGGTGGTCTCACCGCAAACGGCAGTACTATACCAGGTCGTCAAAGTGCTTTTCGGTATCGGCGAAAAGCGGATCGGCGGGTTTGACGATGGTGGGGGAAGCAGCCTGAAAGGGTTCTTCGGAAGGAATCCTGTCAAGCCAGCGCTGCCCCGAGAGTTTTTCGTGGTTGGAAAAATCGAGCCGCACGAGGAGCTTGACGGTTTCGGAAGGCGCGGCGGCGGGTGGTTCAGGATTGTCTTTGCTCTTCCCTTTGGACTTGTCAGGCTTTTCGGTTTTGCCGGGCTTGGCGGTGTCATCCGCAGGAGCGGCAGCGGCGATGCGTTCAAATTTGAAGAGGAGTTTCTTGTCGAGGCGGTAGGCCTGCTTCCAGCCCTCGAGTTTGTGGCGCGCCTGTTGGACCTTATCCTCGTCTTTTGCGAAGTCAAATTGAATGTAAGTGTGGGGCATGAAATAAGTTTGCGGCTCGCCGGGGGAGTAAGTCAAGAAAGCGGGGGAGTGAAGGCGCTTGATCGCTGACGAGCGCAGCGGAGACGCTAGGCGGCGGATATCCGAGCTAAGGCAAACCCTCGAACAAGCGTGGACAATTTATATTCTTGCCGAGATGGGGCGCAGCATGCTGCGCCCCTACAAAGGCAATAGTGGCGGGGCTCGGGCCACAAAAGCGGCGGCAAGCCGCCGCACTCCAAAGAGTTCGCTTCACAAATTTGGAGCCGTGGTGAAGTTTGAGAATTGAGGGGAGTTGGGGTATCCTGCCAACTCCAAATATGAAGAGGCCGCGGGTCATTCCTATCGCTCCGGGAAAACTGGGGGCGTGGGTGTGCCTGTTTGCCGTGATTTTATTGTGGGCGCCGTTGTGGGCGACGGCCTGGCAGACGGATGAAATGGACTGTTGTAAGGGCGGCATGTGCGTGGCGCACAGACACTCGAAACCAGAGCCCGCGCGGCCGCAGCAGACTGGTGGAGA
>JGI12270J11330_10002797_pt1 | contig 12752 bp, 19 predicted proteins | sample PeaSoiMetSII2010_FD_11330 | JGI IMG/M metagenome (IMG submission 11330)
TGCCTCGGCCGTATCACCCGCACCGTCTCCGGTCCCGCGCCAGCCACCGGCGGTTCGCGTCGTGCGCTGCCGGTCATCGCCGGCTCCCGCGGGTAACCAGGACACTGCGCCCGCCGAACCCGGCGGCGTGCGGCACCGCGATCGCGACCCGGACCGCGTTGTCCTCATCCAGGCCGGACACCAGGTCACCCAGGGCCACCGGCACCCCGGTCGCGATGCTCGCCGCCAGCGCCAGGACCCGGTCCTCACCCGAAGAGCACGGCAGCCCGCCCGCCCGGCGGGCGGCCAGCGCCGCCTCGAAGTCCACCGACGCCATCTCCGCCCCGGTGACGCCATCCCGGCCAGGCGTCAGGGCCACTTGCGCGATGTCGGCGCGCGCGGGCCAGGTGCCGTGCCCGATCAGCAGCTCAACCGCTGCCTCCAGGCCCAGCAGGCTCTTCGCCCATACCCGCATCGCGGCCGCGAGGTCGCAGAACGTCGTAGTGTCTTGCCTGCGCGGATTTCCACGCAACAAGTTGGGCGCAACGTTGGCGATGCGATGCGAGCGTGCTACCAGCAAAGTTGATGTGAACAGGGATGCCGTCGCCGTCGTGTTCGGGGTTGCCGAGGAATTCTTCGCTGTACTCGCGCATCATGTTGGGCTACAGATTGAAGTCCGGGGAGTCATGGGTAGCCGTGATGGATGCTGGCTGGAATACGCCGGTTGGCATGACGTTGAGCATGCCGCCGGCGATTGCTACTTCTCTACGCCTCTGCGCAGGAGCATGAACGTCGCTGACAAAGCATGGGCGCGAGATTAGATGATCACCACGAAAGCGGTGGACCTGCTCTCAGGCCCGGGCGGGCTCGCCTCCTTCCTGCGCCGCCGCCAGCTCGGCGCCCGGCTCGCCGGCCCCAGCCTCCCGCTGGACATCGGCTACTCTGTTGGTTCCACCATCAAATTGCGATCCATCGCTGGGGATGGACCCTGGTCCTGAACCCCGACGGGACGACCACGGCGTGGAATCCGGACAAAACCAGGGTCCTCAGAAGCCACAGCCCGCCGGTCCGCCCTGGGTGAGACCCCTGGCAATGAGTGACGACGCCAGGCAGGCCCGCCGATTTCCGGCGCTCCAGCAAAGCCCAGGTACACAGCATCGGATGACACCCGCCTCAGATCCGGGGCCTCGGTGTCGTCTGGTGCTGTCTCGCGTCCGGGCACCGGGCTGCCGTAGGTCCCGGGATACGCTCGCACCGTGTTTATTGCCCCAATGCCTGTCAAGGAGGCGCGCTCGTGGCGGGCGGAGAATACGAGCCCATAGCCGTATCGCGGCGGATCGGCTCACCGGCGAGTGCGATTTTCCAGATCCTGGCGGACCCGGCCAGGCATCGCGATCTCGACGGCTCCGGGATGTTGCGGGGAGTGGTTTCCGGCACTGCGATCGCCGGCGTCGGGGACGTCTTCGTCATGAAGATGTACTTCACCGAACTGGGCGAGTACGAGATGAACAATCACGTGGTCGAGTACGAGCCGGACCGGCGTATCGGCTGGGAGCCGGAAGCCGGGCACGGGCACCCCAATGCCGCCCCGGAGGCTTCGCGGCAGGCCCGCTGGGGGCAGCGGTGGTCCTTTGAGCTCACTCCCGATGGCCCGGACGCGACCATCGTGACCGAGATCTTCGACTGTTCCCGGGTGCCGGAAGGCGAGCGGGTGGATATCGACAACGGCAGCATCTGGATCGAGAGCATGAACCGGACGTTGGAACGACTTGACCGACTCTGCACCAGTCAGCCTGAAACACCAGCTACGCCGCACTAGCGATCTTCTCGGCCAAGCAACTCGTCGATCGCCCGCGCCCGCGCCTTCATCTGCTCTACGGACGGCACGAAGCCGACGCCCCCCGTCCTACGGCGGATGACCCGCCGCTGCTGAGCCGTCGGCCCGTAGCCGGTCAGCGCGTGACGCAGGGCCGAATGGCACCACCAGCTGGTAGCCGCAGTCGACACCGGGTTGATGCCGGCGCATACGCGCCGCCAGATCCGATTCATCCTGCCTCCCGCTTGAGCGTGGACCCACCTGTATCGATTCCCGCCGGGCGCACTGGCAACCAGACGGCGCAGGTCCGGGTCAGGCCGCCGAACTGGCCCGCACCACCAGGTGCGTGGGCAGCCGCTGGTCCAGCGGCGCGGCCCGGTCCGCCAGCGTGCGGACCGCCAGGGCGGCCAGCTTCTCGACTGGCTGGTGCACCGTCGACAAGGCGGGCGTCGTCATCCATGCCAGAGGCGAGTCGTCAAAGCCCACCACGGCGACGTCGTCGGGGACGCGGCGGCCGCTGGCGATCAGCACCTGCAGCACAGCCGTGGCCATCAGGTCAGATGCGACGAAGATCGCGTCGATGTCCGGGGCGGCCTCGAGCAGCCGCCGGGCGGCCCGGGCGGCGCCCGGCCGGGTGAAGTCGGCGCCGAGCTTGATCTCACTCAATCCCGCGGCACGAACGGATGAACGGTAGCCGGCCAGCCGCTCGCGGGAGCACGGGTTGCGCCGCGGCCCGGAGATCATCGCGATCCGGCGGCGGCCCTGGGCTAGCAGGTGTCCGACCGCGGCCGACACGCCTGCCTCGTTCTCCGGGTCCACGCTCGGCACCGCGGGCGCGACCGCGCCCATCGAGACGACCGGCCGGCTCAGGCCGCTGATAAATGCCGCCTCCTCCGCGCCCGCGTTGACCAGGATGGCGCCCATGTGGCGCTGGCTGCCGCCGAAGGGCGCGAGGCCAGCTAGCGATCGCAGCGGCGCGACGTGAACGGAAAGCGATAGGCCGTGGCGGGCCGTCTCCTCGTGCGCCCCGGCGATGACCCTGGCGTAGTACGGGTCGCTGGCGAACTCGCGGTGCTCGGCCACGGCAACGGCCAGCGCGACCTCGTCGCCCGCTCCCCCAGCCAGCTGGCGCGCAGCCGGATCCACCGCCCATCCGGTCGCCGCTATCGCCTGTTCGACGCGCAGCCTAGTGGCCTCGCGCACCCGGCCGCGGCCCGAGACCACACGGGAAACGGTCGCTATGGATACGCCCGCACGCTCGGCCACCTCGGTGATCGTCGGCGGCCTTGCCCCGTGCCGCCTGCCCGCGCCAGCCGATTCCGCCGTCATGGAACGACAATAAGCCCGGGGCTACGTCCGCGCGCCGAGGCACCGGACAATGCCGGTTCGGTCAGGCGCCCGGCCCGGAAGGGGCCGGCCGATCGATCAGCCTGTCGTAGATCTGCTTTTTCACGAGGTCGGGCACGCCGGGGTGCTCGCTGACGAAGGTGGCGTAGTCCGTGGTCGTCATGACCAGCACCCGGACCGTATCGACGGCGATGACGGTAGCGGAACGCACGTTCCCCGGCACCGTACCGCGTTCACCGACCAAGTCGCCGGGGCCGCGTTCTGCAATGACGCGCTCCTGGCCGTCGTCGTCGAGGCAGACTTTCGTCCAGCCATCGAGGATCACGATGACCTCACTGGCCTGTTCGCCCTCGCGCATCAGCGCGGTGCCGACCGGGAACGTCTGCACACGGGCTGCCGATTCGAAGGCCCTGCGCTCGGTCGGGCTCAGGACGCTCCAGAAGTTCACCGCGCCGGCATCACGGGCCGCACGCGTCCGGCTCAGGGTCTTTTCGACATCGAATTCAGGGAGGCNCTCGCCGCGCTGCTTACCTTGCTCGTACAGCCAATCCAGGACGTTCTCCGGGCCATCCGCAGATATGCCTCTGCTCATTCCTGTGCCCCTTCCCAGTCGCGTCGCACGGCCTGAGAAAGCTGCTGCCGCGCGTCACTGATATGGCTGCGAACTGTGCTTATGCTGATACCTAGCTGCGTTGCTATTTCCTCATACTCGTAACCGGCCGCGCGCAGGACCACCACTTCCCGCCGTACCCCAGGCAACTCGCTGATCGCTATCCATACCAGCCGAAGATATTCTCTGGCGTGCATGTTCTCGTCCGGAGACCGCTGGCTGGACTCTTGCTCTACTACGTCACTTGTGGTTTGTTCCCATTTCCGGTGCGGATAACGCAAAATCTGCAGTGCTTCGTTGGTAACAATTCTGATCAGGTAGGCGCGCTGTTGTCGCGCCGTCGGCAGGCCAGCCACGCGCTGCCACGCCATCATTAGCCTGTGGCAGCTATTTTGCGTGGCATCCTCGGTGTCAGCGCGGTTCCCCAGTATCGCGTAAGCGGTTCTTACCATGTCGTCATAGGCCGCGCGGAACAGCGACTCGGCGTCGCCGTACGGGTCTTGCGGTGGCGAGATAGCCGTTCTGCTTGAATCCCCAGTCACTATGGCTTCATCTCACGGATCATGGGTATTACCTCGGCTCCTGGCGCCTGTTCCCGGGCAGCCGGTCCCGGCATGACCAGCAACGTGGTCCCGTCGGGGAGCCGCTCGAAAAGTATGGCGCAACTGGACGCCGCCGCGTCCATCTCGGCGGAATGAGCCGCGACGCGTGCCCGTTGCTGGCAGATCACGCCAGCAACACCAATCAACCGCCATAGCACCACTGCCATGGCTACCACGATGATCAGCAACCACGGTCCCATCATGTTCCTCCTTCCGAGGGTCCCGGCTAATGAGTGCCTCTTACCCAATGAATGCGATAGCGGCCGAAAACGTCCAAGTGCATACTGACGACGTCTGGCGGCGGTGCCGCTGGGCTTAGAGCGAGGGGCGGCTACCTAGATCGCCATCGTGGCCCGGCAGCACAGCCGGATCGCCGAACAGCGGGCACTGGCCGAGGCTGGGGCATTCGCAGCGCGCGGCGCTCTCGAGCCAGCCGCGGACGATCTGGCCGCGGACGATCAGGGCGGTGATCTCCGGCAGCTTCTTCGCGGCCACCTCGCGGAGCCGCTCGATGGCGGCCTGGTCATCGGGCGCGGCGGACAGCAGCGCCCTGATCTCGTCGAGGGTGAGCCCCGCCCGCTGCCCGGTCTCGATCACCGCGAGCGTGCGCACCGTTTCCGGGCCGTACACGCGCCGCCCGCCCACCCGGGCCGCGGGGGGCAGCAGCCCGATCTGCTCGTAGTACCGGATGGAGGACGGCCGCCTGCCCGCCAGCGCGGCCACCGCGCCGATGGTCAGAGCAGGCCCGGGATTTGACATCGAGGCGACTTTAACAGCGACCCTGACTGGAGACCGATTCCCTGGGAGGCACGTCATGACCAAGACCACCCCGGTCGCCTGCACCCTCACCCCGGCCGGCCTGGCGGCGCAAGGCGAGCGCTGGCACCGGCTCATGGCCCGGGCGATGACCGAACGCGCCGAGACCGCGGACGGCCTGCGCATCTGTTTCCGCCCGGAGGCCGAGGAGGAACTGCGCACCCTAGTCGCGGTCGAGACCGAGTGCTGCCCGTGGGCCACCTGGATGGTGGAGCGGGACGCCGGCACGATCGTGCTCGACATCCGCTCCACCGCTGAGGGCATCGCTACTCTGCACGGGATGTTCGCGCTGGCATCAGGCGGGTGAGCGCGGCCACCACCAGGAGCAAGGCGCCCATCTGGAGCACGCTGCGTTCGAAGGCCAGGCCGTACCCATGGCCGAGGGCGTGCTGCGCCAGCTCCCTACCGTCCAGGACGTCGCGGGCATCACCCTGGTAGTACTCGGTGTCGCCGCCCGAGGAGCGCCGGGTGGAGTTCTCGCTGCCGATGACCTCGGAGCAGCTGGCCGGCCTGCTCGGTACCTACAGCGGGGTGATAACGCTCGACCTGGAGCAGCGGGCCGACTTCTCCCAGCGAGTCAGGACCTTCCTCGACCGCCAGCCGTGGGACCAGGTGGACCTGCCGATGATCTGCTGGTGCCTGCGCAGCACGCGCCTGCCCGGCTAGTGCCGGAGGCCGCGGTCGATGAAGCGGATCATCCAGTCGAAGCTCTGGTCGGGATCAGCGTCCCACTGGAACCCCCCGGAGGCGTCCAGCATTGCGAACCCGTGGATGGTACAGCGGACGGTCCGGATGGCGTGGTCCATCTCGTCCTCGGCGATGCCGTACCCGCGCAGCACGGCGGCGATCGAGTTGATGACGCTGGTGCCCGCCGCCAGCAGCGGGTCATCCGGTCCGCTGAACTCGGCACCCACCGTGGCCGCGTAGCGGCCCGGGTGCTGGGTGACGTAGCCACGGACCGCGGTCAGCACCGCAGCCAGCGCGTCGAGTCCGGCCCGGCCCTGCGCGGCGTCACGGATGACCTCGCCGAGCTCGGTCATGGCCAGGGTGGCGACGCGGTGCTGGAGGTCGGCCAGCCCACCCACGTGCTTGTACAGGGACGGCGGGCGGACGCCGAGCCGGTCGGCGAGCAGGCCCATGGTGACGCCGGGGTAGCCGGCCTCGTCGGCCAGCGCGGCGGCCGTGGCTACCACATCACCGCGGGTCAGCCCCGCTCTAGGCACCCGCGTGCTCCTTCAGGAAGGGCAGCATCGCGGCTGCGACCTGATCGGGGTACTGGGTGTGCGGGTAGTGCCCGGCGCCGTCGACCATCACCGCGTGGCCGAGCCCGGCGGGCATCGCGGCGACGATCTTGTCCGCTTCGGCCTGCGGGTCCGGCCAGTCCGAGTCGCGGGTACCCATGAGCACCAGGGCTGGGCAGTGGATGTTGCCGATCGCGGCGGCGGCATCGGCGGGTCGGGCTTGGCCCATCTTCCGCGTCGCGGCCATCCGGCCCGGCTCGCGCAGGTTGGCGGCAAGCGCGGCGACGGCCTGGGCGTAGTCGACTGGCTTCTGGCCGGGGTAGGCGACGTTGAGATAGCTCGTCCATACGCCCACGCTGCCGGTGAGCCCGGCGCCTATCAGCCGCACCCCGCCCCGACGGTACCGGCGGTTGGTCAGGAAGGCGCTGAAGCTGAGCTTGGGCACCAGGGTGAACGGGGCGATCTCGACGATCGCGCGGACCAGCTCCGGGGCCTGCGCGGCCGCGATGGTGGCGGCGCCGCCGGCGAACGAGTGCCCGGCGATGACCGCGGGGCCGCCCAGGTGCCTGATCAGCGCGAGCAGGTCGGCGGCGGTGTCGGTGCGGGTGTAGGAGGTCCAGCCGGTGCTCGACTCGCCCAGGCCGCGTAGGTCCGTGTTGGCCACCCGGTAGCCGGCCAGAGCCGGGACCAGGAAGCGGTAGGCACTGCGGTTGTCCCCCATGCCGTGCGCGAGCACGACCAGAGGTCCGTCGCCGGTCACCTCGTAAGCGATCCTGCCGCCTTCTACCTCAAGGAACTCGGTCATGTCAGCCTCATTAGCTAAGTAGATTAGCTATAAAGCTAATCTTATTAGCCAAGGCTGTCAAGCCCCGGTGGCCGGGTCAGGCGTGGGCGGGTCCCAGGTAACGCAGCACGGCGAGCACGCGACGGTTGTCGCTCTCGTCCGGGGGGAGGCCGAGCTTGGTGAAGATGCTGGCCACGTGCTTCTCTACCGCCCCGCCCGAGACCACGAGTTCGGCGGCGATCCCGGCGTTCGACCGGCCCTCGGCCATCAGCGCCAGTACCTGGCGTTCCCGCGGGGTCAGCGTGGCCAGGCCGCCCCGCTGCCTGCTGGCCCTGAACAGCTGGCTGACCACCTCGGGGTCCAGAGCGGTCCCGCCGTCGGCCACCCGCTGCAGCGCGGCGCTGAACTCGGCCACGTTCGCGACCCGGTCCTTGAGCAGGTAGCCGACGCCGGACGCGCCGCTCTCCAGTAGCTGCGCGCTGTAGGAAGTCTCGATGTACTGCGAGAACATCAGCACCCCGGTGCCGGGATGCTGCTGCCGCAACTGCAGCGCGGCGCGCAGGCCCTCGTCGGTGTGGGTCGGCGGCATCCGGATGTCCACCACGGCCACGTCCGGATGGTGTTCGGCCACCGCGGCCAGCAGCGCGTCGCCGTCGGACACCGCCGCGCAGATCGCGTGCCCGCGGTCCTCGAGCAGCCGGGTCAACCCCTCCCGCAGCAGCGCGGCATCCTCGGCGATCACGACCCGCATCAATGTCCTCTCAGGCTCGCAGTGTCTTCAGGCTCGCAGTGTCTTCAGGCTCGCAGTGTCTTCAGGATCGCAGTGTCTTCAGGATCGCAGTGTCTTTCAGGCGCGCAGGGGCAGCTCGACGGTCACCGTGGTCGGACCGCCCGCCGGGCTGACCACGTCGGTCCGCCCGTCCACCGTGGATACGCGCTGCGCCAGTCCGGCGAGCCCGCTTCCCCGCGCCGCGTCCGCGCCGCCGATGCCGTCGTCGCTGACTTCAAGGCGTAGCACCCCGGTCCGTTCGGTATAAATTTTGATTTTGATCTGATTGGCGTAACTATGCTTGGTCGCGTTGGCGATCAGCTCGGCCGCGCAGAAGTAGGCGATGGTCTCGATCGCCGGTGCCGGGCGCGTACCGATGTCGGCGGTGACCGACGCCGGGATCGCGCTGCTGGTGGCCAGCGAGGCCAGCGCGCTGGCCAGGCCGCTGTCGAGCACCGGCGGGTGGATGCCGCGGGCCAGGTCACGCAGGTCGGCCAGGGCGTCCACCGCGTTGCGGTGCGCGGCGTCGATGAGTTCCCTGACGGTAGCGCCGTCGTCACCGTCCAGCTTCTCCCGGGCCATGCCCAGGTTCATGGCCAGTGCCGCCAGCCGCATCTGTGCGCCGTCGTGCAGGTCCCGCTCGACCCGGCGCAGCGCCGCGGCCGAGTCCTCTACCGCCAGCGTCCTGGTCCGCTCGAGCTCGCTGACCCGCTCGGCCATGCTGCTCGGCCCCAGCAGGCTGCGGACGAGCGCGCGATCCCCCGCGTTGATCGCGCGGGCCAGCCAGGCCCCGGCCACCACGCAGGCCGCGCCGGCGATGGCCGCCGGGTAGGTGCCTAGAAAGCTGTGAACCTCCAGTTGTCCGCCGAACGGCACCGGCACCACGGCCACCAGCGGAGAAAGATTGCCTCCCGAGTGGTGGCGGAACAGGATCCAGTCCACCGGATAGCTCAGGTCGACCAGCCCGAAGACCGTGAGCACGACCGTGTAGAGCTGCACGGCGGCGACCGGCAGCTTGATCAGGCTGTACCAGACGCCCCGCCAGGCGGCCCGGTCCCGCAGCCGCCGGTCCAGGCGGCCGAGGACGCCNCTGCCCGGCTGGAACCGCGGCGGCGCCTCGACCTGATGGCCGAGGAGCCACTTGATCAGGCGGCGGTGGAGCGACCCGAGCCGCCGGGAGACCCGCAGCGAGACGGTGACCAGCAGCAGGCCGATGACGGTGCCGATGATGGACGCCGAGACGGTGAAGCCGGCCGTCAGCAGGATCACGGTGATCCAGAACCCGGCCACTCCCGCCAGCCCGCCGATGCCGCAGTACAGCAGCTCACGGCCGGTCCGGCGGGTGAGCGGGGCACGCAGGACGATGCCCGCCACCCGCCGGAGCTCCTCTTCCATGGGCCTTATTGTCCCCGCTATGCGTCGCGGCGGGCCAGTGCCCAGCTGCCTACGGCCAGGGCGGCTGCGGCGTAAAGACAGAGCATGCCGAACCCCAGGCCGGGCGACAGGGCGTGCGACTGCGGCTTGACCGCGGTCAGCGAGTTCTCCGCGATCAGCATGGGCATGAACTGACCGACCGAATTCTGGATCGAGGTGCCCAGCGGCACGAGGATGAGCGGGAGCACGAACAAGATCCCGACCACGGCGCAGATCGCGCCCGCCGTGTGCCGGATGACGGCGCCGAGCCCGAGGCCGATGAGCGCGATCAGGCCCGGGTACGCGCCGGCCATCAGCACCGCGCGCAGCACGCCCGGCTGGCCGAGCGTGGCGTGCGGGGCCGGCGACCTCAGCACCGCCTCACCCACCGCGAAGGCGGCGAACGCGAGGACCTCCCCGGCCACCAGCGTGACCGCGCCGAGGACGGCCGCCTTGGCCGCGAGCAGCAGCGGGCGGCGGGGCACCGCGGCGAGCGTGGGTGATCGCGAGCACGCCGAGGACCCCCAGGGCAAGCTGGCCGAGCGCCAGCCCGGCGAAGCTGTTGTTAGTCGGGTCAAAGGACGCCTGGTCCGCGGGAGACATCGTGGCCCAGTGCTGATGGGCCATGACCAGGATGGCCAGGCCGATCATGCCGGCCGCGAAGACGAGCAGGACCCAGGCGGTCGAGCGGACGCTGCGCAGCTTGAGCCACTCCATCCGGGCCACGGAACGGAATCCGTAGCCGCCTGCGGTCCGAGTCGCGCCGCGGGTCAGTGTGGCCGTGGTCATGACAGGCTCCCCCGATAAGCGATGTTGCTGGCGGAATACTCGGTGCTGCCCTCGGTGAGCTGGAAGAACGCCTCTTCGAGGGAGCTGCTGCGGGCAGATAGTTCGGCCACTGTGGTCTGCGCGAGCAGCCGGCCCTGGCCGATGACGACGAGCTGATCGGCGGTCTGCGCGACCTCGCTGATCAGGTGGCTGGAGACCAGCACGGTACGGCCGTGCGCGGCCAGGTTCTTCAGCAGGTTGCGGATCCACCGGATGCCTTCGGGGTCCAGGCCGTTGACCGGCTCGTCGAGCAGCAGCACCGCCGGGTCGCCGAGCAGCGCGGCGGCGATGCCCAGCCGCTGGGCCATGCCCAGGGAGAACTTGCCCGCGCGCCGGTCGGCTTGCCTCCGTGTTTCGAGCTGAGCCATACCTGTGATCTCGAGCACGTCGTTGACCCGGCGCCGCGGGATGCCGTTGCTGGCGGCCAGCGCGGTCAGGTGCGAGCGGGCGGTGCGTCCCGGGTGGAACGCCTTTGCCTCGAGCAGCGCGCCGACCTCGCGCAGCGGGCTGCGCAGGTCGCGGTAGTTCTTTCCGTTGATCCGCACCGTTCCGGCGTCCGGCCGGTCCAGGCCGAGCATCATCCGCATCGTGGTGGACTTACCCGCGCCGTTCGGGCCGAGGAACCCCGTCACCGTGCCCGGGCGGACGTCGAAGCTGAGGTTGTCCACGGCGGTCGTGGAGCCGTAGCGCTTGACCAGGCCGCGTGCCTCGATCATGAGAAACCCTCCAGTTGATCTGGCGTGCCCGGCCCCCGTCAGGCGGGCACGCGCGGCTGCGTGTGGTGTTCACGCTACGGATCAGGCACCCCGCGGAGAACGCGGCCAACACCCCTCTTGGAGGTGGGGTTTCCCCCCGCACGGCTGGCGGTTTATTCTCATCTGGGGTCTTTAGTGGTTTGTGTCGCTATCGGGGTGCGTGTTCATGCGGGTGGTCGTCGCCGGAGCGGGGATCGGCGGGCTCTCCGCGGCGCTATCCCTGCACGCGGCCGGCATTGACGCCACGGTGATCGACTCGGCGGCCTCGCTGCGGCCGCTCGGCGTGGGCATCAACCTGATGCCGCACGCGGTCCGCGAGCTGACCGAGCTCGGCCTCGGCGACGCGCTCGAGGCGACCGGCATCCCCACCGCGGAGATGGCGCACTTCGACCGGCACGGCAACCGGATCTGGGGCTTCGCCAGCGGCCGGAACATCGGCTACCGCTGGCCGCAGTACTCGATTCACCGCGGCGAGCTGCAGATGATCCTGCTCGCCGCGGTCCGGGCCCGGCTCGGCCCGGACGCCGTGCGCGCCGGCACCGCTTTTACCGGTTTCTCTGAGTCCGCGTCGCAGGTGGCGGTGCGGGTCCGCGACCGGTCCAGCGGGGTTACCTCGGTGCTGCGGGCCGACGTGCTCGTCGGGGCCGACGGGCTGTACTCCGGCGTCCGGGCCCAGCTGCATCCGGGCGAGCCGCCGCCACGCTGGGGCGGCATCATGATGTGGCGCGGGGTGGTGGAGGGCGCGCCGTTCCTGACCGGGCGCACGGTCGCGGTCGCGGGCGCCAACGCGGCGCTGAAGTTCGTCGCCTACCCGATCTCGCGGCAGGCCGAACGGCGGGGCCGGGCGCTGATCAACTGGGTGGCCGAGGTCATGCTGCCCGCCAGCCACCTGGATGGCGCCGACTGGGACCGGACCGGGCGCGTCGAGGACGTGCTGCCGTGGTTCGCGGACTGGAAGTTCGGCTGGCTGGACGTGCCCGCGCTGATCACCGGGGCGCCGCGGATCCTGGAGTACCCGATGGTGGACCGCGATCCGCTGCCCTCCTGGGGGACGGGCCGCGTCACGCTGCTCGGCGACGCGGCCCATCCCATGTACCCGATCGGGGCCAACGGCGGCTCGCAGGCCGTGNTGGACGCGCGGGTGCTCGCCTGGTCGCTGGCCCGCGCGGCAACTCCGGCCGAGGGCCTGGCCGGGTACGAGGCGGCCCGCCTGGGAGGCGTGAACGCGATCGTGCTGGCCTGCCGTGACATGCCGGCCGACCGCCTGCTGCAGATGGTGAGCACGCGGGCGCCGGACGGCTTCGACCGGATCGAGGACGTGCTGAGCGCGGCCGAGCTGGCCACCTTCGACCAGGCCTACCAGGCGACCACGCTGCCCGACGTGGCCGCGCTCAACTCCCGTCCCTCGCTGACGCCCTGACGCTCCTGTGCTGGCCCCGTTCGGGCGTCACCAGTGGTGCGTCGTGGCGTAGGAGTGGTTGACGATGATCTCGGTGTCCTCCGGCGGCGTGTAGACCGACTGCACCGCGACCCGGCCCGGACCGAACAGCCTGACCCAGATGCTGCGGTAGCTCCACCGGCTGTGCCAGAACGCGAAGCCCATGTTCCGCGGGTACTCCAGGTGCAGCGCCGTCCGCACCGACACGTCCCGGTACAGCAGGGAACTGGGCTGGATCAGCAGGCTCTGACCGTGCTGCAGGTCGCGGATGAAGACGTTGCCCGGCGCGTGCAGCAGCAGCAGGCCGGGTGCCCCCTGCGCGCCGAACACGTCGCCGTACTGCCCCATCGGGTA
>JGI12270J11330_10002801_pt1 | contig 12743 bp, 10 predicted proteins | sample PeaSoiMetSII2010_FD_11330 | JGI IMG/M metagenome (IMG submission 11330)
AATCCAGAGTCGGAAAGCGTCCCCCGGCGGCGTTCAAAAACCCACCCTTGCCCCACACCATGTGCGCCATCGGCGCGTACACCACCAGAAACCACAGCGTCATGAAAAGGACCGTGCCGGAGAATTTCATGCGTTCCGCGGTCGCTCCGGTAATCAGCGCCGGCGTGATGATCGCAAACATCAACTGGTAAATCATGAAAGTCGTCTGCGGAATCGTGGCGGCGTAATCCGCGTTCGGCATTGCTCCGACCCCGCGCAGGAATGCATGCTCGAAATTGCCGATCACCGGCCCGCTGCCGCCGAAGCACAAGCTGTAGCCCACCAGCGCCCATAGCACCGTAATCAGCGCCATCAATGCGAAACTCTGCATCATGATGGCGAGCACGTTCTTCTGCCGCACCAGCCCGCCGTAAAATAGCGCCAGCCCCGGCCCGGTCATCAGCAACACCAGCGCCGCGCTTACCAGCATCCACGCATTGTCCGCGGAGGACTGCGCTGCCACTACTTTCTGCTCGAGTTGATTCAACTGCTGGGTGACGGCTTTGGGAACTTTTGGGGCGGCGGCGATTGCGGTGGGGGCGGGGGGTGTTGCGGGGACTTGTGATTGCTGGGCCAGAAGCGGAAACGCGGTCAGCACCAGGACTATCAGACAACAACACACTACGCCTACCCGCTTCATCGAACTCTCCTCTGCGTAAAGATTGAGGACTGGCTGCTCAGGGTCGCTCGCTTCTTGTCTTGGGGACTTTCCGAAATATAGCGCCGATTATACCTACCCGGCCGGTGCCGAGGGGTGCGAAATTTTGCTGGCCCTCATTCGTTTTTCTCATGCATGCACCCGCAAGAGCTTTTGTTTGCTTTCGCTAGCGAAGGCGTCCGCTTCGCGGGTAGGCCGCGGGATACGCACGCCGTCCGCCACTTGCAACGTCAATCGGATGGCCGTCTCCAGGCTGACGCGGTGGCCTTGCGACACGTAAACCGGGCGCACACCCGTCCGCGTCCGCACTGCCGCTCCGATCCTCTCACCCCCCGCCTTTTCGTCCACCAAGGGCGCCCAGCTACCCGCCTTTTCTCCCAGCTCCCCGTACGTCCCCACCAGCAGGCTCTTCGCGCATCCGATCGTCGTCCGATCCAGCAGCACTCCCAAATGGCATGCCAGCCCAAATCGCCGCGGGTGCGCGTATCCTTGCCCGTCGCAGAACAACAGGTCCGGGAGTTTCCGGAGTTTTCGCAGAGCCACCAGTAGAACCGGAATCTCACGAAAACTCAGCAGCCCGGGAATATAAGGAAAGTGCAGTGGCATCACCGCGCTCGCCCGCTCGACCTCTTCCATTTCCGGAAAGCGGTACACCACCACGCAGCCAATCGCCCGGTTGGCGTCACTCAATGCGTTCCAACGGCTGCGGCGTTTCTTCAGCGCCTGCGAGCCCGTCAGCACAAACGCCGCGTCGAGTCCCGCCACAGTACGAAGCTCCGGCAAGCGGTCTGCGCCCTCCCACTCTTTTCGCAACTCCTCCTGGATCGCCCGAGCGTGTTCCGGCGAAACCTTCCAGGCGTGCCTCTTGGCCCACTGGCTTGACTTGTACTCCATGCCTATCATCGTATAATGCCTCAGCCGCTACTGATGTCACTCCCTTGCGGCAGGCCAGCGTTTCTTGAAGTCCACTGAGGGGAAAACCGCATGACCCTGCATCCACCATTGGAAGTCTCCGCGCGGGAAGCCGCCGGGATCCACTATGTCGGCGTGCATGGCCGCCTCACCATCGGCGATCCCAGTGAGCGGTTGCTCGAGTTCGTGCAAAATCTGGTGCAGCAGGGCGCCCGCAAAATCGTCATCAACCTCGACGACATTCCCCAGATCGACAGTTCCGGCATCTCCGTCTTGGTCAAGCTTTCCATCTCCCTGGCGCGCCTCGGTGGAGGATTGCACCTTGTGGTAGGTCAGGGCCGCGTCCGCGACGCCCTCACAGTCACCCGCCTCGTCGAAGCCATCCCCACCTTTGAATCGGAAGACCAGGCCCACGTCTTCTAGTCCGCTTAGGACACGATTGAGGTCGTGCCTTTCCAGAAAGAATTGGCGGCAACCCCGCGTTCTGCTATATGTGAGATGAGAAGTTCCTGCCCGCGGCACACCTTCCAAAGCGCCCCAATGCGCGCCCGGGTTCGCTCCGGAATGGAGGCAGCCATGGAAATGACCGTAGAACACCTCGGCTCACTGCAATTCGAGATCAAGACGCGCGGCCATGCGATCGTGAGCGACCAGCCACTGGAAAACGGCGGCTTCGATGAAGGCATGACGCCACCGGAATTGCTGCTGGCATCGTTGGGCTCGTGCGCCGGTTATTACGCGGCGCAGTATCTGCGCAAGAACAAGCTGGCGACGGAGGGAACGCGAGTCCGGGTGACCTGCGAAAAAGTGAAAGACCCGGTGGCGCGAATGACCAATTTCGTGGTCGAAGTGGACGCAGCAGTCGCGTTGACGAAGAAACATCGCCAAGGACTGGAAGAGGCGGTGGAGCACTGCCTGGTGCACAACACGCTGTTGCATACGCCCAAAATCACCCTGAAGGTGGAAGGGGCCGTGGCGGCGCAAAAGTGAAGTTCAACGAGCTAGCATCCCGAGCTGCACATTCATTGAATAATTAAATGTGTCATTCCGAGCGAAGCGAGGAATCTGCTTTTTCTGCCACGTCGAAACAACAGCAGATTCCTCGGGACCCGCCCAGCGCGGGACCCTCGGAATGACATGATGGGCTGCGATATTCAGCAGCCTGTCGAGAAGTTCGTTCACTATTGTCGCGCTGAACCTGGCAGCCGCACGCGCAGATTCAGGGGCGGGTGATAAGGATGTCGCCGAGCACCAGTGCGTCCATTTGAGTTCGCACGAAGCAATCCAGCGCTTCTTCAGGACGGCAGACGATGGGCTCGTTGTCGTTGAAAGAGGTGTTCAAAACAACGGGCACGCCGGTTTGCCGCGCGAACTCGCTGATGAGGGCGTGATAGCGCGGATTTGCTTCGCGGGTCACGGTTTGCAGGCGCCCTGTGCCGTCAACGTGAGTAGGGGCAGGGATTTTGTCCCGTTTGTCAGCGTGCACGGGATACGCCAGATTCATGAACGGGGACGGGTGGGACTTCGTGAACCACTCGCCGGTTTTCTCCGCAAGGATGGAGGGCGCAAAGGGGCGGAAGATTTCGCGGTGCTTGATCCGGCGGTTCAGAGTTTCCTTCATCTCCGGGCGGCGCGGATCGGCAACGATGCTGCGGTTGCCAAGCGCCCGCGGGCCCCATTCCGCGCGCCCTTGATACCAGCCGAGGATTTTGCCTTCCGCGATGAGGCCCGCGGTGCGGCGCATCAGTTCCGGCTCAGGGAGTTCCGCGATGGTGTAGCCGCCTTGAGAAACAGGGCTGGCCTGAATGGCGGTGCGAATTTCCGCGGGCGTGTAGGCCGGGCCCCAATAGGCATGGTCCATCACGAAGGAGCGAGGTTGGCCGAGGAGTTGGTGCCAGACGTAGTAGGCGGCGCCCACCGCGAGCCCGCCATCGCCCGCGGCGGGATGAACGTAGACCTGCTGGAACGGTGTCGTGTCAAAGATCTTCCCGTTGGCAACGCAATTAAACGCCACACCGCCCGCAAGGCACACCGCTTTCGCGCCTGTTTGCCCTGCCAGCTTTTTCAGCATGCCCAGATAGACTTCTTCGAGCCGCGCCTGCAGCGAGGCAGCGAGATCGCGGTGACGCTGCTCAAGCGCTTCTTCCGGGAGGCGGGCGGCCCCGCCAAGCTTCCTGGACATGGCATCCGAGAACAGTCTGCCGAGGACCGGCGTTTTGTCCGATTCGGCCCAGGACATTTCCGGGCCAGTCTTGTGATGGGTGAAATAGTCGAGGCCCAGGCGGAAACCGAACTCACCATCGCTGGGGCTGAAGCGCACTATATCGCGAAAGGCGTCAAGATACTGCGGCTGGCCGTAAGCAGCGAGACCCATCACTTTGTATTCGTCGCCGAATTTCAAGAAGCCGAGATATTGCGTGACGGCGCTGTAATATAGGCCAAGGGAGTGGGGAAAAGCGATGGCGCCGTCAATGTGCATGCGATTGCCGCGGCCAGTTCCCCACATGGAACTCGCAAAATCACCGAGGCCGTCGGCGGATAACAGCGCGGCATGCTCGAACGGAGAGACGAAGTAAGTGCTGGCGAGGTGCGCCTGATGGTGCTCGACGCGATGAAAGGCGGCTTTTGTTTTCGCCGGGTCGCTGTCGAAGGCCCAAGCGAGCGCCGCGGGAATACCCGTGAATTTCGAGATGACCCGGATGCGCTCGCGGGCAAAGGAAGGCATGCGCAGAGCGTAGAAGAGCTTGGTGGCCAGGCGCGCGTAGGGATTTCGCGGAACGGCCACATGATCGAGGTCCGCGAGGGTGAGGCCGGCTTCCTTCAGGCAATAGCGAATCGCCGCTGCCGGAAATCCAGCCGCATATTTGACGCGATTGAAGCGTTCTTCTTCGACGGCGGCGATCAGCCGGCCGTCACAAACCAACGCCGCGGAGGCGTTGCCGTGGTACGCATTGATTCCGAGAATATTCATGAGCAGAGCTGTCAGTGTACCTCTATTGCCGGGCCGTTTCCGAGGGCGGAGTCAGGGAGCAGAAATCCACGGCTAGCACAAATGCCGGCGGCACCATTCGTTCAGCACATAAAGCGACCACGGGCGGGACCATGTTGTCTGGCCGTGCAAAAAATCATCCCATACCATGCGGACGCCTGCTGTATGCAAATGAGACGCGAGAGCGGGCGCCAGGCTCGCGAAACTCTCTTCGATGTGCGGCCGTAGAGCGCCGCGCAGCCATTCTTCCCAAGGCAGCGTGAAGGTGCGTTTCTTCTGCTGCAGGACGCTCTGTGGCAACAGGTCCTGCACGGCGGCGACGAGCAACGCCTTGTGGCGGCCGCGTCGCACCCGCGCTTCGTCGGGAAGGGCGCACATGAATTCGACGAGGGCGGTGTCCAACAAAGGCACGCGTACTTCCAGTGAGCGGTCCATGCTGACGGAATCGGTGTCGTGCAGAAGAGTGCTGGCCATGTAGGTGCGCAGTTCGAGCCAGGAGATGCCAGCGATGGGTTCGAGGAGTTGCGCTTGGTCCGCTACGCGCTCGAGCCAGGCAAGCCAGGTGGGGTCGAGATTTACGCCATCGGCAGAAACGGTGCTGCTGCGGAAAAGTGGATCCGTGAGCTGCGCTAATTCGGAGGGGGGGAAAAGGAGCCGGGTGAAGAAATAAGGATGAGGAAGCGCGTCCGGCATGAGCCAGGCATTGGTGGCCTTCCGAACGGCGTCGGCCGAGCCGCGACGCCCGAGCAAGGTGTTGACAAGCGGAGAGCTGGCACGTCGGAGGGCGCCCGGAACAATCCGGGCAATCGCGTCCATGCGTGCGAGCTTGGGAGTATCGGCAAAGCTCTGATAGCCGGCAAACAGCTCATCGCCTCCCAGACCGGAGAGGGCCACCTTCAGGCCCACTTGACGCGCCGCCCAGGACACGAAGTAGGTGTTGATGCCGTCCATGGTGGGCTGATCGAGAGCCGCAACGGCTTCCTCCAGGCGGACCAGCATGTCGGCACCCTGCAAAGGCACATCGGTGTGCTGCGTGCCTGTGTGCTTGGCCACCGCCCAGGCGAGCAGACCTTCATCGTAGGCGGTATCGGGAAAGGAGAGCGTGAAGCTGCGAATGCCCGGTTGTTGACGCGCGGCGATGCCGGCGATCGCACCCGAGTCCAACCCGCTGGAAAGAAAAAGCCCTAGCGGGACGTCAGCGAGGAGATGTCCGCGGATGGATTCTTCCAGAAGCGCGCGCACACGGGGAACGGCCGAAGAGAAATCACGCGGGCGCTTGGGGTCGCGTGCCGCAGAACTCTGGAGAGGATCCCACCAGGGACGCGCCCGGGGAACTTTCCGGCGGTCCGGGAGATGCAGAAGCAGGCGATGGCCCGGGGGAAGCGAAAAGGCGTTTTCGATCAGCGTGACGGGTTCGGAGACACTCCCGAATAATAGAAATGACGTGAGCGCATCGCGGGAAATGTGGCGCGGCAGGGTGCCAGCCGCAAGCAGGGCGCGCAATTCCGAGGCGAACACAAATCCTTCGGATGTTTGCGCGTAATAGAGCGGCTTTATGCCCAGCGGGTCGCGAGCCAGTAAGAGAACCGGGACGGTGGCGTAATGTTTGCGCAGATCCAGAAGAGCGAAGGCAAACATGCCACGCAGTTCCCCGAGGAGATCTTCACCCCACTCTTCCCAGCCGTGAACGAGAATTTCCGTGTCGGACTGCGTCGCGAAATGATGCCCGGCGAGGAGGAGGCGTTCGCGCAATTCGCGGTAGTTGTACAACTCGCCGTTGAAGATGACGGCTACATTAGCGGATTCGTTCCAAACGGGTTGGTGACCGCCGGCAATGTCGATGATGCTAAGGCGGCGCATGCCGAGGGCGAGGCCTGGGGCGCGCGGATCGTTGACAAGAAACCCGTCATCATCGGGACCCCGGTGGCGCATGGTCGTGGCCATGCTTCTCACGCGAGACTCGGCTTCTTTGCTATTGGAAGCGTAGGTGAATCCGCAGATTCCGCACACGCGGCTATTTTATCTCCGGACTGGTGAAAAATGCGGCTGTTGCGCGGCTAAGGTTCGCACGCAGGTGGAAACGCGACACCTGCAGGCGATTATCGGCCAGCCAGGCGAGAAACACACGCAGGAGCAAGAGGAAGATTAAGGCGTTGACGGAAAAAAACAAATACATGAAAGAGCGGCGCTCGAGCAGAAGGTTCCAGTCCACGTACTCGTCCCAGCCCGGGAAGACACGGTCGAGAACCTGGCGGATGGGCAATCCATGAAACGGCAGCGCCGCCAGGCGCACATGCGCATAGCTTTCGTAAGAATAATCGGGGAGGTAGCGTGGGATCAGGCCGGTGGCCTCGCGAAACACTGCGGGATTCTGGAGCTCCCGAAGCGTAAGCAAATTGCCGTGAGCATCCTTCAAAAACGTGCGGTAGGTTGCGTCAACAATGACCCAACGTCCGTCGATGTAGACCTCGGCGACCACATGTTTGGCGGTGCGCTGCGGGGTAAGCAGCAGCAGGCGGCGCGATTCCACGCCAGCGCTCCGCGTGAGATTGAGGAAGGCGTTCGTGGCCGTGCCGCACACTTCCAGAAGTTGGCGATAGTTAAGTGTGTCTTCCGGATCGCGCGGGGAGAGCTGCACGGCAGGGGTGGCTTCCAGGCGCGGCGGTCCGTTGAGCATCCAGGTGAGAATGGCTTGCGCTTTCTCTTGAGGGGAAGCAGCCTCCGGAATGATCGCGTCGGAGAAGCCTTTCAGGTATTGCCGGACCGAGTATTCCCACACCCCGGTCCAAAAGGTGGCAACGATTGCTGCGGCGAGCAATAAATTGCACATCCACCAGCACGAGCGGAAGATTCGGTGGCTGTTCACTCGACGTTCCTTCGGTCTGCGGAGGAAATTGTCCTACGAGTGGGAGTGTGCCGCAAGAGCCGCATAAACATTAATCATTTGCTCAATTGGCTGATTCCAGCTAAGAGCGTTGAGGACCGTCGCACAACCTACCTGGAGCCTGGCGTAGAGAGTTTCATCGTAAAGGAGTTCCTGAATGCCGTTTGTGAGAGCAGACTCGTCATGCTTCACTACGAGTCCTGCAACGCCGTCAAGTAGCGGCGCAATTCCGCATTGATCGGTGACAACCACGGGCGTGCCTGCGGCGACCGCTTCGGCGGCGGTATTCCCGAAATTTTCATTCTGCGAAGGCAAGACGAAAATGTCTGCGTCGCGATAGGCCTGCCATTTCGGGGTGTCGGCAAGCGCTGGCGAAAAGTGGACACGGCCTGCAGGGGCAACCGCGGCCGCCGTCTTTCTCAGCTTGGCGAGCATGCCAGCTTCATCCGGGCCAACAAAGGCAAGAAACACGGGAGGTTGGCCGGGAGTTTCCGAGGCGACGATCTTCGCAAACGCTTGCAAAAGGAGTTGGGGGCTTTTCTTTTCCGACAGGCGGCCCAGGAAGAGAAGAAGTTTCGCTTTCGGCGGGATGTCCATGGCTTCACGAAAACGGCCGCGTTCGGGTAGGACGGGTGGGCCTGCGACGCCGTTCCGCCGCAGAACGATTTTCTTTTTGGGGATGCCACCGGCGATGAGCTCGGACTTTTCCTGTTCGGCCGTGGCGACGATCGCGCTTGCTCCGTTGAGCATCTCGCGCCCGAGGAAGCGGTGGTACATGCCCTTCAGCCAGAGGCTGCGTACACGCGGCACATACATGCCAATCGGCTCTGCCACATAAGGGATTTTCTTTTCGCGGCAGGCGGCGGCCACGCGAGGGCCGAGCATATCGTACAGGCCGAAAATGTGAGCAACGTCAAACTCCTGCAATCGCGCACGCAGAAAACGGGGCAGCGCGGGATTCCAACTTGCCGCGCGATAGTGGAGCCGGTTGCCCAGATAAATCGCCGTGACACCGGCGGTCTTGCGTTCACGGCCAAAAGGATTGATTTCGGCGGGCGGTTCGCTGGGAACTTGCTGCAACCACTGCTCCAACCCCCAATCGGCGGTGAGCACGGTTACGGCATGACCACGAACGGCGATTCCTTCGGCGAGCGCGCGCACTTTTACGGGCGGACCGCCGAATTCGAAGAACGGCGCATAACTCTGGGTGATATTCAGGATTCGCATAGTTCACGGAGAATCTTCTTGAAGGCTTTGGCGAATACGCTGAAGCGGAATTCGTTGTGAACGCGCTCGCGGCCCCGCGCACCCATCTCCCGCGCCAGCTCGGGATTGGAAAGCAGGGCGTCTATGGAGGTGGCCAATTGCACCGGGTCGCCGTGCGGCACGACGTAGCCCGTCACGCCGTCTTGGATTACTTCCGGCGCACCACCATGTGCGCCACCGATGACCGGCTTGCCGCGGGCCATGGCTTCCAGGTAGACGAATCCGAAGCCCTCGCCGCTGCTCGGCAGCGCAAAGATTTCGCAGGCAGCATAGCAGGCGGAAAGCTCGCCGTACGTCAACCCAGTCAGGAAATGGACGTGGCGGCCCAAGCCGCTGTCTCGCGCGATGCCTTCCAGCCACGGGCGGTCGTCGCCTGTGCCGACAAACACAAGTTGCAGCTCCGGCCAGCGCAGCAACAAGCGCGGCAGGGCGATCATCAAGGTGTCCATTCCCTTGTAGCGCTCGGTCGCCAGCCATCTCCCCACAGTCAGCACAACGCGCCCAGAGGGAAATTCCGGCGGCAGAGTTGCGGCGGGCTCGCCGACGATTTTCGATTCAAAGTCCGGATCAAGCCCCCAGGGAAGGACGCGGACGCGTTCGCGGGGCACGCCCTGGAGCGTGACGACGTAATCCGCGGTGGTGCGGCTAGGAGCGAGGACCAGAGAGGCGCGGCGCAGGGCGCGGCGACGCAGGGGTTGAAGCGGCTCCCAAACTTCGATGCCGTGGGTGCACACGATGCTCTTCATGCGCGGGGCGACCAACTGCATGGCACGCACAATCGGCGCCAGATTCACATGAGCAGCGAGCACGAGCTTGGGGTGCCTCCGGGTTGCGCGCAAGGCGGTTGCGGCGAATCGCGCCTTTCCGCGCGCGGCTCCCGTAAAAACAAATTCGCGATCGCCAACCCGCATGCGGTGGAGTTCTTGCGTGTCGTTCAAACTGAGCATGCGGTATTCCATCTTCCGGGAGGCAGCAAATTCGCTGAGAACGAACGCCATGTGGCGGCCGGCGCGCTGGATACCGCCGGGTGCGTCGAGTTCCGGAAACAGTCCGATGAGCACGCGGTGAGTCTGACAAACCCGCGTGGGCGAATGCAAGAACTCCTGTGAAGAAAAGTTCGCGCGAGAAACTTCGCCTGAAACCCAAAGCCGTCTAATTGCAGGCGAGCGCTCTTGGTATTGTTTCAAACGATTGTCATATGAAAATCTAACTTCGTCGCGGTTGGATGCCCCACATCCACAACCATTCAAGATCTGTCATTTCGACCGGAGGGACGGCGCTTCTTGCCGTCCCGGAATGGAGAAATCCCTCTCAGACCTTGGAATGTAGGTTTAGGAGCGGAGATTGCCCGCCAAGCCAACGAGTCCCGTGAGGCTGTCGAGATAGAGGTCAGCGGCATGCGCGGCGCGATCATGGACGCCGAATCCGTAGTTGACCGCCACGGCAAGCATACCGGCATTGCGGGCGGTCTGCACATCCACTTCGGAGTCGCCAACCATAGCGGCATGTGCCGGGGAAACGCCAAACTCTTGCAGAATGTTGAGTGCGCCGGTGGGATCGGGCTTCTTCTTCTCGAAGCTGTCTCCGCCATAGATGGAGCGGAAGTATTTGGCAAGGCCAAGGCCATGCAGGATGTCAACGCTCATATTCGTGGGCTTGTTGGTCAGGACCGACATGGGATAGGCGGCGAGTGCATCGAGGGCCTCGACCACGCCGGGATATGGCCGTGTAGCATCCAGTTTGTGCAGTTGATAGTGTGCGAGAAACAGGGAGAGGCCGATGCGGTGCTGGTCGTCCGTAGCCCCGGGACCGAGGGCGCTAGCGATCAATTGAGGCGCGCCGTGGCCAATGTAGGTCGCGACGAGGTCGGTCGGGAGTTCCGCGCGGCCCATCTGTCGCAGCATGGCGTTGACGGAGGTGACCAGGTCCAGCTTGGAATCGATAAGCGTGCCATCCAGATCGAACAGGAATGCGCGAATCACAGGGAAAGTTTGGCTCATGAGTGAACGATTATTGTAATACGAGGGCCGTCCCCTAGCTTGTTGGACCAAAGGTCTCATAGATGCACTAGCCAAAACTGAGCCATTGTCCAAGTGGCGAGGAGCATTGTGTTTTCCGAAACGAAGGAAATCACGTAGACTAAAATGTTGCTCACCTGGCAAGAAACTTCTTGGGAGTCCCTATGGCTACGGTCTATCCGTTTCGCGCGTATCGCTACAATCCGAGTGTCGCCGCGTTTGATCGCGTGCTGACCCAGCCCTACGACAAAATTACGCCCGCGATGCAGGAGAAGTATTACGCGGCCGATCCGCACAATCTTATCAGCATCGAAAAAGGCCGCACGCTGGAAGGCGACACGCGAGAACACAGTGTCTACACGCGCGCAGCGGTCACACTAAAGAAGTGGATCGCCGAGAAAGCCGTGGTGCAGGATGACGCCCCGGCGTTTTATGCGTACACGCAGGAATACGACGTGCCGGGTACTTCGCTGCGGCGCACCCGGCGTGGCTTCATCGGCCTGGGGAAGCTCGAAGACTATTCCGCCGGGGTGATCTTCCGGCACGAGCACACACTTTCCGGGCCGAAGGCCGACCGGCTGGAATTGTTGCGACACACGCACACGCACACGGGACAGTTGTTCATGCTTTACGCCGATCCAAGCAGGCAAGTGGATGCGATTCTAAGCGAGGCCACAAGCGGGCAAACCCCGCTCACGCAACTGACCGACGAGTACGGCGTAGTCCACCGCTTGTGGCTGATGGCCGAGCCAAAGCGGATCGCCGCGATTCAGCAAGCGATGGCAGATCAGAAGTTGGTAATTGCCGATGGCCATCACCGGTATGAAACATCGCTGAATTTCCGCAACGAGTCGCGAACGCGCGCCGGCAAGATGATCCCCGATGCACTCTACGAATCCTCGATGATGACGTTCATCAACACGCACAGCGAAGGGCTGACAATCTTGCCGACGCACCGCGTGGTTTCCCGGCTGCGGGACTTTTCCTGGAGCGCAGTGCGCCGCTTCCTGGAGCCGTGGTTTGCCACGGAAGTGTTTTCCTTCGCGACAGACGCGCAACGCCCGGAGGCGGAGCAGAAGTTCCTGGCGTGCCTGGCGGCCCGCAAAGCGCAGCACGCGATTGGCGTTTACCCGGCCGCAGATGCGGCACGACGCGCCTACTATGTGCTGACGCTCCGGCCGGAAGCGGATATCACCCATGTTCTGCCGGGAATCCCCGCGTTGCAGCGGCAACTCGATGTAGTGCTGCTACACCAGGGTATTCTGGAACCGGTCCTGGGGATTACGGCGCACGCCGTGGCGTCCGAATCCAACTTGACCTACGAACGTCAAGCCACAGCGGCTTTGGCGGCGGTGGACCGCGGAGGCGCGCAAGCGGCTTTTCTGCTGAATCCCGTGGAGGTGGATCTGGTGATGCGGGTGGCGACCGCCGGCGAAGTGATGCCGCAGAAGTCCACCGACTTCTATCCCAAGCTGCTGAGCGGGATCACCATGTACCGCGTTGCGGAATAGAAACAAAAAGGACAGGCGCGAGCCTGCCCTTTTGAGAATTCCCAGCAAGTCGATAAGTCTATGGGAGCTTACTTGGAGAAGCTGGCGACGGCTTCGGCTTCGGTGTTGGACACATCGAAGATTGTCATCAGCTTGGTGATTTGCAAGACTTCCGTAAACTTGGCGCCCAGGTGGCAAAGACGCAGCGATGCGCCCTGGTTTTTTGCGCTGTGATGCGAGGCAACGAGTGTTCCGAGGCCGGCGCTGTCGATGAACGTGATATTGTCCATGTTCAGCACGATCTTCTTTTTCCCCTCGGCCACCAGAGATTTCACCTTTTCGCGCAGAGCGCTACTCTCTTCGCCCAGTACGATCCGGCCATCCAGCGCTACAACTGTTACGCCGTCCACTTCGCGAGTCGTCAACTTTAAGGCCACTTTACTTTCCTCCTCATCCATCAACGGATCCGGCGGCAACCCGGGCCGGA
>JGI12270J11330_10002806_pt1 | contig 12728 bp, 15 predicted proteins | sample PeaSoiMetSII2010_FD_11330 | JGI IMG/M metagenome (IMG submission 11330)
GCGACCAGGGCAGTATCCCAGTCGATGAGCAGCCAGCACCCGCCTGCGGTCAGCATCGTGTTGCCCGGATGGGGCTCGCCATGGGTGAGAACCATCCGGGCCGGCACGGCACGGGCCTGCATCACGAGGCGGTCATAACGGTCCAGCAGCCGCCGGATCGGCGCCGCGTTCTGCCTGGCCAGAAGGGAAACGGCGCGCGCGTACGGCCCGCAGTCCGCGACATCACCGGCCAGGTCGCACGCTGCCTCCAGCTCATCCCGGCCAGGCACGGCGAAGTCATCAGCCACTGCATGCCGGCTGGCCCCAGCCGGGGCGGCATGAACAGCGGCCACCAGGCCAAGCACGCCGAGCCGGTGCGCGGGTGAGGAGAACTCGCCCCACTCAAAGCTCTGCCCGTCGATGAACGGGTAAACCGCCACGGCAAACCCGTCGCCGACCCGGGCCACCGGCTCGCCGTCACGGGCGGTGACCGGCGCCACCACGAACATCCGGCCGCAGTCCCGCAGATCCCGGGCGGCAGCCAGCGACGCGCGCAACCGCCCGAACCCCGCCGCCAGCGGCTCACCTTCCGACAGCCGTTTGCCCGCCAGCTCATCAACGGTGACGAACCACCGGCACCCGGCCGCGTCAGCAACCTCCCAGTGATGGCTGCCCCAGCCGACAGGCCGGTACTCCACCGAGGCAACAGCCATCCCCCACCAGCGCCGCAGCGCCGACGCCAGCGCAGCTTCCGGCAGGCCAGCAGGCGGGGACAGCACCTGGCCACGGTAACCACCCTCCGGCGGCATGGCTACCAGATAACCCAACCGGCGCTGGATGGCGCCGGTCCCGGGTGGCAGGCCAGCCCGTCCTGCCCCCGGCCCGGGCACGGGCCGGGAACCGAGCGAGGAGCAGCACGGCGCCGCAGGCCGCCGCCCGGTACCTGCCTCCCAGCCCGCTTCGCCCTGCACGGCCGGACCCTCGCCATCACCCGTCTCTGGTGCGCGTCGGCGGCCGGAGAATGCCGTGACCGGCGGCAGGGAAGGCGGCCGCGGACTTGACCGGGCGGGCGGGGTCGAGCGTGCATCGGTCCGGCGCCGGGCTGCCCGGCGTGCGGCTCCCGTGGGCGGCTCGAACCGGCTCCTCTCCGTTGACGAATTGGCTGCCTACCTCGGCGTGCCGAAGCAGACCGTCTACGGCTGCTGGCGGCAATGGGGGCTGCGCGGTTACCGGGTCGGCCGGTACCTGCGGTTCCGCGAGCGGCACGTAGAGGAATGGCTCCAGTCCCGGGAGGTATGACCGTGGCCAGAATCTTCAAGCGCTGCCCGTGCCCCGAAGACCAGTGGTCGCGGTACTCGAATACGCCTCTCACGGGCACGCCGTCGCCACCGGGAACCCGTACCACAACCAGTTCATCTCCGTCCTCACCCTCCGCGACAGGGAAGTCGTGCACTGGCGGGACTACCTCAACCCCGTCGCCGTATTCGACGCGCTCGGCTGGCCNCAGCGCTAACCGGCAGCCGGCGCACCCCACCGGGGACCTGGGAGGCAGGGCGGCCGTGCGGCGGCTCCCAGTACGGCATGACCATTGGGCCTCGACCGGGATGCCGGTTTCGACGGCGATGNAGGCCGCCGCGGGAACCGGCAGCCNTCATGCTTATCCTCCCCGTGCCGACTCGCGCCCCNACCCATTTGACGCAACTGACTGGTTGCCATATTATCGCAACCATCCAGTTGCTAAATGATGGAGGAAGTCGTGGCGTTCCCTGATCGCATCGAGCGAACCGTCGAGATCGCTCACCCGCCGGCCAAGGTATGGGCGGCGCTCACCACGGCCGAGGGACTGAGTGCCTGGTTCGGCAAGGAGGCCACGATCGACCTGCGCCCGGGCGGCTCGGCCCGGATGAAGTGGGACAGCGGCCACACCGCCGACATGCGGGTGGAACGGGCGGAGGAGCCGACGGTGTTCGGCTTCACCTGGCATATCTACGGGCTGCCTGAGGAGGACCCGCGCCGCACCTACGTTGAGTTCACGCTGGAGCCGGCTGGTGCGGGCACGCGGCTGACCGTGGTCGAGTCCGGTTTCGCGCAGCTTCCCGAGGACGCCTACCGCACGGCCTACGACGGCAACACCCGAGGGTGGGCGAGCGAGCTGGGCGAGCTCGCCGACTACCTCGATGCCGCCGCCTGACATCGAGGCGATCGCCGAGCAGGTCTTCGTCGCCCTGGCCGACCCGAGCCGGCGCGCCATCCTGGCCGCGCTGGCCTCGGGGGGGCCGGCCACCGCCACGGACCTGGCCGGCCGGCTGCCGATCACTCGTCAGGCGATCGCCAAGCACCTGGCGCTGCTGGCCGAGGCCGGCCTGGTGACGGCCGAACACGGAGAGCGGCGCAGGGTGCGGTACCGGCTGCGCTCCGCGCCGATGCAAGTGGCGCAGCAGTTCTTGGCCGCGCTGGCGCGCGACTGGGATGGCCCGCTCGACGCACTGAAAGATCACCTCGACCAGAATGCTCGCGGATCCGCGTGACGGAGATCGCCGCCCGAACTCATCGAGGAGGGAGGACTGATGGTGAACGTGGAATCGCCGGCGCACGGCTGCGCCGGCGATTGTGCTGGCGGCGACGCTCGGGCTCGCCGCCGCATGCTGGGCGGCCGCGGCCTGGCTGATGGGCGGCATGGATATGGGGTCGCGACCCGGCCCGGGTCGTTCGGGTTCTTCGCCGCGGCGTGGGTGACGATGATGGCGGCGATGATGCTGCCGGGCGCGGCCCCGGCGGTCGCCAGGCACGCCCGCGTGAGCCGCAAGGTGCGTGCCGCGCCGCCGTTCGCCGGGTCCTACCTGGCCATCTGGGCGCTCGCAGGTGTCGTGGCCTCACGCCACCAATGATGTAACGACAGAAAAGGAGACAGGCAATGACCAGTCACAAGACGGGGACTCGCGAGGAGTGGCTTGCCGCGCGGCTGGAGCTGCTCGAGGCAGAGAAGGAACTGACCCGGCGCGGCGACGAGCTGTCCCGGCGGCGGCAGGAGCTGCCCTGGGTCAGGGTCGACAAGGACTACCGCTTCGAGACCGAGGGGGGAACGGCGTCGCTCACTGACCTGTTCCGGGGACGCTCGCAGCTGCTCGTCTACCACTTCATGTTCGGGCCCGACTACACCGCCGGATGCCCGTCCTGCTCGGCGATCGCCGACGGCTTCAACGGCTCCGCGGTCCACCTCGCCAGCCACGACGTCACGCTCTGCGCGGTGTCGCGGGCCCCGCTCGCCAAACTGGACGCATACAGGCGGCGGATGGGCTGGAGCTTCCCGTGGGCGTCCTCCTCCGGCAGCGACTTCAACTTCGACTTCGGGGTGGCGCACACCAAGGAGGAGTGGGAAGCGGGAACCGTCTCGTACAACTTCGGTGAGGAGGACCTGAGGCCGACGGCTGGCGAGAAGAGTTCCCGCGACGCCTTCAGCCAGTCGATCGTCGGCACGGACTGGCAGACTTACCGGCGTGAAGGGCCCGGCATGAGCGCTTTCGCTCGCCAGGACGGCACCGTCTACCACACCTACTCCACGTACGCGCGCGGGCTGGACATCCTGTGGGGCATGTACCAGTGGCTCGACCGCGCGCCCCTCGGCCGCAACGAGGCCGGCATGTGGTGGCGCCGCCACGACGAGTACGACAGCCAGTGAGCGAGGCTGGCCAATGTCGGACATGAATAACTGGAACACCCGCCGCGGGACGCGTTGCCTGTCCTGCCGGTGACCTGTCCTGTCAGACGGTCAGGAGTGCCTGCGTCGGTGACAGGCGGGCGGCGCGGATGGCGGGCAGCAGCCCGGCCAGGGCGCCGATGATGACGGCCGCGGCCAGGCCGCCGGCCCAGGCCTGGGGCGGGATGACCACGGCCTCGCCGTGGCTGCGGGCGTAGGCGCCGGTGGCGACGGCGCCGGCGATGACGCCGACGGTGCCGCCGGCCAGGGACAGCAGGATGGCCTCGGCCAGGAACTGGGCGCGGATCTGGCCTCTGGTGGCGCCCAGTGCCCGGCGCAGCCCGATCTCGGAGCGGCGTTCCAGCACCGAGATGACCATGATATTGGCCACCCCGATCGCGCCAACCAGCAGCGCGACCGCGCTCAGGCCGAGGAACAGGCGGTCGAACGCGCCCTTGGCGTCGGCCTGGGCGGTGAGGATGTCCGAGGGCTGGGAGACGGTGACCTGGCTGGGGTTTTCCGGGCTGGCCTGCGCGCCGAGCAGGTTGTCGACCGCGGTGGTGGCGGCCGGGGTATCGACGGTGCGGACGTAGATTTCCGACGGGTGCCCGTCGAATTCCAGGTACTTCTCCGCGGCCGGGAAGCCGACCAGGACCGCCGAGTCGAGCTCGGAGGCATAGGTGGCCGGGTTGAGGATGCCGGTCACGTAGAACCACATGCCGCCGGTGCCGCCGGTGCCGCTGACCCAGATCCGCATCCCGGGCCGGATCCGGTCGATGCCCAGCAGCTGCGCGGTGACGGCGCCGAGCACAGCGGCCGGCTCGCGGGCGGTGGCGGCGTTCAGGAACCGGCCCTGCGCGAGGCTGGTGCCGGCCACTGCGGGCAGGCCCAGGGTGGCCGCCTCGACGCTGAGGGCGTTGGTCTCGATCGGGGGGATGAGCGGGGATTTGTAGGCGTTGATGCTGCCGACAGTGCCGGTGTCTTGCACCGAAAGGACCCCGGGCAGCCGGGCGATCATGCCCGGCGCCGCCACCGGCAGCTCGGCGGTTTCGCCGGAGAGGGCCTGCCCGTTGGTGACGGTCAGCAGGTTGGTGCCCAGCGCCTGGATCTGGGCCAGCAGCGCGGCGGAGGAGGAGGCGGCCAGGCCCAGGACGGCGACGATCGCCGCGACGCCGATCGCGATGCCCAGCGCGGACAGCCCGGCGCGCAGCTTGCGGGTCCGCAGCCCGACGCTGGCGAGGGCGGCCAGGTCAGAGGGCCGCAGCCGGGCCGCAGCCGGGGCGGCCGGCCGCGGCGATGTGGTGGTCATGACGGTCCTTCCTGCGCGGGCCGGGAGCGGGCGGGCCGCCCGCCGCCAGCCCCGCCGGCGGCCGCCTGGCCGGGGACGGGGCTGGTGTCGGCGATGATGTGCCCGTCGAGCATCTCGATGCGACGGTGTGTCCGGGCGGCGACCGCGTGGTCGTGGGTGATGATGATGATCGTCGTCCCGGCGGCGTTGAGTTCCTCCAGCAGGGCCAGGATGGCGGCGCCGGTGGCCGAGTCCAGGTTGCCGGTCGGCTCATCAGCCAGCACTACCGGCGGCGCGCCCGCCACCGCCCGCGCGATCGCGACCCGCTGCCGTTCCCCGCCCGACAGCTGGGTCGGCCGGGCGGCGGCCCGGTGCGCGAGCCCGACCCGGTCCAGGGCCTGCAGCGCCAGCCGCCGCCGCGCGCCGCGCCGCACCCCGGCGTACAGCAGCCCGTCGGCCACGTTGCCCAGCACGCTCTGGTGCTCGGCGAGGAAGAACTGCTGGAACACGAACCCGACCCGGGAGGCCCGCAGCCCGGCCAGCTCCCGGTCGGTCATCCGCGCCACGTCCAGGCCGGTGACGCGCACCGTCCCGGCAGTCGGCTTGTCCAGGGTGCCCATCAGGTGCAGCAGCGTGGACTTGCCCGACCCCGACGGGCCCACGATGGCGGTCAGCTCCCCGGCGCTCACCGCCAGGCTCACCCCGGCCAGCGCCTGCACCGGAGGCGACCCGGGATACTGCTTGGTCACCTGCTCCAGCTCCAGCACCGGCACCCCGCCCGGCCCGTCCCCGCCGGCCAGGGCCGTCCCCGCGGCGGTCACGACGCCGCCACCACGACACGCTGCCCGGGCCTCAGCGCCCCGGTCACCTGCACCAGCCCGTTAGCGCCGTCGTAGATCCCGGGCGTCACCGGCACCCAGCGCCGCGTGTTCCCCGCGCCGACGACCTCCACGACGTACCCGCCCGGCGACTGGGCCACCAGCGCCGTCACCGGCACCGCGAGCACCGGGCCAGGGCTGCTTTCGGTGGTGATGTTCACCGTCACCGGCGCCTGGTCCAGGGTTCCCGCCGCCCCCGGATCGGTCAGCCTCACCTGCACCGGGATCGTCGTGGTCGGGCTCTGCCCCTGCCCCGACCCGGACGTGGTCGCCACCGTGCCGACCGAGGAGACCACGCCCGGCGTGGTCGTCCCGTCCGGCAGCGTGATGCTCACCGTGTCGCCGGCCTTGACCTCCGACTGCTGGGAGACGTCCAGCGGGATCGTCACCAAGTGCCGGTCCGAGGTCGCCGCCAGCACCGGCCCGGACGCCGGGCCGCCCAGGCTCCCGGTCACCTGGCTGACCCGCAGCGCCTCCGGCTCGAACACCACCTGCCCCAAAGACAGGCTCCCCGGCGGGAAGGAGACCCCCAGGTGCTCTTCCAGCCGCTGCACCGCGTACGCCGTCTCCCACGAGTAGTAATCCCAGCCCAGCGCGAGGATATCCGCGCGGTCGGCGTAGCCGAGGTCCACCAGGTCGTGGTTGAGCTGGGTCACGTCCTGGCCGGTGATCCCCTCATCCAGGGTCCGCCAGTCCGGCACGCTGCCGTACAGCAGCACCACCGGGGAGCCGTTGCCCGTCTTGTACAGCGCCTGTCCCTGGCTGATCACCTGCCCAGCCGACGGCAGCCAGGTCAGCGTCCCGCCGCCCCGCCCGGCCACCGTGTAGGACCCGGCGTACCCCAGCGTCGCGTTCACCGGCGTGGTTGCCGCGATATCCTGCCGGGTCACCGGCTGCGTCGCCGGCGCGGGCGCCCCGTGCTGCCCGGCCCCGGACGCGGCGGCCGGGGAAAACACCCCGGCCCGCCACGCCGACACCGCCCCGGCCGCCAGCACGACCACGATGCCCAGGGCCACCCAGCGGCCACGGCCGCGCGATCCCCTTGCCTCCGCGGCCGCCAGGGCCTCCGCCTGCTGCCCGGCCTCCCGGCCGCGCGAAACCGTCCCGCTCATGACCCGCCTCTTCGCGCCGGCAGCGCGGCGGCCGCCAGGCCGGCGCCGGGCAGTCCGTATCGGCGCAGTGGATTCGGCGCGGCAATGCCTTTCACGGTGACACCGTCACTGACGGCAGCCCCGTGCCTGCGGGCAGCACGTACTGGCATTCGTGGGCTTTGGCGATAATCTGCGGCGAATGCGGGTCAAAGCCGTCTCTGCTGACGCTTATAACGAATTCCACGCGCCCATCGGAACTGGTGGGGTCGGGGAAGTTCGGCACCCCGTGGGAGCGCATGCACTGGGCGAACTTCACGTCGTCGGTCAGCTGCTGCCGCTGCTGGGCCTGGGTCGGCGCCTGGTACGGCCACAGGTCCTGGCAGGCTCCCTGGGCCGCGGTGAGCCGGGAATCGCTCACCCCGACTTGCTGCCCCGACGTTATCTTAGGCATCTGTCCGCTGCTGTCGGGGCCGGGGTAGTCCGGCACCCCGTGGGAGCGCATGCACTGGGTGTAGGCGACCAGCTGGGAGGTCGCTGACCCTCCCGCATTCGGTGAGCCGCCGGACCCGGTGGATGACGGGCTGCCGCTGCATGCCGCCGCCAGCAGGGCGGCGGCGGCCATGACGGTTATGACGGCTGCGACTCGCGCCCGCCGGGGCCAGGGCGGTCGCGGGCCGGGTCCGCGGCAGGGGCAGTTGTTCATCTCGTGCCTCCACGCGGCTGGCACTGTGACTGTGGGTTCATGACAGCCAGCGTGCCGGCCGGCGGCGGCGGGCGCATCACGCGCCGGGGGTAGCGCGGGTCCCTCGCTGGAGGGATACGCCGGAGGGTTGCGCGGAGGTAGCGTGCAGGTGTGCTGGACCGGGTGCGACGCAGGGTGTGGGGGCTATCGGGCCGGCTGATCGCCTCCTACATTCTCGTCACGCTCGCCGTCGTGGTGCTGGTCGAGGCGCTCGTGCTCGGCTTCGAGGTACTCCCGCTGGTGAACGGTGCCCAGCTGCAGGCTCAGGTGGACGCGACCGCGAAGAGCTACGCCGGGCAGCTCGCCCAGCGCTACCCCGGCGGCGTGCCGGCCGGAACCGTGCTCGGCGACCCCGGCCAGCCGGCGCAGCCGGGCCAGGCCCCGACGACCCCGGACGGCAGCACGCTGGTCGTTCCGGCGATCACCGGCCCGGTCCACAGCGACCAGGCGGTCACCGCGGTCGTGGCGGTCGCCGCCGACGGCATGGTCGTCGCGTCCTCCGCGCCATCCCGGTACCCGCCCGGACGGGCGGCGGCCAGCGAACTCCCCGCCCCGGCGGCTCCGGCGAGCGCAGGCGGCCCCATCAAAGGCGGCAGCGTGTCCACGCCGTACGGCAACGTGCTCTTCATGGTCGGGCGGGCGGGCCGCGCCGGCATCGGCAAGCCGCCGGCCAGCGCGCCGGGACGGGTCGCCTACGTCTATGTCCAGGCGCCATGGTCGCCCGGGTTCATCAACCCCATCCGCGCCTGGAGCGAGCTGGGTCAGCTCGGCGACGCCGGCCCGCTGTTGTCGGCCCCCTACGCGCTGATCTTCGCCATCGTGCCGGTCGGCGTGCTGTTCGGGCTGCTGGCCTCACGCCGCCTCGTCCGCCGGGTACGCCGCCTGGAACGAGCCACCCTCGCGGTCGCCGACGGCGACTACACCGTCACCCTGCCCGTCTCGGGCCGGGACGAGGTCGGCCGGCTGGAGGCGAACTTCACCACCATGACCCGCCAACTCGGCTCCGCGCTGGCCGCCGAACGGCAGCGAGCCAGCGGCGACGCGCGCGCCGCGGAGCGGGCCCGGATCGCGCGGGAGGTCCACGACGCGATCTCCCAGCACCTGTTCGGCCTGCGGATGATCGCCGCCGGGATGCGCCGGGCCGACCCGGGCAATCAGCAGGCCCGCGCGATCGAGCGCATCAGCGAGGAGGCACTGCGCGACATGCAGGCGCTCCTGACCGAGCTGCGCCCGGCCAGCCTGGACGGTGCCGGGCTCGCCCCGGCCCTGCAGGAGATCTGCGCGGCCTACCACGACCGGCTCGGCGTCACCGTCGACGCCAGCCTGGACGACGTGACCGTCCCCGCGCCCGTCGAGCACGCACTGCTGCGCATCACCCAGGAGGCATGCGCCAACGCCGTCCGGCACGGCAACGCCCGCCGGCTTGCCGTGTCGATGACCCGCCAGGACGGGCACGTCGAGCTTGCCGTCCGCGACACCGGCGCCGGCTTCGACCCGGCCGCCCCGCACGCCGGCTCCGGGCTGGCCCACATCCGGGACCGGGTCACCGAACTCGGCGGCACCGTGGACATCGACAGCGCACCCGGGCACGGCGCGGCGCTCACCGTCCGGGTGCCGGTGCCATGACGATCCGCGTGGTGATCGCCGACGACCATCGCGTCGTCCGGGACGGGCTGTGCTACCTGCTCGGCCAGGAACCAGACGTCGAGGTCGCGGGCGAAGCCGGAGACGGCCGGCAGGCGGTAGACGTCGTCGCCGCCACCCGCCCGGACGTGCTGCTACTCGACCTGTACATGCCCGGACTTGACGGGCACGCCGTGATCGCCGCACTGCACGACACGCCGCACCGGCCTGCCGTCGTCGTGCTCACCTCCGCCGCCGACGACGAGCACCTCGTCCGCGCCATGCACGCCGGCGCGACCTCCTACCTGCTCAAGACCGCCCCGGCTGAGCACGTCATCGCCGCCGTCCGCGACGCCGCCGCCGGTACCGCCAGCCTCAGCCCCGAGCTGCTGACCCGGCTCACCCAGGCGCTGCGCCGGCCGCCGCCGCCGGACCCGCTGCAGCCGCTCTCACCGCGCGAACGCGAGGTACTCCGGCTGATCGCCTGCGGTCACAGCAACCGGCAGATCGCCCGGGACCTGGCGATCGGCGAGCAGACCGTCAAGACCCACGTCCGCAGCATCCTCACCAAACTCGGCCTGCAAGACCGCGTCCAGGCGGCGATCTTCGCCCTCCGCCACCAGGCCGGTAGCTACGAGCACCGGCCGTAACCGTGTGGGGTTTCAGGATCCGCATGAGCACGCAGATCACCCATTCCCGCACAGTCAAGCGGCCCACGCGACGACCCGGCGCAACACGCATATCGGTTACCGCACTCCGGGTGTCACTGTCTGTAATAGGCGGTAGTGCCCGGTGGCCGGACCAAGCAAGAGGTCCGGGACAAGCTCAAGGCGGTGCACGCCGAGCTCGACCGCGGCCTGCATACGTCTGCCACGTACACGGTCCGGCAGGCGGTGGACGACTGGCTAGAGGGTGGCCTGCCGGGACGGTCAGAACGCACGCGGTCCATCTACCGGGAGGCGCTGATACCGCTCCTGGAGCGCATCGGCGCCAAGCCGCTCCGGGAGCTGACGGCCCGCGATGTCCGCAAGGGGCTCGAGGCGCTCAGTGACAGGCTGTCGACCCGGTATCTGCAAATCGCTAGGGCTTCGCTGGCTCGGACGATCACGGCCATTTGCGCACAGGGTTCAACCGCCCTCCTTGCCGTGACATGATCTCGGCCGAGTCCTCCGAGTCAAGGCCAAGCCGCTGACGCGGTGGGTCCCTGACCCATATCGCGTCGCCTGCCGGGGACTCTGGCGACGGGCAGCCACGTGCGATGGGGACGTTCGGCGAGACTTTCGGCCCTGGGCGGTGCGGATATGTCAGAGAACCCTTGCCAAAAGACAGCGAGAACGTTCTGCATGGAGGATCGAAATGGTGTAGATCATCACCGGTGGTATCGTTTACCTGATACTCGTGATCACTCTTGGCGTTATGTCGATCAGGAAGGGTCATTGGGTGATGTTCATCATCGGGTTCTTCTTGCCATTCTTCTGGCTCATCGGCGCGCTGATGCCTTCGCGGCGGCTCGCCTACTAGGCGGGCCAACTCCAGGGAGAGCGTTGCACGGGGGCGAGTATGACGAACCAGCACTTCCAGGCTCTGTCGGCGGCGAAGCGGCGGCGGCTCATCTTCTGGGCGGTCCTGCGCAGCGTCCTGGTCGCGGTGGTGCTGGTCGTTCTGTACTACGTGCTTCCGCTGGACCGGCGATGGGGTTCCGATACGGCGATCCGCCTGCTGATTGGCATCGTGGTCTTCGCGGGTGTCATGGTGTGGGAGGTCAGGGTCATCGCTGGCTCGCGCTACCCGGGTCTGCGGGCGGCCGAGGCGCTGGGGTTGATCCTTCCCTTGTTCCTGGTGCTGTTCGCCTCCACCTACTTTGTGATGGAACGGGCCTCCGCGGCGAGCTTCACCGAGCCGTTGACCCGCACGGACGCCTTGTACTTCACGGTAACGGTGTTCTCCACGGTGGGTTTCGGGGACATCACCGCCAAATCCGAGACCGCCCGGGTGGTGCTCATCGTCCAGATGCTCGCCGACCTCGCATTTCTGGGCGCCGGCATACGAGTGCTCGTGGGGGCCGTGCAACGCGGCCGGGAACAAAGCTCGGGTACGGGCGATGACACCGGGCCGACCGCCGGGTAACGGCATCCCTGGCGCTTGGTACCGCCTTGGTGACGCTGTTCGACGGAGTGAAGCTGCTGGTCACCAACTGGCGGCTCACCCTGGCCAAGGTGCTCCCGGCTGCGATGTGCCGATGAGCCATCATGACCAACCGGGTTCCATCCCGGGACCCGCTGCGCCGCTGTCCGTTCCCTGGTCCGGATTGACGGATATGAGCTCAACGCCCAGCTCCTGGATTTGCTCGATGAGCCCGAGCAGGTGCGCCTGATCGGTCACCTGGCCGGTCAGCACCGTCATGCCCGCAAGCCGCTGCAGTTGCATGCCTTCAAACAGGAATCCGAACGGATCGCCCAGCTCCCCGCGAAGGACCAGCTGGTACCTGCGGCCTTGCGCCCAGTTGCTGTCCATGTCTACGCAGCCTCACACTCCGGCAGGGGACCCGTCATCACCTGCCGGCCGGGTTCCCCTAGGGGAAACTGCTGCCAGGCCGGACCCGGCCCGCCCGGGCCCGGCCAGTCACGGACAACCAGGCGGGCAGGCCTGGGCGGCGGCGCCGGCCAGCGGCGCCCGGTGCGTTATTCCTTCGATGCTCGCTACAGGAGGCCGAGCTGGCGGCCACGTTGGAGCGCGCCGGCCCGCGAGGACACCGCGAGCTTGCGGTAGATCGCCCGGACATGACTGTGGACCGTGCTGTGCGACACATACAGCTCACGGCCGATATCCCGCTGAGACAGATCGCCGTGCAGGAGCTTGAGCACCCGGAGCTCCTGCTGTGTCAGCTCCTGATCGCCGGATCGGACAGGGCGGATCTGCGGTGGCCGGTCGAGAGCAGCCAGCCTCCCGGCCAGGATCCCCGGATCAGGGCAGGATCCGAGGATAGATCTCGCCTCGGCTATCGCATCGGCGGCACGCTGGTGCTCGCCCAGGGCCCGCAGCACCGGCGCCTGGCCGAGCAGCGCATTCGCCAGCTGGATGGGCTGGCCAAAGGTCCGCGAGAGGGCGACGCCGCGGTCGATCAGCGGCAGTGCCTCCTCGGGCCTCCCGCGCGCCGCAAGCGATACTCCCAGCGCCAGCGGAGCCACGCCGATGACTTTCCCGGTGCCGTGCTCCCGGACGAATCCGGCTGCTGTCTCGGCCAGCACCCGCTGTTCCTCAAGCTGGCCCCGATCGCCGGCGATCCACGATCGGTAGGCCAGCGACGCCTCGCCAGCCAGCCACTGCCTGCTCGCGGGCGCCAGCGCCGCCGATTCCGCGAACCACCGGTCGGCCTCGTCAGGCTCACCCCGGAAGTACAGGCCCGTGCCGACCGCCCAGCAAGCCAATG
>JGI12270J11330_10002820_pt1 | contig 12691 bp, 8 predicted proteins | sample PeaSoiMetSII2010_FD_11330 | JGI IMG/M metagenome (IMG submission 11330)
GGCGGTAAACGCCACGTCCCGCCGGTCTTGCTAGCGCCTACCGCGAGAGAACACCCCGTGTTGCGACTGCTGTGTTGATATGTATCAGGAGGGACAGTGATAAATGAGTGCGCCAGGAGTTACTGACCGGCCGGAGCCCGCGAACGGGCTCTGGCAACCAGTCAGTCTTAGCGGAATAAACGTATTGCGTCTGGCGGTAATCACACGACCAGCCTCCTGCGGATTGGGCAAATCGGCGCAGGCCGCTAGTCGTGCGCGAGGTCAGCTCATCCCCAAAGGTGAGTGTTGGCAGTCGCGGTAGGGGCCGCTGCCACCACCTGGACGGTGGCCGCCGGCGCCGTTGCGGCTACCACCGAGGCAGCAGCCATTGACCCAGCCGAGCTAAGTGCTAGGATAGCCGGAATGATGATGGTTCGCCTTATGGACATGATTCCTCCATCGCGTCTGCAGAGGTCAGCGGCCTGCTACATGACTTCTACGGCACGCGCGGCACATCTGAACTACCTGGCGTAATAGTCGCCTTTCGACTGTTACATAACCTAGCGTAAATCGATGGATACGCATTTTTCAAATACTAAATATTGCATTATGCTTTTTTCGCAATATGCATTGTTCCCGGGCGAGGAAATGTTAATAACAAATGCAGCGCAAGACTCTGTGCAATTTTCATTGCATGGCGTGGAGGCGGCACGACGGCACTTCGGCCAGATGGGCTCCGCCGCCGAATTAATGTCCGAAAATGAACCGCTTGTTCCGTAAATATTCTGGTAGTAGGGTTTGTCCCATGCCCCCGATGAACCCGGCCGGTGCGCTGGTCGGCCGGGATAGCGAGATGACGCTCCTGACCGGGCTGATAAGACAGGTGGCTCGGGGACGCGGTAGTGCGGTGCTCATCGAGGGCGAGCCGGGCATCGGCAAGTCCGAGCTGGCGCGGGCGGCGGTGGCGGGGGCGCCCGAGGCCGGGTGCCAGGTGTTCTGGGGAGCCGGCGACGAGCTGGGCCAGGCGCTGCCGCTGCTGCCGTTCCTCGACGGGCTGCGGGTACGCGAGCCCTCGGCCAATCCCCGGCGAAACACGATCGTCCAGCTCTTGCGCGGTGAGGTCGCCGCCGACCGCGGCACGGACGTGCCGGCCGTGCTGGCGGAGCAGTTGCTGGCGCTTGTCGCCGAGCAGTGCGCGGTCCGGCCGACCATCCTGGTGGTCGATGACCTGCAGTGGGCCGACCCGGCCAGCGTCACCTTGTGGGGGCGGCTGGCCAGGTCGGCGCAGCAGGTGCCGCTGCTGCTTGTCGGGATGATGCGGCCGGCGCCCCAGCGGGATGACCTGCTGGCGCTGCGGCGGGTGGTGGGCGACGATGCCCGGCTTCAGCTCACCGGGCTCACCGGGGTGGCGGCGGCCGACCTGGTGGCCGCATTGGCCGGCGGAAAGCCCGACGATAACCTCTTGCGGCTCGCCGGCGGGGCGGCGGGCAACCCGCTGTACCTCACCGAGCTTGTCGCCGCGCTGGCCCGCAGTTCCAGTCTGACTGTCACCGAGGCGGGCGCCGCCGAGCTCGCAGGCGGTTCCGCACCAAGCTCCCTGTCGGCGGCCATCGCGGACCGTCTTGGCTTTGTGGCCGGGCCGGTGCGGGAGGTGCTGCGGGCGGCGGCCCTGCTCGGCACGGATTTCGCGGTCTCTGATCTGGCGATCGTGCTGGGGCGCGGCGTGGCGGACCTGGTCCCGGCGGTCGACGAGGCATGTGCCGTCGGCGTGCTGGCCGAGTCCGGTCACGGCCTGGGGTTCCGGCATCCGCTGATCCGGGCGGCACTGTACGACGACATGCCGGCGCCCGTGCGTGCCGCCTGGCACCGCGATGCGGGGCGCGCCCTCGCGGAGGCGGGCGCACCGGCGGACCGGGTGGCGCGGCAGATGCTGCGGGCGGTAGCCGGACCTGGCCACGAGACCGGGCCGATGGATGAGTGGATGCTGAATTGGCTGGTCCGTACCGCGGACCTGCTGGTCGGCCAGGCGCCCGGGGTCGCGGCCGAACTCCTCGGGCAAGCAGTCGCCAGCTCCCCGGCCGACTCGGCTCAGCACGGCTGGCTGGCCAGCCGACTCGCCGACGCCCTCTACCGCATGGGTGACCGGGCTGACGCCGAGCAGGTGGCGAACCGCGCGCTGGAGCATGCCACCGAGCCCGATCTCCTCGTGGACCTGCACTGGACGCTGGCGCTGTGCCGCATGCTGGCGGGTGAGTCCGCGGAGTCCCTGGCCACGCTGGACCGGGCACTGGCCTCGCCCGGAATCTCAGCCCGGCACCGCGCCAGGCTGCTGGTGGTCGCCGCGCGGACGCACTTCAACCTCGGCGAGGTCGAAGAGGCTGGCCGGGTCGCCGCCGGTGCGCTCGCGGCGGCGTCGGAGGCAGGCGACAACTGGGCCATGGGCTGGGCGCTGCTCATGATGGCGCTCGTGACTTCGGTGCGGGGAGGCATGACCGACGCGCTGCCGCTGTTCGAGCGGGCGCTGACCGTGACTCAGGCCGATCCGGCGCTAACCGACCTGCGGCTGCTGCTGCAGATCAACAAGGCCGTCACGCTGGGCAATCTCGACCGGTACGAGGAGGCCCTGGCTGCGGCCGGGCAGGCGCGGCACCTCGCGGACCAGGTTGGCACGACGTTCCGGCTGGCTCAGGCGCACGGCGCCCTGGGCCAGTTGCTCTTCCAGACGGGGCGATGGGACGATGCGCTGGCCGAGGTAGGGATGGTACATGAGGACCTGAAGGAACCCGCCGTCGCCTGTGGCGAGCTCGCCATCGCCGCCGTGATCAGCTTCCATCGCGGCGAGGTCGGCGCGGCGCGCGGTCACCTCGCTGCGGCCGTCCCGCACGCCGAGCGGCTCGGACACCGGGTTATCACCTCATTGGCACTGGCCCGCAGCCTGGACCGCGAGCATGACGGCGCCCTACCAGAGGCGCTGGCCGCGCTGACGGATGCGTTCGACGGCAGTACCGAAGAAGTCGAGGAGATCGAGGACCTGCTTCCCGACGCCGTCCGCCTCGCCGCCGAAACCGGAGACATGGAGACCGCACAGTCCATCGCGGGCCAGGCCGCCGCGCTTGCCGCCGGATCGGACATCCCGCACCGGCAGGCGAACGCGCTGTACTGCCGCGGCCTGCTGGATCATGATGCCTCCCGGCTGCTTGTAGCGGCGGAGCGCTACGGCGACGCCGGAAGGCCGCTGCTGCGGGCGAAGGCGCTGGAGGCGGCTGCCGGGGAGTTCGTCGACGCCGACGACCGCGGCCAGGCGCGGGACGCGTTCAGCCAGGCCGTGGATGTCTATACCTCCCTGGGCGCGGCCGGGGATGTCGCCCGGCTGCAGGCCACGTTCCGCGCCCACGGCATCCGGCGCGGGCCGCACGCCAAGCACCGGCGGGCGCGCAGCGGCTGGGACAGCCTCACGGCGACCGAGATCAAGATCGCCGCATTCGTGGAGGAGGGATTGTCCAACCCGGAGATCGCCGCCAGGCTGCTGCTATCCCGGCGGACCGTCGCGACCCACGTCTCCCACATCCTGAAGAAGCTCGACGTCCATTCGCGGACCGACATTGCCCGTGAGTCAGCCCTGCGCACCATCGCGTCGAGGTAATCGCGGTGCGGGAATCGCAGATGCGTTCGGTGGGGACGGTGAGGCGCCGGGGGATGACTCACCGTCCCCACGTATGAGCCCCTGCGGGCCGCGTTCGCCACCCTCGGCGAGATCGGGGCCGGACGCGAGCGTGAAGTACACGGCCTTGCCTGCAGGGGTGCGGTAGACACCCCAGTCAGCCGACAGGGTGGCGACCAGCATCAGGCCCCGCCCGGTCTCGGCGTCGGCTGGTGCGTCTACCAGTACCGGCAAAGAGCACGACGTGTCGTGGACATCAACGCGCAGCTGACCGCAGGAGCAGCTGATGGCAAGCGTGACGGTCCCGCCCGGCTCGTGCCTGATGGCATTGGTCACCAGTTCGCTGGTGAGCAGGACCGCGACATCCGGGTCGACCGGGACATCCCAGGCACAGATGGCCGCCCGGACCTGGCTGCGGGCCTCGGCCGCCGCCGCCGGTCCCGTGGTCAGCCGGACGCGGCATCCGTTGAGTTCGGTCGGACGGGTCGGCGCCATGGCGTTCATCGGGTTCCTTAAAGGGCCGGTTCGAGCTGGTCCGGGAGAGCTGTGCAACGCTGCGCGGCTGCCCCGGGAAGGTCCGAGCACCATCCTGAACTGCTCGGTATCGCTTGCAAGAAAATGGTGCTGCAACTTGCAGTGCAAGACATCGGTCAGCTGACGGATTTTGAACCACGGCTAACGAGCCTCCGAGCCTGACGGCGGCGCTACCTCAGGCAGCCTGGGCGATTGTGCCGGCCATGGCACCCCGCCGACAGTGGGCGGGACCCCCACGCGTCCCAGGAGTCGCCAGGCAAACCGTGATCGAGGTAGCCCAGGGTCCGGGCAATCGGAAGCCGTGATCAGCGGTATCGTGCCGCGAGCCGTCTGCGGTGGGCGGCGGGTGAGCCGAACAGGGAGCGGTTGAGGGTGGCGCGCTTGAGGTAGCGGTGAATGCCGCTTTCCCAGGTGTAGCCCATGCCGCCGTGCAGCTGCATGGCCTGGCCGGCGACCGCGACGGCGGTGCTGCAGGCGTAGGACTTGGCCATCGACGCGGCCACGGTGGCATCGGGGTCGTCGGGGTCGTCGGCGAGCTGCCTGACGGCGCGGGTGACGAGCTCGCGGGCCACGCTGACCTGGACGAGCATGTCGGCGCAGGCGTGCTTGACGGCCTGGAAGGAGCCGATGGGGCGGCCGAACTGCTCCCGGACCCTGGCGTAGGCGACGGTCGCGTCCAGCATGGCTTCGCTGAGGCCCAGGCTGTCGCAGGCGACGGCGACGGCGGCGTTTACCCGGGCGGCCCGCGAGTTCCACGATCTGCTCGTCGAGTTCACCCCGAACGCCACCGTCCGCCACGTGGTCGGGAGCCTGGTGGCCCTGTGGTCAGCGCAGGAACAGACCTGGGCGGAGGCCATGACGGAGCGCGGCGAGTACCCCTTGCCCCACGTGGCGGACCGGGCGCTCGCGACTCACCGCCGGATTGCCGACGAGATCGCGGCCGGGCGCGCCGCCGAGGCTGAGCAGGTGGCTCGCGCCCATCTGGCCGCCACCCAGCACGTGGTGCTGAGCCGCTTCGAAGCTGACATCGTGACCGTATCGTCCGCCCGGCACGCGTTCGGATCCAGTAGGTGAACCCCGGCGTCCCCGAGGCCTTGCGGAGGTTTGACCTCAGCGGCCGCATCGCCCTCGTCACCGGCGCGTCGTCGGGCCTTGGCGAAGGACTGGCCCGTGACGGGCCAGACGGTCGTGGTCGATGGCGGCTGGACGGCCCGCTAACCCGGGCCGGCGAGGCCCCCGGGTTAGTAGCTGTCCAGGAACGCCTTGACCTCCGGGCCGGCGAACTGGGCGCCGTAGCCGGCGTTGACCACCAGGCAGGCGACCGCGACGTCCTGGGCCGGGTCGAAGGCGATAAGCCAGCTGTTGGGCTGCTCCTGGCCCTGGATGTCGGCGGTCCCCGTCTTGGCGTAGACGCCCGGTCCGAACCCGATCGACGCGGCTGTCCCGCTGGTGACCACGGCCTGCATCAGCTGCTTCAGCTGCGCGTCGGTGCTGGCCGGAAGCGCGGTCGCGGCCACCTGCTTGGTTCCGGCCAGCAGGATCGGCTGCTTGAACGTCCCGCTGTCCACGGTGGCCGCCACGGACGCCATCGCCAGCGGCGATGCGGTCAGCTGCCCCTCGCCGAACGCCTCCTGAGCCAGTTCGGAGCCGCTGGCACTGGCCGGAGCGTTGAAATAGCTGGCCGACAGGCCGGTAATGCCGATGTCCCAGTTCTGGTCGAGGCCGTAGTACTCCTTTGCCGTGCGGGCAAGCAGGCCGGACAGGTGCGGCCACTGCGTACTGAATGCGTTGTTGCAGGACTGGGCGAAGTCGGTGACGAACGGGGTCCCGGCCGGCTCGGACTCATTGTTGTCGTTGTGGTAGGTGATCCCCTGGACCGTATATGCATCGGGGCAGGCGACACCGCTGTCCGCGGTGACGACGCCGGAGTTGATCAGGGCCGTCGAGGTGATGACCTTCATCGTCGAGCCCGGCGCCACCTGGGCGGTGAGCGCGAAATCGTTGTAGCCGGCGTTGTTGGCGATGGCCAGGATCTGGCCGGTGGAAGGCTGGATGACGACCATCGAGCTCTTCCCGTGCATGGCGACGGCGGTGCGCGCGGCGGCCTCGGCCTTCGCGCTGATCGTGGTGGCCAGGTTCGGTATGTTGGTCGGCGGGATGACGACCGCCTCGCTGTTCGGCACCAGGTGATTCGAGGCGGTCTGGATCTCGACGTACAGGCCCGGAGCTCCCTGTCCCGGTGGCGCCTGGCGCTGCAGCAGTCCCGCGATGGTCGTCAGCCCGGCGTCGCCATACGACGTGATGTCGTTCCCGCTGGCATCGGTGACCGAGACGACCTGAGGCACCACCGTGACCGCCGCCAGATGGGTGGACGCGGTGAGGTTCGGCGCGAGGACGTCGGGGGCCCAGGCGATATACCACAGCTGTGAGTTCGGTTTCTGGTAGGTGACCAGCGATGCGGTGTAGCTCCAGGCGCCGCGCAGCGCCTTGGCGCTGTCCGACGCCGCCACCGTGGCCTTGATCGTGTACCCGACCGATTCACGCGGCGTCGATGACGTGCCCGACGGGGCCACGGTGTCGCTCTGGGCCGCGGCCGTTAGCTTCCTGAGGTGGAGGTACTTGCTATAGGTGGCCAGCGCGGCCTGGGCGGCGGCGGGGTGATCGGTGTAGCGGGCGGCCTGCCCGAGGTTACCGGTCTGCCACGCTGTCAGGAACGCGCTGGTGATCTGCTCGGCATCCTGCGCGGCCGAGCTGCCCGTCGGCACGAAGCCAGTAGAGTTCGCGTTCCGGCCGGGCAGGACCACCGTGACGATGACCGCGGCGATCCCGGCCACGACGGCGAGCGCTGCCGCGGCCACCACGATGGTGACCTTTCGCCGCCTCGGCCGTCGGTGGTGCCGAGACGGCCCAGGCGGGACGGCTCCGAACGGAGAGGTCGGGGGCTCCGATGCATACCAGGGGCCCGATGATCTGGTGCTGCCACCTGAATCGCTTGCCACTCCTGCGACCGTACCACGCGCAATTTCACGGCAAAGACATTCAGTGGCACCGGCCGCATCCCGCTATAGCGCGCTGATGATCTCGGTCAGCGCAGGCCNGGTGCCTGCTGGCGAACGAGCGGTAGGTCCGGAACGCGCGTGTGGCGCCCGGCCGGAAAACTTACTCACAGGTATACCGCGACGTGGCCGGGATGCGTCATGATCCAGCCAGGGCGCCGGAACCGCGGCGCGACCCTGACAGTGCCCGCGGAGGAGCCATGGCAGCGGAGGGGCTATGAGAGATCAGGCCATCGGTCAGCCGGACGTGTCGTCGCTCGCGCTGGCCGAGCCGACCCGGCACGTGCGGCGCCGCTGGATCGTCGGCCTCACCCTGGCCAGCCTGGGCATGTGGATGGCGAACCAGACGCCGCTGCAGGTCATGCTCGCGCTCCAGTTGCAGGACATCACGCCCCGGCACAAGATCGTCGCACTCGCGGTGGTGACCGGGGCCGGGGCCATCTCCTCCGCCCTGGCCACCCCGGTCGTCGGCGCGCTGTCCGACCGCACCGCGCACGGCGGACGGCTGGGCCGGTTCAGCGGTCGCCGGCACCGGTGGACGCTCGTCATGGCCGTGCTCGCCGCGGCCTGCATGGTGCTGCTGGCCGAGCAGGCCACGGTACTCGGCGTGACCCTGCTGTGGTTCGCCTTCAGCGCCTTCCAGAACGGCGAGTACGCCACCCTGAGCGCGGCGATCCCCGACCACGTGCCGGTACGGCAGCGCGCCACGGTGGCCGGCTGGGTGGGCATGCCGATCGCGCTCGGCCTGGTCCTCGGCACCATCCTGGTCGTGGACGTCCTCGGCCAGAACCTGGTCAGCGGCTACATCACGCTCGCGGTGCTGATGGTGGTGCTGGCGCTGCCGTTCGTGCTGTTCACCCCCGACTACCCGCTCTCGCCGCAGGACCGGGAGCCGTTCTCCTGGCGCCGGGTGGCCTCCTCCTACTGGCTCAGCCCGCGTGCGCACCCCGATTTCGGCTGGGCCTGGCTGACCCGCTTCCTGGCCAGCCTGTCCATCGCCATGGGCACCCTGTACCTGCTCTACTTCCTGCGCGACGCGGTGCACTACGCGCGGCTGTTCCCCGGCCAGACGGCTGCGGACGGCCTGCTCATCCTGATCCTGATCTACACCGGCTGCGTGGTCCTCACCTCGATCATCGGCGGGATCATCTCCGACCGCAGCGGCCGCCGCAAGGTGCTGGTGACCGTGTCCGGCCTGCTGATGGCGGCGGCCGCGCTGCTGCTGGCGTTCTTCCAGACCTGGCCGGCGGCGCTGGCCGCGGCGGTGCTCTACGGCACGGGCTACGGCTGCTACATCGCGGTCGACCAGGCGTTGATCACGCAGGTGCTGCCGAAGGCCCGCGACCGGGCCAAGGACCTCGGCATCATCAACATCGCCATCGTCTGCCCGGGCGCCATCGGCGCCCTGATCGCGGCCCCCCTCGTCTCGCTAGCCGGCTACCCGGCCCTGTTCGGGGCGACCGCGGTGGTGGCCATCGCGGCCTCGATCGGAGTCTGGCGGATCAAGAGCGTCCGCTGAGTACGGATCTCGGTCATGCCGGTCTCTGCGGACAGCAGCCTGGCTGGTTCGATGGCGCTGGGTTCAGATCGGGTAGCGGGTGGGTTCGGTGGTGTACTGGCGTCCGGATGGGGTGGTCCACCGGAAGGTGCCGTCGGGGAGCTGGTCGACGTGCCACCGGGGGTGCTGCTTGAGGCGATGGTCGTGCCGGCACTTCGGACCGCCATTACACAGACACGTTCTGCCACCGGCCTCGTGGGGGATGTTGTGTTCGAAATCGGATTGTGTTGAGGGTCTTCGACAGACCGGCCCGGTGCAGGTGGCATAGCGGATCTGGGTCAGGTGGCGGAGCTTGACGCCGGGGTCGTGCCCCTTGGCCTCGAACCGGTGATCACAGTTCTCGGTGGTGATCGGGTCGAGGGCGACGATCAGGCCGGACCTGTCTTCCCTGGTCCGCAGCCGCCAGGCGCCGTATCCGCCGGGCGGGCCGTGCTGGCCGGCGGCCGTGAAGGAGAATCCCGGCCCGGGGATGCCGCTGGTCCCGCCGGGGGGATCAGGTCCGCCCGGCGGGCCGTGTTTACCGGGTTTGCCCCGGCGTCGGGCGTGGCTGCTGGGTTCTGGCCGGGCGCAGCCGTGCCCGATCGCGTGCCCCAGCTCGTCCGTCACGGTCACGCACCAGATCGTCTTGGGGTTCTGCGCGGCGGCGCCGGCCAGGTCGCGGGTTAGGGCGGGGTCGATCGGCCCGATCCCGGCGATCTCCCCGGGNCGGTCGGCCAGATCCAGCAGGGTCCTCAGCGGGACGGTCAGGTTGANCCGCCCGGCGAACCCGGCCGACACCNCGCTCACACCGGGGCCGGCCGCCGGTCCTGCCGCTGGGGGCACGCCCTGCCCGGGGCTCCCGCCGCGCGGCCCCTGCGGCCCNCCGCCGTCCTGGCCGCCGGAGTCCTGGCGGCTAGCGCCGTATCCNGCAGCNNGTCCGCCGGCGGTGTCCTGGCGGGGGCGAGAGTCCTTATCCAGCAGCAGGTCCAGGTAGGCGCGGGCCCGCAGCTCGTCCATGCTGCCCTCCAGCCCGGCCTTCTTCAGCTCCCGCGCCCACGCGGTGATCCGCTGATCCGCGGCCAGCGCCTCAGCCGGCGGCAGCTCCCGGCCCGTCAGCGCGGCGTTCCCGGAGTCTTCGGCCCACTGCCGCACCCGGGCATCCTTCGCTGCCTGTTCCCGCCGCTTGCGGGCCTTGTCCGGGGCGACCTCCATCACCGCGCGGGCGATCGCGGCCCGCAGCCCGCCCGGGGTCAGCCGCCCCGCCCGGTCCAGCACCATGGCCTCAGCTCTGCGGGCCTCCGCGGGGTCCAGGACCGCGGTGGCCCGGGCGATGATCTCCACCTTGGACGCGCGCAGGGTCCCGTCCCGGAACGCCGCCCGGTCCCCGGCAGCTTGACCTCCAGGTCATGGGCCAGGTCCAGCAGATCCTCAGCCGTGCCGCGGGACTCGCCCAGCACCGCGGCCAGCTCGGTCACGGTGAACTCATCCCACACCGCCGGCATCTGGGCCGGCCCCTCGAGCGCGCCCCCCGGCCCGGGCCGCCGCCGGATGAACTCCGCCACCGCCGCGTGCTTACGCGCCGCCGCGTGCGCCTCGATCCGGTCCCAGGCCGCGACCGCCCCGGCGACCTCATCGTCGCAGGCGCCGTCGTACCGGTCGTCGTCCCCGGCCGCCTCGGCGGCGAACCCGGCCAGCGCGTTACACCCCGGCATGGTGTCCAGCAGCATCCCGGCCGCGAACCCGGCTGCCCGGGACAGGTACTCCCCGGCCGCCCGCCGGGCCGATCCGGGCTGACCCGGGCCGCGCCGGGCCAGGCCGACCGGCTGGCCCCCGGCCAGGCCCATCCGGGCCGCCCGGGCGCACGCCGCGGCCTCCTCCGCGGTGATCCGCCGGCACTCGGCCACGATCGCGTCCAGGTCGCATTCCCACGGCCCCGGCAGGCCATCCGGTTCCGGTTCCTCCTCATCGGGATCCGGCGGCTCGTCCTGGTCCGGCTGAGACTCACACCACGCCCGCCAGTCCTCCCCCGTCATCGGATCCGGGGTATGGGCCGGCTCCCGGGCGGGGTCCTCGTCCCGCCCAGGTCCCGCCGGAGCCGGCCCTCGAGGCATGCACCACCACCGTTCGGGAGAATGATCTTCTATAGAACATCATAGCGAATTTAGCCTGGCCATACCAGGGAATTAACTAATATTCGAATAAATTTACTAGAGTGATCATTGTGAAAACCGGGCCTTTGAGACGGTCGGCCCGAGCTAGACGGGGAGCCAGCCAGCAGGTGCCGGGCCGGGCGCGAGCATGGAGTACGGACCGCCTCATGAACACCTAGAGGGTCGCCGCACAATCCGGGCACGTCATATCAGGTCCGGCACTAACCGGCACCGGCCAGCTGACGGAGCAGCGGACTGTTAGAGCTTTGGCCCGAGAAGACGCGACTGTGGCGGCGGCGCGGTCACCCTGCGGCGCGGTCACCCTGCGGCGCGGTCACCCTGCGGCGCGGTCACCCTGCGGCGCGGTTGGCCTTGGCCGCCGGGACCTCCGGCGAGACGTCGGCCAGGCTCAGCAGGCCCTTACCGTAGCGGGCCTCGAGTTCCCGCGGCAGGTCGCCGTAGATCCGCTGGACGAAGATGTCGTGCCGCACGTAGCCCTTGACCACGCTCGCCTGCAGCGGATCCTCGGAGAACACCGCGTCCCAGGACCGGCCGTCCCTGGCGACGGCCCACAACGACTCGTGCGAGTCGGCGACCACGGCCAGGTGATGAGCCTGGTGCGACGGGTAGAGAGCGGCATCGGTGCTCGCGTGCCGGAACGTGCGGCCGCGCGGAGCGGGGAACGGCAGGCGCCCGAAATGCAAGATCGTGAACTCCACGCCGCGGTCGCTGGCACCGGCGATGGCCCCCGCGAGGAGCGCCAGGTCGGGGGCCCGGCCCGAGAGGTAGACATGCGCACGCGCCGTGCCGAGCATCGCCCGCGCCCGGTCGGCGATGGCCGGGAGCCCGGTGTAGTGCCACACCACGCGCGGCTCCGCATTCGTATCACCGGCCGCCACCGCGGCCAGCTCGTCACGAGCCGCGCGGAGCCGGTCGGTGAATTCCTGCTCAAGCCTTTCCAGCAGGACATCCACCGGCACCGCGGCGTAACGGGCCGGGTGATCCGACGTCTGAACCACCGCACCGCGATCGGCTAGCCGCCTGAGGGTCTCATAGACCTTCGGCTGCGGTACCCCGGTCTCGTTGGATACGGCGTAACCAGTGGCCGCTCCGAGCGTGAGCAGGCCGACGTAGGTCCGGGATTCGTACACGGAGAACCCGAGCATCACCAGCCGGTCGACCACGGAGCTGACAGGCTTCGCCACTGTGCTTCCCTTGCTCTGCTCACGTCAGCGGACCAGACCGCCCGCCAGTCCTATCAACTACCCTGGTAATAAGGGTATCCTACGCCGCGCTANGTCGCCGACCTGTGAACGCTGTGTAAACCTGCGCATGCGCTGGAGGAGGCCGACGGCGCCGTCATCGGCCNGACGGCGTGGAACTGAGGTAGTACTGGCCTTACTGCTCGAGAGCGCGCCCGGGAGTACCGGAGTGGAGTACCGGAGTGGAGTACCGNAGTACCATACCTACTATAGTAGGGATTCTGGTGCGCAGATGACGATACGTCCGGAAGACGAGGCTCGATGACCCTGCCAGGGGTGACACCGTTCCCGCCCGAGTTCGCCGCGCGCTACCGGGAGCGCGGCTACTGGGCTGACCGTCCGCTCATCGCGCATTTCCTTGACGCCTTCGACCAGTTCGCCGAGCGCGTCGCCGTCATCGACGACACCGGCTCCTACACCTACGCGGAGCTGGCCGATGCCTCGCAGCGGGTCGCGCTGAACCTGCTCGACCTCGGCCTGCAGCCAGGCGACCGGGTCGTGCTGCAGCTGCC
>JGI12270J11330_10002821_pt1 | contig 12690 bp, 11 predicted proteins | sample PeaSoiMetSII2010_FD_11330 | JGI IMG/M metagenome (IMG submission 11330)
GGACTGGCGAGAAGGCCAAGGAAAAATTTGCGGTCCTCGAACTCGATCTTATTAAAGTGAAGGGAAAAACCGAGCCGCAAACCATTTACGCCCTGCTCGGCCGCGAGGAGATTGCCGGCGACATCCGCTTCCAGGAATTACGCAAGCTGTGGTCGACCATGCTGTACTGTTATCGGAGCCGCGATTGGGAAGGTGCTTTAGAGGCGATCGAGTTATGTCGGTCGGTCGATCACAACTTTGGTCTTGCGGCCCTATTTGATTTATACTGGACTCGGATACAGGCTTTTCGAGAAAGTGCTCCGCCTGCGGATTGGGTAGGGACTTTTGTCGCGGAGATGAAGTAATACCTCGCGCAGAATGCGGATTCGCCATTCGCAGTAGCTTTCGCGGCTCACGCTCGATATGACGTGTTTGACCCAAAGCGACATTGGCTGCGCCCAACGGGCCCCGTGGTCGAAGCCGGTTTTTAGCGCTATTCAAGGCGCTCGTCGAGCCGATATGATGGGCCCGTCCAGAGTCCAGGTGTGGAAATCAAGGCCTCAAGAAGTAGCGACCGACCTAAGAGCGACAGCCAGCACGCTCGGCAAGAGTTTTGCGAGCGATGACGACTGACCGCCCTGCGGCCAGCGTAGTGGCCGTCGTCATCGCACCCACCATCTTATCGCACTCGGTGCGGCGGAGGATTTTCTTCTACGTAGCCGCCTTGACCGTTCTGCTGGCCTTCGGTGGGCCCTTCGGAGGGCTGATTGATATTCCAATAAGCTTTTTTCTCAAAAACAGGCTGCACTTAAAGGCGCATGAGGTCGCAGATTTTCGGCTCGTGTCCAGCATTCCGCTTTACCTGTCCTTTGTCTTCGGATTTATCCGCGACACATGGAATCCCTTCGGGATAGGAGACCGAGGATTCATGCTCTTGTTTTGTACCGTCAGCGCTGGCCTCTACGTCTTCTTTTCTTTCATCCCCATTACATACGGGACACTCCTCGTTGCGATCGTGCTGTTGACGATTTCAGGCCTTCTCATCGCAAGCGCTCTGAACGGACTGATTTCGATGATCGGCCAGCAGCATGTGATGTCCGGTCAGATCAGCGCGGTGTGGAACATCTTCGCATCGCTCCCCAGCGTCGCGGCCGTCCTCATCGGCGGCACGCTCAGTGACCTGCTCGAAGGTAAGGACGCCGACCAGGCCGCCCGCATCATATTTCTTGTTGGTGCCGCGATCATGGCCGCAGTGACTGTTTGCGCCACATGGAAACCCAAAAGCGTGTTCGACAACGTCCGCACCGAACACAGGCCTGCCGTGGATCCGTTGAAGGATCTTAAGAGGCTGGTGCTTCATTGGCCGGTCTACCCGGCTCTGCTGATCTGCCTCTTATGGAACTTCGCTCCTGGCTCAGACACGCCGCTTCAGTACTACCTTCAGAATACCCTCCACGCCAAGGACGCTCAGTGGGGTCAGTGGAACGCCATCGTCGGCGCCTCCTCCATTCCGACTTTCATGCTATTCGGCTTTCTATGCCAAAAGCTTCCCTTGAAGACTCTGCTCCTGTGGGGGACCGTTGTTGCTGTTCCGCAGATGGTTCCGTTGCTCTTCATTCACTCGGTGTCAAGTGCGTTGATCGCGGCCGTGCCCATTGGTCTGATGGGCGGTGTTGCCACCGCCGCCTATTTGGATCTGCTCATTCGGTCCTGCCCTCGGGGCCTACAAGGGACAACGCTGATGATGGCCGGCAGCCTGTATTGGATCGCCACACGATTTGGCAATGTGCTAGGGACGAACCTTTATGACTATTACGGTGGCTTTGCCGCTTGCGTGATCGCGATCACCGTTGTCTACGCCCTAATCCTCCCGACCCTCTTGTTGGTGCCCAAGCGCCTGATTGCCACCGCGGACGGGCAAACGCCCGAGTTCGGATTCGCAGCTGATTAGGGCCCGAGTGAAGTCGATATCTCCTCGTGCTCCGAGAGCGTCAATGCTTACCAAACGCTCGCCCAATCGCGCTATAAGTTAAATTTGAAGTTTGTGCCCTGAACTCGGGACCGTCCATTGGCGCTCGCCGGGAAGATGGGGCATGAGCACTCATGCCGCGCCGATGTGAGGGGCGAATGTTTGACCGACTGCGATCCGACCTCTGGCCATGGTTATCGGGGCTGTTGTTCCATGGGCTTACGACCATCGGGCTGTCGGCTATGGTTCTCGGCACGTCGCCGACGGTCGGCGCATCGGAGCATCGCTTCCTATTCGCCATCATCGTTGTAGTCTGGTGCTGCATCGCGACGGAGTTCATCTTCCGGCTGTGGACGGCGAGGCACGGGCTCCACGCCTATCTCGCATCGGCTGAAGGCCTGATCGACTTCGCGGCGGCGATCGCCCTGCCGCTCGGTTGGCTCCTGGCCCCGGACCCGCGCGACGCCCCGCTCTTCGCCGTGGTTTGGACGCTCCGCTACATACGCCACAGCACGGGTCTCGTACTATTCTGGCGCGTCATGCAACGGAGCCGAACGCCGCTCCTGAGCATCGCGGGTCTGTTTCTCGTGATGTTCGTGACCGTCGCTACGCTGGCCTATGTCTTCGAGCGCAACACCCAGCCCGAGGCCTTCGGCAGCGTGCCGCGCGCTATGTGGTGGGCTATCGCGACAATGACGACGACAGGCTATGGCGACATCGTTCCGACTTCGATTTGGGGCCGGCTCCTTGCAGGCTGGGTCATGGTCGGCGGCATCGTTATGTTCGCACTTCAGGCCGGCATCATCGCCACCGCCTTCGGCGAGGAGTTGCGCCGCCGGCATTTCCTCCACACCTGGGACCTTGTGAAAGCCGTCACTTTCTTTCACGGGCTGGGCGCGGCCGCGATCGCCGACATTGTGCGCCTGATGCACGCGCGCGATGTGGTTCAGGGCACCGTCGTCGTCCGCGAGGGTGCGCCGGGCGATGCAATGTACTTCATCGTCTCGGGCGAAGCGACCGTCCAGCTGAGACCCGAGCCCGTGATTCTCGGTCCAGGCAGCTTCTTCGGTGAAATGGCGCTGCTCTTCGGCACGCCGCGCTCGGCGACCGTCATCGCCACCAAGCCCAGCGTCCTGCTCGTCCTCGACATCGCCGATTTCCGTGAACTTGCCGGCCGCCGGCCCGAGATCGTGAACGCCATTGAGGCCGAAGGCAAGCGGCGTCGGGACACGAGCGCCTTGGATTTTTTTGGAAGAAAGGTCTAGGTGTGTTTCGGCGTGGAATAAGGGCTCTGACTCACTTTTGATGAAATTTGGATTCTCCCTGGTGGTGTTTCGCAGGGGGAATCAAGATGATGCAGCACGCGCTTCGGCCGTCCGCGCTGGTTCCGCGCGGGTTCGTGGTGGACAGCGCCGTCCGCGACGGCGCAACCACACTGATCACCATCCGACATATGGGCAGGACGAGCACTTGTCCAAAGTGTGGGACGAGCTCGGAACGCGTCCACAGCTGGTATCTCCGGCGCGTCACCGACCTGCCGCTGGCGGGGCGGTCGGTTCGCCTCGTCATTGTGGCGCGGCGCTTCCGTTGTGGCGCCGTTCTGTGTGGCCGGCGCATCTTCACGGAGCGCTTTGAGGAGGCGTTCTGGCGCCGTGGGCGCGGCGAACGGCCCGGCTTGATTTTCCGCCAGTCGCCGCTTCTCCCGTCGGCCGCCTGAAAGCGTGGCTGCGCGACCAAAAGCACTACGCGCGCTATCTCTATGACCGCGACGCGCTGAAGCGGCTCCTCACGAACAAGCTCGGCGACCGTTTGTTCGGCGAGTCTACGGTCCGTCCGTTTTAAGCTACCGCACTCCCTGCTGGAAGAATGATCAGGGTCGCGGATTTGGGCTGGTTTGGGAGTCTGTGTTCAATCGCGCAAAGGATTGCGTAACACGTCGCGGCTTGTCTGGGGCGGTAGGGGACCGTCTCAGTTTGTTTGTGGTGGATCGACGGGATTTGCCAGTTTTAGCTCATGGGCTCTTTTTGCCGCGAGCCGTCGGTAATCGGTGGCTTGGATCAGCAGCCTATGCTTGTTTTTGGCATCCTCCGCCTCGGTCGCTCTTTGCTCAAGCTCCGCGGCGCGCTCCAGATACTCCGCAAGCAGTTTCACGACAGCCCCATCTAAAAGAAAATGCCATGAGGTTGGATTTCGATCAGCCCAAAGTAGCCGATATGCAAACACAAAGGCCGCTCCGGAGGCAACATCCAACTTGAAGCCAATCCTTTCACCGCATCGTAGAAATAGACCGCTTTCGCGTGGAGGTGCTTGCGGGCAGAACCGCGCTCAGAAGTGATAACACCGGGCCAACCATTATGTTGCGGTCGGACATCGTTAACGTTACGCTGCATCAGGCAGAATCTGAGTTGAAAGGGCTGACAAATGCTGAAGGCAACGCTAGCGCTCGGGTGCGTAGCTGCGTTTCTACTGGCGTCCCCTACCCCTCGGCTTGGGGCCGCCGAACTGCTGCCGCGGCATGTCGCTCATGCCCATAGCCGCGTGCCGGCGCATTGCGGGCCGTGCGGCTGCCTACTCGTAACCTATGTCTATCATCGCGATTTGCGGTCAACCTATGGGCTTAGCTACGACCCACGGAATTACGACCAGACCGAGCCCCATTTTTATCTGGGCCGGTTGCGCGCTTATCCGCGGTATTCGGTTGACGGGTACCCGGCTCCCGGCGCTTGCTGAGGCCGCCCAGGAGCCTTTTGCTCTTTAGCGTCAGGTCGGCGGATTAGACCCACGCGGGGGACCGCACGGCTGGCGCGGTATTTGGCGCAACACCTCAAGTGCAACGTCAAAGATTACCTATTTCCACCGGCAGGGACCATTTATCCGCGTCAAGGTTGCCGTAACTTAAGATTGCTACAGTCTTTGGGCTCTAAACGCGAATGACCTGTATACCGTTGCGAAGCGTGAACCTCTGGTCCGCGTAGGATGCGATGGCCGCGTCCAAGGCGGCGTGACCGACTGCAACGCCAGATTTCTGGTCTGAAGTAACAGGCAACCGCCCCCTAAAGAAGAGGCGCAAGCGCCGTTCCAAAAATCTTGACTAGGCGTGGACTATTTAAACGAGAATTTTTTTTCGAGCCAAGGCTGGAGCAGATAAAGCATTTCAGCGTTCGGACAAAAGTCTCGATACGTTTTATAGGCGCAGCCACTCGCAAGATCGCGTTGACACCGTGCTTTATGACTGCAGTGCAGACATTTCCGATTGAAATCACTCAAAAGTTGTGCAGTTAAAATGGCAGGATCATAGTAAAGTGCTGCCATCATAAGAGGCAGCAAGGTTGTCGTATTCATGTGCGCTGCCCCTTTGAATTATTCCCGATGCAAGTCGCTCGTGCCTACGCTGGGCTGAAGCAGTCTCGGTGTCAGGGTTCGGGCACGGGTATCGAGTGACAATCCGAGACTGAACGCTTTTTGCCGTGTCGCTCCCTCGGAGCATTTTAACATGAATCCTCTGCATGATCCACTCCTCACCGCGATTTTGCGCTCTTCGAGCGTACTTAACCAGAATTCCCCGGATGAACCCCCAACCTGAGCCGGGATTTCCCGGATGGCTCCCGAACTGGCGTGAATATTGGCGCTTTTCCGACCTTCCTGCAAGACAGACACGAGGTGCGGACGGTTATCGGCACCTCGGGTAGCCCGCACGGTGGTCGAGGGTCTGATCTGGCCATTTTTGCTGGCATTTGGACGCACGGCTCCCGTCGGTTGCTCTTGAACCCATGACCATCGCGCCTCTCACGCTGGCGCTGGTGGTGGCTGCGGCCGTAGTTCCGCAATCAGCCGTAAAATCTCCTGGAGCATCTGCCGTGGGATGGCGACCTCGGCCATCTGAAAGGCGACATAGCGGCCGTGGCTGACGACCTTCGCGCCGATCTTGATCAGTTTCTCCTTCAGGCTCGTCAGCGACCAGTCCTTCATCGGCTCGGGCGTCGCGAGCGTGCGCAGGAAGTTGCCGAGATTGTAGGCGAGTGCATGAAGCTGAAGCCGCACCGCGTTCGCAGCGAATGTTCGGCACGACAGCCGGGTTCACTTGATCGCGCCCTTGCCTTCCTTGATCCATTGTTCGCATGTGCCCCGCTTGTTGTAGAAGGCGACGACCCGCTCGGCCGGGCGCGACAGGTTGGTGACGATGAACCCGACGCGCGGATAAAGCTCGCCCGGATGCCACTCGACCTTGGCGATCACCCGGCGCGGCTTGCTCCAGCTTCCAGCCTGATAGGTGAAATTGGCATCGAACCGGCGGACCTCGTTCGGAGGTCGCCCGACGGGCGCTTGAGCAGCTAGCCGATCCTGTCCTGTAGAACCCGGTTGGCCGGAAGCCGGATCGCATACTTGATCCGCTCGCCTTCCAAGAACTCGTAGACCTCAGGGCTCGCGAAGCCGGCGTCGGCGCGGAAATAGATGCGCGAGACCTTGCCCTGATAGCGCGCGACAACGGGCTTGAGCACATCGTCCCAGCCGTCGGCACTGTGCACGTTGCCGGGACGCAGAGCACAGCGTTCGAGATCACCGAACTGGTTGAACACAAACAGCGGATGATAACACGTGCAGGCGTAATGGCCGTTCCAGACGCTCATCTCCTGCTCGCCGTGGGTCGGGCTCACGTTCGGAATCCATGTCGAGCACGATGCCTCTCGGCGGACGGCGGCCGTGCACAAGCTCGATCCACTGGCCGGACAAATCGGCAAGAGCAGAGAAGTTCTGAGGTGCCGCGAGCCACTGCGTCTCGAAACGGCCCATCTGGCTCGACGAGGCCGCGCGGCCCTGCGCCGCTTTGCCACCGACAATCCAGCGCATCGTCGGATCGTGGCGCAGGCGCTCGGCATCGTTCACGTCCTCGTAGCCGGCGAGACGGCCAAACACCGACTGCCGCAGCAACCCGACCAGTGCATGGCGACCGTTCTTGCCGGTGCGCGCATCGGCGAGGGTCTCGCCCGCTATAGTGCTCAGTCCGAGTGCGTCGTCGAGTTCGCGATAGGCCAACAGTCCGGCATCGGAGGTGACCACCGAGCCGCGAAACTGCAGCATCAGCCGGCGGTCGAAATCAAGCTTGAGGGCCCCGTCGTTTGATTCACCCGCTGGGTTGGCCATCGCTACCTCGCTCAATCCAGGATAAGGTGCTGATGCCTATATCTGAATCGTCGCGAGTGTCGCGGAAATCAAAGCGCCATCCGGTGGATGCGGGCTAAAAAGTCTGAGCGGAGCCCTGGCGCTCTTGACCGAACCTCAACCGGCTCCGGTCCTGGCCGCCTTGCTCTTGCCTATGCCTAAAATCCGAACCGTCACCGCGTTGCGCCGGAAGCGAGACGAAATCTTCGCCTCGACCCGGCTCTATGAGAAGAAGCTAGACCAAGCCCGCGCCGACCTAGCGCACGTCACGGCGGCCGCCCGCATATTCGCCGGGCTGACCGACCGCAAGACATTCCCCGCTGTGCGGACACCTATCGCCTGTTCAACGGGGGCGAGCCATGGGCCAGCTGCGCCGCTAGACTCGCCAAGGCGCCGCAGACAACGAAGTGAGCTAGCCCTTGCGCTCATGAACGCTAGGTACTTGCCGTCCAACCACCAGAAATCGAAGCTTACCATTCCGGCCGATGTTATCAGAGAAGTTCGTAACATTGCCCTTTATAACGATCACCGGTTTAAGAAAATCTTAGCCGTTGCACGGTCGCTGCTCGACGGTGTCTTGCCCTTGCACTCTAAGGCGTCGCGTAAAATCACCAGTTATTGACGAGAACCATGAAGCCCGCAGCGAGTGAATGAAAAACCAGGCGGGTGTACGAACCGCCGTACCAATAAATGTCGGCAACAAAAGCAAGCGCAACAATCAAAGCGATGACGGTCACAATCGCTCGCATTTGCCACCCGGTGTTGCTGCAACGGACGTGCGGATATGCCGTTCGGAATAACTATATCAAGTATTGATCACTGCGATAGAGATTGCGTTAGGTCGCCTTGGCAAGCGCAAACCGCCTCCGCACACAACAGCGACGGCGTTGCTCCTAATGCACAATCCTTCAGCCTAGACACTCGTGCCGGCCGTTGGGCATGACAACATTGGCCGGGCAGGGCTGGTAATAATGGGGCTCCGTTAGCGTCGGCAGCGGCTGGGAGCCCGGCGATCGCCGATTGGCGTGGTCCCCTGTGCTTTGCAAGGCCCCGCGCTGGCCTTCAGGGGCCTGGGCAGCCACGATTGAGGGAACGGTGAGCGAAACGCGATCCTCGAGGCCAGGTTGCGCATGGCGTCCTGCTGCGACCCTCCCTCGGTTACGTCAACGCTGTAAGGCGATTGGGGGTCGCCCCGGGACCCTCGGGATTAACTCTAACTAGTGTTGCATGTTTACAACACCTAGCGCCTTTCTTAACGTTGCGACTTAACATTCGTTTGCCTGCCGAGCGATAATGGCCGCAGGCTTTAAGTGGGATTGGCAAAATCCTAACAGGGGTTGCGCGCCTATTGTCCACCAGTTTCGGATGCGCTTCCCTAGGACACTCGCGGCGTTTGGCTCATAATGCCGGCGAGTCTCGGTGGGGACTGAGGGGACTAAAGGGTTGCGGGGGATAGCTCTATTCGCCGTCTTGGGCGTGACCCTTTTGTCCGCCGGATGCGGGCTGTTGCCCTCCGCAGGCCCCAACGCGCTCAGCGTTAAGTCCGGCGCCACGTGGAACGGCCCGCCGTATGGCCTCGTCAAGCTCTCACCTGAGGTAGTCAAGATCCTGGACGAGTATGGGCCGCGGACCCTTACGGCGTTGTTTGGCGACCACCGTCCACCCCCCAGTATCGTGTACGGTATTGGCGACGTAATCAGCGTCACGGTCTTTGAGGCCGCGGCCGGCGGGCTGTTCATCCCGGCCGAGGCGGGCGTTCGGCCGGGCAATTTCGTCACGCTGCCTAACCAGCCAATCGATACCAAGGGGTTCATTTCCGTCCCCTACGCAGGCCTCGTACCTGCCGCCGGAAAGAGTCCCTCGCAGGTCGAGCAAGAGATCGTCAACCGGATCAAGAACCGGGCGATCGAGCCGCAGGCGGTCGTGGCATTGGTGACCCAGAATACTTCGCTCATTACCGTCGTTGGGGAGGTGAACTCGGCGTTCACCCCGTCGGGCCGCCTTCCAGCGCAGCCGGCGGGCGAGCACCTTCTCGACGTGATCACCCGGGCCGGCGGGCTTAAGGATCAGGGCCAGGACACCTGGGTGGTTTTGGAACGTCACGGCCACCGCGGCGCGGTTCCGTTCGGTGCGCTGGTCTACGAGCCGGGGAACAACATCTGGGCCTGGCCGAACGACACCATCTATCTCTATAAGGAGCCACAGACCTTCCTTGCTTTCGGCGCGTCGGGCCAGCAAGGGCAATTGCAATTCACTGCAGGCAACCAATCGTCCGCTTGGCGCATGACGCTTGCCGAGGGAGTAGCAGCCGCCGGCGGGCTGCTTGATGTGCAAGCCGATCCTGGTTCGGTGTTCCTCTTTCGGCGCGAGCCGCGCGCTTTGGCTGAGAAGCTCGGGGTAGATTGCTCGAAAATGGAAGGTCCGACGGTCCCGATCGTTTATTCGGTGAGCTTTGTCGATCCGGCAGGCTATTTCCTCGCCACCAGGGTGCAGATGCACAACAAGGACGTCATTTTCGCCGCCAACGCGCAGTCGGTCGAGATTACGAAGTTCACAAGCTTCCTCAACGCCCTGATCAGCGTTCCCAACAACGTGGCATTAACTGGCACCAACATCCAGACCTGGCGGATCGACAGCGCTATCCATTAACGTAGACAGTGCGCGCGCACACTTGAGCCTGTTGGACTACTGCCGCTGCGCGCAAATTGGCACGTGAGCGCGCACTGTCCTATCCTGCCGGCATGACCCAAGGAGTCAGGATCACTAGGCCGGCCAGGATCGCCTCGTGGCTGTTGTTCGGGGCCGTTGCGCTCGCGCCGCTGCCATTCGGCTCAAATGAGCCGACCACGATTGCCTTCTGGTGCATCGTGCTCGGCACTTGTCTCGTGTTTGCGCCGACGCGCTCACTCGGCTTGGGCCAGCTCGCGCTCGCCGCTTTAGCGGGTATTGTGGTGGCCGCCTACGGGCTGGTGTTGCACGAACAGTTAGCCGACCATCCTTGGCTTGCGGCTGCTACACCGCACCCGATCTGGCAAGAGGCGCAGAAGGCGCTCGGCGTCCCGCTGCAGCCGTCGGTTTCGATCGCCCGTAATCAGCCTTGGTTCGAGCTCGGCCGGCCGCTCGTCTGCATGCTAGCAATTGCCTGCGGCTTTCTCGTCGGCGGCGACCGCGAGCGCGCCCGGCAGCTCATCAAGGTGATCGCTTGGTCGGGCGCCGCTTACGCAGCGTACGGTATTCTCGCGCATCTGTTCGATCCGACCCGCCTCTTGTGGCGCGAGAAAGAGGCGTATCTCGCATCGGTCACCGGGACCTTCATCAACCGCAATACCGCAGCGGCCTATTTCGGTTCCTGCGCGGTGGTCTGGTCACTGTTCCTCTGGGAGCGGGTGCGGCTCCAAATGCCACGCGGGCCGATTGAGTGGCGGGCGATGCCGGCCCGTGTGTTCTCGAACACGCCGAAAAAGATCGTGGTCGCGTTCGCGATGCTGTTCGTGTGTCTCGCGGCGATGTTTATGACCGGGTCGCGCGGCGCGGTGGTGCTCTCGCTCCTCGCGCTCATCGTGGCGTTCACGGCGTTCTTCCGGCGCGATCTACCGAGCCGGACGGGGCTCGTGACCGCGCTCGCCGGCGGCGGCGCGGCCGCGCTCATTGTGTTGCAGCTCATGGGAGCCGGCGTCAACGCGCGGTTCGACCTTCAAGGCGCCGCCGACGCGGGCCGGCTCGAAACGTATAAATCGACGCTGCGCATGATTGCCGATCACCCTTGGTTCGGAACGGGGCAGGGCACGTTTGCGTACGCGTTTCCGGCATATCGCAGCGCAAACGTCTCGATGATTGGTGTNTGGGANATCGCGCACAANACNCTCCTGGANATNGCGGCCGANATGGGNGTGCCGATCGNGGCGCTNGTCGNCNTCGCNTGGATNGTGATCTTNGNNGTNCTCGTTCACGGTGCNCGNGTCCGACGNCGNGACCTCATTATCCCGGTNGCGGCGCTGGCGGTCGGGATGCTCGCCGTGCTGCATTCGCTGATTGATTTCAGCCTGCAGATGCCCGGTTATTCCATCGTCGCGCTGGCGCTCATCGGTGCCGGCCTGGCGCAGTCGTTTGTTGGCGAGCGAAACCAAAATGGTGCGAGCAACGGCGCGGCCGCGATCGAAGCAGGCGGTCCTGCGACGCAGGCCAGCGAGCTGGAATCTGAGCCCACGACCCGGGCGGAGGCGATGGTTCCGTAAGGAAGGCAGGCTCCGGATTCAGAAAAAGGCTATGGATTCAGCATAATCGCATCTTTCCCGGCTCGATCGGGGGGTACAATAGTGCTCACCCTATAACATTTATAACATTGGTGGGCTGCAAACCTTCGTGTTAGAGTACTCAATTAATCAGTTAGCGATCAGGAGGGGTCCCGTGCGCTTTTCCCACGCATGTTTTGGCGCGCTCCTCGGAGCCGCGCTCGTCGTTCCCCAGATGGTTTGGCTTTCGCCGGCCGCGGCCGCGGTGTATTCGCCAAAGCAGGCGCTTTCCGCGCCGGTCATCCAAGAATTCCTCGCCAACCCTAGCGCGCTGCTGACGCAATATCCCATTGGTGGGGCGCAGATGATCGCGCGGGTCCGTGATCTCGCGGCATCCGATCCGTCAACCTTGAATCCAATCGTCGGGTTGCTTGCGACCGCTAATGCCAATCAATCGACAGCCATTGGCACCGGACTTGGCCAAGTCGCGCTGATGGCGGTGAAGACCGACCAAGCCTATGCCAACCAGATTCAGGAAGCGATCGCCGGTGCCATTAAAGGCCACGACGTCGGCCCCGTCGGCGGGGCCGCCGGGGTTGGTAGCCAACTGAAAATAGGCAACGCGGTTAAGGCCATAAACAAGGTGGATGGAGTGACGGAAAAAGGCGAGCAACCCGTCGTCGCCGGAAGCGAGATCTTTGTGCAAGAAGTGGTGCGGACCGGCCCTTCGGGCAAGGCTGAGTTCTTGTTTACCGACCGCACCAATCTGGCTGTCGGTCCGGTGACGACAATCCGGCTCGACAAGTACGTGTACGACCCTAATGGATCAGGCGACGTGGTGTTAGAGGCGGTTACTGGAACATTCCGCTTCATCACTGGTGTGCAAGATTCCCAACACTACGAGATTAAGACGCCGTTTGGCAGCATTGGGGTACGCGGCACCGAGTTCATTGTCACGGAAAAGATTTGCGCCCCTCTTGACGCGAATTGCAAAAGCGATATGCAGATTCAGGTGGTCTCCGGTGAGGTGACGCTAACGCTCGCTAACGGGCAGCAGGTGACAGTGACGGCCGGCAATACGCTGTCGGTCAGTTCTTCGGGCGATGTGACAGTCAACCCGACGACTGCATCGCAACAGTCGACGGTTTTCGCTGAATTGGGCACACCAACGACCAATGTAACGCTTGCTACCGCGCTCTCCGCGTTCAGCGCCGTGACGGCAAGCGGCGGTGTGGGCGGTGGCGGCGGAGCTGGTGGCGGCGGTGGTGGGACTGGCGGCGGCGGTGGTTCGATCACCGGGTACGGCGCTACCGGGGGATTTGGTGGCGGCGGCGGCGGCTTTACACCGAA
>JGI12270J11330_10002829_pt1 | contig 12673 bp, 13 predicted proteins | sample PeaSoiMetSII2010_FD_11330 | JGI IMG/M metagenome (IMG submission 11330)
AAACTGGNCGCCTCGCCCGTGGATGCCATTGTCACCGATCTGATGATGCCGCGAATGGACGGCTTCCACCTTTTGAGACAGTTGCTGGAGCGGGGCGACCTAACGCCGGCAGTGGTTCTGACCGGCTTCGGCAGCATCCGCGAGGCTCTGGCGATTATTCATGATTTGCACGCGTTCTGGTTCTTGGAAAAGCCCGCTCTGCGTGAAATCCTGGCGCCGTTGCTGGCGCGCGCCATCCGGCAAAAACAGCTGATCGTGGAGACGGAGCGGCTGCAACGCCAACTGAGCCGTGAAGGATTCCTCGGGGACATGGTCGGGACGTCCGCGCCGATGCGCCACATTTTCTCCCTGATTCACCAGGTGGCTCCCACCTCGGCCTCCGTGCTCATCACCGGGGAAAGCGGGACCGGGAAGGAAAGAGTCGCGGCGGCGATTCACCGGCTTAGTCCCCGGGCATCCGGGCCTTTTGTCGCCATCAACTGCGCCGCCTTGCCCGAAGCCCTTATGGAGAGTGAGTTATTCGGGCATGAAAAAGGAGCTTTCACAGGGGCCCTGGGACGGCAGGCGGGCTGCTTCGAGCATGCCGATCACGGGACCGTGTTTCTCGACGAGATCGCGGAAATGCCCATGCCCATGCAAGCCAAACTTCTGCGATTTCTGGAAGACTCCAAGGTGCGGCGATTGGGAGGGCAAAACCAGATCTCCGTGGACGTGCGGGTGTTGGCAGCCACAAACCGCGTCCTGGAGGAAGCCGTCGAAAAGAAGCTCTTGCGCGAAGACTTATACTACCGCCTGAACGTCTTTCACATCGACATTCCCCCGCTGCGTCACCGCAAGGAAGACATCCCAACGCTGGTAGAGGCTTTGATCCACACTCTAAACACTAAGAACGACTGCCGGGTCACGGATCTGGACTCAACAGCTCTCGCGCTGCTGATGGACTATTCGTGGCCGGGCAACGTCAGGGAATTGCGGAATGTGCTGGAGCGGGCCATGGTGATGGCCCGAGAAGGTACTTTATCGCAGAAAAGTTTTACACTAACGTTTCGGGTTCCGCATGCGTTACCGCTTTCCAAGCCGTCGTGCTCCGCTGGGTTCCCCGCCGCCTTTGCGTTTGAGCCCGGAAGGCCGCTTTACGAATTGGAGGAGGCCTACATCCGGCTCACATTGAAGCAGACGAATCAGAACCGGGCGCAGGCCGCGGAAGTCCTCGGCATCAGCGTCCGGACGTTGTACAAACGATTAGCGGAGTTTGCCGAGGCCGAAGCGAAGTCCCGGGCCGAAAGTTTGACCGCTGCGTCAGCGGGCGTCAGTAGATGACATGGGCGAGTCGCGTTTCCAAGTCCTAGTGGTAGAGGATGCCGAGCCAGATGTGCTCCTGGTGCGGGAGGCCTTCCTGCTTCCTCTTTGCCGCCTCAGGCCGGTACGGAATCTGGCCGCCCTCCACGACGCCTTGTCCCGGGGGTGTTCCGAGAGTTCCCGTATGGTCCTGAAGGTCCCAGGCAGCGCTGTTCAGGACCTGCCAGATCCCGGATCAGGCGCCGAATCCACAAGACCAGACCAAGCCTCCGGCCGCGCCGTCCGGTCGGAGACTTGGGCTTCCCCGATGCGCAGACGCAGAGCGATCCTAAGGCACAGGTCCGGCTCGACAAACGGTCCCACATGCTCAAGATCCATCAGCGGCTCGGCTTGATCACCACTGTTCCTCTGGTCGCCACGGTGATTATGGGTGGCATGGCGGGCGGGCACCAGACTAGTTCAACCTCGCGCGATTTGCACGCCGCCCTGGGCTCGGTGACGGTCGGCTTGTATGTAACCACGGCGTACTACTCCATCTTTGCTCCCAAGGTTCCCGGCACTGCGACCCGTGGGCCCATCCGCCTGCATAAGGCCTGGCGTGGATTCATGGGCCCGGCATGATCCTGACGCCGATCCTGGGCGAGATGGCATTCGCCGAGAAGAACCGAGGCGAACGCGTTCACGGAATCGCAAGCGCACACGGAGCTGGCGCCGATCCTGTCGCAGATCACGCAAAAAGCGGTTTCGCACTAAGGGAGCGCAAGGCAAGCGACGGCGAGTGGCGGCGCGGCAAACCAAAGTTCGCGCCATGCGTTGCACGGCGTAGCGCGCTAAGAGTTGATCGACGGTTGCTTACGCCTTCTCGCAGCCATGCCTACGGATATGTTGGTCGAGCGCTTGGTGCGCACGCTGGAGATTTTCCCAGGCCTTCTCTGTGGCTTGGTCGAGCGCCAAAAACTCATTCCTTGGGGACACTCCGATTCGGGCTTGCAGGGCTTGGCGGGCAGCGTCGAATGCCGCCCCGGCTTCGGCGTGCTTCTGTTGCAGGAGGTCGCGTTCTTGGCACGGTATCGACATTTCACCGGGTAGATTCGACTGAGTGCTGGAATGTTTCAGGTTGATTGAATGGTGCGCCCCTCTTGCGGGGTGGGGGCGCCTACGGCAGGCGCTCCGCCCTTGCATCAATATCGCGCATAAAGACGGCGACGATTTCCCCATTCAGTTCGACATCTACCAAACCGGACTTTTGAACCTCTCCGCGGACCTGAATCTTGGAGCCGGCGGGAATCGTGATCGTCTTATGCCCATCTTCTACCGATTTGATCGCGACGAATGGAGACACCACTCGGTAGGCTTGTCCCATACCTTTGAGAACCTTTCTTCGCAAACCAGGTTTTCCCTGTGAGCAAGGTACTTCAACGTGGCGACTTAAATGCTCAGCCCGCGATGTAACGCATCACCGCCTTCCCCGGATTCTCAACCACATTTCTCGGTTCATCCTCTCCGCTCGGTTGCGCGGTTACGATCAACCGGCTACCCCGTAACGAGCAAATATCCTTCCATTCAGCTCCGCATGGCTGGCGAACCCACACAAGACGTTTGGCAACTGAACCTTACGAATTAGTTTCAGTACGGGACGAATAGTTTCGGTGCGGGTGTCTCCATACGCCCGGTAACCTTTACCATTGGCAGAGAGAGTTGTTAGCGGCAGAGCTTCTCGTAAGTTGCAATTGGGAAGAAGAATCCGAAGTATGATTTATCGGAAGCGAAACGGTCGCAAGAACACCGCTCGAAATGGTGGTGTTGTTTAGCCCCCAGATGAGACACGTCGACGACCCCGCACTGTTGCGGCAGGAAAGTCGCTTTTGCGCTGCGGTCGCGACGGGCCCCGCAGCGATTGTGGGAGAACTAAAATCCGCCGCCGAATAGGCAAGCGTCCATTGGACCGCAGCGGGAAGCTCCTCCGATACGAGCGACCCGTCGGCGTGCGTTACAACCGACGGACATGGCAAGCCCGTGAAGCCTATTGGTGCTCCGGTGGCTTGCGGGATCTGAAATTCGTCGCAGGATGCGCAGCGAGCCTCGCAGACTCCGTGTTTGCGCGCAGTGCCAGGGGGACGCGCGGGTACGGATCGGACAACTGTTCTGGCCCCTTTGGAAAATCGTGCCGATGACGAAGACCCCGCTCGACGAGGCTTTGGGCAGCTCGGCTGAAGGGCTTAGTGAATGGACGACCGTCCAATAAGGAATCCCGTGCTCGCGCGCGTCTGAGAGTCAATGCATTCAGGTCCTGAGCTACGACAAGATGTACCGGGAGGGTATTCTGGCCCGGATGTCCATGCGACCTTTGGCACGCGATCCCTTCCCGACGCCTACAGCTCGCGGCCTGATGCGTTAAAGCGCCTAACCTTGACTCCCCCTATGAATCTAGGACCTTGAGCCGCACTCTGCCCCAAGCCGCGAGAATCAGGCACGCTCATATCGCCGACAGTCGCCCCGCTGGCCATTTGCGTTTCCAGGTCCGTTCTCTCAGTGAAGTCCCGGACAAAAACCCTTACGTTTTGCTCTCCCCAGAGGACAGCGACAAAATCGGGCTCATTTTCCACTGCCCCGACAAGGGAAATAAAGGCGTCCGCCGGCACTGTAATTATGCTGCGGTGCTCGGAGCCGGCAACGGTTCCAGTGATAGGGCGGCTCAAACGATAAACTGTGGGCAATGTGACCTTTCACGTGCTTTGGAATGAGGTCAAGCCTACCTCTGATTTCGATTCTTATCAATCGCATCAGACCCCGGTGGGGCATCTGACAAGAGTATTCCAGCCCGTCGCAGTCCGGATCTTTCCGCTAACCCCGTCAAAGCATCCGGTGGATCAACCCAGGATGTCAACCATCCGCTGCAACCGCGCGGCACGAGTCTCAAGCGCTGCGAGCGACAACAAAAAGGCACCTAAACCGCGCGGATCAGAATTGGCCAGCCGCTTGAATCGGCGCTTCAGTTTGTGATTCCACCTGCCGGATTTCAAGAAGTCCATCTACTATCAAGCATTCCAGGTCGCGTCGGCTCATATCCCTTTCCTCCTGAGAATGCCCTTCGGAGCAAGTTGAGGACCATCCGAATCATCGTTTGTAGCCAAGCATTTGCAACAACCTCACGGAGCCGGAGAACCAAGGCCGCTCTGATTCGTGCAAGAATTGCAGAGCGGGTGCCCTTCCGACCGGCGGTGCACTAGAGAGAGAGAGGAAATGACTGACCCGCCGAAGCACGCCATCTTCAATGAGCTTAAGCTGTATAACTCTTCAAGCCAGACAGGAACCCCGCTCACCAGTAGTTCCGAGGTGGAGAACAGCGGTCGGCGCTACACAGTTTTGGCTGTTGACCGGGACGGTAAGCCTACGCTGACGGTGATTCCCGACCAACTAAAGCCGCCCGCGCCCGGCAAAACCAAACTGCGCCTCATTCATGCGGCCCCAGGGGTGGACAAACTGGACATCTTCCGCTCTGGCGAGACGACCGGCATTTTTAGCGGCCAAAGCTAAGCGGCCGCTTTGGCGTCCGAATTGAGCGCACAAACCGGCAGCCGGGTTGAGCCAATTGAGGGTGTCGTTTCCGTTCGCCGTCCCTTTATTGCTGGCGTAGGCGTTGGGCAGAACCTGATTCACAGTCTGGCTAGCGATGGTGGTCAGCGCGCGATCAGTACCGGACAGTACGGTCAGCCACTGACCGGTGTGAATCTGGAGAATGGGAGCCACCTGCCAGTCGCTCAGGAGCCGGCGCATCCAGGTGCTCTGGAACTTGGGCATAGTGCAGGGTTGTGTCGGAGACACTAACTGTCACCGGAACCATCTTGTGATTAGGCGGCCAAAGAGAGCTGGGGCTCGCAGAGACCCCTGTGATCGTTGGCCCTGTCAACCAGAGGTATCATTGTTATCCTTGGGCACATGGCTGAAACCGTAGAGTTCCGCAGCAATGGGCAAGGCGCGTCGGGGTATTTCGTCACGCCGTCAGTTGGATCGGGTCCCGGAGTCCTGGTCATCCAGGAATGGTGGGGTCTTGATTCCGGCATCAAGGAGATGGCCGATCGGCTAGGAGCCGCTGGGTTCGTGGCGCTCGCGCCGGATCTCTATCACGGGGAACTGGCCGCGCACAATGAGATGGACAAGGCGGCGCAACTCATGAAGAGCCTTCCGCCGGAGCGTGCCGCCCGCGACATGAGCGGTGCCGTCGACTATCTCTCCAGCCATCCCGCGGTCACGAGCGATGGCATTGGCGTGGTGGGATTCTGCATGGGCGGGATGCTCTCCTTTATGATCGCCGCCAATCGTCCCGACAAGGTCAAAGCGGTGGTGCCCTTCTACGGATTCCCGCAGGGCGACATGCAGCCGGACTGGTCGAAGCTAACGGCGTCCGTCAGCGGGCACATGGCCGAGCACGATAACTTTTTCCCTCCCGCCGCTGCCCGTGCGCTCGAAGCCAAGCTGCGCGGCATGGGTAAGAACGTGACGCTGACCGTCCACGCCGGTGCAGGCCACGCCTTCATGGCGCCGCACAATGCGTCGGGGTCGTTCAATGCCGGGCTCGCAGCGCAGGTTTGGCCGAAAGTACTTTCGTTCCTGCAGGAAACCGTGCGCTAGCCGGCACTGCTGGACAGCATCGGATCATTCTCCGGGAAGCCAAGATGAACTATTTGGACGTGGTCTCGGTTCAGAGCGGTTAAGCGCCTTCTCCCATCATGCCAGCAGCGCCTTGTGGTGGTGGACCGTTAACGCATTATAAAAAAGGGCGCCCCTTTCAAAGTAGGCTTGAGGCGTCGGCTCACGACCGACGGAAAGGAGCACCCCAATGGACAACAGAAAGTATATTGGCATGGACGTGCATCAGGCAAGCATCTCGATTGCGGTCAGTGACGCCGCCGGAAAGGTGCTGATGGAATGCATCATCGAAACGAAAGCAGCCACTGTGCTGGAGTTCATCCAGGGACTGCGTGGCAGCTTATGGGTAGCCTTCGAGGAAGGGACCAGTGCCGCCTGGTTATATGACCTGCTGAAGCCGCACGTGACCAAAGTGGTCGTGTGCGATCCGCGGAAGAACGCGCTGCTGAAAGCCGGCAACAAGAACGATCGGGTGGATGCGCGCAAGCTGAGCGACCTGCTTCGCGCGGGACTTCTCACGCCGGTGTACCGCGGAGAATCCGGGGTCCGCACCCTGCGGGAACTGAGTCGCAGCTATCTCGCCGCCAGCAAAGATCTCACGCGCGTGATGAATCGTCTCAAGGCGGCCACGCAGGCCGGCGCCTGCAAGGATGATCCGTTGGGAGAGTTCTATCAGAATTTGCTGGCCACAGGGATGGAACCCCCGATGGCCCGCCTGACTCTGGCGCGCAAAATTGCGGCCATTGCATTAAAGATCTGGAAGAAAGGAGAACGCTTCGATCCGGCAAAACTGAAACAGCAAGCCCGCTTGAGCGTGTAACGAGAGCCGATGCCAACCTCAGGGTCATTCCCGCAGCTGGCCAGTCGATTTTCGCGAAGCGCTCGGTTCGAGGGAGAGTATCCACGCACTTGGTAGGCTTCGAATGTGCTCAGGCACCGAGTCTCATCGTTAACCCTATGCCCCCTCGGATAACCGAACAAAGCTATAGGCCACGAGTCTCAGATAGAACTATGGTTGCCACATTCACATGCAACCGTTTCGCTTGTTGCGTTTCAGAAATCGGATCGAGTCCGCGCTCCTCCTTTCCCTCGCCGTAGATCGTCTCAGAACGGTCCTCGCTGTCAAGGGTTCGCTGCGCCGCGCCGAAAGCGGCGCGCCCTTGACATCCGACACCTTGATCCTCCAGATAAGTTCGGACGGCGTTCGCGCGGTTCTCCGATAGTTTCTGGTTGTAGTCGTCGCCGCCGACGCTATCGGTATGGCCCTCAACCTCAATCCTCAATCCGGGATGCGCCAGAATAATGCCGGAGACCTTGGCGAGCTTCTCGCGCGCACCAGGCCGCAGCGTGTATTGGGCCGTATCGAACAGCACGTCCGACATGTTGACGATCAGGCCGCGCGCGGTGTCGCGCGTCTGCAGGATTTGATTTAACTGAACGAAGAGTTGTTGCCGGAGTCGAGCCTGCTGCTGCTCGGCGTCTTGACGCTGGTGTTCTGCCTCGGCGGCTGCCAAACGCGCCCTGTCGGCTTCGGCCGCGAGCTGCCGCTGCTGGTCCAGAGCAGATTGCCGGGCTTGTTCGGCGGCCTGCCGCGCTTGATCGGCCTGCAGCTTGGCGGTTTCGGCGGCCGCGCGTTCTCGATTGGCCGTGTTCGCCGCCTCCAAGGCTTGCTTCTTCGCGTCCTCAGCGACGGTGCGCTCGGCCTCTGCCTGGGCGCGCTGCCGCGATTCTTCTTGAGCCCGAATACGGGCCGCTTCCGCTTTTTCCTTCTCGGCGTTCAAACGCTCGGCTTCAGCCTCATCGCGCTCCCGGCGCAGCGCGACAACGCGCGCATCCTCGGCGCGCACCACGGCTTCGCGCGCCATCGTGATCACCGGCTTCTGCCCCGGCTTTTGCGACTGGTATTGATGCGCCTGGTTCAGGGCAGCCAGCGCTTTCTGAAAACTTTCGGCGGCATAGCGATCGGCCCCGGCGAGGTGCGCGAGTTGTACCGCGTTCTCGGCTTCATACAATTCGAATGGATCGGTCTTCCCAACTCGGACCGGTACGAAACCGGCAGCTTGGCCCTGGCTGGTGTACATGCCACGCGGCAGAAGCTCGTAACGGGCATTGATGGTTTCCTTTACGCCCTGGGTATCGGGGCGCACGATGTTCTCCATCACCACGACGTCGCTGGGCTGCGTAACTCAACGGTGAGGGCGGGTTGGGGAAGCGCTGGCAGTCTCGCGGCCTTTACCAGGGACACATTCGCGATTTTTTGCTTATCCATGGCTTCTTCAATGCGAGCCTCCTCTCGCTTCTTGGAATAGAGCAAAAAGTTGCATTACCAACCTCCGGGCCATCGGTCCCTTGTGCAAACCGGTAACCAGAGGGCGCCGCACTTGAAGGATCATTGAGATAGCAAGGGAAGCTAGCATTGGCAGGGCAGTAGATCTTGCAACACTTGCGTGTGGGGCTGCATAATTCGCGCTTGGCTGTTCAAATTGCTCAACCGTAGACGGCTACAGGTGTGACTGCGGCAGCGACATATTCCCTGGGCTGCGTGCTGATTCTGGGCTTCGCTTTTCTTGCGGGGGGCACATCCTCTCGCGTGCACACGCCTTGGGAGCTCGAAGCGCTGACCGGTTTTTCCGTCCTGGCCAGCGTTCCTCTGCAACTGGGCGGGAGCAACGCGCGAGCTCTGTTGGCGGAAGTGAGACCTGAAACCGCGGTCAGGCCGGAGGTGACACTTTGACGACTGCTCCAGAAGTTGAACCCCGACGTCGCGCAACTGGATGATCTGCTAGGCTTGGTCGCACCCGGGTTCGGACGACGAACCGGCCCGGGCCGTTCAACGACACCTTCGTGAAGCTTGCCAACACCGGGCTGTCGGCATGTTCCCCGAGTACGTGCAGGAGCTTGAGTTCGCGCGTCGTGCGGCCGGAGGGATGACGAGCCCGAGCCTTCGGAGGACGGTGGATCGCGTGATCGCGGAATTAATCGAAGTTGCCCAAGCGACCTAGTTGAAGCCCTGCCTCTCGCAGACATCCCCTCGCGCGCCGCTTTGTCACGATCGGATTTTCCACAGCACGGGCTAGAATCCTGCATGATATGCAGGTCCTGTACGTACGTTGTAATTTCTTCTAGGGCTCTGCCGAAGCTCCTGCCGTCGAATGAGTAGGTTGGATTTGGCGTTCGTCTTGCTCCAACAACGGCTCGTGGGGAAAACCAGGCGCTAAGTCGGCCGCGGCGAAAAGATGAAGATCTGGAGAATGACGTCTCTTCTGACGGAACATCTTCGGACAGAACAATGGAACAACAATAGCCGCGTGTTAACGAGTTCCTTCGCAAACGGGACACAATAGTGCCGGTCCTCCACAAGCTCGCGGAGCGAGCGAACCGCCCGTTCACGGATTTACCAAATTCGGAGGAAGCCGGCGGAGGCGGCGCTAGACGAGGTAGAGACGCGCAATTGTGCGTCTCTACCGGGCTGGCAGAGCCGAGAAGCAAGAGGAGCACCCAATCCATGCGGAATTCGAGTGACAGACGGAAGCGGTGGGGAATCGTTCTCGCCGGCGGCGACGGCGTTCGTCTCAAACCCTTGACCCGCTATGTCTGCGGGGACGATCGTCCCAAGCAATTCTGCTCTCTATACGGCGGAATGACGCTACTGGACCACGCCCGGCGGCGCGCCCAGCGCAGCATTAGAGCCGAGCAAATCCTGTTTTCCCTAAACCGCGCGCATGAGGATTTCTATCTCCGCGCGCTGGTGGATTGTCCGTCGCAACGGGTGGTTCAACCGTGGAATCAAGGCACGGCTGTGGCGATTTTATCGAGCCTGCTCTTGATCGCGCGCCGGGACCCGAACGCAGCCGTCGCCGTGTTCCCATCGGATCACTACTATTCCGACGAGAATGCGATCACAGAAGCTGTGGAAAGCGCTTTCGATCTGACGCGGCGGGTACTAGACTCCGTGATTTTGGTAGGTGCCCGGCCTCATGGTCCAGAGATTGACTACGGTTGGATCGACGTGGGCGAATCCGTCCGCAGTCGATCCGACCTATTCAGAGTCCGGACCTTCCATGAAAAACCCTCTTCGGCAGTGGCCCGATTCCTCTTGGAGCAAGGCTCGCTCTGGAATACGTTTGTCATGGTGGGGAAGGTTTCCGCGTTCCTGGAGATGATCTGTTCCGCTCTTCCTGGTTTTCTCGGAGCGTTTCAGCAATTACCCGCGTTGCGTGCCCCCAATGAGGAGCTGCGTATCCACGACGCTTTGTATGCGCGGATCCCTTTCGCCGACTTCTCAAGTCAAGTCCTGTCGATGGAAACCGCGCGATTGCTCGTCCAGCGGCTTGGTCCCGTTGCATGGAGCGATCTCGGCGACTGCGATAGGGCCGTGAGCGTGCTCTCGCGCCGCGGTCCGCAACCAGCGTGGGCTGCAAGCTGGCGCGCGTCGAAACCGACACGGGCTGTCGTCGGTCCGCAGGCATCGGCGGCCGCTTTTGCTTAGCGGGTACCGGCGCCGATAATTTCGCCGCACGCACGATGTCCGTCTCTAAAAAGCTCGCCGTAGGCGCCGTCGTATGTCAATGGGCTCGACCAGTTGAATATTCGCCTGGCGAACAACACTCCATCGGGACCGGCGCAACCGGTCGTGATCACGGTCGGCGGAGTCAGCAGCCCGCCGACGACTCTGTCCATCTATTAAGACCGTCACGCACACAGACCGTGGAGCACGCACTTTTGCGTGCCACGTCGAGACTCGTGTCGACGCACGGCGGAGAAGCAAGAATGCACATGCAAGTTTCCGGGCGACCAGGCTCTAGCTGGCAAGTTTCCGGTGAGCCCCGGGCGCCGCTCCCGACAATTCCTCCGCCAACGGCCGCAAGTGATCGTAGGCGCGAAAGGTGTTCAGAATCCGGTCGCGATCCACTGGTTTCAGTAAATACGCGCTCCGTCGAATACCGAATGTCTTTTTGAGAATCTCGCGCTCCTCGGCCGAGCCGGTCATGACACAAACCGGAAGCTGTTCAGAGTGCGGCACCGATTTCAACACGTCAATGCCTCTGACCTTGGGCAGATTCAGATCCAGGACGATCAAATCCGGATCCGGCGCTGTGGCGTATTCACCGCGCTTCAGGAGGAATTCGACGGCCTGCTCCCCGTCGGTCACGAGAGACAGATCGTACAAGATCCCCATCCCATCAAGTATTTTCTTCAGCCATTGGAGATCCGCGTCATTGTCTTCTGCCACAAACAGCCTCAGCCGGCGCACAAAAACTACCTCGAAGAGTTGTTTTGCACTTGGCGTGCCAATTCCTTCCTCGATCCAGCGACATGCGGATAGACCGTGATCTCGACTCCGCCGGTGTCGCCAGCCGCTTTGACTTTGCCGAGTCCGATGGTCTTGATGCGCGTGTCGTCCAGCCGGAAATTCTGCACCAGGTAATCGCGGACGACCATGGTTTGAGCTTCAGTGAGCCGGCGGTTCTTGTCTGAGTCGCCCTTCATGCCAGTTGAGGCGGCCACCACGGCCAACCCGAACTGTCCATTTTCGAGGAAGCTTCCGGCCTCATTCAGGACTTTCCGATTCTTGAGCTTGGCCGAGTCCGGTTGGTCGAAGATCTGCTTGGGCTGGTAAGCGAACGTCTTCAGAGCCGGCCAAGCTGGCGATCTCATGCTTGGTGAGCTCGTCGGAATCTTCATACCCGCGCTTTTTGAAAAACCCGCGCACCAGGAAGTTGTGCGTCCATGTTTTCCCGAAGCGACGTGACGCCCGCGCTGACCTGCTGGTAGATGGTTTTGTCGTTGATAAGCGCTCCCACCGTTCCTTGGCCCTGGTCGATCTTGGAGGCGATGGACTTCACGCTGCTGGCCGTGGCCTGAGCGTCTTCGACGGTGGTCTCAGTCGAATCCAGAATCTGGTCCGCCTTCTTGATCAGGTCCGAAAAATCGAGAGGGGGTTCACTGGTAATGGTTTCTCCGCCTCGAAGTCTCTGGGCTTCGTTCGATCCAAACGAGATCTCGACATAACTTATCTCCAAGAAGACCTTCGGGCCGGATGGCCGCCACGGAGTCTTGCTTGACTACGTCCCGGGTGGCGTTGTCGAGGTTCATTTCAACGGTCACACTTTCGTCAGCGTGCTTGGGCAGGTCGATGCCGACGACAGTTCCTTCGTGGATTCCTCCCACACGCACTTCGGCGCCTGGGTCGAGACCGGCCGCATTCGGGAAAGCCGCCTTTACGCGATAGGTTCCGTAGAACCACGAACTCTTTCCGCCGATCAGGAACACTCCCCCGCCGAGAATCAGAAGTGTTACGACGATGAACAAGCCGAGCCGAAACTCTTTGGTCATAGTCTTCTCCTCAAGTTGGTTTCTTCAAGCTGCCTCGCTCAAGAAACGGGCGACAAATTGATCCTGACTCTTTTGCAGGTCCTCAAAAGTTCCCTCGATCAGGATATTTCCGCCGCGAAGTACCACAATGTGGTCCGAAAATAGCCTCGCCCCATGGATGTCGTGGGTCACCACCAGCGAGGTGATCTTGCGGTTCTCCTTCAACTCCAGAATCAGTCTGTCGATTTCACCGGCCGTGATCGGATCCAGGCCCGCGGTCGGTTCATCGAAGAGCAGGAGGTCGGGCTCCAGTGCTAGGAGCCTGTCCGAGTAAAGCGTCGCGAAGAGGTTGGAACTCGCGCATGTAAGTAGCACAAAATCTTCGCTGGGCAGTGACGGGACGCCGACT
>JGI12270J11330_10002830_pt1 | contig 12671 bp, 9 predicted proteins | sample PeaSoiMetSII2010_FD_11330 | JGI IMG/M metagenome (IMG submission 11330)
GTGCCGAAGCTCAAACCCCGACTCCGGCAAAACTCGCTGCGTCGCATGCCGCTGCTCACAAACTCCGCCACCAACTGCTGAACTTCCGCTCGCGTACGTCGCTTGGGCGCTACCACCTTCTTTTCTGTGGTCATCGAGCTACTTCAACACAGACACGTCTCCGCGAACAGGTGTGTTGGTCAAACGCTTACGGTGTAAACGCGATATTACAACAACAATCGATACTCTATTACGCGCTAGCGGATTGCTGGCACATCGGTGAAATGCGTCCGCATCAGGCCGGGATGATCGCCTGTCCCCGCCCCATTTGTTGCCGAAAATATTTATTTTCGACCCGGTTTTCCTGCTGTGTCCTCATACGTCCACAGGCGGCAAGGGTGCATAATGCACGTGCTTAGCGTAGCGACGTCATCGGCAGGAAGTTTTGAACGTCGCTGGTAAAATCGCGATCCTACAACCAGTGGCTGGTGGGCACTACCTCAGCGAAGCACAGAGAAATTACCTTGGTCATATTCCGAGTTAGGGAAATCCGGTCTAATTTCAGCATAGTCTGCACATTGGGGAGGGAGCATGAAATCAGCGGATCTGGCAAGAAAATTGTGGCGAAGCGAGGAGGGTCAGGACATCGCCGAGTATGCGGTGATGCTCGCGGTGATCCTGGTGATCGTCATTGGAACCGTCCGGCTGATCGGCGGGAATGCGAATAATGTGTTCTCCTCGGTTGCCAGCAGCATCACGCAATAAGCGGAGGTGCCCTTTGCCCTATCAAGCAGTTGAGCGGAGCTGTCGACTCAGTTAAATGGGTTGTAGCCATCTATGGGCTGATCCTCACGGCGCGTCTGGCTCAGATCAAGGCTGATCTGAGTCGGCGGCGAAAGGCTCGACTCTGCATCACAAAATACTTAGCTCCCGGATAGCACCACAATCGCCGAAGAGCTCTGCTCCGGCTCCAGCAAGAATCCCGAAGTCAGCCGCCCGCCCGTGGACCTTCTCAGAATTCTCCTGCGTCAGCTCACTGGGGTCGCGACATCGACATGGCCTTCTGGAAATCGTCTGCGGTGGTGCGATAACAGGGCAGCACTGCGCTGAGGTCGGCGGAACGCAACGCTGCTGGGAGCTTTGGGTACTGTGTGGCTGGAAGAGCGGGATCGGTGTGAGCCTGAATTACCTGCCCCAAGGACTCGTCACAGCTCGGATCCGGGGTCACGCGCAGCTTGATTACCCGCGGCGGCAGGCTATTGAGATCATATTCAGACAGCCGCCGTTGATAGGGAAGAAATTCATAAACCAGCTTTATGAGTTGCAGTTGGTCCTTGCCGACCCGTCGCCTGGCGACGAAGACTTCGAAATTGGAAAAGAAGGAGGTACCCGGCGCGGCAAACACCACGCCAAGGAAACCGAGAGGCAACTCTTCGACGGTAGGATTGTTGACGGCCGGGGGGTCCGAAGAGGCGTCCATCGGCAGGGGATCCATTGGTTCTAAAATTTTTCTCGCGCCCGAGTTGCCCGCAGCCTCAAAGGATGAAGGAGGCGACACGATCGGTGAGCCATCTCCGGAACCTAAGCGTCCCCGCGCGCCCGAGTGGCCCGCACCCTCAACGGATGGAGGAGGCGGCACGACTTCCGAGCCCGCGCCAGAAAGCGAGGCCAACCTCGTACCTCCAGCAGGGGCGCTTGAGCCTTCGACGGATGGAGGAGGCGGCACGATCTGTGAGCCATTTCCGGACCCATTCCCGGACAACGAGCCTAAGCGTCCCCGCGCGCCCGAGTGGCCTGCACTCTCGACGGATGGAGGAGGCGGGACAACTTCCGAACCGGAAAGCGAGCCCAACCTCGTACCTCCAGCCGAGTTGCCTGCGCTCTGCACCGAAGGAGGCGGGGGTACCACTTGCGAACCCGCACCAGCCATCGCACCCAACCGTGCATCTCCCGCAGCATTGCGCGCAGTCTGAACCAGCGGGGGAGGGGGTACGACATTGGGCCCCGCGCCGGACAATGAATTCAGCCCTGAACCCAACCGCCCAGCTCTCGCCGAGTTGCCGGCGTTCTGCACCGCTGGAGGAGGCGGCACAACTCGCAAGCCACCCGTATTGGGCGCCTTCATAGCCCGTCCGGCGGAAGGCCCTCCGAGCTGGGGGGCGGGAGCAACCGCAGAAGCTTGAGGCAGTGCCAGCCGGCGAGCTTTAGCTTGCTCAACGTCTTTGTCAACCTCGGGCGGCGGAGCCACCACGCCAGACGGTCCCGCCAGCGCGTTCCGCCGTGTGCCTGCCGTGGCTGAGAAGGGCACCATGGGTGTAACCGCATGGGAGCCCAAGAAACTCGGCAGCCTGGCCGTAGCCTGCTTGATGTCAGGCGGTGTGACGATGCTCGGTTTTTGCTGCGCCGTCACTGGCATCGCGGATTGATGTGGCGGTTTACGTGGCGAAGTCCGCTTCGCTCGCGACCGCGCCCCGACGCTCGTCACTCTGCTCTCGGCTGCTGGAAAGGACTGCCTAAGTGGGTAGTAGGTGATAGACCTGTGGACCGCATTTTGCTGCGGGAAAAGCTTTACCGGCGTCCATACTCTGGATTGGCCCCATACGAACACAATCAGTAGCAAAAAGTGCCATAGGAGTGACTCCAGGAACGCGGACCAGGGGGCGCCGGAAGGGACGAAAACGTCGTCCCAGAAAGGTGCGGGCCGTGAGGTGATCGGAATCTGCGAGACTGGCCGCGACAGCAGCAGGTCCGCCAGATTGCGGAAGAACACACGATGGCGAGGTTCCAGTTCGGTCAGCAGCCGGAGACGGGGTGCGGGCGCTGAGCGCTGAACTCTCTGAATTGCAATAGTGCGGGCGCTGAGCGCTGAACTCTCTGAATTGCAACCAAAACCCCGGGGGCTTTGTCCATTAATACTCGCTGGAGGGGGGAGGAAAACTATTCCCCGATTATAGCGCCATTCAGAGCAATCGGCGTTGCAATCAATGCGGCTCGAAGCGGAGCTCAATCAGTTCCCGGGTTTCATCCGGACCAGGGGCGAACTTCCAGTTCCCTACAGCTTCTTGAGCAGCCTTAAGCAACACCGGGTTTCCGCCTGCCAGCTCGACTAATCTGACTGAACCGTTGGGAGCGATGGTTGCGCGGACTTTCACTGCCCCGGAAATTTTATTCTGTCTGGCCAGATCAGGATAGGCGGGAGCCACCTTAAACACTACTTTGCGCACCTGCCGGGAAGCGTGCGAATCCTGCGCGAGCGACGCACTAGCCGCTATGGTCAGCAGCGCCATCAGAAAGAGCATAAAGCGAAGGCGCATTGAGTAACTCCAGGGCGAAGCTAGTCCTTGAATTTTAGTGTAGCCCGAGTCTGGCCTGCGGCGAGGATTACGAAAGTCATGAACGTGGCCATAGCCTGTCGCTGGATGAGGTAAGCTTCGACGATGTTCCCGATTCTGTGTTCACGCTTCCCGACGCGATCAAAACCTTGCTAGCGAAGAAGGACCGAGGCGCAGAAACGCTCCTCCCGTACGTCCTCCCGCACGCTCGCGGGAGGAGTCGGGAGAGAAGCTTGGTACAGACCTAGAAAACGATCTTCACCGCAAACTGCGTTCCTCGCGGTCCACCACCACCGAGGAACGGGTTGCCGATGCCCACATCGCCGGTGGCGGTGAGGACCAACGGACCCAGTCCGCGGCCTGTCGTCGGGCTCACACCGGAGCTCGCTGGATCGGTAATGAAGCCCGGCAAAAATGGGTTCGAGTAATTCGGGTGATTGAGGACGTTAAAGAACTCGGCCCGGAACTGCAGCGTCACCCGCTCAGTCAGCAGCGTGTTCTTGAAGAGGGACAGGTTGACTTCCTTGAACGCCGGCCCGCGCAGAGAGTTGCGGCCGAGGTCGCCAAAATGACGAGTGCCTGGCATGCAATCGACGTCGGCAGTTCCGGAACCGTTGAAAGTACAGGGCACCGAGAAAGACGTCAGGTCAAGGAAGTTGTATGGCGCTTTCCCGTAGCGGATTGGACCGACTACATCGGGCCGGTCAAATCCCTCGCCCGAGCCCGAGTAGTCGCCTTCGAAGTTGTAGTTGAGTTGGAAAGGCTGGCCATCCTGAAGATTCAGGACGCCGTCCAAGCCCCAGCCGTTCTTGAGCTTCGCCATGCTTCCGCCCATCTTCGGAAGCTCGTAGCCGAAATTCCAAGTCAGGCGGCGGCGGATATCAAAGTTGGAATTGGCACGTTCGAGATTCGGCGCCTGGCTGTTATTGGGTTGCGCGGCGTTCGGGATGAAATCTTCGCTGTCACTGGCATTATCAATGGAGTGGGACCAGACAAAATTCACAGACGAGCTCAGCCCACGCCAGTTGCTCATGCGCAGGCTCGTTTGGAGGGCGTTATAGATAGAATTGGCGCTCGATTCCTCTTCGTTGATATAAGTCAGGTTGGAATTTGGGTAGTTGCGGGGCACGCCGTATGAGATTACGCCGTTCGCCAGATCGAAGGCTGTAATCTCCGCTTGGCTGGGCTGGTTGATGTCGCGGAAGCGAAAAAGCTTTGTGCCTATGGCGCCAACGTATCCCACCTGAACGAAAGCTTTGCCAAGTTGCTGCTGAAGGTTGAGGTTGAAATTCTGGGTATAGGGTGTGCGGATGTTCTGGTCGGTGCCGAAGAAGTTACCCAGAGGCGAAAGACTCGAGTAGACAGGCGAAGGACCGAGTTTTACCAGGTTCGCGGTTGCCGAGCCGATCGCTCCGAGACCAAAACCGGTATAAGCTGGCCCGGGACAAAACGAGCAATTATAAGGTGCATGGCCCAGGAAGATATCCTGGGAGAAAGAATCGTAGAATATGCCCCAACCGCCGCGGACGACGGTCTGGCCCTTGCCCGTCACGTCGTAAGCGAAACCGAAGCGGGGAGCAAAATTGTGGGGGTCTTTGTTGTAGAGCTGACCGGCGGGAACCACCGCTTGACTCGCCGGATCGAACCGGTAGAACAGGTTGTTCTTCTCGCCGACGACGCCGAAGTAATCCCAGCGTATGCCGTAGTTCAAAGTCAGACGACTGGTCCAGCGGAAGCTGTCTTGTATGTAGAGTCCGTGGTTATTTTCAAAGGCATGGCGCCTGCTGTCGCCCTGTGCGATTGCGCCGCCATTGGGATCGCCTGAGAGAAAAGTCGAAAGGTCGGGGAAATCCAGCGTTCCGCGAAATGTGTTGTCTTGGATCAGCCGGATCGTGGTCCGGCGAAACTCATAACCAAACTTAATGTCGTGCCGCCCCGATTTCCACGAATAGTTATCCAGGAAATGCCAATTGGAATCCACGCGCGAACGTGGAACGGAGTTGGTTGCGCCCAGGACTGAAAAACCCCCGCTGGCGACCGAAATCTTCGGCAGGCCGAAGTCGTAAGGTGAAGTAACGCCTGTATCCAACCCAATCGACGAGGGATTGAAACTTCGATCTTCGGGGAAAAAGCCCTCGACAAACCGGTTCCATCCCAAACGCGCCTCATTCAACTGGTTGTTATTGACTATCCTTACGTAGGAAAGCGAAACTAACTGCACACGCGACGGAACGGTTGTATTGAAACCGGGAAGAAGTCCGCCGGCCAACTGTGCGAAGGGGAAGCTCTGTTCGCTTTCGCCAAAAAAATAACGGCCCGTCAGCAGATTGTGCGCGTTGAGGTTGTGATCCACCTTGCCAATAACGCTGTTCGAGCTGTTTGCGAATAGAGTTGAGAGCGCCAAGTTGTTTCCAGTTGGACACCCCGTGTCATAGTCCAGGCTCGGATTCGATGGGTCGTATGACACCGGAATGTTGGGCGTCGGCCACGGATGCCGCGCCAGCAAAGCAGCGATGACCGAATTCGGCGCGCCGTTAGCGGCTTCATCCGCCGCAATCTGTCTTGGATCGGGCACGCAACTCTGGCCCGACTGGGCGCCCGACTCCCGCTGCCCCTCGTAGTCCGCATAGAAGAACGTCTTATCCTTGATAATCGGACCACCGAGCGACCCACCAAACTGGTTGTTGTGAAATGGATCCTGGGACCCGGTGCTATTGAAAGCGTCCCGGGCGCCCCCGATCGCACTGGTGCGGTTGTATTCGAGCAGTGACCCGTGCAACTTGTTCGTGCCGCTCTTGGTCACGATGTTGACGACTGCGCCCGAATTGCGGCCGTACTCTGCCTCGTAATTCGACAGCACGCGCAACTCGGCCACTGCGTCAACCCCTAGAATCGTCGCCGGATCGCCGAATACACCCGGCTGATTGATGGCCGGCTCATTGCGAAAGCCGTCATTCATGTCGGTGCCGTCAAGCAGGAAGTTGTTGGCGCGGCCGCGGGAGCCGTTCATCGAGAACTCGCCAAACGATCCCGGCGAGTCGGTGATCTGGTCGGGAGAACCGGCCACGCCGGGATTGAGATAGATAAGCTTGGTGTAGTCGCGTCCGTTAACCGGCAGATTGTCGATCGTACTGGTAGTGATAGTGCCGCCCAATTCGGCGGAGGTCGTCTCGACGTGGCTCAGGTCCTCGCCCGAGACTTCCACTCGCTGCGACACCTGGCCGGTCTTCAACTGCGCGTCCACACGACGCTCGGTAGCCACGTCCACTGCGACGTTGTTGGTGACTGCGGTTTGGAAGCCAGTCAGGGTTACGGAGACAGAGTATGTGCCGATGGGCAACTCAGAGACGGTGTAGCTGCCGTCGCCGCTGGTTACGGTCGTGCGCTCCAGCCCAGTGGCCTCGTTGCGCACTTTGACTGTCGCTCCGGCCACGAATGCTCCGGAGGGGTCGGTCACGGAGCCAAGGATTGTTCCACGGAAGGTTTGGCCCACGAGCAGGGCCGTCGAAAGCAGAAGGAACACCATCAATAAATGCAGTTTCATTCCTGGTCCTCCTTAGTCGCGGGCACTGGAACGGACCCATGCTCCGCGAGCGGCAAATACAGTTTCCCTTGAGACCGCGCATTATAAACCAGTTTGCGCGCAAAGATCGGTGTCAAACCTCACAAGAGGAAGTTCGTGGCCGGCAGCGTGCCGGCCCTTTCATCGCATCGCATGACGATCGCCGGCAGTTTCTTCGGCGTCGGTCAGGGGCAGCTTGCGCATCCCGAGATCATCGATGATGAGCAACGGCACCGTTTCCAGGAGCTCCATGCGCTCCTTCGTCTGTGCATTCGGGGTCGCTTGAGCGAGTTCATTAAGCGGCGTGTGCGTTGCGCGAACAGCGCCCGAATCACTCGCGAACGCTCCACCTTCCCGACAAGAATTGTGCAAATAGATGACATCGCGTTGACAACTGCCTGCCGCTGTGGAACTAGCATTCGGCTGCAAACCGGATGGGAGAAAGTGTCGTTCAAGCGTCGTGCGCTCCGCGACTTACTTGCTCTCCACTCCGGCTCCCACAATCCTTAAGGAGGTCTGTATGCAGCGTCACAAGATTGCTTTCACAATTTGCCTCGGGCTTGCCGTAACGCTCTTTTCGAGCGCAGCCCTGGCGCAGTATCAACTTACGAATCTGGATTCGAATCAGGCAAAAACGGCCAAGTTCATGGATCCGCTGCAGGTGAACGGCTGGGGACTTGCTCGCAGCTCGGGCGGCCCCTTCTGGGTCAGCGATCAAGGCTCCGGTTGGTCGACAATCTACACGGGCAAGGGAGTCAAGGAGGGCTTGGAGGTCTTAATACCAACGGCCTCCGGCGCAGGCCCTGGTCAGCCCACTGGAATTGTCCTCAATGGGTCGTCAGACTTTCAAGTGCAGGGATGGCCCGCCATCTTCCTGTTCGCGACGTTGGACGGGACCATAAGCGGCTGGGCTCCGCAGTCCAATCCCAACGACGCGCTGATTGCGGTCGATAACTCGAAGTCTGGTGCCGTCTACACTGGCCTGGCGATCACCAACAAGGCGTCGGGAAATTTCCTGTATGCCGCGGACAATGCCAACAATAAAGTCGATGTGTTCGACGGAAACTTCAACCCGGTTCCCTCCGCCTCGTTTACCGACCCCGCCCTGCCGGCGGGCTTCGCGCCGTTCGGCATCCAGGACATCGAAGGATTGGTCTACGTTGCGTATGCCGGTCCAGCGGAAGCCGCGGGTGGCTATATCGACATCTTCCGGGAAGACGGGACACTCGTAGGAACTTTTTTTCATGGCGCGCCTTTGAACCAGCCCTGGGGCATGACCATGGCGCCCGCGAATTTTGGACCGCTCAGCAACACTCTGTTGATCTCGAACAACACCGATACCGGCACCATCAACGCCTTTAGTCTCAATAACGGGCACGGGCAGTTTGTGGGCACGGTCAAGGACACGAACGGCAAGGACATCGTCATCAACCAACTCTGGGGGATTGAGTTCGGGGGAGGCGCGGCAAACAACGGCAAGACCAACCAACTCTTCTTCACCTCTGGTCCGTACAACAATCTGGCGGGTACGTTTGGTGTGATCGCTTTCAAGTAGTCGCAAGCGCTCGAGAACGACCATGCAAAATAGAACAACGGGAAAGGGAGATATCGCGAAGGCCGCCCGAGAGCAGGCGGCCTTTTTGTGGTCTCTTCAATAAGCACCTAGCGTTGCTGTTCGTAAACAGAATTGTTGGGCGTGGGCTCTTCGTACTCGCGTCCATACTTGTTCTTATGCGCAATGCGCTGGCCATTGGCTTCCGGAACTCGAATCACTCCCAAAGACGAAGCATTCTCCGTGATCGTGATCTCCCGCGCCGCCGGCTGCGCATTTTCCGGACCCATGCCCTCGCTCCAGACATGCAACATGTAACGCCCATAGGGAACGCCCGCCAGGCTGAGTTGCCCGTCCGCATTTGAAACGGCATACAGCGGTGTCGTCAGAGTAATGACCACCGCACTCATCTCGGGGTGAATGTTGCAGAAAATGTAGCTGATTCCGGGCCGGTCGAATCGCACCGTTCGCGAGGTACCCGCCTCGTACAGACCGAGATCGAACCGCTTTCCCTCGAAAAGTGAAAAGACATTGTGGAAGAAAGGATCGCGATTGGGAAACTCCACCATCGACCCCGCCGGAACCACCAGGATGTGCGGCTCGAAGCTCTTGTTCTTCTGCACCAGGCGTGGGTTTTGCGCTGGACTTGCCGGCGGACCGGGGGAGGAATTTGGCGCCGCCGCAGCGGCTTCGCCTGCCGCTGCCGTCGCCGTTATTGGCGTCAGCCACACCACGGTGCCGGGAATCGTTCCATGCCGCCTCTTGCCCGCGCCGCTTGCACCGATGACCTCGACGCGCCCGCGCACGGTCGTTGTTGTTATTTGCGTCGTGATCTGCGTCGTGATCTGCGTCGAGGACTGCGCGTGCAATCCCGCCGCGCTGGCCCACAACGCCGCGACCCAGATGATTGTTCTATGGCTCATCGTCGATGGCCTATCTTAAGTTCTAGTTCTTCACTGCGTTCTTTACTACGGCTTCTTACCATGCCGCTTCCGCTCAAAACAGAACTCCCATCATCAAATTGAGATGCCCTGCATTGTTCCCTCCGTTGGTAAGCGAATACGTCGTCAGGTGTCGATACTCAGCGGAAAATAACAAGTCCGATCGGGGACGGTAAATCATGTTCACGAAGCTTCCCTGATTTCTCGCCAGCGTCGCATCCCCGTAGGACTGCGGATATTGGAAGTATTTCAGATCGCTGGCATACGGATTGTCCATTCCAAACGCCGCATTGAACTCCCATTTATTCGCGGGCCGGTATTTCAATTGTGCCCAGCCACCAATCGAGTTCAACCCTTGCACCTCCGTGCTGGCCAGCGTCGGAGCGCCGCTGAACAACACGCTGCGACCAATGCCGCCGTACAGTCCGCCAAGGGCCTTTCCGCGATAGAATTTTCCGCTCAACGAAAATTGGCGATTGAGCGGCAACTCGATATCTGTCATTCCGGCCCAGCCATCGACGTTCCGGCTGAAACCATAATCCTGGCGGGTGTAGAATCCTCCCACGCCCACCCGCAACGGCTGTCCGAAAACATTCCGCGTCCACGCGATCCGTGTGCCGTATGCCGGTTGGCGCGACGCTTCCCCAGGCCCCGCCTGCCGGTAATAACCGGTGCCCGGCGCTTCGCCCGGAACTTCGCCCGGTACTGTGCCCGGTACTTCCCCGCTCACCGGATCGAGAATCCCTCCCTGGAATAGCAGGCTTGACTGTTCCCCCAGCGCCACTTTATGTTCCACTCTTATCTGCGGCACCCAACTCCACAAATTCCCCGCATAGGTCAGCGCCGGAATCGCCAGCGTAGCAAAGGAGGTCGGCGAGTTCGGCGAGAAGAAAATCGCATCTTGTCCGACCACTACCGAGGTGTTTGTCCAATCCATTCGCATCGTGGCCGTCCGCAAGCGCACGAGTCCGGAGTTGATTCCGTTCGGAATCGGTGGGAACCCACCCGCCAGATCGAGTTGCAGGTCCGCCGTCGTCTTCGCACCCGCCACGGTCGGCCCGAATGCCTCGAACCCGATTTCCGATTGGCGCAGCGTCGCACCGAAACTTCCTCCTGAGCCGCCTGGCGGCCGCGCATACGCGAGCGTGGGGAGATCGATGCTATCCACCACACCCTGATTGCTCGCCAGATTCATCAGAACAATGCCCGACAGCCGCACCCGGTACTTCGATGCGCTTTCCACTTTCGTCTGATACTGATCGTCCACTTTTCCGCTCAGCAGTTGGTATTCCTCTTCCAGGCTGGCCGCATGCCTGCCTTTTTTCCGATCTTCTTTCTGATCTTCCGTTCTTTGATCTTGCGGCGTCCCGTTCTCTAAGACGTTCTGTAAGCCCCCCACCGGCACGGGGCTGGCCGTTGAGGTCGCCGACTTCACTACCGCATTCCTTATCACCGCATTCCGCAGTCCCGTTTCTGTGCGGACTTCCTCGAGCTCGCGGCGTAGTTCCGCCGTTTCCGTGCGCGCTCGCTGCCAATCGGAGCGCATTCCGGCAACCGCCGCCTGCAACTCGCGAACCTGCTCCCGCAACTCGCGAACCGAGTCGCTGACCGACTCATGCGACATTTCCGGAGAAGGCGGCTGCATCCGATTCGCAGGTTCCTGCGCGGCGCCGAATGCACTCCACGCCGTCACACCTAGCAGCATCCCCCATCGCAACCCTTCGAACCAGCGCGTCTCGCTCATACTCATGTCGCCTCCTGCCACTCTCCGCACTTCATTCTGAATTTTAGGTATGCACTTCAAGTCTCGATTTCGGATCTGCATTCCGGGAGTTCGCAACCGACCCACCCCGTCTGGTACCGTGACCGTGTGATCTCTGCCACCGAGTCGGCCCGATACGCTATGACTGTAGCGTCGCCGTCCCGGCGGCTGTCCCGAGGGCATCCCTGCCCGCCGCGCCGAGGGCGTGACGCCCTCGGGACAGCCGGCAAGATGCTGGCGCTACAATTCACCAGCCTGTGGCAAACATCTCGCAGTCACGGTTCTAGTTAACATGCCGGGCCGCCAAAGCATTCTCCGCCGAGGGATTCAGCGGAATATTCACGCGGAATGTCGTTCCCGAAGCCGAAGTCCGCTCCACCGTGATGTCGCCGCCGTGGTCCTGCAGAATCTTCTGCACCACCGTCAATCCCATCCCGGTGCCATTCTCCTTGCCATGGCTCACAAATGGTTCGAACAGCCGGTCGCGCACCGCCTCCGCGATTCCGGGACCGTTATCCTCGATGCGAATTTCCAGACTCTCGCCCTTGCGTTTCAGCTCGATATCGATTTTCCCGGATTCCGCCGGCACCACCTCGCACGCGTTCAGCAGTAAGTTGAGCAAGGCGCGCTCCAGTTTCTTGAAGTCGAACCAGCCCTCGGTTGGCCCTTCGCAAGAAATGCGGATCCGTATGCGCTGGAATTCCGGATGCGCCTTCACGTCCTGCACCGCCCGCTCCACCGCCGAGCGAACGTCGCCGTAGGTTGGACGCAGCGACTCTCGCGTGCGTGAGAATTCCAGCAGCGACTCGATTAACTCCGTCATCTGGTTGACCGCAATTCGTATCTCGGCATATAGATCTTCGCGCTGGCCCGGCGTCAGGTTGCTCTCGCAAAGAAATTCCGCATTCGCCACGACCGCCGCCAGCGAATGCCGCAAATCGTGCGAGATCGAACTCGCCATCCGTCCGATCGTCGCCAGCCGTTCCGCGTCCAGCAACTCGCGCTGAGTTTTCTGCAGATTTTTTCTCATCCGGTCGAACGTGCCCGTGACCTCGGCGACTTCGTCTCCGCCATGCGCCTGCAGCGGATAGGCATAGTCGCCCTGCTCCAGCGCGCGCACGCCCGCTACCAGATTCTCCAACGGACGCGTAAAGGTATGCGAGATCAGAAAGACCAGCAGGCTCCCCGCCAGCACCGCCGTCAGCCCCAGCGCCAGCAGCAATTCGTTCAGGCTGCTCAAGAATGCAGTGGCCTGATCGAACGACTTCAACACCCACAGGCTCAGCGCCGGTCCGCCCGGCGTGGGCAAATCCACCGACGTCGCCAAAAACGTTTCCCCACCCAGCGGCATCTGATCACTCTGCGGCGGGCCTCCTGTTCTCGGCGCCACGCGGAGCAACTCCGATTCCTGGGCAGGCTTCAGGGTGCTGCGCACAATCGCTTCTCCATAGCGAAACGCCACTTCGCTCGCAGCCACGCGGCTCAGGTCGCGGGCAAGACGGTCGTCAATTTCGTAACCCACGAGCAGGTATCCCAAAACCTG